>Ga0256839_1000680_pt1 | contig 43557 bp, 39 predicted proteins | sample 354166metaG_FD_185968 | JGI IMG/M metagenome (GOLD analysis project Ga0256839, IMG submission 185968) | Hydrothermal vent microbial communities from Mid Atlantic Ridge, Atlantic Ocean - 354-166 | ecosystem: Environmental > Aquatic > Marine > Hydrothermal vents | place: Atlantic Ocean: Mid...
CCCGAAAAATTCATAAGAATTTTTCGCCCGCAGGGCTGATGAACTGCAAAATAGTGTAAAACAACATGTTATATACAAAATACAGGATGAGCCAAAGATTAAGCATGACCCAAATTTGAGGGTAAAATATTTTGCACTCATCAGGGTTAACCCTGATGTAATTAACTGACAAACAATCGTTTGGCGGTTAATTTACGTCATTATTCACGATTTTCGTGAATAATCCGGGTTAGGTTTACCACCCCGCTCCATGCCAAAATCACCAGGCAAAAGGCCCGTCTTAACAAGAGCTAACTTACCCTACTGCGCGGGCTACACATCCGTAGCCTCTACCGACCGGATTTCGGGGATAGCCCGTTTGAGCAGGCTCTCAATACCGGCTTTTAAGGTAATGGTACTTGAAGGGCAGCCGCTGCACGAACCTTGCAACAACACTTTTACTACCCCATCTTTGTAGGAATCAAAGGTAATGGCCCCGCCATCCATTTCTACGGCCGGTTTAATGTATTCATCCAGCACATCTTTTATTTTGCCGACAATTTCTCCCTCTTCACCGGAGGCTGGCGCTGCGGCCTCTGCCCGGTCTTGCTCCAGCAAAGGCTCGTTTTGTTCCAGGTGATATTTAATATAATTGCTGACCAGCAGCCGGGCATCATCCCAGTCAACCAGGTCGTTTTTGGTTACGGTAATAAAATTATTCATGTAAAACACCCGCTCCACAAAGCTGAAGTTTTCAAACAGGTTAAACGCCAGCGGGGCCTGTTCGGCTGACTTGCGGTCGGGGAAATCATAACTTTTGCCTTCCTCTACCAACATAAAGTTGGCCACAAATTTCATCGAGTTGGGGTTTGGGTTCGATTCGGTATAAATGGTTACTACCCTTTGCGGTGCCTTATCTTGCGAAGCCATAACGTATAATTAAGAATGTTTCTAAATAGCAAAGGTAAACTATTTACGGCAATTCTGCTATGAATACTTGGGCAACTCCCCTTCCGATTTGGCGATGAGCGTAGAAACCGTGGCATCCCCGGTTACATTTACTACCGTGCGGCACATATCCAGTGGCCGGTCGATGGGGAAAATAATGGCTACCCAGGCGGGGTTAAGCCCTACCGATTGCAAGACGATGATCATCATAATCAGGCCGGCACTGGGCACCGCTGCCGCCCCGATGGAAGCCAGGGAAGCGGTAAACACAATGGTGAGTTGTTGGCCGATGGTTAAATCTACCATATGCAGTTGGGCCATAAAAATCACCGCCACCGCCTGGTGCAAACTGGTGCCGTCCATATTTACCGTAGCGCCAATCGGCAGCACAAAGCTGGAAATACTCTTCGGCACGCCCATGTTATCTTCCACACACTCCATCGTCACCGGCAGGGTGGCGGCACTGGAGCTGGTGGAAAAGCCGAGAAACTGGGCCGGGCTCATATTTTTGAAAAACTCCCGGTATTTTAATTTGGGTACGAATAGCTTCAATATGCCCGGGTACATAATAAAAACCACAAAGGCCAGCCCCCCCAGCAAGGTAAGGGCATAAGACCCCAGGCCCTTGAATATTTCATACACCTCCGTAGGGGTATTGGCCATTTTGGCCACTACCCCGGCCAGCAAGGCAAACACAAAGAAAGGGGCCGCTTTCATGACCAGGTCCACCATCTTTATGAAGATGGCATTTACCCCGTCAACAAAAGCGATTATCGGGGCTGCCTTTTCCTTGGGGATTAAGACGATGGTGATGCCGAAAAAGATGGCAAAGAAAATTACCTGCAGCATCAGCCGGTTGTTGGAGATAGACAGCAGCACATTTTCGGGCACCATGTTCACAATAAACATCAACGGGCTGCTTTCTTTCTGCTCCCGGGCCGCCTCCATTTTTTCCTGAATATCCCGCTGCTGCTCTTCGCTAAGCTTGTTAGCCATTTGCGATTCGGTGAGGTATTGGGCATAGGCCGGATCATTCAAATACGATTTGCCGTCATGGGCCGGCCCCATATTATTCTCCTGCAACCACATTTCAAACGACAAGCGGTTTTTTATCCGCTGCTCCTCATCCATATAGGTGCCAGGCTTAATAATATTAACAAACAGCAGGCCTACGCCTACGGCCAGCACGGTGGTAACCATATAGGCCCCCAGGGTTTTGCCCCCCAGCCGGCCAAGTTTGGATACATCGCTGAGCCCGGCCACCCCACCAATAATAGAGAACAATACCAGCGGCACGGCAATAAATTTAAGCAGGCGGATAAAAATAGTGCCGAAGGGGTCAATCCATTTGATGGTGAAATCATTCCACCCCAGCGAACTGGAGATAAAAGCCCAAACAACCCCCAGTACCAGGCCGATAAGGATTTTAATGTGAATAGGTAATTTTTTCATGCGTTATTTATTTGCGCGGCCCCGGCCGCCAACTGTTTTTATTCATTTACATGTTTTTTGGCAAACTCAACATCCAGTTCCCCTTCGGTAGAAGCCACCACCACCGATACCGAAGCATCCCCGGTGATATTCACCATGGTACGCACCATATCCAGGATTCTTTCGGGGGCCATAATCAGCGCAATGCCTGCGGCCGGGATACCGGCTGCTTCCAGCACGATTACCAGCATTACCAGGCCTGCTCCCGGCACCCCGGCCGTACCCACCGCAGCCAGGGTGGCGGTAAGCACAATGGCCAACTGCGCGGCTATGGAAAGCTCCAGCCCCAGGGCCTGGGCAATAAAGATAGCCGACACCCCCTGGTATAAGCTGGTGCCGTTCATATTTATGGTAGCCCCGAGCGGCAGCACAAAACTGCTCACCTCTTCCGATACCCCGAGGTGCTTCTCCACCCTGTCCATGGTCACCGGCAAGGTAGCGGTGCTGGAACTGGTGCTAAACCCCAGCAACATGGCCGGCCGGATGCCTTTGAAGAAATCGAGGTAGCTGATTTTGGAGAAGTAGCGAATCAGGATGGGGTAAATGGCAACCATCATGATAAATAAGCCCAGTACCACGGTAATGGTGTACCAGAGTAAGGCATATAACAACTCCCAGGCCTTTTCGGGCTGGTCTCCGGCAATTTCCACAATCAAGGCGGCAATCAGGGCAAACACCCCGTAGGGCGCCAGCAGCATAATGTATTGCACTATTTTGATGACCACTTCATTCAGGCCGTTGAAGAAACTCAACACCGTGGTGCCTTTTTCTTTGGGTATTTGCAGCAGGGCCACCCCTACCAGCAAGGCAAAAAATACAATTTGCAACATGCGGCCGTTATTGGTTGCGGCCAGAAACACGTTGTCGGGCACCATCTCCACCAAAGGCTGCAGGGGGCCGCGGGTTTTTACCTCTGCGGCTACCGAAATCTTGCTTTCCGCAGTGGCATCATACAACGACATCAGGTTTTGCCGGGTTTCTTCAGGCAGCTTATGCCCGGGTTTTAACACCGCCACCAGCGACAGGCCGATGGCAATGGATATTACCGTGGTAATAATAAATATCCCCAGGGTTTTACCGCCCATGCGCGAGAGTTTGGAAATATCGCCAATATTGGCCACACCGATAATCAGCGAAGCCAGCACTAACGGCACCGCCACCATTTTCAGGGAACGGATAAAAATAGTGCCGAAAGGTTTGATATAATCCAGGGTAAAGCCGCCAAGCCAGGGAAACTGAATAGCAATCATGCCAAAAATTAATCCCAGCGTCATGCCGATTAAAATCTTGGTGTGCAGGGCCATCTTTTTCATATAAAAAATTTTATCCGCCCAAATTAGTTGATTGGTTGATCAATACAAAGTCGGCCATGACCAGGGCGGCCATCGCTTCCACAATCGGCACGGCCCGGGGCACTACACAGGGGTCGTGGCGCCCTTTGCCCTGCACGGTAACTTTGTTGCCGGCCTTATCAATACTGTCCTGGTCCTGCATGATGGTAGCCACGGGCTTAAAGGCTACCCGGTAATAAATATCCTGGCCATTGCTGATGCCCCCCTGCACGCCCCCAGAGTAGTTGGTTTTGGTTTTAACCCCGCTTTCTGTCTGCACAAAAATATCGTTATGTTGCGAACCCCGCAGCTTTACCCCGGCAAAGCCACTGCCGTAGTCAAAGCCTTTAACGGCATTGATCGACAGCATGGCCATCCCCAGCCGGGCATGTAACTTATTAAACACCGGCTCGCCCAAACCTACCGGCACACCTGAGATCAGGCCCGTTACCACTCCGCCAACGGTATCGCCTGCTTTTTTCACCTTTTTGATCAGGGCTGTCATTTCCCCGGCAGCTTCCGGGTCGGGGCAGCGCACATCGTTTTCGTTAAGGGCCGCCAGTTCCTGCGCGGAATAGGTGGCGGGCAGCACAATATCCCCCACCTGGCTTACATAGGCCTGCGACTGTATGCCCAGCCCGGCAATAACCTGTTTGGCAATAGCCCCGGCAGCCACCCACCCGGCTGTGATGCGGGCAGATGAGCGCCCCCCGCCACGGTAATCGCGGAGGCCGTATTTTTCCTGATAGGTATAATCGGCATGCGAAGGACGGTATTTTTCGGCAATATGGCTATAATCCTGCGAACGGGCATCGCTGTTTTTGATTAAGATAGCGATGGGCGCCCCGGTAGTTTTGCCGGCAAAAACCCCGGACAAAATTTCAAAGGCATCGGCTTCTTTACGGGCTGTGGTCAGAGCCGATTGCCCGGGTTTCCTGCGGTTAAGATCGTGCTGAATCCTGGCCATATCGAGCGCCAGGCCGGACGGGCAGCCATCAACAACCACCCCCACACCCGGGCCGTGGGATTCCCCGAAAGAGGTGATACGAAAGAGGTTACCAAAAGTATTATGCATTTATTTTTTAAAAATAACGTAGGCCGAGGCTGCCAAAATTAGCAAAATAAAGCCATTTGCCACTATTTTAATCTTGTCCCAATCATTCTGGCGCATCAGCGTGTTGTCCTCCACCTCAATCAGGTCATAAAAACTACCCAGGTCGTTGGCAATGATGGTCTCATTTTTCCGGCTCTCCCCGGTTACATTAATTACCACCTGCGCTTGCAGGGTATCGTAATCCTGCTTGCGGGTGTTAAAGAAAACCCACTGAAAATAATCGCCCAGATTATAGGTGCCCGGCTCATTCGGGATACCATAATAGCTAAACGACTTGGCCCCGGTAACCCGGTTATTACTCCTGCGGATGGACTGCTCGATATTGGGCTTGTAAAACTCAATATCCGGTGATTTGGGAATCCTTGGCGGGGCGATGGCCGACACGTTACCTTCGCCATAGATGTTGAACGTATAGGCAAAGCTCTGGCCGGTACGCAAAGCGGTCTTATCAATGGTTTCTTTCAGCCGGAAGTGGCCTACGGCAACCTGGTCTTTAAGTGGGTGGGGCGGCAGGTCCTTTACCTTTACGGTTACCGGCCGCGAGTAAAAAGTTTTAAATCCTTCTTTTCGGTTCTGGCCAAAAAAGGAAGGGTTTTTGGCTACCTTGTATTTGATCATCTCCAGGCCAATCTGCGGAAAGACAATATCCTCGGTATTTAAAGGATAAAACTCCCCCTGATAAATTTTGTACTGGGTATATTGCTTGCCGTTGATCTCGATGGGCAGGCCGTTGATTTTTTCGATGTTAAAATTTTCTTCCCAGCAATTTTGCGGCTTTACTTTTTTCAGGATAACACTCAACTGGCGGCCCAGGTCGTAAAATTGCAGGGGGGCCCGGTTGGCTACGGCCACGTAAAACGCCAGGGTAGCGGTAAAGCCTTCCCCGATATACACTTCTTTCTTGTCGGTGGTCAGGGCCAGAAAAGCATCCTCTTTAATATCCACAAACTCCTGGGGCTGGCCTCTGCGGCCAAAAAAATCTTCAAACGGGTCGCGCGTAAACGGGTCGGCCTGGCGCTGCTGTACGGGTGGCCCCACCGTAAGGGTTTTACCTTGGGCATGCACCTTTTTACCATTTACGGTGATGGCAAAGTCCGGAATGACAACCTTACCCTGTTTTTCAGGCGTATAGGTCATAATTATACTATGCGAAGAAGAAACCCGGCCATTGATAATTTGGGTGGAGCTTGAAGAAGAAGTGCCCCTTTTGCGTAAACCGGGGATTTCGGGGAAGCGGTCATACGATTTAATACTGCCATTGCTAACGATAATAGATATGGTAAAGTGCTGATTCTCAGCTATTTGGTCGGGCCCAAGCTTAATTTTAACCTCCTGGGCCTGCAACGTAACGCCCGCCAGCAACAGTAACACAACGAAAGGCAGCCCCAAAAATCTTCGCATCATCATAGCCATTTCTGCATTTAAACGCCAAATTAGACAATTCTTGGAATTCTCAATTATTTATTTTATCTTTTCAGCATCTAATACGAAAGTTATCATGCTTTCGTTGAAAGGAAAACGTTCTGTTCACTTAACGTAAATGCTTATGCTGGAATACGTGAAGACCATCTTAAAAAAGGTGAGTTTTGATCGCAAGCTCTTCGAGAAGGAGCTGAAAAAAGCAATTGCATCACTAATTGCCAGGGAGGTTCAAAAACTCAAGGCGTGGTGCTATCGCAAGTTCGGACAGGTTTATGGGTCCATATTGAACCGCTGTTTTGCAACAGTGTAGTTTAACAGTAATAATTTTAACGCCCGGTTATTAGGTTAGCCGGGTTTTTTTATGGGTAATACCTGGCACTATCTTACAAAAGCACAAATTGTTACTACCCGTCATTCCCGGCTGCGGCCTTTTTTTGCTTGCGCAGATAGAAGCCAACATAAATGGCCCCTCCCCCAAGGGCCAGCAGAAATAATATCAGCGAGCTAAACCCCCGGCCATAGAGGTCTTCCTTCATGTTAATAGCCATTTCTTCCGGGTCAGCGGGGTCTATTTTAAGCTCCACCTGGTCGCCCTGGTTATAATTATCGAACAGGGTGGAGGTTTCGTACTCCCCGGCAGTACCCTTATATTCATAGGCAATCACATAATGGTAGCCGGTGGTTTTGTTTTGTGAGGTTTCGCGCCTTTCCGACAACACCGTGCCAACTACGGTATCCCCGGCCGCCAGCCTTTCGCCCCGCTGGTGTTGCCGGTAGCTTAGGTACATAAACCCGATCCCCACGAGAATGATGACCGCCCCTACGCGAAAGGCCATGGCGGGGGTAACTGTTTTTATCTTTTGGGTTTTGGTGTCAACTTCGGTAAAACCATCGCCAAACTTCGCGCGGGCCATGGCGATGGCCTTTTCCCGGGCTTCCTCCTCATTCCCGCCTTGTTTATATGCTGTCTCTACTTCCTGTAGTTTTTTAAGGTTTTGCCCTAAGGGGTTAAATTTAATTCTCACCTTGCCTATATACCGGTACCCCAAAAAACTGAGGAGGGCCAATACCAGAAAAGGTATGTACATGGTGGCCGCCCCCCAAAGAGAGTCCTCGGTAGCCCACTCAGGTTGCTGCGGGTCAATGTACAGGTCAATGGTGCTATTCACCGCAAAGGCGGGTGAAAGCCGGGTATTATCCAGGGTATCGCGATAGTCGCTGCCGGCAAAACTATAAATCACGATGGGGGCATAATGGGTTTGCAGCTTGCCGTCATTATTGGTAGATTCCGTGGTATGGTAACCTACAACCATGCCTTTTATCAGCACATTGTCATGGTATTGCTTGTATAGCCCGTAGATACCCCAGGCCGCCAGAAAAAGGAAAAGCACCGACATACAGCCACAACCTTTTTTGGCTTTTTGCGCACAGCCCGGTGGCTGCGCTGGCGCTTTACTGTCTGTGGGTTGTTCAAGCTTCTGTATAAAAGCCAGCGCCTGCTCTTCGGTTAGGTTATAGGCCGATTGCAGTAACGCTTTGGCCTCGTCATATTTCTTTTCGGCAACAAGCTGTTCTACCTGCTGCCTGGTTTCCGGAGTGCTCATAGCATAACATTTAGGTTGTTGAATAGCTGTTTATTATGGAAAAGTAAGCAAATTCCGGCACTTTGTGTTCCGCTAGGGGCGGGAATGAAGACAGGCTTTTATTGTTTACGCACGAAATCGACATTCCGCTTTAACCCGGCAAACTTGCTGCGTTTTACGGCCGAGCCGGCAAAAACTTTGGCAAAAGTTTCGGCCGTCATTTCTTCCCAATCGGCCGGCCGCATGTTTTGCAGGTGTTCGTTAGGGGCAAAGGCCGGTTCATTATGTGGGCGTGAAAAACGGTTCCAGGGGCAAACATCCTGGCAGATATCGCAACCGAAAATCCAATTTGCCAAAGGTTCACCGGCCGGTATCGGTTCCTGGCTTTTTAATTCGATGGTATAATACGCTATACATTTGCTGCCATCTACCACCCCCGGCTGCACAATGGCTGCCGTGGGGCAGGCATCGAGACAGCGCGTACAGGTACCGCAATGATCGGTTACCGGCTGGTCATAGGCCAGCTCAAGGTCAATAATCAGTTCAGCCAAGAAATAGAAGCTACCTTTTTTTGCCGTCAGCAGCAGGCCGTTCTTGCCCAGCCAGCCCACCCCGGCCCGCTGGGCCCATTGGCGCTCCATCACCGGGGCTGAATCAACAAACACCCGGCCGCCTATTTCGCCTATTTCTTCCCGGGCCTGGTCAAGAAACAGCCGCAGTTTCTCTTTGATCACCTGGTGATAATCCTTGCCATAGGCATACTTGGCAAGTTTATAGCCATGCTGCGGGGCCAGGTCCTGTTGGGGGTAATAATTATACAATAAGCTTACCACCGATTTTGCCCCCGGCACCAGCTTTTGCGGGTCGAGGCGCTTGTCGAAATGGTTGGCCATATAGCCCATCTGGCCATGATAATTATGCTTTAACCATTGCTCCAGGCGGGGGGCCTCATCTTCCAGAAATTCGGCTTTGGCAATACCGCAGGCGGCAAACCCCAGCCGGGCGGCTATTGCTTTGATTATGGCCGTATGGCGCTCGCAGGAATTCAAAAGCCGCAATAATTTACTTGAATAGATCGAGGTTTTGTGAGGGCGGCACAATGTTCAGGTGCTTATAGGCCAGCTCCGTGGCTTCGCGCCCGCGGGAGGTGCGCTTAAGGTACCCCTCCTGGATCAGGAATGGCTCATACACCTCCTCTATCGTTTCGGCTTCTTCGCCACAGGCCGTGGCAATGGTGGTCAGCCCCACGGGCCCCCCTTTGAATTTTTCGATAATGGTACTGAGGATGCGGTTGTCCATTTCATCAAGCCCGTGCTGGTCAACATCCAGGGCTTTCAGGGCCATATCGGCAATAGCCCGGGTAATCCGGCCATCGCCTTTCACCTCGGCAAAGTCGCGGGTCCTGCGCAGCAGGTTATTGGCAATCCGGGGCGTACCGCGGCTGCGCCTGGCAATTTCATTGGCGGCATCCTCATCTATACCGGTATTGAGGATTTTAGCCGAACGGTGAATGATGGTGGCAATCAGCTCGGCATCATAATATTCAAGCCGCGCACTGATGCCAAACCGCGCCCGGAGCGGGGAGGTAAGCAGGCCGGCACGGGTAGTGGCCCCTACCAGGGTAAAGGGGGCCAGGCTCAGTTGCACACTGCGGGCGTTGGGGCCCGAATCCAGCATAATATCAATGCGGAAGTCCTCCATGGCCGAGTACAGGTATTCTTCTACTACCGGGTTTAGGCGGTGGATTTCATCAATAAACAGCACATCGTTTTCCTCCAGGTTGGTGAGCAGGCCGGCCAGGTCCCCGGGCTTGTCAAGTACCGGTCCCGAAGAAATTTTAATAGAGGAGTTAAGCTCATTGGCAATAATATACGACAACGTGGTTTTGCCCAAACCGGGCGGGCCGTGCAGCAGCACATGATCCAGCGATTCGCCCCGCTGTTTGGCCGCCTGCACAAAAACCTTAATGTTCTCCACCACCTTAAACTGACCGGTGAAGTCGGCAAAGTTGACCGGCCGCAACGCCCGTTCTATCTCCTTCTCTTCGGGGGACAGCCCTTCCGGTTCGCCCCTAAGGTAATCTTCTCGCATCTGCCACAACAATTTTTCACTAAAATAGGGATATGCCCGGTAATTCGCATGTTGATTTTACCGTTTATCCGGGGCAAGGCCCCAACAGTGTATTTGGTGGTGATTTTAGCTAACTTTGTCCCGATGAGTGTAGTTAAGGAAATGTTCTCCCGCAAGCGGGTTTTACCGCTGCTGCTATTGCTGGTGCTGGTGCTGGTGTGGTATGTGCGCAGGCCTACCCCCATGATGAAGATCGAGGGGGTAACCTTCGGTACCATTGCCTATCATATTCAATACAAAGATGATCAGGAACGCAACTTTAAAGCGTCCATTGATTCGTTGCTGGTCGTCTTTAATAACGCCTTAAGCCATTATATTCCGGACTCCGAGCTTTCCCGGTTTAACCAGGCGGGCCGTTTTGTGCGTTATGAAAGCCCGTTTCTGTTGCCGGTGCTGGAAGAGAGCCAGCGCATCTTCACCTTGAGCCGGGGGGCGTATAACCCGGCCGTAATGCCCCTGGTAAATGCGTGGGGGTTTGGCCCCGGGGAAGAAATACGCCCCGATTCGGCTTTTATTGACTCCCTGCGGGCTTTTACCGATTTCAGCCTGGTACACTTTGATAACCGGCAGGTGTGGAAAGACGACCCCCGTGTGCAACTCGATTTCAGTGCCAGTGCCAAAGGCTATGGGGTAGATGTTATTGCCCACTTTCTGCTAAGCAAGGGCATTGGCGATTATTTTGTAGAGATTGGCGGGGAGGTAGCCTGTGCCGGGCTCAATGCCCACAATAAGCCCTGGCGTATAGGCATCATCGATCCTGCTTCCGACCTGCTCAACCAGGCATTTATTGCTACTGTGGATATAACCGACATAGCCGTGGCCACCTCGGCCAATAATTTTAATTACCGGGTTATCAATGATGTCCGTTATTCGCATACTCTTGACCCGGCCACCGGCTACCCGGTTACCCGGTCGATTTTAAGCGCCTCCATCTTTGCCCCGGAATGTATGACGGCCGATGCCCTGGCCACCGCCTGCATGGTAATGGGGGTTGACAAAGCCAAAGCCATGCTGGCGCAAATGCCGGAGGTAGAAGCCTTGCTCATTTACAGCACGAAGGAGGGCGGCACTGCCACTTATATCACCGATGGCCTCAAGCCTTTGGTTACCTTTGTGAAACAAAACTAACCGGCCCAATGTGGTTTACTATTGGTATTCTTGTTTTGTCGGCCCTGGCGGGGGGGCTGTTGGCTTTCTGTTTCCGGGAGTCAAAGAAACTTTCCTTTACCCGCATCCTCACTTTTGCCGGGGCCTATTTGTTTGCCATCACCCTTGTGCATGTTATTCCCGGGTTATTTGCCGAAACCACCGCCCCGCTGACTACCGGGGTTTTTGTCCTGGCGGGGTTTTACCTGCAACAACTGCTCGAATACCTTACCCAGGGGGTAGAGCATGGCCACCTGCACCAGCCGCAGGATGACCACCACCATAACCTGGGCATGGCCTTGTCGTTGCTGGTGGGGCTTACGGTCCACTCATTTTTAGAAGGCTCGTTGCTAGGCCACCCTGCCGAGGCGGCTGCGGCCGGTTCCCTGCCTTTGCTGCTGGGGATTGTGTTGCACAAACTGCCGGCCGCCTTTGCCATGATGACGGTGCTGCTCTGCCATTACAAAAAGCCGCAGTGGCCCCTGGTATTTTTAGTGGTTTTTGCCCTGGCATCTCCCCTGGGTGTGTACTTTTCGGCCACGGTAGCCCTAAGCCCCAAAGCCGCGGAAATTCTGTTTGCCCTGGTAAGCGGCAGCTTTCTGCATATTTCTACCACCATTGTTTTTGAGGGCAGCCCGCACCATAAATTTCAATTTGACCGAATCGGGATAAGCCTTTTGGGGGCGCTGGCAGCAATTTTGGTGCAGGTGTTGATTTGAAAGCAAACAAAGTATATTAGCCAATTATTTTGGTCGTCTGCAATACTATTTTGCCCTAGATATTATTATCTTGGCAAGCGTATCAGTAGTGTACCCTAAGTAAGCAGTCAATATGAGCATCAAAATTCAAACCCTGGCAGGCTATATCCATGAATACCAAAAGAGTGTTTTACAACCCGACCAGTTCTGGGCCCGGGTAGCCGAAAGCTTTCATTGGCATAAACCCTGGACCGAAGTAGTGCGCTGGAACTTCACCGAGCCCAGTGTAGAGTGGTTTGTTGATGGCAAACTGAACATCACCGAAAACATGCTTGACCGCTACCTCTACACCAAAGGGGGGCAAACGGCTATTATCTATGAACCCAATGACCCGGCCGAAAGCGCTATCTCCCTCACCTACCGGGAGCTCTATGAGCGGGTAAACGAATTTGCCAATGCCATGAAAGCCGAGGGTGTGACGAAAGGCGACCGGGTAATCATTTACATGCCCATGACCCCCGAAGCCGCCATTGCCATGATGGCCTGTGCCCGCATCGGGGCGGTGCACTCGGTGGTTTTTGCCGGCTTTTCGGCCAATGCCCTGGCCGACCGGATTATTGACTGTGAGGCCAAAATGGTGCTGACTGCCGATGAGAACTTCCGTGGCGCCAAGGTGGTGCCGGTAAAAGCCGTAGTGGATGAAGCCCTGGAACGGTGCCCATCGGTAGAAAAAGTAATTGTTTTGCAGCGCAGTGGCGGGCCGGTTACTATGCAGGAAGGCCGCGACCTCTGGTGGCATGAGGCCATAGCCGGCCAGGATACCGAATGCCCGGCCACCGTAATGGATGCCGAAGATATGCTGTTTATCCTCTACACTTCGGGCTCTACCGGCAAGCCCAAAGGGGTGGTGCATACTTGTGGTGGCTATATGGTCTATACCAAGTTTACTTTCGAGAACGTCTTTCAGTATAAAGCCGGGGATATTTACTGGTGCACAGCCGATGTTGGCTGGATTACCGGCCACTCCTATATTGTTTACGGCCCCTTGCTGGCGGGGGCTACAACCCTGATGTTTGAAGGGGTGCCTACTTATCCCGATGCCGGCCGGTTCTGGGATATTGTTGATAAACATCAGGTAAACCAGTTTTATACCGCCCCTACCGCCATCCGGGCACTGCAAGCCTATGGTACCGAGCCGCTGGAAGGCAAAGACTTAAGTTCGCTGAAAGTCCTGGGCACCGTGGGCGAGCCCATTAACGAAGAAGCCTGGCACTGGTACCACGACCACATCGGCAAAGGCCGGTGCCCGATTGTAGATACCTGGTGGCAAACCGAAACGGGGGGTATTATGATGTCGCCCATTGCCGGCATTATCCCCACCAAGCCGGCCTATGCTACCCTGCCATTGCCGGGCATCCAGCCGGTAATTGTGGACCATGAGGGTAACGAACTTACGGGGAATAGTGTGGAAGGTAATTTGTGTATCAAATTTCCCTGGCCGTCTATGATCAGGACCACCTATGGCGACCACGAACGTTGCCGGCAAACCTATTTCAGCCAGTTCCCCGGCATGTATTTCACCGGTGACGGAGTGAAACGCGATGAAGACGGCTATTACCGTATCCTCGGGCGGGTGGATGATGTAATTAATGTTTCGGGGCACCGCATGGGTACGGCCGAGGTAGAAAATGCCATTAATGAGCACCCTAAAGTAATCGAATCGGCTGTAGTGGGTTACCCGCATGATATTAAAGGGCAGGGAATTTATGCTTTCGTGATTGCCAATATGGAAGGCCGTACCGAAGAAAACCTGGAACAGGAAATCAGGACTACGGTAACCAATATTATTGGCCCGATTGCCAGGCCCGATAAAATTCAGCTCGTGCCCGGGCTGCCAAAAACCCGCTCCGGCAAGATCATGCGCAGGATCTTGCGCAAGATAAGTGAGGGCATTACCGATGACTTTGGCGATACCTCTACGTTGCTTGACCCGGAAGTGGTGGCACAAATAATTGCCGGCAGAAAATAAGCCCGGCTTAAACCAACGCGTAAATCTAAACGTGTAAACCTAAACGCGTAAATCTAAATTCGTAAATCTAAATTCGTAAATCTAAACTCGTAAATTGCTATGCCTTTCTACCGGGTTATCTACAATGGCTATGCAGTCAACAAGGCCCTTTACCGGGAGCAGGAGCTAACCCTGGAACTAAGGCACGATTGGGGCCGCAACGAGGAGGAAGCAGCCAGGGTAATGTACCTGGTTCACCAAAAACTGCGGGGGCATTTTTCACGGTACGACATCTTGTTGGTAGAAAAAATACGTTGACCTAATGGCGGTACTTTTCTTCAACCACTACTTTTACCCTTTGTCCGTCCGGCAGGTTGCCCTTTGCCTCCACATCATTCAGAATAGCCGTGAGGTTAAGGCGTAAAATATTTTGTGCCCTACCCGACAGGGCCGGCAGGGACTCAGTAGCTTTTGCCCTAACCACCCTGATTTTATACACCGGGATGCCGGCTATTTCTTCTGCCGATAAGGTATGCAAACTTTTGGCCGTGCGGTCAAATTCATCTGCTTCAGCCTCCGGGGTTAGGCCCAGCAGCCGGTAATACCCCCCCTTCATTCTAAACCAGATAATATCCAATGATGATTTGCCCTCCTGGCCATTAAGTAGATAAGCCAAATGATATCCCGGGATGCCATTAAGGGTATAGGCTCCGGCCAATGTAGGCTTTTGCCGGTTTTGCCGGTACCAGTTCTGCGCAAACTCATCCGCCACCTGTTTGGGCGGACGGTCTTCGTCCATCAGGTTAAGCAGGATGGCCGCCTTACCATCTTCGGGGGCCGCCCCCACAGTAGATGCCTCGTTGGCCGTTTGCCAGCCTTTGGGGAAAGACAGGCCAAATTTAAGCTCCGGGTGCAAAAACGTATTCTCCATAAATACCCCTTTATCGGGATTATTGCCAAAAAGCAGGCCATCCAGTTCAGCCGGGAAGCGGTTGCTCACTTTGGCTGTTTCTGTCCAGGTGATTTTCGTCAGTTCCTTATTTATTTTCTCCACGCGGTTTGGGGTATAGGGGTGGTCGGCAAAATAGCTTCTGGTTTCGGCATGGCCGGTCAGGGCCTCCCCTGCCTTTGACAAGCGGGTTAATACCGGCCCCAATGCTTCGGGGTTGTAGCCGGCTTTGGCCGCCAGGGCAATGCCCAGCTTATCCGATTCTTTTTCATGTTTCCGGCTGTAACTCGACAAAAAAAGTTCGTTACCGGCCTTGATCGGGGCATTGAGCAGGTTGCCAAGGTTATCATTTACCAGCACGCCCACCAGGTTGCCCGGCAACTCCAGCAAGCGGGGCAAAATACTTTTCCTGGCTTGCTTAATGGTGTGGCGCCTGTAAGCATGGATTATCTCATGCCCCATAATCGTGGCCAGTTCGTCTTCGGTATTGATTAAGGCCAGAAGCCCCCGGGTAACATAAACGTACCCGCCCGGCAGGGCAAAAGCATTGGGTGTTGCCTCATCCGCCACAAAAAATTTAAACGCAAAAGGATTGTCTTCCAGTTCGGCCACCAGACGGTTGCCTACCTTAGCTATATAGGCCGTTAACCCGGGATCATCATAAAGCCCCATTTGCACCGCAACAGCTTTGGCGCCCCGGCCCCCCAATTGCCTGTCTATCTCTACATCTTGTGCTGTTGCTATAGTAACCGGTAACATCAGCCATAGCAAGGCCAACGTTAAGTATTGTGTGCAGAATCCATAATTTATCATTTCCTCAAACGTTTAAATCAACCAAAAATACAGGGAAACATCCCCCTATACAAAAAAAGAGCCTGACACCCATGCCAAGCTCTTAACTGAATAAAATAAAGTATATGTTAAACTACTTTTACATCTACTGCATTGAGTCCTTTTCTACCTTCTTTTAATTCAAATTCCACTTCGTCACCTTCTTTGATTTCATCAATCAACCCGGAAACATGTACGAAGTACTCCTTTTCTGATTCCTCTTCAATGATAAACCCAAAACCTTTGGCATCATTGAAAAATTTTACGGTTCCTTTATTCATGATATTATATTATGGTAATACCCAAAGGTAACATTTTTATTCTATCCGGGTGTTTTCCGTAAGTTTTTATTCAGGGAAACGGGAAGGCTAAGCCAGGTCGCGTTTATGATAGACGGCTGTTTTGGCGATAAAATCATGAAAGCCCTGCTTCTTTTCCCCAAGGATAAAAAGGAACCCGAGGTACACCACCGAGCCCAGCATAAAGCCAATTTCATTCAATGAATCCATACCGGTAACCCCTGCCAAAAGCAAGACCCCAAAGAAAACATATTTAATCAGCGCCCGGGTAATTAAGGCGTTGCGTGACGCCCGGGTACCGTTTTCGCTGCCATCCTGCAAGCCGAGTAGCATTTTGCCCAGGGTTAGGCCGGTAAAGGCTTCCAGCAAAATAACCAGCAGCATTACCAGCAAAATACCATCTACCGTGGCCCCCAGGGTACCCCCAAAAACATTGGTATAAACATGGCCAACCGCCTCAGCCATGTCATCTTCAACCATATCCTGGGCAAATAAATTGGTAATTGACGGACTGGCCAACCGGTCAAGTACCCAACCGCCAATGCCGGCCACGGCCATGTCTATCAGATAAGCCGCCAACCTTTTGCCAAAACCCACGCGTGCCGGCCCGGGGCTTGTATTGCCGGCTGTTTTTGTTGCTGTTGTTTCCATAACCTCGAGAGTTAACGGGGTTAAATTACAACATTTTTGGTTAAAACACGGTCTTTAAATGACGAAATTCAATTCACTGTACATCAACCAAAGGCAATAAAAAAACTGCCTCTCTATAAGGTGGTTTAGCAAAACCAGAGCGGCAGTTCTTGACGTAATTTACCCTTACTTTATATCGCTTTTATTAAAGACGGCTGTTTTGGCAATTAAGTCGTGGAAGCCTTGTTTCTTATCCCCAAGGACAAAGAAAAAGCCAATGAAAACGATAAACCCAAGCAGGTTACCTATTGAGCCCAGCATTGCCACTCCGGTAATACCGGCCAAAACCGTCATTACTGTAGCTATATATTTGATTAAGGCACGGGTAAGCAGGGTGCCGGTGCTGGCGGCTGAGCCATCTTCATTGCCATTTTTAATACCAAGAATCATTTTGCCAATGGTTTGGCCGGTGAAGGCTTCCAGCAACATGATAATCAGAAAAATCAGGAGCATTCCGGCAATGGTACCGGCCATTCCGGCCATCATTCCGGCCAAAGCCCCACCGGCCATTTCTGCCCCTTCCATTTCGCTACCCATCTCACCACTACCCATAATTATAGCAGCCAGACTGGCACCGGCAAATATACCGATAACCCCACCGCCAATACCGGCCGCAACCATATCTAACAGATATGCGCCAAGCCTTTTGCCAAAACCAATTCGTGCCGGAGGAGCACCGGTTTCCTGAGACATAGATTCATTCGTTTCCATAATAAGTTGGTTAGGTTGAACATTTTTTACATTGAAATATAGAACTTTTTACGTTAACCCACAAACCAACTTATACGGGGTGGTTCACCATTTCCAGGATATCATTGAGGTATTCGCGGTTATTGCTCAGCCGGGGCACTTTATTTTGTCCGCCCAGTTTGCCACGCTTTTTCATCCACCGGTAAAAAGTGCCCCGGGGCACGGCATGAATGACCGGGGCTACCAGCGCCAGGTCGTTTTGCCGCTTGGCCGCGTAGTCGGAGTTAATCTCCTGCAACCGCTTGTCCAACAAACGGGCAAATTCGGCCAGGTCTTGCGGGGGGCGGGCAAATTCTATAACCCATTCGTGGCCGCCCTGCCGGTGTTGCTGCAAATAAACCGGCCCGGCCGTAAAATTCTCAATGATGGCGTTGGTTTGCCCGCAAGCATAGGTGATGGCCGTTTCGGCATTTTCCACGATCACCTCCTCACCAAAGGCGTTGATAAAATGTTTGGTGCGGCCGCTGATTTTTATGCGATAGGGCGATAAGGAGGTAAAGCGTATCGTATCGCCAATTTTGTAACGCCATAAGCCCGAATTGGTGGAGATCACCATAGCGTAATTCTTGCCAACTTCTACTTCTGCCAAGGGTATAACTTTGGGTTCTTCCTTATCCAGCCCGGTAAACGGCATAAACTCATAATAGATACCGTAATCAAGCATCAGTAACATTTCATCGTGGGTGGAGGTGTCCTGAATGCCAAAAAAACCTTCGGAGGCATTATAGGTCTCCATATACTGCATGCGCGGGGAGGAAATAATCGACTCAAACAGTTTACGGTAGGGCCCAAAGGCCACCGCCCCGTGAAAAAACACTTCCAGTTCCGGCCAGACTTCACTCACATCGTTTACCCCTTTCAGTTCCATCACCCGTTGCAGCACCAGCAGTGTCCAGGTAGGCACCCCGGCCATGGTGCTCACGTTTTCCTGCACCACTTCCCGGGCCATGCGCTCGAGCTTTTCATCCCAGTTGTCGAGCAGGGCCACTTCTTCGCTGGGGGTGCGTACAAACTTGGCCCACAAGGGCATGTTTTTCATGATGACAGCCGACACATCGCCATAGCTGGAGCCTCCGGACGGGTCAAACTGGTTGATCTGGTGGCTGCCGCCTATCGACAGCCCCTTGCCCACAAACATGCGGCTGTCGGGGCGGTTGTTGAGGTACAAGGCAATTAAATCCTTGCCGCCTTTCATGTGGCAGTCCTCCAGCGCTTCGGGCGATACCGGAATAAACTTGCTCCGGGCATTGGTAGTGCCCGAAGATTTGGCAAACCATTTAATATCTGCAGGCCAGAGGATATTTTGTTCGCCCCGCATCATACGCTCAATGTAGGGGAAGAGTTCTTCATAGTTGCGCACCGGCACCCGGCCGGCAAATTCTGCCGGTGACGTTATGCCGGAAAACCCATACGTTTTACCAAATTCGGTGTTTTTGGCCGTGTCCAGCAAATACGTAAACACATCCTGCTGTACCTCCAACGGATATTTTATAAACAACTCTATCTGGTGGATTCGTTTCTTCATCACCCAGGTAAGAATCGAATTGAAAATATCCATGCTGTTCTTTTGGTTGGTTTTTTTCTTAAAAATTAACGTATTCCGCTGAATAAGGGTAAGCTTTTGGGCTATATTTTTCGTTTTAACTCAAAATGCTGGCCCAGGTAAACCTTGCGCACCTGCGGGTCGGCTGCCAGCTCTTCGGCACTGCCTTCTTTCAGCAAACGGCCTTCAAACATCAGGTAGGCCCGGTCGGTGATAGACAAGGTTTCGGTTACATTGTGGTCGGTGATAAGGATGCCGATGTTTTTGTTTTTCAGTTGCGCCACAATCGACTGGATTTCTTCCACGGCTATGGGGTCCACCCCGGCAAAGGGCTCATCCAGCAGCACAAACTTGGGGTCAACCGCCAGGGCGCGGGCAATTTCGGTACGCCTGCGCTCCCCGCCCGAAAGCACGATGCCCATATTTTTGCGCACATGGGTAAGGCTAAACTCTTCCAGCAGGCTTTCCATCTTTTCTTTTTGGGCGGCTTTGCTCAGGTTGCTCATCTCCAGTACCGCCATCAGGTTTTCTTCTACGGTGAGCTTACGGAACACCGAAGCCTCCTGGGCCAGGTAGCCGATGCCGAGCTTGGCCCGTTTATACATGGGCAGGGGGGTGATATTTTCACCGTCCAGAAAAATCTCCCCGTCATTGGGCTTGATCAGGCCAACGATCATGTAAAAGGTCGTGGTTTTGCCGGCCCCGTTAGGCCCCAGCAAGCCCACGATTTCGCCCTGCTCTACCTTAACGCTGACGTCATTGACAACTTTGCGCTTCTTATATTTTTTAACCAGATGGTCTGCCCGTAATATCATGCTCACGTTATTTCTGCAAACTTAAGCCCTCTTAACCCGAATTATTCACGATTTTCGTGAATAATGACGTAAATTAGGGTTAACCCCGCTGAGGGCAAAACTTTTCAGCCCAAATCCGGGCCATGCTTAAATTTTGACTTACGTTATATTTTGTGTTTAACATAGTGTATTACCGTATTTTACCGTTCATCGGCCCTGCGGGCGAAAAACTCCTATGAATTTTTCGGGTGAATATCTTTAATGTGTAACTGAATGGTTTTTTGGTTACGGAAATCATTTTCCTCCAGGGTATAAACCATATCAAAATAACCGCCCCCGGCCACCTGTTGATAGGCTTCCGGCATGTTAAAACCAATGGCTGCAAGAACCACGCCATCTTCATCCACTACATCCATCTTCAGGTGCAAATCCTTGAGCAGCCGGGGTTGCCCCACGGCTCGTAGCCTGCGCGTAACAAATACCGGCTTCATATTGCCCGGGCCAAAAGGCTCCATCTGGTCAATAATTTTGATAAAGTTGGCTGAAATTACCCCCAATTCCAGTTCTTCGTCTATGCGGATGGCCGGGCTTAGCTGCTCTTCGGTAATACTTGCGGCCACCACTTCTTCAAACCGCTGTTTAAAGGCCGCGATGTTTTCGGTTTTCAGGGTGAGGCCGGCTGCATACTTGTGGCCTCCGAACTGCTCCAGCAGTTCGCCACAGGCCCCGATGGCTGCGTGGATATCGAAACCGCTGACCGAACGTGCCGAGCCGGTAGCCTGGCCATTTGATTGGGTAAGGATGATCGTGGGCCGGTGAAAATGCTCTAAGCATTTTGAGGCCACAATACCGATTACCCCTTTATGCCAGTGTGGCCGATATAAAACCGTTGTCTTTTTCCCTTCCCCTTCCGCATCAATCATAGCCAGGGCTTCCTCAACAATTTCCTGTTCGGTTTCTTTCCGGTACTCATTTTTACTATTTACCTGGCTGGCAAGGATGGCTGCCTCCCCTTCATCATGGCTCAGCAATAATTCTACGGCCCCGTTGGCATGCTCCATCCGTCCGGCCGCATTGATGCGCGGGGCAATGCCAAATACCACCCGGGTTACGGTCAGCGGGCTTTTCAGCGCCCCCACCTTAATCAGCGCGGCCAGCCCGGGCCGGGGTTCCTGCGCCAGGCGCCTGAGGCCAAAATGGCACAGCACCCGGTTCTCTCCGGTAATCGGCACAATATCGGCCGCAATACTAACGGCCACCAAATCCAGCAATGGCCACAAGTCTGCTTCTTCCCATGAGTTAACTTTAGTCAGGCCCTGCAGTAATTTAAACCCAACCCCACAGCCCGACAGCTCTTTATACGGATAATGGCAATCGCTGCGTTTGGGGTCTAAAACAGCCATAGCCGGGGGCAGCGATTCCCCGGGGGTATGATGATCGCAGATAATAAAATCGATACCCTTTTCTTTGGCCATGGCTACTTTATCGTGCGCCCTGATGCCACAATCAAGGCTGATAATCAAGTTGACTCCATGATCAATAGCCCAGCGGACACCTTGTTCGGAAACCCCATAGCCTTCGCCCTCACGGTCGGGGACATAATAATCAACCGTAGCCGTATGCTGGCGCAAAAAGGTTACCATCATTGCCACCGAGGTGGTGCCATCCACATCGTAGTCGCCATAAATAAGGATGCTTTCCTTCTTTTCAATGGCTGTGGCCAGCCGCCTTACCGCCAAGGCCATATCCTGCATAAGAAAGGGGTCGTGCAAATGGGAGAGCGACAGACGGAAAAATTTTTTGGCCTGCTCATAGTCCGTTATCCCCCGTTGCACCAATAATGAGGCCAGGGCCGGATTGATGTTAATCGCCTGCGCCAGCTTCTCCACCTCCGCAGCCGGAGGAATATCCTTGACCAGCCATTTTTTCTGCATCTTGTTGGGTTAACTATTGAAGCCCGGGGGCACCCCGGGCCAATAAAAATACCACCTAAATAATTTATTGGCAATATTACGCTTTCGCGCCTTATTTTAGTGGCCATTTACGACTGATTTACTTTGTTTGTCATGAAGAATACGTTTTCCGGATTAAAAACAGCCGCCATGTTACTGGCGCTTGGTTTTTTCGCCCAGCTGGCGAGTGCCCAAACCGCGGCTACCCCGGCTGCTAAACGTAACGAAAGTTACCGGCAACGGACCAACAACCATCGGCACTCCCTGGCGGCAGGGGTAAGCATGACCAATATCGGGCCTACGGTAATGAGCGGGCGGGTGGTTGACCTGGCCGTTAACGAGGCCGCCCCGCAAAATTATTATGTGGCCTATGCTTCCGGGGGCTTGTGGGTGACGCATAATTTTGGCAGCACCTTTGAGCCGCTGTTTGATTACGAAGCGGTGATGACCATTGGCGATATTGCTGTTGACTGGCAAAACAAGATTATCTGGCTGGGCAGTGGCGAGAACAACTCCAGCCGGTCTTCGTATGCCGGCAACGGTATGTACAAAAGTACCGATGGCGGCAAAACCTGGCAGCACCTGGGCCTGGATGAAACCCATCACATTGGCCGCGTGGTACTGCACCCGGCCAACCCCGAGGTAGTTTGGGTGGCCGCCCTGGGGCATCTTTATTCGGCCAACCCCGAGCGCGGGGTGTATAAAACCACCGATGGCGGCAAAACCTGGCAGCAAACCCTGTTTGTTAGTGCCACTGCCGGGGCGGTTGACCTGGTTATCGACCCGCAGGACCCCGATATCCTTTATGCCGCCACCTGGGAAAGAGAGCGCCAGGCATGGAACTTTAAAGGCAGTGGCCCGGGCTCGGGCATATATAAATCAACCGATGGCGGGGAAACCTGGCAACGGCTTACCGATGGCAGCAACGGCTTCCCGCATGATGCCGGCACAGGGCGTATCGGGCTGGCTATCTCGCACCAGAACAGCCATAAAATATTCGCCCTCCTCGATAACCAAAACCGCAGGGATGCCGAAGAAGAAAACTATGTGGTAACCAAAGAAATTTTAAAATCGATTGACAACGCGGCCTTTCTGAGAATTACCGACAAGGACCTGAACGACTTCCTCGACCGGCATAATTTTCCCGACAAATACAATGCTGTTGATATCAAAAAAGATGTCTGGTCCGGTAAAATAAAACCTGTTGACCTGGTAACCTACCTCGAAGATGCCAACGCCATGCTTTTTGATACCCCGGTAAAAGGGGCCGAAGTGTATGTGTCGGAAGACGGGGGTAAGACCTGGGCCAAAACGCACGAAGGCTATATTGATGACCTGTATTATTCGTATGGTTATTATTTTGGCAATATCCGTGTGGCCCCGTATGATGATTCGCGCCTCTATATCCTTGGCGTACCCATCCTGAAGTCCACCAATGGCGGCAAAACCTGGGAAAGCATTAACGGAGACAACGTGCATGCCGACCACCACGCCCTGTGGGTAAGCAACACCACCCCGGGGCTGCTGATCAACGGCAACGATGGCGGGGTAAACACCTCGTTTGATGACGGGGCCTCGTGGACCAAACAAAACACCCTGGCCGTAGGGCAGTTTTATTCGGTAAATGTTGACCATGCCCAAAACTATAATGTTTATGGCGGCCTGCAGGACAACGGGGTCTGGACCGGGCCCCACACCTACACCTACAGCACCCGCTGGCAAGCGCGGGGCAAATATCCCTACCAGGGCATTTACGGGGGGGATGGCATGCAGGTGGTCGTAGATACCCGGGATAACAACACGGTTTACACCGGCTTGCAGTTTGGCAACTATGCCCGGGTAAACAAGGCTACCGGGGAAACCAAAGCCATTAAACCCCGGCATGAGCTGGGTGAGCGGCCATTGCGTTTCAATTGGCAAAGCCCCATCCACCTGTCGGTGCATAACCAGGATGTGGTATATTTTGGCTCCAACAAATTTCACCGCTCCCTCAACCAGGGCAATGACTGGGACTTAACCTCCGAAGACTTGACCAAAGGCGGCAAAAAGGGAAATGTGCCGTATGGCACCTTAACCACTATAGATGAGTCGCCCTTACAGTTCGGGCTGATATATATTGGTACCGATGACGGCCGGGTGCAGGTAAGCAAAGATGGCGGCTATACCTGGCAGGATATTTCGGCCGGGCTGCCGGCCGACCAGTGGGTAAGCCGGGTAGAGGCTTCGAATTTTGCCAGAAACCGCCTGTACGTAGCCCTCAACGGCTATCGCTGGGACAAGTTTGACGCCATGGTTTACCGTTCGGATGACGGGGGCAAGACCTGGCAAAGAATAGGCCGGGACCTGCCAATGGAGCCGGTAAATGTAATCAAAGAAGACCCGGTAAACGAAAACCTGCTTTATGTGGGAACGGATCACGGCCTCTATATTTCGCTTGACCGGGGGGAAAGCTTTATGGTGATGGACAAAAAGCTGCCCCATGCCCCTGTGCACGACCTGGTCATCCAGCCGCAAGCCGGGGACCTGGTCATTGGCACCCATGGGCGGTCGTTGTACCGTGCCAGTGTAAAAGAGCTGCAGCAACTGACGAAAAAGTTGCTGGCCAAACCTATCCACATCTTTAGCTTCAACAGCCCTGCCTACAGTAAACGCTGGGGCAATACGCGTTACAGCAAATGGTATGGTTACCTTGAGCCGGCCCTGTCGGTACCTGTTTATGTGCAAAATGGCGGCATCGGCAAGCTAAACATCTATACCCAAAGCGGCACCCTGGTGTACAGCACAGACATCAACCCGGATAAGGGCCTCAATTATATTTCGTATGACCTCACCCTGGATGCAGATAAGCTGGCCGCCTTTAAAAAAGAAGTGAAGAAGGCCAAAAAGGATAACGATAACATGTTAACCAAACGCGATAACGATAATTTTTACCTGATTCCCGGAGACTACACGCTGGAAGTGATTGTACAAGACCAGCGGGCGGAACGTAAGTTTAACGTTAAGGAAGGCCGCCAGCGCCCGGGGCGAAAACCGCAGAAAAAAATACCGTAACCACAAAATATAGTTTGGCTGAGTTAACCCCCGGTACTGTTTCGGGGTCCAAATGGCTGCAGGTTGTCCGGCAGTCATTTTTTTGTGGTTTCATTTTATTATTCCGGTATTCCATGGAATACTGGAATAATAAGATTGTCAGGAAGTTATGAAAACACCCTTCCTATAACCCTGCGGATTTTTTGCGGATCAGCCATAAAGTGGTAACATTGGTGTTCCGCTAAAATCAATTCCTATGAAAATCCTTACTTCTTTTGCCGCCAGAATTACCTTTATTGCCCTGGCCGTATTGGTTATCAGTGCTTTTACTATTGCCCATTCAACCGTTGATAACCCAGCCGACAGCAAAGCCATGATGATTGCCGACTGGCAGTGGGCCAAAGGCTATACGTTAGCCTATATTGAATCGATGCCCGAAGCCGGCATCAACGTTAAACCCACCGACAGCGTGCGTAGCTTTGCTGAGCAAATGCTGCACCTGACCAGCGCCAACGTAGGCTTTACCGCCCAGGTTACGGGGTTGCCCCCTACCCTTGCGGACGTGCGCGGCCTGGAAAAAAACGCAACGTATAAAAACAAAGCCGCCCTGGCCGCGGTAGTAGGCCAGGGGTATGATTATGTAATTGCCTCCCTGGAAGCAACCCCGGCCGCAAAATTCAACGAAGAAATAACCCTCTTCGGCCAGTATAAAATGACTGGTGCCGAGGCTATGCATAAAGCCTTTATTCACCAGAACCACCACCGCGGGCAATGTGCCGTGTATATCCGCCTGGCAGGGGGCGTACCGGCCCCGATGAAGCTGCTTTAACCCGAAAAATTCACAAGAATTTTTCGCCCACAGGGCCGATGAACTGCAAAATACTGTAATACAATATGTTAAACACAAAATACAACATAAACCCAAATTTAAGCATAACCCAAATTTGGGGCTATTGCATTTTGCATTCATCGGGGTTAACCTCCGCTGAGCCGGAGTCTAAGGACCTGATGTAATTAACAGGAAAACAGTCGTTTGGCAGTTAATTTACATCATTATTCACGATTTTCGCGAAAAATCCGGGCCAGGGGGGCCGTATGGGCTATGTCCCAGCTTTTACCATTGTGTTTTAACAGGCAAATTTCGTTAGCCGGAAACGTGCCGGTAAACCTCCGGGACGCAAAGGTTGCCCAGGCTGCGGCAAACACCGGCTTTTTTAAGTCGCGAAAAGCAATAGTCATGTGCGGCCGGAAAGGCCGGCTATCCTGTTTAGGATAGATATGCCAACGGCTGCGGGCATTTTTCTGCACCGCTTGTTGCAAAGCCCGTAAAGGTTCGCTCTCTTCTACCTGTACGTATATTACCCGGGGCGGGAAGGCGCCAAAGCCCTGTAAGCTAACATCAAAAACAGCAATTTCTGCTGCTAACGTAGTTAATGAAGAAGCTAACCGGGCTTCTTTTTCCTGCGGCCATTGAAACGGCATGTGCAGGGTAATATGCGGTGGCGAGCGCAAGGCCGCCTTTGAGGCAAACCGTGTACACACCTCCTTCTTCAGGTCAAGCACCCGGGAGTAAACCGGCTCCCCGGGAACCAGGGCTACAAAATATAGTTTTACATTATCTTTTTTCATCGCGGGCCAGGTTGACTTGCTTCTTTGGTACTAGCGCAAGGGTGTTTCCGGCTGCGGCCAGACAACTAAACATCCGGGTTGATTCATTGGCCCGGGCGCTGCCGGTGGTCAACGATATCCATCCCAAACGGCACCAGCCCGATATAGGCCAGTTTCAGGTGTTGGGCGGCAAACGGGATACCGACAATGGTAACAGCAAACAACAAGGCCAGCACCAGGTGGGTAACCGCTATCTCAATGCCCGCTACCAGCAGCCAGATGATATTCATGATGACGTGCAGGCAACCACCCGCCCGCTGGGTTTGTACCGCCTCGCGGCCAAAAGGGAACAGGGCCAGGTTAGCCATTTTCAGGGTTTGCAGGCCAAACGGGATGCCGACAAGGGTCACCATCAGCAACAGGCTGCCGATCAGGTAAAAGAGGAAGACGAAAAAGCCTCCCAGGATAATCCAGAGCACATTGCCCAGTGTATTCATTCGTTAAGTTCTTTTATCTTAAAGCCAACGTATAATTGCAGCACCAGGTTTCTGAACACCACCGTATTGCCCACCGAAGCCCCTGAGGTATTCAAAAACCCCAGGGCAAACCGCAGGCCCATGATGCCGCCTGAAGCGGTTTCATAGCCCAACCCTGCAATCCCTGAAAAATCCCACCTTCTCACGGTGGCTGTTTTGTCCTCTTTAAACCCGGTCTCCAGGTAATTCGCTTGCAGTAAATAGGCCAGTTGCGGCCCCACCTCAAGGTAGCTGCTACGGCCAAAATAAAGCTTCATCAGCAGGGGCATGCTAAGGTAATGGTATGCCAGGCGGCCGTTGGCGCTGTTGTTTACCCTGGCCCCCTGCAACGAATACTGCAAACCTATCTGCCAGCCATATTGGCTTTCGATATGTTGGGCATAGTAAGTAGCCAGGTGATAGCCCAGGCGGGGTTTGTTAATGCTGCCGGAGCCCAGGGTGGCCACATTCAGGCCGGCTTTCACCCCCCAGATATCCTGTGTTTTAGCTCCGCAGGCCGGCAACACCAGAAAAAAAACAATGATGAGCAAGCGCATGCCTAAAAATACAATTTACCCCGGCTATTCCTCAACCTCCGGACAAAATAATTGGCGGGAAATAAAAAAAGCGCTGCCCCGGCAAATGCGGAAACAGCGCTCGCTGAAAATGTTATTTTAAGAAGTTTACTTAGCGGCAGGTTGCTCAACAGATACGTACGACCTGTTCTTCCTGCCCTTCTTAAACGCCACCACACCATCGGTCAAGGCAAACAAGGTATGGTCTTTGCCCATGCCAACATTTTTGCCCGGATGATGTGCCGTACCACGTTGACGAACAATGATATTACCGGCAATTACTGCCTGTCCGCCATATATTTTAACACCCAGTCGTTTACTATGCGACTCTCTGCCGTTTTTAGAACTACCCGCTCCTTTCTTATGCGCCATAATCTAAATTATTTACCGATTTTTTCAATAAGTACTTTGGTGTAATCCTGCCGGTGGCCGTTGCGCACCTTGTACCCTTTTCTTCTTTTCTTTTTAAAGACGATCACCTTGTCGCCTTTCACATGCTCCAGGATTTTACCTGAAACCTTTACCCCTTTAAGCACTGGGGTGCCTACATCGACCTTGCCATCGTTGTCAACCAACAATACCTTGTCGAACTCTACGGAAGCGCCTTCATCGCCCTGCATTTTTGGTGCATAAACGTATTGGTCTTGCGTTACTTTGAACTGCTTTCCGGATATGTCAACTATTGCGTACATGAAATAAAATATATTTATCCAGTTTTTGAAATTGGAGTGCAAATGTAGCACTTATTTTAGCATTTGCCAACAATACAGGGGGGCTAAAATTTTACGGCTACCCCCGCGGTGTTAAAACCGTATCCCGGCCGGAAATTATTTGGCGGAAAACATATTCCCATTTAAGGGCATACATAATAAACCTAAGATTTGATGATGTGCATTTACCTTCTTATAAATCAATGTCTTAAGAAGCGTTTTGTGTTTCTTGAAGGGCCAGCCAGGCCACTAAAAAATATGCTTTGCCGGGCTTGACTTTTAAGATTTCTTTGTTCTTTTTTGTAAGCGGTACCCTTACCAATCCCCTTATTCGATCGGCCTGTTTTCGATCTTGGTTGTTCCCTCGGCAAACGTTGAAAGCGGGCAAAATATGCACTAGCCTATATTGGTATGCCAAGGGGGAGTTTGTACTTAACCTATAAAAAACTTGAATATGGCAAGTCAGAACAGTTTGCGTCCGGAAGAACCCATCCTTAAAGAGAACAAGGACAGGTTTGTCCTGTTTCCCATTCAGCATGATGATATCTGGGAATATTATAAAATGGCCGAAGCCAGCTTTTGGACGGCCGAGGAAATAGACCTGGGCCAGGACCTGAAAGACTGGGAGAACCTGAACGATGGTGAGCGCCACTTTATCAGCCATGTGCTGGCTTTCTTTGCCGCCAGCGATGGTATTGTTAACGAAAACCTGGCCGAAAATTTTGTGGCCGAGGTACAATATACCGAGGCCAAGTTTTTCTATGGTTTTCAGATTGCCATTGAAAACATTCATTCCGAAACCTACTCTTTGTTAATTGATACCTATATCAAAGACCCCAAAGAAAAAGACCGCCTGTTTAATGCCATTGACACCATGCCCTTTGTGCAGAAGAAGGCCGAATGGGCCCTGCGGTGGATTGACGAAGGCAGTTTTGCCGAGCGCTTAGTGGCTTTTGCGGCTGTTGAAGGTATTTTCTTTTCCGGGAGTTTTTGTTCTATCTTCTGGCTGAAGAAAAGGGGCCTGATGCCGGGGCTTAGTTTTTCCAATGAGCTTATCTCCCGCGATGAAGGCTTGCACTGCGATTTTGCCTGCTTGCTGTACAACAACCACCTGGTAAACAAACTCGACCCCCGGCAGGTAACCGGTATCATTACCGATGCCGTAGAAATTGAAAAAGAGTTTGTTACCGATGCCCTGCCGGTAAAACTTATTGGCATGAATGCCGAACTAATGTGCCAGTATATTGAGTTTGTGGCCGACAGGCTGCTGATGGAACTTGGTTGCGACAAAGTGTATAATGCCGGCAACCCGTTTGATTTTATGGAGCTGATCTCGCTGCAAGGGAAAACCAATTTCTTTGAAAAGCGGGTGGGCGAGTATAAAAAAGCGGGGGTTAGCGCCAATACCGAAGATGAAGCCCCGAAATTCAGTTTAGACGAAGACTTTTAACCGAATAACCAACCTGAAAAACTATGCTAGTTGTTAAGCGAGACGGAAGACGGGAATCCGTAAAATTTGAAAAAATAACCGCCCGGATTGAAAAACTCTGTTATGGGTTAGACACCAATTATGTCAACACTATCGACATCGCCAAAAAGGTGATCAACGGTATTTACGATGGCGTTACTACCGTGGAACTGGATAACCTGGCTGCTGAAACTGCGGCCTCGCTCACCACCTCCCACCCCGATTATGCCAAGCTGGCCGCCCGCATAGCCATCTCCAACCTGCATAAAACCACCAGCAAGTCGTTTTCCAACACCATGAAAAGGCTTTATACCTATATCGATCCCAAAACCGGGGAAAACGCTGCGCTGATTTCCAAAGAAGCCTATGGGGTGATTAAGAAAAATGCGGCTTTACTCGACTCCTCTATTATCTACGACCGGGATTTCAGCTACGACTACTTTGGCTTCCGTACCCTGGAGCGCTCTTACCTGATGAAGCTTGACGGCAAGGTGGTTGAGCGCCCCCAGCACATGCTCATGCGCGTAGCCGTGGGTATCCACATGGAAGATATTGACTCGGTCATTGAAACCTACAACCTGCTGTCGGAAAAGTGGTTTACCCATGCCACGCCAACCCTGTTTAATGCCGCCACCCCCAAGCCACAAATGTCGTCTTGCTTTTTACTCACCATGAAAGACGACAGCATTGACGGCATTTACGACACCCTGAAACAAACGGCCAGGATTTCCCAATCGGCCGGGGGCATTGGCCTGAGCATTCATAATGTTCGGGCTACGGGCTCTTATATCAAAGGCACCAACGGGGTCTCCAACGGCATTGTGCCCATGTTACGCAACTTTGATATGACCGCCCGCTACGTTGACCAGGGCGGGGGCAAGCGGAAAGGCAGTTTTGCCATTTATTTAGAACCCTGGCATGCCGATGTCTTTGCTTTCTTGGATTTGAAGAAAAACCACGGTAAAGAAGAGCTGCGTGCCCGCGACCTGTTTTATGCCCTGTGGATTCCCGACCTGTTTATGAAACGGGTAGAGAATAATGAGGAGTGGTCGTTATTCTGCCCTAACGAAGCGCCCGGCCTGGCCGATTGCTATGGGGAGGAGTTTGAAAGGCTCTATGAAAAATATGAACGGGAAGGCAAGTACCGCCAGCAGGTAAAAGCCCAGGATTTATGGTTTGAGATTCTGGAGGCCCAAATGGAGACCGGCACCCCGTATATGTTATATAAAGATGCCGCCAATAAAAAATCCAATCAGAAGAACCTCGGCACTATTAAATCCAGCAACTTATGTACCGAAATCATTGAGTACACCTCGCCCGATGAGGTGGCGGTATGCAACCTGGCCTCTATTGCCCTGCCCAAATTTGTGAAAAACGGCAGTTTTGACCACCAAAAACTTTATGAGGTTACCTATACGGCCACCAAAAACCTGAACAAGGTGATCGACCGCAACTTTTATCCGGTACCTGAAGCCGAGTACTCCAATAAAAGGCACCGCCCTATCGGTTTGGGTATCCAAGGGCTGGCCGATACCTTTTTGCTCCTGCGGATGCCCTTTGAGTCGGCTGAAGCCCGGGGGTTAAACAAAGATATTTTTGAAACCATGTACTTTGCCGCCATGACGGCCTCTAAAGACCTGGCCAAAGCAGAGGGCCCGTATGAAACCTTTAAAGGCTCACCCGTATCCAAAGGTATCTTCCAGTTTGATATGTGGGGGGTAACGCCCGATTCGGGCCGCTGGGACTGGACCGCCCTGAAGAAGGAAGTGAAAAAACATGGGGTACGCAACTCGTTGCTGATGGCCCCGATGCCAACGGCCTCCACTTCGCAGATTTTAGGCAATAACGAAACCTTTGAGCCTTACACCACCAATATTTATAACCGCAGGGTGCTGTCGGGCGAGTTTATTGTGGTAAACAAGCACCTGTTGAAAGACCTGATTGCGCTGGGCTTATGGAATGACACGATGAAAAACAAGCTTATCCAGGCCAATGGCTCCGTGCAGGACATCCCTGAAATCCCGCAAAATATCAAAGACCTGTATAAAACCGTATGGGAGATTTCACAAAAAGCCATCATTGACATGGCGGCCGACCGGGGCGCGTATGTGTGCCAGTCGCAAAGTATGAATATCCACATCCAGAACCCTAATTTCGGCAAGCTTACCTCAATGCATTTTTATGCCTGGAAGGCCGGCTTAAAAACAGGCATGTACTATCTGCGCTCAAAAGCAGCCACTGAGGCCATTAAGTTTACGGTAACCAAAGAGCATCAGCAAGAGCCGGATGCCGAAGCCCTTAAAGCCCAAAACAAGGCTGATATGAGTTGCTCGCTGGATAACCCGGATGATTGCATTGCTTGTGGGAGCTAGGGCCTTTATTGGCGGTGGAGCGAAACGCTTTCCAACCCGTACCCTGCCTGCCTTTTTGGCGGGAAGGGTCCCCCCCAAAAGGTACAGCAGTGGTTCGCCTTGGGGGATCCTTCAGTCAGGCCTTGGGGCCTTCCTTCTGGATGACGGTTCATAATGGAGTGAAGGGCTCCCAACCCGTACCCTGCCCGTCCTGGCAGGCGGGCGTCATGCAGAGCTTAACCCCTCAGCGCCAAGTCCACTGGACGGAGAACGCTGAGGGAGTGGGGTTACTGGGCGCGGGAGGCTTCTTTTGCGGGGCCAAAACGGTAGCCGATAAACAGCCCCATTTTACCATAGCCAACCCGGATTACACGTTTTTGGGAAAGCCGGGAGGTATAGGTATCGGCAATGAAATTAATGCCGGCATAGAATTTCCGGCCGTTATAGCCCAGGGCATTCATCGTATTTAGCTTAAACCGGATATTGGGTTGGATTAAGGCCCTGTCTTCTGCCAAAAAATCACCTGAATTAAGGTTCAGGCCGGGAATAAGGCTGACCGTAAGAAAAAAATGACCTTTGACGACAAGGGTGTACATATAACCAAAATTAAACGACAAGTTAAGCACCGTCACATCTTGCAACCACAAGGAGCGGTCAAAGTAAGGCTGGTATTCCGAAGGTACCATGGCAGAGTCAGCCACCATGGTGAGTAAAGAAAAGCTGGCCCCGGCAATAACACTACCGGCACTTCGTTTCTGGATTTCGTTGAAGACAAACGGGGCTTTAAGTGAAAATTTGGTGTAGTTAAAGGCATACATATACTGTAAGCCAAAGTTTATCATCCGCAGGTCTTCGCGGATTTTATAATCGTTAAAATTAGCCGGGGCAAACCCCTGGGTTTTATACATCTCATACCCCCGGTAATATTGCAAAATAGCGGTAATAAATTGCCGGCTGCTATACAACCGGCTTTGGAAATCCAGTGAGCGCTGATCTTTAAAGCCGGACAAATCCCGCAGGCCAAAACTAAGGGTAAAATCCATGGCAAACCATTTGTACGACACCCCGGCACCAATATTGATATTCTTGAATGGCGCATAGCGCAGGCTGCTGTTTTGCCCCCTGTCTATCAGGCGGAAATAATTAAACTTGTTTGCCAGTACCAGGCGTACAGCAACCTCATCGCTATAATTGGCGATGTAATTTGGGTCATGGTTGCGATACAGGAGAAAGTTGCCAAGTTTGTCAATTACTTGTTTAATGGTATCTAAATTCTGTGCCTGCACTTTTGAAAAGCCGAAAACAATAAACATCAGGCTGACAATCACTATTGATTTACTTTTTATTTGCATAGGCTACCCCATTTAACCCGGTATAAAAATAGGTTAAAATTTTCATCCCGGCAGCTAAAAGCACGAGGTCAGATACGTGTTGTCCCCCTGGGTAATAAACTTAATGGCATGCCTGATGATACCTACTTTGATTTGCCGGTATTTTCCGATTACTTCACCATCCAACTGCAATAGCCGGGGTTGGTCAAACTCAAGCACTGCCTGCCGGGTAACAATCACCTTGCCCGATTCGTGATCGAGGAACTTCTCATCAAACCGGGCCAGGCCGGCTTTGATGAGCGAGGCGCCATCAATACGGGTTACCAGGACAATTTCAAACTTGCCATCCATGGGGTTGCTGAACCGGTTAAGGGGCACCCCGGTGCCAAATTTACGGGCATTACAAATGGCCGCCATATACACACATTCCTCTGTTTCTTTGCCATTGGCTGTTACCCTGGTGGTAAAGGGGGTGAGTTGTTTTAGTTCTTCGAGAAAATACCTGGCATAGGTAACCATGCCGCGGTTTTTATCCTTTGAATAGGCATCAACTATCCGGGCATTAATGCCTACATCGCCAATATGCAGGGCATAAAACTCATTGTTCACTTTGAGCAAGTCGAGGCCGGCAATTTTCTCCGACATAATTATATCTTTTAACGCCTCCAGCGGCTCGGGGTTCACGCTAAGTTCGGTAGCCATGCCATTGGCCGAGCCCAGGGGAATAATGCCCATCGGGTAATCTGTACCCAGCAAGGCAATGCCGGTGAACAGGGTAGTGCCGTCACCGCCTACCGAAACCACCTTGTCGGGGTTTATTTCCGGCAACAAACGCTGCAGTTTTTCCTTATCGTTTTTACCTGTGGTTTTAAAAATATGGTAGGCTAAATTGTACTTTTCACACAAAGCAATTGCTTTCGCCATAAAGGGCTTCTTATTTACACCCCCGCTAATCGGGTTTACCACAAACAGTAACTTCATCGTTTAAAGGGCATAGTTTTCTATCGTCATTATTTCCTTTTCTACGTTATCGGTATCAGCAAAATAAACGACCGGAACCGGCAATTCCTGCAGCCGGTTTAAATGGCCCTTTTTCTTTGCCGATAAATTTTTAAAGGTACGTCTAATATAAATCTTTTTTATGCGATCAGGGTATTGCCGGGCAATTTCGGTATAGATAGCCATATCGCGCTGGGTGTCATCGCCAAGCAAAATAAAGTTTTTGTCCGGGGTGTTGTCGAGCACTTTCTTGATCCGCTGGTCTTTATAGTTTCTGCCCTTCTTTGGTTTTAGTAGTTGCCCTAAACGCAAATAGGAAGTAAGGAAAAGGTGCCCGGGCGGTAACGCATGATGCTGGATGATGGCCGTGAGCACACCAAATAAATTGCTTTCGCTTTTAGAAACATAAAAGATGCGCCCCTGCTGCCGGTGAACAGCCGCCAGCAAACTGCCGGTAAAGCTTACCGGCTGGCGTTTGTGGGGCGACACAAAGAACAGGGCACGCAGCCTTTTTAAGAAATTGGCCGTGTAAGAAACCAAAATGGTGTCGTCAATATCTGAAATCACCGCCAGGGGGAACGGGGAATCCGGCTGGTAAACCGGGTACGACTGGCATACCGGCAAGGGGGCCTCCTTACCGGCCAGATATACCTTTAACGCCTTGCTTACCGGTTGGTCTGTTTCCAGCCAAAAGCCTCCGGCCTTATCGGTTTGGGTGAGTAGTTTTTGCCCTCCGCTCTCAATAATAATATTTTGCCGGCCATAAGGCTGGCGAAAATAGGTTTTTAAGGTTGAAAGGAAGACCCGCCACAGGGGGGCGCTGGCCCTGATCACCGGGCAATTGCGATGCAAGACCACCCCACTAATTAGCGTATGTTCATGAAATTCAACTACCGATAGTTGCCATAATACAGCCATCTGTGTCCGGTTATCTTGCTGGTTAGACTTGCGTAAAGTTAACCAATGCAACGGCTCTTTCGTGACTAAACCGGGTTAATGTTGAGAAGATGTTTACCATAGCCAGCAGCCACTTCTATACGGTTTCGGTTAGAAATGAAAACCGACCCCGAGGCTCGGGCCGGAGAGGTGGGTTCGTAACGTTAACTGGTGGGATAGGAAAGAGCCCTTGTGCCTGATTTCAATAGCAAACCATCCCCCACGAACAGAAATCAGTTTGCTGGCGCGGTAATAAACGGTAAGCTGGTTGGCAAAAGAAATGCGGTTGCTAAAATTGAGGCCCCCTGCATCGCTGGCAAACAAAAACTGCCAGTGTTTCAGGTCGAGCTGAAACTGCAAGCCAACCAGGGGGTCGGCCCATACGGGGCTTATGCTAAGGCTGATATTCGCATTGTCCAACGAAGATTTTACTTTCAGAAAGTAAAGCCTGGTGCCAAGGTAACCGTAAAGCTGTACCCGGGACTTACCGGAAGCGGCCACTTTTTCAAGCAACCGGTAACCCAGGTAAGCCCTCGCCAAACTTATGTTGAAAGAAGACTCAACCAGGCTGCGGTTATTGTACCGGTATTTAACGGAGGAGCCTATGGAACCCCCTATGGCATCAACCTGGGCAAAAAAACGTTTATGCTGATACGATACCCGCGAAATAAAGAAGAACCGCAAGCGGGTATCGTTGCTAAACAGCCTCGAAAAAATATTTCCCGTATCCTCCTCAGGCAGTTGGGTAGGGTCATCAGGAATAACCGGCAACACCCCGTCTTCCCCTTCCAAAGAAACGTCCCCGTACGAAAAAGCTCCCTTAAACCCGGGTACCCAAACCGGGATTTCCACCGTCCAGTGTTGTTGGTCAACCAGAAAGCTTTTTTCTTTTTTTCGTTTTTGGGCAAAGGAAGAGATGGATGCCAGGAATAAAAACAGCAGTACCACCCCCCTCATGGGGCAAAGGTAGTGAATAGCGCGCAAGTATAGGCCTTTCGTTATACTCAAATAAACCCCAGGCAGAAAACCTCCGCTATCTTCTGCCCCGGCTTTACAGTGCCGCTAATGGCATGGCTATTGGTGGTGCAGATGAAGTAATGAGGGGAATTAACCTGAAAAACTCATCAGGATTTTTCGCCCGGGGGGCTGATAACCCCGAGGGCTTCCCCCCGGAAACACCAGGGCCAGATGATATTTTCGGGCGAATATTTTACAGAAAAATGATATGCATCATTTTTCTGTAAAATATTTTAAGCTTTTCTTGCAATGTGACATAAATCACATTTTAAAACAGGAGCGCAAATTACCGGATATGCCGATCAAAAGCTATGTAGTATTTCCTCAAAAAGGAAAGAAAGGGACATTAACAAACATCTTGCGAAGCCTTGAAAACTGCGAGGTAGTAGTTTCTTCAAATAAGGATGTATTGGTTTTGGTTACCGACACAAAATCCGGCCAGCAAGAAGAAAAACTTAAAACGGTATTGGCAAACATAGAAGAGATTGAGCATTTAAACCTGGTTTCCGGGTTTAGCGAGAGTTGTCTGCAAGAAAACGAAAAATCACCCCAAAACAATGAATAGACGAGTATTTCTTAAAAAAGCTGCTGCCGCCTCGGCCATGGCCGCTGCCGCCACAATGCTACCGGGTATCCTGTTCGCTGCCGATCAAACCAAGGATAACCTTCCCGGGGGTATCAAATGGACGAAAGCCCCTTGCCGGTTCTGCGGGGTAGGGTGTGGCGTGCTGATAGGAACAAAAGAAGGCAAAACAGTGGCGGTTAAGGGCGACCCCAACAGCCCTGTTAACCAAGGTCTCCTTTGTGTAAAGGGGTACCACCAGATTATGTGTACTTCGGCTGCCGACAGGCTTACGAAACCTTTAATAAAGAAAAACGGCCAATACGTAGAGGCCACAATGGACGAAGCCCTTGACCTGGTGGCCGCCAAGATGACCGAAACAATTGAAAAATACGGCAAAGATGCTGTGGCCATGTACACTTCGGGGCAATCGACTATTCCCGAGGGCTATGTTGCGGCTAAGTTTATGAAAGGGGCTATCGGCACAAATAATCTGGACTGTAATGCCAGGTTATGCATGGCAAGTGCCGTAGCTGGTTTTTTGACCACTTTTGGGGCAGATGAGCCCATGGGCTGCTATGAAGATATCGACTATGCCGATGTATTTGTATTATGGGGCAACAATATGGCCGAAATGCACCCCGTATTATTTTCCCGGCTTCTTGATAACCGCCTAAAACGTAAAAATGTAAAGATAATAGACCTGGCCACCCGCACAACCCGCACCAGTAAGGCTGCGGATAAATCTATTTTATTTAAACCTCAAACCGATTTAGCCATTGCCAATGCCATTTGCTATGAAATAATAAACAATGGCTGGGTAAACCACAGTTTTGTAGAACAGCATATTGTTTTCAAGAAGGGGAAAACCACTATTGGTTATGGTTTGGAAGACAAATTTAAATTTAAAGATGAAGCCGAAGCTATTGATTTTAACCAATACAAAACCTTTTTAGCAGACTATCGGCCGGATAAAGTAGAAGCCCTTACGGGGGTGTCGGCCAAAGACATAAAATATCTTGCCGCGTTATACGGAGACCCCGGATTAAAAGTGGTTTCCTATTGGTGCATGGGCATGAACCAACACACGCGTGGCACCTGGATGAACAACCTGGTGTATAATATACACTTATTGACAGGCAAGATTTCCCAGCCGGGCAATGGCCCGTTTTCACTGACCGGTCAGCCCAGTGCCTGTGGCACAGCCCGGGAGGTAGGCACGTTTACCCATAAGCTGCCCAAGGGGGTGGTTACCAACGAAAAACACCGCAGGTTGGCCGCCAAAATCTGGCAAGTACCGTATGAACGGATCCCGGCAAAACCAACCTATCATGCTACGGAAATGTTTAGGGCAATTGACAGGGGCGACATTAAATTTCTTTGGACCCAGGTAACCAACCCGTTGGTATCGTTACCCAAAACCAGCCGCTACCGCCCCGGGATGAAAAAAAACGACTGCTTTGTTGTGGTCTCTGATGTGTTCCCAACGCCTACCAGTGATGTTGCCGATGTAATTCTGCCGGCTGCCTGGCATGTGGAAAAAAGCGGCATGTACGGAAACTCTGAACGCAGGACCCAATACTGGGATAAAATGGTGGAGCCGCCAGGAGAAGCAACCCCCGATGCCTGGATGACGATTGAAGTAGCCAGGCGAATGGGCTTTGGCGATTTGTTTCCGTACAGTAAGGAAAACCACCATGAAGAAATATATAATGAGTACCGCCAGTTTCATGTTGGCAAAAAACACAATATGGCCCCGGTTGAGGTACTTAAGAAGCAGAGCGGGGCTATCTGGCCTTACATTGAGGAAACAGGGAAATCTACCCAATGGCGTTTTAACGCAAAATATGATCCGGCCTGCGACCAGGAAAAAGACTTTGACTTTTATGGCCGGCCTGACGGCAAAGCTGTAATATGGCAGCGCCCTTATGAACCTGCTCCGGAGGTGCCGGATAACGAATACCCTTTTTGGTTAAATACCGGCCGGGTTATCGAACACTGGCATACGGGTTCAATGACCCGCAGGATTCCGGTACTGCACCGGGCCGTACCTAATGCCTATGTAGAGCTTCACCCTGACGATGCCAAACGGCTGGGTATTCAAAACAAACAACTTGTCAAAGTAGTATCACGAAGGGGCTCTACCGTTTTGCCGGCATCAATAAACGAACGGGGCCTGCCTGCCAAAGGCCAGGTTTTTGTGCCGTTTTTCGATGAAAGCATGCTGATTAATGATGTTACCCTGGATGCTTTCTGCCCGATATCAAAAGAGCCTGATTACAAAAAATGTGCCGTTAGAATTGAACGGGTATAATGATGAAAACGAGTTATGTCATCATCGGTTTTTGGCTGGTACTTTTTATTGCGGCCAGCATAATTGTAAGTACCAGCTTGTTTGAGGAGCAGCTTGTGGCCCGGGCTGAAACCCTGGCCTCACCGGGGGCCAACACCTTGCCGGTTGAAGAAGGGGTTTTTAAACTTGCCGGCCGGGCTGATGAATTAAGGGCCTTGTTTTACCGTGGGGTTGGCTCAAAAAAGGGCCTTGGCCCGTATTACAGCAGAAGGGCTTTCCCTGGCGCCCCCCCTGTTATTCCCCACCCTGCAGACGAACATCAGGATATTGGCGGTAAGGCTTGCTTACAATGTCACCAGAATGGGGGCTATGTTGATCAGTATCAGGCTTTTGCCCCTGTTTCCCCTCATCCGGAGTTACTGAATTGCAAGCAGTGCCATGTGCCTGTTGTAACAACAGGCAGTTTTATCGCCAGTAGCTGGCGCAAGCCAGCGCCCCCGGAAACCGGGCAGCAAGAACTACCGGGCAGCCCCCCGGTTATACCCCATGCCCTGGAAATGCGTAACAACTGCCTTTCCTGCCATGGCACCCCGGCAGCCCCGCGGGAAATCAGGGTGTCGCACCCAGACCGTGTTAACTGTCGCCAATGCCATGCCCTAAATGATAATACAATGAACGCCCCTGAAATATGGACAAGATAAAAAACAGTTTACACCACCGCGCCTTCACCTTCTCAGGTAGCAGGAAAAGGGGCTACCCGGCACTACCAATACGTATTGCCAGGGGGCCTAACCATTTTTGTGGGTGGTTTTTTTTATTGTTCCTGGCTTCCTGTTCCACACCCCTGCATAAGGATGACGGCCCGATGGCAAAAATAAGGCAACAGGGTGCCAATACCGTTGAATACGAAAGGATTAGCTCAGACCCATTCACCCTTACCCTTGAAAAGGTAGCGGTAACCAATGCAGAAAACGATACGCTCTTTTTTATTCCGGACAGAACCGGCCAATTAGTTGCCTTCCCCTGTAACAAGTGCCATACGAAAGCGCTAAGCCGTATGGTTACACGTGATCCCCTGGCCAAAAAGGCCCATTGGGATATCCGCCTGAACCATGTTACCGGAGAGGAACTGGCATGTACAACCTGTCATAGCCGGGATAATGTTGAGTACCTGACGTTAATTAATAATAAACAGATAGATTATAATAAAAGCCAACAAGTTTGCGCCCAATGCCACGCTACACAAAACAAAGATTGGCTGGGAGGTGCCCACGGGAAAACCCTTGGTGGGTGGGCCCCGCCCCGGGTATCCGCTACTTGTGTTAATTGCCATAACCCACACACCCCGGCACTTGAAGCACGCTGGCCAGCACGGTTAAACACTGTAAAAATCCAAGAACTTGACCCTAAGTAGCCGCTATGTTTTTTAACAGAAAAAAGAAACAAAACAAGAAAAAAATATCGCCTGCCCCGCTTGCCGGCAGCGCTAAAAGCAATAGTTGCCAGCAGCCGGGTGACGGTTTTGATCAGGTAATTAATAAGCCTTTGAACAGAAGGTCTGCAGTAAAGGGGTTAACAGCCGGGCTATTAACAGGGGCGGGGCTGCTAAACTCAGCCTGCAGCTTAACCTCCGGTGAAGCCGGCAAAGGGTTAGCCTCCCTGAAATGGGAAGAGTACTTTAAAGGAAACTACCAATTGATGACCCCTGAAGAAAAAGAGGCTACGGTAAAGCGCCTGGAGAAGATGTACGAGCTGGCAAATGGTGGAAAAATAAAAATATCGGCCAAAGGGGCTGTTAAAGATGTACTTTACGGCTATGCTTTCAATATTTCAAAATGCAGGGGGTATATGGACTGCATAAATGCTTGCATTGAAGAAAACAACCAGGACCGTAACTCACAAATGCAATACATACGTATCCATGAGTTTAAGAAAGGGCAAATGAATTTTGAGCTGGCCGATGATAATTTTTATCACCAGGTGCCGGCAGCCGGACATTTTTATCTCGGTACGCAGTGCTTTCATTGTGAGAACCCTCCTTGTGTTAATGTGTGCCCGGTGAAGGCCACCTGGAAAGAGAAAGATGGCATAGTGGTTATAGACTATGACTGGTGCATCGGTTGCAGATATTGCCAGGCAGCCTGCCCTTATGATGGCAGGCGCTTTAATTGGTCGGCCCCGCATGTGCCGGAAAATGAACTTACTAAAGACCAGCATTATTTAGGCAACAGGTTGCGGAAAAAGGGGGTGATGGAAAAGTGCACATTTTGCATACAGCGGTCAAGAAACGGGGCAAACCCAGCCTGTGTAGAGGCCTGCCCTACAGGGGCCAGAATATTTGGCAACCTGCTCGACCCTAACAGCACCATACGCTGGGTGCTGGAGAACAAGAAAGTTTTCAGGTTAAAAGAAGACTTAGGCACAGAGCCTAAATTTTGGTATTTCATGGATTAGCCATAATGAAACACAGAAAAAAATGAAGGTAGTATTTAGTATGATTGCCGATGGTTTTAAAGAAGCCACCAAAGGCACCATCGCTTACCATGTATGGATGGCTGTCCTGACCCTGTTAATGTTGCTTGGCGCGTATGCCTACTACCAGCAAATCACCCATGGCCTGGTGGTAACCGGCATGACCGACCGGGTAAGCTGGGGGCTGTATATTTCTAATTTCACTTTTTTGGTAGGCGTAGCGGCAGCAGCCGTGATGCTGGTCTTGCCTACCTATATATTAAAGGATATTGACTTCTCCCAGGCGGTACTCATTGGCGAAGGCCTGGCCGTATCAGCCCTGGTTATGTGCCTGGCTTTTGTAACCGTTGACATGGGCGGGCCTGCCCGCCTGTGGCATATTATTCCCGGAATTGGCAGTTTAAACTGGCCAAACTCAATGCTCGCCTGGGATGTTATTGTTCTTAATGGCTATTTGTTTATAAACCTGACGATTCCTTTTTACCTCTTATACCATCATTACCAGGGCAAAAAGCCAAATAAGTCTGTTTACTTGCCGGGGGTACTAATTTCGGTGTTTTGGGCTGTTGGCATTCATCTGGTAACCGCCTTTTTATATGCCGGCTTGCCGGCACGCCCTTTCTGGAATAGCGCTTTGCTGGGGCCCAGGTTTCTTGCCTCAGCCTTTGCTGCCGGGCCGGCACTAATCATTCTGGTGCTGGCTGTTATCCGCAGGTTTATGGGGTATAACATTGCCAATAAAACGATTGATAAAATAGCCATGGTAGTAACAGTGGCAGCCCAGATAAACCTGATTATGTTAGGCTCAGAACTTTTTAAAGAGTTTTATAGCCTCACCCACCATAGTAATAGCGCGCTTTATATGTTCTTCGGGATTAACGGGAAAAATGCCCTTGTGCCCTGGATTTGGACCTCCATTAGCTTAAACTTTCTGGCTACCGTTACCCTGACCTTTAACCGGTTTAGAAGAAACCACACTATTTTATATGGGGCATGTGTAATCTTATTTATTGCTATTTGGATTGACAAAGGGATGGGGTTGATTATCCCGGGTTTTATTCCGGGCCCCTGGGGCAATATTGTAGAGTATTTTCCTACCTGGGTTGAGATAGGGGTTACCCTGGGTATATGGGCCTTAGGGGCATTTGTTTTTTCCATCCTGGTTAAAATTGCCGTGCCCATAGCGTTGGGAAAATTACGCTATCAAAGCCATCGGTAACGCCCTTCTTGCCGCGGCCGGTAACCGGGCTTGGTGTTGTCACAAAACGGGTAGTATATTTGTTTCCTGCCGGCAAAGGTTGCCGCTTTCTTCATTACCAATAAAATTTAAGAATTTAAATGACGGATATCATTTTTTATCGGACATGCATATCCTTTTTTTGCTTCTGTAATCTTAATCACATAACAGTATCTCTTTAAGCAGCTATGAAGAACCTACTCCTGACAATTATTTTACTGGCAAGTGTACTAAATGCAACAGCGCAATTCAACTTAGGGGCAGAAATACGCCCCCGTGCTGAATTTCGCAATGGTTTTAAATCTCCTTCTGAAAAAAATGTCCCCCCGGCATTTTTTATCGAGCAGCGTTCCCGTTTATATTTTAATTATGCCACAGAAAAGCTGATTCTGAAAATAACTTTTCAGGATGTAAGGATTTGGGGCAGTGTTGATCAAATATATAAAGCTGACCCTAACATGCAGAATGTTTATGAAGCCTGGGGACAATTTAATTTTAATGCCAATTTTGGGGTCCGGGCCGGCAGGATGGAGCTCGACTATGATGGGGCCCGGTTTTTAGGAAACCTGGATTGGGCCGCCCAGGCAAGAAGCCATGACGCCCTCCTGTTCCTGTGGCGCAACAACAACGGGCTGAAGCTCGATGTGGGGCTGGCCTATAACCAAAACTGGCGTCCTGAACCCTCATGGCTAAGCCAGAATTTCTATGACCACTCGGTTACCAATAATTATAAAACCATGCAATTTGCCCGGTTTGAAAAAAAATCAGCTACCGGGAACCTGGTGGCCTTAGTCC
>Ga0256839_1000681_pt1 | contig 43553 bp, 31 predicted proteins | sample 354166metaG_FD_185968 | JGI IMG/M metagenome (GOLD analysis project Ga0256839, IMG submission 185968) | Hydrothermal vent microbial communities from Mid Atlantic Ridge, Atlantic Ocean - 354-166 | ecosystem: Environmental > Aquatic > Marine > Hydrothermal vents | place: Atlantic Ocean: Mid...
GGGCTGCACGAATTGAGCAATGTCCCGCAATCGCGCTCGAGACAGTTCCACTCCGCCGCCTAACGTAATCCCAATATCACGGCGCTCCCCACTTCGCTCGATCGTAAATGTCACCCGGTCTCCCGGCTGCCGAACCAGCACGGGACGCACGGCCTGGTACACCGACCGAATGTGAACGCCGTTGACGGCAACCACACGATCGCCCACCACGATCCCCGCTCGATCAGCCGGACTACCTCGCGTTACCTTGACCACTTTCACGGCGTCGGGCTGTCCGTCGAGCACCATTCCCACTTCCGGACGCCGGCGCTTGAGCACCACCATTTTCGTAGAGGACTCGGCTCCTTCGGCTACTCGCAGCAGACGCCGGACATGTTCGACGGGGACCGCAAAGGAAAATCCGGCGGAACGATCGGTCCCCGTGACGACGACGACTCCGACCAATGCGCCGCTCGGATCGACAACGGCGGCACCGCCCGAAGTGGTGGCCGCGCGCAGGTCGCACTGCAACAAGGGTGGATAAAGCAGTCCCGGGTCGGTCCGTTGGTGCCCGGAAACGATCCCCAGAGAAACAACGGGTTTCTCCGCGCCCCATCCGGCTGCGCTCACCACCCAGGATCCGACAGCCGGCAGCCGGGCAGCCAGCGGTAGGGGGGAACCGGCGGCGGATCGCAGGCGAATCATGGCCAATCCCGAGTACTCATCCACCACCCGGAACTCTCCGTCCACTTGGGTTCCCGTAGGCAGTGTGATCTTCACTTGGCTGTCGGCACCGGCGAAGACAGGCGTCACGACCCACCGGGAACCGACGACCACTCCCGAACAAACCACGACGCGCGCCTTGCCACCACCCTCGTCCGCCGTCTCCGCGAATCGCACCCGGACGGTGACGACCCCATCCAGTAACCGCCGAGCGGCAGTCTGCAAATCGGGTGGAGTTTCTCCCCACAACGGACTTGCGATCGACCAGCACAACACGAGGAAGACGAGACACCCTGCGGCCAACGGAATTCGCCGTCGCCTAGCCGTTCGTTTCGGCTCGTTCAAGTTGCTCAGCCGTCGATATGCCATTCTCGATCCAGCTCATGCCGAATGGCGACTACAGCGATGCCGGAATCCACCTCAAGACCCTCGGCTGTGCCGTCCATCCCCGGGCGTATCGTGAGCGGCCCGAAGTTGTGTTACCGCGCTCAAAAACCAATCCGATTTGGAAAGGACGATCGGTCTTCCACTAAGTCCAACATGGCTTCCAGTTCGGGACTGGAAAGATAAAGGGCGGGCGTCGGCGACCAAGACGCCGCCGGATCCGTTGCCCCAGCATGTCCGGGAACACTTGTCGCCTGCTCTTCGAGCATCCCGGCATCTGACGGCTGCCCGGCCTCGGCCACCAAGACCGGTGCCCGCGGGCCCTGTTGTTGGGCAGCCCATTTCGAATGGTGGCTGGATGGTAGCAACGATCGCGACGTCGGATCCGAGTCGACCAACCAAACGCCGGCGAGTGACAAAAGCACCAGGGCAACCGCCACCCGGATCGCTGTTTTGGCACGATGCGGCGGTCGGCCGGCGATGGGGAGACCGGTCGGCGCGGGATAGCGATCGTGAAGTTGTCGGGCCTCCCGAACCAGCGTCGCCCCCAAGGCGTCCTTCCAGTCGCCCTCCCCCGCTCCTTCCGTGAGGAGTTCTTCGGAAAGCTCCGGCGGCATTGCCGACTCCCGCTGGGGACGGTAAAGCGCAGGGCGTCGAGGGGGAAACCGAAATGTCATGGCAGTTCTCTCTTCCGTCTCGCCGGGCCTCGCCCGTGTCAGTTCTCGGCAGCTCGCAATTCGGCTTCGCTGGGGTGGTGTTCCAGCCACTGAACACGAGTGGACTGGTCATGCGTCATTTTCCTCAGGTTGGCGAGGCCGTGAAACAGACGGCTCTTGACAGTTCCGACTGGACACTGGAGTGCCTGGGCGATCTCCTCGTAACTCAATCCTTCGCTGAACCGGAGCACCAATGTTTGACGCTGCCCATCGGGAAGCTCGGCGACTCGCGACCACAAACTCGCCTTCCACTCGTCCACTTCCAAGTGGCACACCGCCGGTATTTCGCTCCGCCCCTCTTCTTGCCGCCGCTCGGACACGACCCGCAGACCGCGTTGCCGCGTCGATCGGCGCCGTCGCTCGCGACGTTCCAGATTGAGCAGGATCCCATACAACCAAGTGAAAATCTGACTCCGACCGGCGAATCGGTGGTGCTGGCGCGCCAGTACCAGAAAGGTCTCTTGCGCCAGATCGTCCGCGTCCCACGGATTGCCGGTCAGTACCAGGGCGGCACGGTGAATCCGCTCGAAATACTCCTCAGCTACTTGATTTACGTCAATTCTCACAAATGACTCGACTTGCTCGATTCTTCACGGAAATCGGCCGGCTTGCGACCGCGCCCTTTCGCACTCCCTCAGACCCCTTACATTGTAGTTGAAGCGTCGGGAATCGGGGAACACTCGCAGAAGGTCGGCACGATCCGTACGACCGGTGAGTCTCGCTCGCAGCGGAAAATGTTCACTCCTGCCTCCTCCCCCGACGAATAATATGGACGCGACCCGCAGGGTCCCTCCAAATTGCCAGGAAGGCGGGAGCCGTCAACCCAGTGGAAGGATCCCAGCGCGTGCAGGTGAGACGACGACGTGAATATAGTTTTCGCAGCCAGCGAGGCGGTCCCGTTTGCCAAGACCGGCGGGCTGGCCGACGTAGTAGGCGCTCTGCCTCGCGAGATCGAGCGACTGGGACATCGCGTCCGGTTGTTCTTGCCCGCTTATCGCCAAGCCTGCTCGAGAACGCCTCCGCCTCGACCCGGCGGTATCGAACTCGAGATTCCGATCGCCTCGAAGATCGTCCCCGGCCGGCTACTCCAGAGTCGACTCCCCCATAGCCGGGTCGATGTGTGGTTGGTCGATCAACCGGAATACTACGACCGCCCCCAGCTCTATGGCGAGCATGGCAAGGACTACCAGGACAATTGCGAGCGGTTCGTCTTCTTCTGTCGAGCCGTGATGGAATCGCTGGCGGCCATGGGTGAACCGGTCGATCTGCTCCACTGCCACGACTGGCAAACCGGCTTGATTCCCGCCTACCGGGAGATCCTGTACGGGCATCATCCGGTCTTTGCCGAAACGGCGACGCTGCTGACGCTCCACAACATGGCCTACCAAGGCCGCTTCTGGCACTGGGACATGCTGCTGACGGGAATCGACTGGAAGTATTTCAACTGGCGGCAAATGGAATTCCACGGAGACCTCAACCTGCTCAAGACCGGAATCATCTTTGCCGACCGGCTCAACACCGTCAGTCCCAGTTATGCCGAGGAAATCCAGCGTGAACCGCTGGGATGCGGGCTGGCCGACGTGCTCCATTACCGGGCCGATGTGCTGACCGGAATCGTCAATGGAATCGACGTGCGGCAGTGGGACCCCGCCCACGACCCTCATCTGCCTCAGGCGTACAACGTCGAGTCCTGGCAAGTAGGCAAGGCTGCCTGCAAAGCCGCTTTGCAACAGGCGAGTGGGCTGGCCGTGGAGCCTCGGCGCCCGCTGATCGGACTGATCGGACGGCTGGCGTCCCAGAAAGGCTGGGAAATCGTGCTGCCGCTACTCGAGGCCCAACTGGAGAACTCCGATTACCAATGGGTCGTCCTCGGATCGGGAGATCCCGCCATCGAAACTCGGCTGCGAGAACTGGCGCGGACTCACCCCGACCGCCTCCACGTCACCATCGCCTTCGATGAACCACTCGCGCATCAAATCGAAGCCGGCGCCGACATGTTCATCATGGCAAGCCGCTACGAACCGTGCGGTCTCAACCAACTCTACAGCCTCCGCTACGGCACCGTGCCGATCGTTCACCATACCGGCGGGTTGATTGACACGATTGTCGACGTCACTGACGAAACGCTGGCAGCGCGCACGGCAACCGGATTCCACTTCCACCACTACACAACCGACTCTCTGGCTGAAGCGTTGGCTCGCGCGGTCGAGTGTTATCGCCACCACGGATCGACCTGGAGTCAGGTGGTGGAGACCGGCATGAGCCAAGACTGGTCATGGCATCGCAGCGCCCGCCAGTACGTCGAACTTTACGAACAGACTCGAGAAGAACATCGCCGACGGCTGACCGCCGAACCTTCGTCCTAGCACGGGCTTCGCCCGCAAGACGGGAGGCCGGAGGCGTGGTAGCGATAACAATAGCCACCGTAACGCGCACGCACGATCCGAAGAAATTGCAAGAAAAGACACCAAGCATCCAAGGCCCTGACCTATGATGGAGCAACGACGAGAGTGTGACGTCCACTATCGGCGAGACCCGTTCACCGGGTATTGGTCGATCGTGGCTGCCGAACGCGACGACCGGCCCTATGAATTCCCGCCCCGCCCGCCCCGTCGCAGCGACCAGCCCTGCCCGTTCTGTCACGAACAGGAAGGACGGACTCCACCATCGATGGCGCAGTGGAGTCTACCTGGCTCCGCATTCCCCTGGGATGTCAACGTGGTGCCCAACAAGTTCCCGGCCGTTTGCCCGCTGCCGCTCGAGCCGCCGAAGAGCGACACGTGGTCCGGCGCGGATCCGCCCTGGGAACAGTCCGCGCCTACCGAGGGGATGCACGAAGTCATCATCGAGTCGGCCGACCATCGAGTCGACTGGTCCGAATTCTCCAGCGATCACCTGGCACTGATCCTGCATGCCTACCGACACCGCCTGCGAATGGCCGCCGAAGCCAATCTGCTGAAGTGGGGACTGGTGTTCAAGAACGTCGGCCCCGCCGCCGGAGCCTCGATCGAACACGCCCACAGCCAACTGATCGCACTGCGGCAGATTCCTCCGCTGGTGACACTGCGGGAAACGCGCGCCGCTCGGCACTGGGAGCGAACCGGACGTTGTCTCACCTGCGACTGGCTTGAATGGGAATTGGAACAGGGGGATCGCGTGGTGGAAGTCGGCCCCGAGCTGGCCGTGATCTGTCCCTGGTTCAGTCGGGTGGCCGGCGAATGCTGGATCGTACCGCGACAACATACCTGCCACTTCATGGATGTCGATGGTGACACAGTAGCGTCACTATCGGAGACGCTCGCACAGATCATTCCCCACATCCTCTGCGGTGAAGATCGAGCCTACAATATGGTCCTGCAGACGCCGCCGTTGAATTGCCCGCACCCTCACGCCGGCCATTGGACTTTGCAACTCCTCCCCCGCCGGGTCGCTGTCGCCGGCTTCGAGTGGGCAAGCGGTTGCACGATCAATACGGTGGCGCCCGAAACGGCGGCTCGAGCGATGCGCGAAGCGACCGGCATCCGATGCGGCGTGTAAACCGCCGTCACGCCCGCTCCCAAGGAAACGCCATCACCTCGGACAGCGACCGGCGTCTCAAGGCCGCCATGACCAGCCGATCGAACCCCAGAGCCGTTCCCGATCCGGCGGGCAGTCCGGACTCCATCGCCCGCAATAGCGCGCTGTCGACAGGAATCTCGCGCTTACCCCGACTCGCACGACGGCGATTCGCGGCTCGAGCCCGGCGCCGCCACTCGGCGGCATCGGTCAACTCATGGTACCCGTTGGCCAACTCGACGCCGCGAAAAAACAACTCGAACCGCTCGGCGCGCCGATCGTCGCGGGGATCGAGCCGGGACAGCGCGGCTTGAGAAGCCGGATAGTAATACACAACGGCCGGAACTTCGCGCGGTAGCGAGGGAACCACGCGCGTGGCGAAGAGGAAATCGAGACAATCGTCGCGGGTCGATTCGCCGGCCGCATCGAGGCCGTGGCAGCGGGCCGCCTCGCGCAACGCCTTGTCCGTGGCGTCCAACGGATCGATGCCGGTCCCCTGCCGGAAAAGCTCGGCGTATTCGATCTGGAGCACCGAGTCGGCCCCCAACATGGCTTGAGCCAGTTCCGCCAGCAGCGCCATTCCGGCCCGCATGTCGTCGCCGCATCGATACCACTCGACCATCGTGAATTCGGGGTTGTGCCACCTCCCGATCTCCCCTTGGCGGAAAGCTCGAGTCACCTGATAGATGGCCGTGGCGCCGGCCGCCAGCATCCGCTTCATGCAGAACTCGGGAGAAGTCTGCAACCACCACGTCTCGCCGGGAGGCTGAGATACCTCTACCGCGAACGGATCGATATGCAGATCGACCACGCTGTCGCGGCACAGCAGCGGCGTTTCCACCTCGAGAAACCCACGGTCGGCGAAGAAACTCCGCAGTTCGGTCAGCAGCTCGGCCCGCCGGCGCAGCACCTCCCAACTCGCACTCGGACCAAACGGCGGCACACCCGATTCCATCGCCCGCCCAGGGGGAACATGTCCCATCAACTCTTGACTCGCTCCACGTACTCGCCGGTGCGCGTGTCGATCTTGATCAGGTCCCCCATGTTGATGAAGATCGGCGCCGGGAATTCGGCCCCCGTCTCCACTTTGACCGGCTTGGTGACGTTGGTCGCCGTGTCCCCTTTGGCTCCCGGCTCGCAGTATTCCACCTTGAGCACTACGTGGTTGGGGGGGGTCATGGTGATCGGATTGCCGTTGAACAGCACCATGCTGCAGATCATGCCGTCCTTCAGGTATTTCCAATTGTCGCCCACCTGGTCCGCCGTCAACTCGTACTGTTCGAAGGTCTTGCTGTCCATAAACACGAAGGTGTCCCCCTGGCGGTAAAGGAACTGTACTTCGATCTCCTCCACGTCGGCCGCTTCGAGCGAATCCCCGCCTTTGTAGGTGCGGTCAATCACCGTGTTCCGCAGCAGATTGCGTAGTTTGCACTTGTAAAGAGCATTTCCCTTGCCCGGCTTGACGAAGTTCATTTCGATCATCAGATACGGTTCGCCATCAATCTGAACTTTCAGTCCTTTCCGGAATTCGCTCGTCTTGTAAACTGCCACGGTACTCGATCCCTGCTTCTGATAAACTCGATGCGTCGTTGCCCGTTCGCCGGCCGTCGTGCAACTGCCCTGCTTCCGGTTCCCCGACCGCGTTGCCGAAACCCTGGAACCCCGTCGGATGGGGGCCGGCCGAGCCGAAGGCGACTCGGCCGGACCAATTGTAGTGGGCAAGGCCCCATCCTGAAAACACCAGTGCCCGACCGTTGACATTTCAAGTGCACGTGACGAAAGCCAGGACGAAGATGCCTCCCCTCACCTCATCCGCTCCACCATCGGCCGTCAGGCAACCATGCCATTGGCAATCGTCCCTTCGATCGGCCGTGCGCGATCCGATCGAACTCTGCCGACTGCTCGAACTCGAACCCGACTCGATCTTCTCGCACCAGGCCCATCGCCGGTTTCCCTTGTTAGTGCCTCGCGAGTTCTTGCAAAAAATCGAGCCGCGGAATCCTCGAGATCCACTCTTGGTGCAGGTTCTGCCACACCCCGATGAAGATCATCAGCCGAACGGCTTCGTCCGCGATCCGGTCGGCGACGCGGCGGCTCAGCAGGCCCCCGGCTATTTGCGGAAGTACGCCGGGCGCGTCTTGATCATGCCGACGATGAGTTGCGCGGTTCATTGCCGCTACTGCTTCCGCCGCAACTACCTCGATCCCGCTTTCTTTCGGCCCACCTCTCCAATCGGCACTCCGCCGGTCGGTACAAACCGGCCTTCGATCGCCAACGATGACCGTCTCGACCATATCTGCCGACTGCTATCGGAAGACGATTCCATCCGGGAAGTCATCTTCAGCGGCGGCGACCCGCTGATGCTTCCCGACGAGCAACTGGCTCGCTGGATCGGACGACTCGAACCAATTCCTCACCTGACAACGCTCCGCATCCACACTCGACTCCCCGTGATGATTCCCTCTCGCATCGACGAGTGCCTGCTCGAGTCTCTGACCGAGACCCGACTCCAGGTGGTCGTCGTGTTGCACGTCAACCATCCTCGCGAGATCGACGACGATCTTGTCGACGGCACACGACGGTTGCAACGCAGCGGCGCGGTGGTGCTCAACCAATCGGTGCTGCTCCGCCACGTCAATGATCGCGCCGAAACTCTGATCGAACTGTCCCAGCGACTTTTGGAAGGCGGAATCCTGCCCTACTACCTGCACCAGCTCGACCCGGTCGAGGGTGCAGCCCATTTTCGAGTCTCCGACGAGCGAGGCCGGGCGCTGATCTCTCAAATGCGAAACCGACTGCCCGGCTATCTGGTGCCTCGGCTCGTCCGCGAACTTCCCGGAGAACCTCACAAAATCCCGTTGTCGTAACGCGGGCTGCGCCCCCAAGGCTGGAGGCGGGAGACCGGAGGCTGGAGGGATGGTGGTGACAGCCGAAAGCCAGTGCAAGATGCGCGCACGGCGCGTAGATGTGATAAAGTAAGCGGCTGTCACAAAACTCCATGCCGCAAGCAACACACGCGAGACCGGAAAACGGCGCGGCGGGGTTTGTTACAGGCTCCAAGAATCCAACGGAGTTCGATTCGTGCCAGCACTCATCGCCGCTGTAGCCGAAAACGGAGTCATCGGACGCCAGGGAACCTTGCCGTGGCGGCTCTCGGCCGACCTGCGTCGCTTTCGGCGACTCACGATGGGGCACCACGTCATCATGGGACGGCGCACGTTCGAGTCCCTTCCCGGCCCGCTTCCCGGCCGCAACCTGGTCGTCCTCAGCCGAAGCCAAACTTCGTTCCCCTCCGAGGTTGTGGTGGCTCGCGACCTGCGGTCGGCTTTACGGTTGTGCAAAGATGACTCGTGTCCGTTTGTGATCGGTGGGGCCTCGGTCTACCAAGCGGCTCTGCCCATTGTCCAGACGCTCTACTTGACCATCGTGCATGCCGACGTTCCCGGCGACACCACGTTTCCGAGCGTGAATTGGTCCGAGTGGACCCTTCAAGAGGATTGCTGGCACGCCGCCGACGCGAAGAACCAGTATTGCCATAGCTTTCGCCGCTATGAGCGAAAACCGCCGGCGTCAACCAGTTTGCGAACTTCCTGACAACTGACGAAGTCGATGGCCAAGCAAACACCATGCCACTACGAGAAAGACATGCCCCAGCGAGAAAATCACGATTTGTTCAAAATATTCGGCTCGAATTGCCGATCATGGTTGGGCCTTTGGGTATTCCCAAGGCCCGGTGATAAGCTAGAATCGAATATAGACGAGACGAGCCCGAGTGGTCGCCATTCCGACAGAGGGACCAACCTTTCAGCGTTGGCCGAGGTCGCCCAAAGGCGAGTGCCCGAGGCACGCCTGACCTCCGCCATTCTCGCAGCGACTCCATTTGTCGCAATCGGCCGAAGGCTCGCTCATCATGCCGCAGTGAGTTGCACTCACCGCGGTTTTTTTTTGGCTTCACGGCAAAGATTCCTCCCTGAAGTGACGGACGCCGCCTCTCCGGCATCCACGTTGCAGGTTTCCAACATCGCGTGATCCCTCCCTTCGCCAACTTCGTGCCCTTCGCGGTTGCCGGCTATCGCCGCCGACCATCAGACCATCCCCCTCACCGCCCCCCACTTACCATGCCTGGCTTCATCATCCGAATCTCTACGCTGTCGTATTGGTCCCTCGCCCTTTGGCTGCTCGGCCCACCTATCGATATCCCGCTCGAAGCTGCCGATATCGTCAATCCTTTTCCGCCGATGGAACGTGTTACTCCGGTGCGACGATGGGAGTCCCGCGATGATTGGCAACTGTGGTCGGCCAGAAACGATTGCCGACTGCGCGCCGACAATCATGGCTTGACGGTCACGGCCACGGGACACGACCCCTTCTTCACTACTGAAGTCTCGCTGCCGGCCGGACATTATCGCGTCACTCTTCGTGCACCGGAGGGAACCAAGCTTCCGGCTGGATGCACGCTGTACTGGTCCACCGACCGCCACCGAGGGTTCTCGGAAAAACGCCGCACATCTCCGGCGACCCACGGAGGCTCACCCGGCCACATCGTCGAAATGACCTTCCATGCCGACACCCCCGTCACGGGCCTCCGCATCGATCCGGGGACTCGGCCGGGCACGATCGTGCTGAATTCCATCTCCGTGGCCGCCGTGGAACTCCATCCGCTCCGCATCACCCAAGTTCGGCAGTCGGCAACCAAAGTCGAATTCCGAATCGAGAACGGCTCCACGGCACCGGTTCGCTTCCGCGCTAACGGCGAGGTCCTCGAGTTGGCGGGTGGAGAGTCGATCTGGCAAGCGGTTTCGGCGAACAGGCAAGCCTGTGTGGAATCGGTGCAACTCTCCGTCGAACTGAACGGTTGGCCTCCGCTCACACGACAAGCCACCGTGATCACACCTGCGGCCACTCAGCCTCATTGGCGTTCCTCCGTAGGTCCCTTTGATTTGCGCGTCGCTCACGACGGATCCGCCGCATGGATCTATCGCGATCAGCAACTGGTGGCAGTGCTGGCTCCACTGGTGCTCAAGAACCATCGAGTACTCAGAGGCCGTTCGCTCATTCGCGAGCGTGATCGATGGACGTTTCAGCAAGACGACACCGAATGGACGGTGGCAGCGGTAGACAACGAACTGGTGGTGCAGATCCGCTCGGCGGAGAACGAACCGATCGAGGGACCGGTCGTGCGGGCATTGGGACGGCTTGAGCAGGGACTGCTCTCCGGCCTGGAATACCTCGGGCGCGAAGAACGCAGCTCATCCAAGCTCGACATCGAGACCGACGAACACTTGCGTTTCGCCCCCGATCCACTCAAGCTCACCATGCCGCTGATGGCATTCGTCACTTCGAGTGTGACGGTCGCCATGACCTGGGACGACATGAACCTGCAACCCGTCTATGCGACTCCCGATTTCTTCGACGGGATGCCGGGACACCGCATGACGCTGCGAGGTTCCACGGTGAAGACTCGAATCCGTCTGTCGTCACAGCCGCTGGAAGAGATCATAATGTGGTGCGTCCGCCGGCGAGGCCTGCCCGACCTGCCACCTGCAGCATTCAACGACGAGCAGACCGCAACGCTCGATCTGCGAGGCCTCGAGGTGCTGGCTTCGCCTCAGGGATGGAGTCACGCGGCGGGCGACCGCTGGCCGCATCGGTTCTACGGCGACATGGCGTCGACGTTCTGGCGACTCACCGGCAAAGTACCGCAAGGCGGCCCGTGGCAACTGGGAGGCGCCCATGTCTCCAACGACGCCATCTTCTTTGTGACGAATCAGGTCGAGAACTGGAAAAAAAGCTGGCAGGCTCGCGTCCGCCACGCCATCAGATCGCAACAGAACGATGGTTCGTACCGCTATCGCGGCGAGTTGGTTCGAGGGCATTTCGAGGACACGGCGAGTGGTTACTGCGCGCTGCGCGCCTGCTGGCTCCTCGATTGGGCTTATTTCACAGGGGACGCCGAAGCTCTGGCCGCCGGCCGCAAGACTCTGGATTACATGATGCGCTTCCGCACGCCTCGAGGTGCCCAGACCTGGGAATGCCCGCTGCACACTCCCGATCTCCTGGCATCGGCCCACTTGGTGCATGCCTATGTCCGAGGTTATCAACTGACACGGCACCAGCCTTACCTGCAGGCAGCTCGCAAGTGGGCATTCAGTGGCTTGCCCTTCGTCTACCAGTGGGATCGCTATCCGGTGATGCCGTACGCCACGATCGCGGTCTACGGCGCCACGCACTGGAAAGCTCCCAACTGGATCGGTCTGCCCGTGCAGTGGGTCGGCATCGTCTACGCCCATTCTCTGACACTGCTTTCACCCTACGACGACACTCTGGATTGGCATCACCTGGCACTGGGCATTCTCCGTTCCGCCCGTCAGATGCAGTACCCGGCGGGACCGTCGGTCGGTTTGCTGCCCGATTCCTTTTCTCTGGCAGACCAAGGTCGCCGGCCCCCCGACATCAATCCGTGTAGCCTGGTCAGTCTGCAGCGACGGATCGAGGGAATTCCCGATTCCCTGGTGATGGTGAACGACGGCCGATTTCGCATCGTGGGACCGTTTCCCATGACATTCGAGCAAGGTATCCTTCACGTCGACGCCCAAGCAGGCGTTCGCTATCAATTGCTCGTCAACGGCAAGTCGACCATTACCGTCGAATCGAAGGGGCACGACGTTGTTCCCTTGGAGTAGCCCCATGAAACATCCAGCCAAGCCGGCTCTCCTGACCTGCCTCTTCGCCATCGTTTGTGTCACCTGCCGTAACGCGCCGGGACAATCAGAAACCTGGCCGATGCCCAACTGGCCGCGAGCCGCACCGGCGGAAGTCGGCATGGACGCCGCCCGACTGGAACAAGCCAAGGACTATGCACTCACCGGAGGAGGATCGGGGTACATCACTCGGCACGGCAAGCTGGTGCTATCGTGGGGCGATCCCAAGAAGTTGTATGACCTCAAGTCGACCACCAAGTCGTTCGGCGCCACGTTGCTGGGAATCGCCCTGCTCGACCAAAGAATGAAACTGGACGATCGAGCCGTCACCTTTCATCCGAGTCTTGCCGTACCTCCGAAGTCGAATCGGCAAACGGGCTGGGTCGACCGGATCACGATCCGCCACCTGGCCACGCAAACCGCTGGTTTCGAAAAGCCCGGTGGATACACGCGACTGGTCTTTGCACCGGGCACTCAATGGTCCTACAGCGACGGGGGTCCCAACTGGCTGGCCGAATGTATCACTTTAGTCTATCGCAAGGACCTTCAAGAGTTGATGTTCGACCGTGTGCTGACTCCTTTGGGCGTCACACCACGAGACCTGCGGTGGCGCAACAACGCCTACCGGCCGTCCAAGATCGATGGCATCGTTCGGCGCGAATTCGGTTCGGGCATCTCGGCCAACGTCGATGCCATGGCGCGCCTGGGATACCTCTATCTCCGCAAAGGACGATGGCAAAATCGCAAGATTCTCTCTCCCGACTTCGTCGCCGCGGCCTCGTCGCCCGACGCGAACACGGTGGGACTGCCGGAACGCGAGTCGCACCGGTACGGGAACGCTTCGGACCACTACGGCCTGCTATGGTGGAACAACGCTGACGGCACGTTGCCGCACGTGCCTCGCGACGCCTTCTGGTCCTGGGGACTCTACGAAAGTCTGATCGTTGTGATACCCAGCTTGGACATCGTGGTGGCTCGAGCCGGACGGTCGTGGAAGGAAACCCGTCGCCACTACGACAAGCTGGCTCCGTTCTTCGATCCGATCGTGGCGTCCGTACGGGACCAGCCGAAAACGAGTCCGAACGCCACGCGGACACGGAACCCGCCATCGGCTTCTCACCTACCCTATCCTCCCAGCCCGGTGATTGCCGGCATCGAATGGGATCCGCCAGAAACGGTGATCCGGCGAGCCCGAGGAAGCGACAATTGGCCGGTCACTTGGGGCGACGACGACCGGCTCTACACGGCCTACGGCGATGGGCGAGGATTCCGGCCGTTCGTGGAAAAGAAACTCAGCCTGGGACTGGCAGCGGTGAGCGGTCCTCCCGATCGTTTTCACGGTGTCAACTTGCGGGCTTCCACGCTCGAGCGGACCGGTGACGGCGCGTCCGGCCCCAAAGCCAGCGGGATCCTGATGGTCGACGGTGTCCTGTACTTGCTGCTTCGCAATGTCGGCAACAGCCAGATCGCCTGGTCGAACGATCGAGGCAAGACTTGGCGGTGGTGCGATTGGAAGTTCGAAACAAGTTTCGGCTGTCCCACATTTCTCAACTTCGGCAGGAACTATGAGGGCGCCCGCGACGACTACGTTTACATCTATTCGCCCGACAGCGACTCGGCGTACGTCCGCGCTGACCGGATGGTGTTGGCTCGCGTTCACCGCTCGCGCATCTTGCAGCGCGAGGCCTACGAGTTCTTCCGGCGACTCGAATATGGCCGCCCCGTGTGGACTCGCGATATCGCCCAGCGGGGCGCCGTGTTTGCCCATCCGGGCGGCTGCTACCGATCATCGGTTTCGTTCCACTCCGGTCTGCGCCGATATCTGTGGTGCCAGACGGGGCTCGGCAAGCAACCTCGGTTTCACGGTGGTTTGGCCATCTATGACGCGCCGCAGCCGTGGGGTCCGTGGACGACGGCGTTTTTCACCGAGCGATGGGACATCGGACCGGGAGAGACTTCCTGCCTGCCGACGAAATGGCTCGATTCGGCCGGCGGCACGATCTACCTGGTCTTTTCGGGAGACGATGCGTTTTCCGCAAGGCGAGCTCGGCTGCGGCTGCGGTGAGTGCCGGGGAACGCGGGAGGGGACGGTTACCTACTCCGCGCGCTGGAAGATGTAGAGCTGATCGTCTCGGCTCAGCCGATCGACGTCGACCCAGATATAGCGGCCGTTCGCCTTGCGTAGAAACACTTCATTCCGCGATGGTTCATACTTCACGAACTTGGCCGTGACGGTATGTGTGCCGTCGAGGCTCGTCCACGTGCGAAAGAGCCAGTAATTGGCTAAGTAATACTTATCGTTGTTCTTCTCTCGGCGTTCCAGTTCCGCGATCCGATCCGCCTCGCGCGCTTCCATGCGGTACAGCTCGACTTTGAGGCGAGCGATCGACTGTTGATTGGACTCGATCTGCTTCTTGTAGCGCTCCAGTTGGCGTTCGACCGCCTCCCGCATCTCCCTTTCCGCTCGGAGTTTGGCGGTGAGGGAATCGAGTTCCATGCGGTGCTGCATCTGAGCATCGCGGAGTCGCAGTTCGAGCTGGTGCTTTTCGCCTTGGAGGATGAAGACCTGCTGCATCGCCTCTCGCTTCGCTTCCGATGCCGCCAACTTCCGCTGCAGTTCGGCGTGCTGTGCGTTCATCGTGCGGAAATCCTGCAAGAAATCCTTGCGGAGCTCATCGACCGACAACTGGACGTCGGTGGCGTCTAGCGCAGCTCGGACCTCTCTCGCCGGGTCGGCGTGGTCCGGCCGCGAGATGTTGCCCCAATGCACCAACGCCGCCAGGAGAACGGCTGGGAAGGTCCACCAAGCGAGATGGAAACGGACCATTTTCATAGCGATCGGATCCTCCGGGAATCGAACATCGAAAGGAGACGAGCCTCCCGGCCGGCGCCGTCTGCGGGCCGGGAGGCATCGGCTTGTCTAGTTCGAGGCGTCGAAATAGGATTCGATGGTCTCGACCACGTCTTGACTGTCCTCGAGCGGACCGATACCGAACCGACGCTCAGCATCTTCCACTAGGTCGGCCGAGGATTCGTCGACTCGGATCCGCACATGAATCTCATCGAGTAGCCGGCGAATACGGGAGACATCGGCGCCCGTCGAGGCGACTTCGCCGGTCGCTTCGGCGGCACGCAGAGCACTCAGCCGCGCATCGAGCCCCTCGATCTCGGCCGCCAAGCGGACTTTGGTGGCGGAGAGCTGCCGGAACCGGCGCTCATTGGCGCTCCGCTTTTCACGAAGCTGCTCCAGAACGCGAGTCAAATCTCGTACGGTCGCCTCCATCTCCTGGTAGCGGTCGAAACGGAACTTCAGCTCCTCTCGCAGTTCCTCCGTACTGTAGGTCTTGCCGGCAAGAACATAGCTCGTGCTGCCGCGTTTCAGTTCGTCCTTGAGTTGCAAGATGCGTTCCCGGCCGGCCGCCAGTTTCTCGTCATAGCCGGCGATCTTCTTTTCGAGGCGCTCGATGGCAAGCTTGTTCCGCACAACGCGTTCCGCGCTGTCACGGATCGCCCCGTCGAGTCCCTCCACGAGACGACGTGCCCGTTTCAGCTCGAATTCGACGGAGACGAGTTCTTTCGCCGACTTCCGCAGTTCGGCCGCCGCGGTGTCGAAATAGCTGCTCAGTTCGCACGTCGAAAGACCACACAGAGCGACCACGAGCAAACCCAACAAACCCCATTGCAACATCTTCATTCTCGGATCTCCTTCAGGAACAAGAGTGGGAAAACGCAAGGAATCGGTCCGGCCGCTCCACCAAGCGGACCGGCACCCCAGTCACACGCTCACGTCACAGAGAAACAGAGGCCGGGCCGGTCCTCGGTAACCGACCTCCCCACCGCGCCGATCCACCTAGTCCGGCACTGAAAAGAACCGCCGAAACGGCGATCCGTCGAGAACTCCTGCGGACATTGTGGGCACCCGGTGTGACACGTTTGGTCACTCGCCTCGGGATTTTTTCCCGTTTTTTCCCACTGTGGACGAGTCATGCCGAGTCACAGACACTCACCGGCCTGCATGCTCGGCCATTGCTCCAAATCCAATCAAACCAGTGACTTGGGACTTTGGAGGGAGATAGGAAGGAGGGAGTGTCCAAGCCCGAACCACGCCAGTGGGACGGCATTGGCAGCGTCTCTCGAATCAGAGGATTTCGCAGACGCCGTAGAATAAACTGAGCACCTCCACCGGGAATTCGACATGGCCCGTGGAGAACTCGAGGAGTTCACGGATTCGGACGAGCAACGAATGGCCCCCGGTCCCGCGCTACACCCTGCCCCTCCACCGTTCGAGCGTTGATTGCAAGTCGATCTCCTTGCCGTCCGACTCGGCAAAGAACGCTTGCTCGAGCCGCGCGATGGTCGACGCCAGTTCTTTCCGCGAATCGTCGGCCACCAATCCGGCCTGGTCGAGGTGGCGGAGCCATCCCACCACGGTGAAGGCGTTCACCTGATCGGGCAACGGGATTCGATCGGCCTCCTCCACCGGCTTGCGAGTAGCACGTCGCCAGAGCCCGATGCCGAGGATCAGGATGGCCGCACCGAGGGCGCTCGCACCGGCAATCACCCACCATGAGGCCGGCGCCTCGGCATATTGCGATTCCAGCGGTACGGTCTTCTCGACCGATACCAGGTCCTCATCGACATACCGCTGATAGAGCGCCTCCTTGACGTCGACCAACGGCTCACCAAACACGAAGCTGCGCGGAGCCGGTTCCCCGTCTGCGGTCGCCGCTCGAAAGTGAATCAACCACAGCCGCTGGCACACCACCGCCGTCTCGTCGATGTCTTCGGCAAACTGCGAAACCGTGACTCCTTGATCGTCGATTTGAGCCACTTCGAAACCCGGCGGCGCGATTTTCAACAGCCGGTCCAACTCGGGAATGCGGCCTAAGCCGGTAGCCTTGACTTCCAGGATCAACTCTCCCTCGGAAGCCCGGCGCTCATCCAGGGTCTGGATCAGCGTCAACTCACTCGGCACGACCGGCTGGGCCGGGCCTGCCGACGCGTCGATCGACAGGGGCGAAGATTCCACCGGCAGCACGACGTAGCCCGAGGTGTCGGTGAAGTCGAGATCGATCTTCAAAGCGGGGACGCGATCGACGTGAGGCCCTCGAGCTTTGAGCAGGATATAGGCATACGGCGTGATGCGCCAGCCTGGTTCGTCGGTCGCTTTCGAATGCACGTCTTTGCCGTTGTAGACGATCGAAAGAACTTCGAAGTCCTCCTCGAGTGCCTTGCGGGCCGCCTCTTCGAAGCGGTCGCGATAGTCGGCCAACGGTCGCCCGTAGTTGTACGCGTAGTAGACCTGGTTCTGGTTCGTGGTGTACTTGGCGAAACCTCCCGTCTCGCGCTCGATTTCCTTGGTATGGCGAAACTGCACGAAAACTCCGAACGGCCGGTCGCTTCCCACCCGGACGTCCTCGCTGTCGAGCACCACTTCGAATCGAATTTCCGTGACCAGATCGCGGTAGTAGTCGTAGAGCCGCCGGGCTTCCCGAGCCAGCTTGTGGTCGCCCACGATTTCGAAGCCGGCCTCCAAGTAGAGGAACTTCGACCCGGGATTGACGGCCGACATGCGCGTATAGAGTGACGAGGCGAACTGGGCCATGTGCCACCGGTCGGCGGGAGCCGGCAATGACTTGAGCGCGGCGGCGATCTTCTCGATCTGCGACCGATCGACCACTTTGTCGGGGTGGATTCCTCGAATGTCGGCCGATCCCAGCGCAGCGTAGAACCATTTCTGGTACGGTTCGACGGTCCATTCCTCCTTCGGTAGCTCGGCAACGACCCGGCGATAACGCTCGGCTCCTCGAGCAAACCCGCTCATGGCTTCCGAGTGCAACTGAGCGAACGAGCTGTCCGACTTTTCGATCTCCTTCCGATAGTTCAGCCGGTCGATCAATAGAGCGGCCCGAGCTCCCGGCAGCTCCCAACTATCGGGATGGCGAGCCAGCGCCTGCTCGGCCACTTCCAACGCCACGCGGTAGCCACGCTCCACTTCCCGCTCGATGTCCTTCTTTCTGCGTTTGGTTTTCATTGCCTGCTGGTAGCGCGGATCCCGCCAGATTCCGGACAAGTTGCCGCGCATGCGGTCCAACAGCTTGGCGACGAGCGGAACCGAAAGGGTATCCATCGGCCCGAATACGCGCTCGATCGTTTCCAACTTGTAAACTTCGGCCACACTGTGTGCGTCGGTGAAGGCGGCCACCAGGCGGTCTTCGTCGAGTTCACCCAGATCGAGTTTGCGCAACTGCGCCACCCACTTCGCCAGGTCGCGCATGTTCCGTTCCTGTTTGGATCGTGTCAGCGGGATGCCTTCGGCTCGCTGGCTGAATCCGTAAACCACCATGAACGGATTGCGGGGGATCTGTCCCGAATTGAGTTTGTGGTTCTCGCGCCACCGATCGATGAACTCTCCCACCAAATCCTTGGCCAACAGCGGAAAACGCTTTGCCAGAAACTCGAGTTCCCGATACGCGGCCGCCGAATCGCCGACCTTCATGTGGAGCCGGCAACGCATCGAGGTCAGATTGGGAATCAGGCCTTCCGAGAGCAGCGACCGCCACTGGTCGTTCGGCTCGAGCTCGAGCAAATCGTCGATCACGATCGGACGAGTCGACGACGATGAGCGATTACCGACTAGCTGGCTTTCGTCGATGTAGTACGGATTGCCGAATGGGTCGTAGCGCAACATGCGCCGGCCGCGAGCCACATGGCGATAGGCCAACTTGGCTTCGCGAATCCAATTCAGTGCGAGCACATCGAGTGTCTTTTGCCACTGTTTGGCTTGCTCGGGAGCCGACTCGATCAAGGCTTCCACGGCCATCTTCTGCAGCGCCAACGATCGCCGCCGGCTCTCCGGATCCCCCATCATTCCCGCGCTGGCCTGGGCATAGTCGACGCCGATGGCAGCGATCACGTCGCGGCCCCTGGCCGGGTTCTTGGTGAAACTATCGGCCAACCACTTGCGCCCCAGTTCATCATCGAGTTTGTGGGCCAGTCCGACGGCTCGCCGAATGGCCGCTCGCGTTTCCTTGTCGCCTCGCTTTCCCTCGAGCAGCACGACCCGAGTCAGTTCCCAAGCCTGAATCAGATCGGATCGCTTGGAATCGCGATCAAATCGGGACTCGAAGATCTGAGCCCACTGGTTGACAGCTCGCATGTTGGATTCCCGCTTCGCCTCCTCCACAGCAGGCAACAGGTCCACGGCGAATTCAGCCAGCTCCGCAGCAAACAGCAGATCGACCATGGCGGCCCGATCGAGCCACTTGGGCTTATCTTCGGCCGGCTGGATGACCACGCGATGGAATCGCCGTGCGAGCACTTCGGGTGGAACTCCCGCGGAGATGACCTGCCGCACGACCTGCCCCATCAGAGCCAGCGAAGTCGCCTGCAACGGCTCGGGAGCGGCAAACACGATCCCAACCAAATCGTCAGCCGTGAGGTGGGTCGACACCGTTGTGGTCGTGCGGCTGCTCGCGGCGCCTGGAAACCCCCTCACCGGAATTCCACTACTCGGAATCGACGCTCCATTCCGTCCGACCAGACTGGTCAGCAGTTTTTGGTATGCCGTGCGAGCATCCTGCTTCGGCCACCCGGCCAGGATCTCCCGCACCGTTTCCCATTTGGCCAGCAGCACGGCCTTCTTCAACATCTCCAGCTCTTGCTGAAACTGCTGGCCGGCCGGCACATCGCCGCCTCGCGTCGTCTCCTCCCGTTCATCGCCGGAACTCGGTTGCCCTTCTTCGGCCCACGCCCGCAAGAACCCGGCCGCATCGACGCCGAACCGGAGCTGCTGCAGCAACTGCGTCCGCATCCGCTGCTGCTCGGCTTCTTGCTGCCGCTGCTGCATTTTCTTCAGCGCTTCCGCTTGAGCCGCAGCGCTGTCACCCGATGGCGACGTGCCGTTGGGCTTGTCCTGAGCCTTCTTCTTGCTCTCGGCGGAGCCTGCAGCCTTCGAACTTTGAGTCGCCGACGCCTGGTTGGTCGGTCGCAGCCGAGCGAAGGGTTGCTTGGCCGGCGTCGTCTGTGCCGCCGCCGTGGTACTCAACACAGCGACCAACAGACACACCGTTCTCGTTCGCACGATCATGGGATCGTCCCTCCAGAATGATTCGCAGGCAACACCGAGTGCCACTTGCCGTCTCAGGATCCCCGGTGTTCGGGGACATCGTGCAGCCCGGCGCCGTTGTTCCGGGCATCTCGAGACTTCGGCTTACCCCCGCTTCGGCCGCGACCGCGACCACTGCCACAGCCCTGTCACTGGCTGGGCAAAGGGAGTCCCTGCAGTTCCTTGAGTTCCATCCGAGCGAGCCGAACCGCCGCCTCGAGACTTTCGCGGTGGCGCTTCGTCGCCGACTCGTCTCCCGACCGTCCGGCATCTTCCGCCAGGAATCGGTACAGTTCGCGAGCCGATTCGATTTCACCCTCCCACTCCTCGCGGGGAACCCCTTCCAGCCGCATCAGCCAGGTCATGTAGAACTTGGCGTTGGCGAGTGCTTCCCGCGCAGACGCCAACAGCGCGGGGTCGGCCTGCTTGTCCTGTTGCAACTCGTCGACCAGCGTCTGCAAATCGGCCCGTGCTCGAGGAAGCTCCGAGGCATTCATCCGGACCTTGGCCAGTTCCAATCGAACCCGGCGCCGCGTCGCCACCTGCTCGGTCGGCAGTTTGGCCAGCGCCTCGGTGTAGAGATTCAATGCTTCGTCCCAAATCTCCTCGGCCGCGGCCTGGTCCGCCTTCTCGAGCATCCGAGAAACATCATCCAGGACCAGTTCCCGCTGACCGGGTCCCCAGTGATAAGCGGCGCCGGCAACCGGCAACAGCAACCAAATCACAATCAAGTACGGACGCATTTGGGTTCTCTCCTGTCGCCCCGCGATACTCGACGCTCCACACCGCCTATCATACCACAGCCGCCGACTCCGTTGAAACCGGATTCGCAGCATCGCCCGAGCCACCGGGGACCGCGGCCATCCGCCGACTCCAGCGAGCTCCGGCCACGGCCAGCGCCAGGGGAAGTCCCGCCAACAGCGAGGCCCCCAGGCCCAGCGCCAGGAGCGCATACTCCCGCCGCGTCCACGGCCTCTTCTCGGCTCGCCCCCCGCTGCCCACCACCTGCAGCACCAGGTCGGACGGAATGTGATGCTGGTTGCCGTCGTGGTATTCTCCGCCCAACCGAATGGCGATCTGGCGGAGCGTCGATTGATCCTGTTTCGACAGCGCCCCGTCGATGTAGGCGCCCTTGCGAACATCGCCGACGCCGACGACCAGTGCCGACCGGACGGCAGCCGGCATCCGCGGCATTCCCGTCGAAGGCACCGTATCGCCGTCACTCAGGATGATGACGATGGCACTGCCCGGTTTCCAGGTGCGGGAAACTTCGGCTGCCTGCTTGAGTCCCGCAAGTAGCTTCGTCTTGCCAGGATCGAAAGCGAAGTGCATCGGCAAATCGTCCAGGATATTGTCGACCACGTCGGGGTCACGCGTGTCAACCACCACGGGCATGGCGCCGTTGTAGACGGCGATCAAGGTCACCTTGTACTGGTCGATATCGATGCGTCGAAAGAACGATCGGAGCAGATCTCCGGCACGGCGGCGCCGCGACTGGCGACCGGTGGGGCCCGCATCTTTGAGCAACATGCTGGGAGAGACGTCGAGCAGCACGATCAGATGCTGCTCCCCGGAAGGTCGCTGCTGCCTTCCTCGAAAAACCTGCGGTGGCAATAGCAGCAGCGTCACCAGGCCCCAGGTCACGGCGGCCAGGCTGATGACGCGAATCGGCGTTGCCAGGCGAGTCCAAGCCGCAGGACGGCCGCTGGGGCCGAATGCCAAGTAGGCCACATGCCGAATACGGCGCTGATGAAGCCCTTCGGCAATCGACGCCACCAAGGCCACTCCCAGTGCGATCCATTCGGCTACCACGGCGTGTACCTCAATCCGAATGACGACACGACCAACAGCCCGCACAACACCAGACCGGTCCAGCAATAGAAACGAAAGTCGTCGATTTTCTCCCCGCGGATCTGGACGACCCGAGTCTGCTTCATGGCGTCGATCCGCTCGAAGACACGCGCCAGCGCCGCGTCGTCTTCCGGTTTGAATGCTTCGCCTCCCGTCATGACGGCGATCGACGCCACTTCACCCGGTATCGGACCGGTGCCGATATGCACGGCGAATAGGGTGATGCCGGCTGCCGAAAGTTCCTTGGCAATCTGCTGGTCTCGAGATCCTCCCAAATCGGCGCTCTGTCCATCGGAGATCAAAATGATCATCCGATCGCCTTCTTCCCGCGTCAGCAACTGGTCGCGGCACGCCAACAGGGCCTTGCCGATCTCCGTTCCCCCGAATCCGGGAGGAGCTCGCTGAGGACTCATGAACGGTGCCGCGTACTTGAACGCGGACGGATCGCTGGTCAATGGAACCCAATGCAGATATCGATTGCCGAAAAATGTCAGACCAAACGCGTCTCCTTCACGAAAGTTGACGAATTTCTCGATGGCTTCCATCGAGGCGTCGTAGCGCGTTCCACTCCCGAACCGAGCCGTCATGCTGCCGGAGACGTCAACGCAAAACTGGATGTTGGTCAGCGCCCGGCGGGTCTTCGGCAAGCCGAACTTCAGTGGAACGGCGAGCATGGCGATGGCTACGGCCAACAGCAGCGGCGGGAGCGACATGGCCAGATGAATCAGCAAGGCCTGCCCGCGGTGCGATTCGGCACGGCTGTGATCGAACGGCAAGACGACGCGGCCCGGCTGCCGCCGCCATACACCCATCAACAGCAGCGCGGGAACCACCTCCAGAAAGAGTACCCACGGATAGGCGAACACCATCCACTGCGCTTCGTCGGCAGCCATTAGTCGGCCTCCGGATCGGCGACATCCCGGTAAGGTCGCAACAACTCGTCCAGGTCCTGAGGCGGCTGGGGCTGGGGACGATGGAGCCACGCTTCCAATTGCCTCAGCAGGGGCCCAGCCTGTTCGTCCTCGCGCAGTCGAGCCATCATTTCAGCGGGCGGTATCGCTTCCAACTTGAGCCGCCTCTGCCAGTAGGAGATCAACAACCGCTCGAGTTCGGCTCGCTCCGCCGTCGTCAACTCGCCCTGCTCGGCCCGCCGCACCAGCGGCCGCAAGCGGTCGGCCAGCGTCACCCGACGCCTCGCAGCTTCCTCCTGCCGGCGCCGCCGCACACGGCCTCCCCAAATCAACGCGATCAAGCCAATCACCCAAAACACACCGGCCACAACTGCCAATTCCCGATAGCGGCCGGGACGCGGTGTCGGCTGGAACTCCAGGGCGTGCGGCGTGTTCTTGGTGCGCGGCAGCACGCTGTAGACTTCGACCCACAGCGGCTTCGCGCCGCCGGCCGACTCGCCCGATTCGGCCTGCAAATAGTCCACCACATTGTACCGCCCCGGCTCGAGGCCGTAGAACGACAGGTCGTATCGCCAATCGGTCCCGTGAGGATACACGGCGTCGATGCGGATCACGAAACGAGATTCGCGATCGTGCGGCTTGGCAACGCGCTTCGGGCCGGTGAGCACGACCTGCTTGAGTGAACCCGTTTCGCCGACACTCAAGCGAATCGGACTCGATTCGCCGTCCCTCTGTGAAGCCGAAGACGGAGCATCGCCGTTCGGGTAGCCACCGCCGCCGAAAACAAGTGCGCCGAAGGCGACCAGGGGCAGCATCGTTTTTCGAGCCTGCAACAGCACCCGCCGCGCCGCTTCCCGGTTCCGGGCGTGTTGCTTGCGGCCTGGAGTTTCGTGACAGCCTCTCACGGCACTCCACCGACGAAATCCACACCGCACAACACGAGTCATCGGACGCCTCTTCCCAAGAGTCGGCGCGACTGAAAAAAGTGCCGCACTTTGACGATGAATGGTTGGTCGGTCTCGATCAGTAGATGATCGATGCCGGCTCGCCGCAGTTCCTGCTCGAGCGTTTCCTGCTCGAGCCAACGGCGGCGGCCGTGAGTCACGAAGACCCGACCGGTTTCCGCTTCGCGAGCGCGAAAAAAGCCGCTTCCTCTCAAATGCCGCTCGGCCGGATCACGCAACTGCACCACCGCCATGTCGTGCTCCTGAGCCGCCCGCTTGAGTACGGGAAGCGCCCCTCGATCGTGCATGTCGCTCAAGACGATGATCAGCGCCCGCTGCGCCAGACTCGACGCCAACTCCGCCAGCTTGCGCGCCAGCGAAGTCGCTTCGTCATACCGGAAACACCGCAACCGGTGGAGCCACTGCAGAATCTGATGTCGCGACAGTGACGGGCGGATCAAAAACTCTCGAGTTCCCACTCCCATCACCCCCACCGGACTGATCCGGTCGAGACAAGCGTAGGCCAAACCACCCGCCAGTTGCACGGCGAGTGCGTATTTGCTACGCCGGGTGGATGAAACCGCCATCGACGCCGAAGTGTCGACCAGCAAATACACGGGCATCCGCTTGGGCGCCTCGAACTCCTTCACATGCACGCGAGCCGTCCGCGCGGTCACTTTCCAGTCGATGGCCCGCACAGGATCTCCCCACACGTAAGGCCGGGATTGTACGTACTCGATGCCCGACCCGAGAAAAGGCGATGCGTCCGTGCCGTAACTCAAACTGTCTGCCAGCCGCTTGACCGCGATCACGAATTGTCGCGAATCGAGCGGATCGATTTCCGGCAACCAACCTTCCAGCGGCCCAGTCCCACTCATCCGCTCAACCACCGTAATGCGAGAGGATTTCCCGTAGGACCGTTCGGCCGGTCTTTCCGTCGGCCAACGCTTCGTAGTTGAGCCGAATGCGGTGCAGAATCACGTCTTCCGCCAGCGCGAACAGGTCGTCGGGAACGACATAGCTGCGGCCGTGGATGAGAGCCCGCGCCCTCGAGGCCTTGACCAAAGCGATCCCGGCTCGGGGACTCCCGCCCAGCTCCAGATCGGGATGGCTGCGAGTCCGGTTGACGATCTCGATGACGTGTTCCAGAAACGTGTCACTGACGTGGACGTGATGGACCGCGTCCATGGCGGCAACCAACTCCTCGCATCCTCCAACCGGTTCCTTGTTCAGGACATCGAACTCCGTCTTGACCACGGCACCTCGATCCTGACGAGCGATCCCCAACTGCATGTTCCGCCGCAGTACCTCCAGCTCCTCGTCGGGAGCCGGATAATCGAGTCGATGGCACAACATGAACCGGTCGAGCTGAGCTTCGGGCAGTTCGAACGTGCCGCTCTGCTCGACCGGGTTCTGCGTGGCGATCACCAGAAACGGCGCCGGCAAAGTGAACGTCGTGTCGCCAATCGTCACCTTCCGTTCCTGCATCGCCTCCAACAGGGCGCTCTGGACCTTGGGAGCCGCTCGATTGATCTCGTCGGCCAACAGCAGGTTCGTGAAGATCGGTCCTTTGTGGATGCGGAATTCGTGGTTCCGCTGATCGAGAATCTCCGCCCCGAGAATATCCGAGGGAAGTAGATCGATGGTGAACTGGATACGCGCGAACTCGAGGTCGATCGATTTGGAAAGGACCGACACCAGCAGCGTCTTGGCAAGTCCGGGTACGCCTTGCAGCAGCAGGTGACCGCCGGTAAACAGGGCGACCAGCATGCGCTCGACCACCACATCCTGGCCGACCACCACCGACGCCACCCGCTCGCGGATCCGCTCCACGAAGGCAGCAACACCAGCCGGCAATGCGGGAGTCTCTTGCGAAGAAGAAGTGATAGACATGATGACGTGTCGATTTCGCCTCAGGCAAGAGCTGCAACGACACTTCCGACCGCCAGGCCATCGGTTCGAAGATGGATGGCAATGCGAACAGCCTGGTTGCAGGCTCGAGTTTCTCTGATTTCCTGAATCGGGTGGAGGTTGTCCATGGAAGGCTGGCCGATCGTCATGCGGCGCAGCCGACTCCCGGCGTTGGCTCCCCCCAGCAGAGTCATTGTAGGCAGACCGTGCGGCAGAATGCAATCGGCGAGGCTGAACGAGAAAATGTTTAGAGCCTGCAACAAAACCCGCCGCGCCGCCTTCCGGCCTCGGGCGCGTTGCTTGCAGCATGGAGTTTTGTGACAGCCTCTTAGCCGTCCAGCGGCAACAATCCCGTGCTGTCGCCGAATCGGTCCATCTCGGCGCCCGCCATCCGGCAGATCGTCAGGTAGAGATTGTTGAGCGGAGTCTCCTTCGGATAATGACGGAGCCGGTCCGGTTGCAACTTCCCGCCGCCCCTTCCAGCCAACACGATCGGCAGGTCATGATGCGTGTGCCGGTTCCCATCCGCAATCGCACTCCCATAGAGAATCAGGCAGTGATCGAGCAACGTGCCGTCCCCTTCGCCGATCGACTGCAGCTTGCTCAGAAAGTACGCGAACTGTTCCACCAAGAACGTATCGATTTTGGTAATGTCCTCCATTTTCTGCGGGTTGTTCTGGTGGTGCGACAAGCTGTGATGTCCACCCTTGACGCCGATCATCGGATAGCTGCGGTTGCTTCCCGCGTTCCCCAGCATGAACGTGCTGATCCGCGTCGTGTCGGTTTGAAACGCCAGTACCATGATGTCGTACATCAAGCGGATATGGTCGGCAATCTCCCGAGGGATCCCTGCCGGAACGTCATATTCGGGAACCTCGCTGGCCTGCGTCGCTTCCCGCTCGATGCGAAGCTCCAGTTCACGAACACTGGTGAAATACTCGTCCAGTTTGCGCTGGTCCTTCTTCCCCAAACGCCGCCGCAGCAATGCGGCATCCTCGGCTACCAAATCCAACACACTCTTGCGGTAGACGTTCCGTTCGGCTCGCCCCTTCGCATTCGCCGCGTCGCCAAACAGCCGCTCGAAAGCCGACTTGGGGTTGATCTCTTTGGCCATCGGCGTGGTCGCCGTCTTCCAGGAAATGTTGGCCGAGTAAGCACAACTGTAGCCCGAGTCGCAACTGCCACTGTTCCTACCCCGCTCGACGCCCAACTCCAAGGACGGCAGTTTCGTCTGCCGCCCGATCCGGCGAGCCGCTGCCTGGTCGACCGATACGCCGACCCGGATGTCGGCACCGGCCGTCTTCTTCGGCTGGGCGCCGGTGAGGAAGGAAGCGGCATTGCGCGCATGGTCTCCGGCACCGTCGCCGTTGGCGCGGCCGTGTTTCTGAGTCAAGCCGGTGAAGACCGTAAGCTGCCGCTTGAACGGTTCGAGTGGTGCCAACGTGCGGGACAGCCGCCAATTCTTCCCGGCTCCCTCCGGTTTCCAGTTCGGCATGATGGCACCGTTGGGAAAGAACACAAACGCCATTCGCACCGGTACCGGCGCCGTGCCGGTGGCAGCGCGCGCCGTGGGCACCATCGCTTCCAACAGCGGAAGGGCCATCGTGGTGCCAAGTCCCTTCAAAAACGTCCGCCGGGCAATTCGCGTTCGACCTGTCATCCGTCCGACTCCTGCTTGCTGACTGAAAGATGGGAGGGAACCGGCAGAGCATTGCCGCCTCGCATCCGAAATGGCTTGCTTTGCACGATGCCGTGTACCAACACCGTGAACCGATAATCGTTCCGCTTCAAATCGTCCAGAATCTCGTCGATGGCGCACGTGTCATTGATCGTCAAGCCGCGGCCCAAGGCATAGGTCAGCATTTTGCGAGTCACCAGCCGAGCGAAACTGTCCTTGCGCCGCTTGAGTACCCGGACGAGTTCAACCGGCCCCGAGAAGGACTCACCGCTGGGCAACGTACCCCGCGAGTCGACTTCCATCCCTTCGGCCTTGGTCCGCCAACGGCCGATCGGGTCGAAGTTCTCAAAACCGAATCCGATCGGATCCAACGTATCGTGGCACGCCGCACAAGTCGGCATCTCACGGTGGAGTCGCAACTGCTCCCGCAGCGTCTTGGCTCCCGATTTCTTCGCCCCCTCCTCCAACGACTGCACCACCGCCGGCGGATCGGGCAACTTCACCCCCAGGATGTTGTCCAACACCCAGGCACCGCGACGCACCAGCGACGTGCGGTTCGGATTCGACGTAAGCGTAAGGATACTGGCGTGAGTCAGCACACCGGCACGCTGGCCCCCCGGCAGCGACACTCGCCTCATCTGAGGCCCTTTCACGCCCGGGATTCCGTAATGTTTGGCGAGACGCTCGTTGACGAACGTGAAATCGGCGTCGAGGAAGTCGAGCAGGCTGCGATCCTCGCGGAAGACGGCTCTGGCAAACAGCTTCGTTTCAGTCACCATGTCCCTGCGCAACTCGGGTGTGAATTCGGGAAACAGCTCCTTGTCCGGCTGAACCTCCACCAGGTTGCTCAAGTTCAACCACTGGCTGGCGAAGTTGTCGACCAGCGCGTCGGCGCGAGGGTCTTTCAACATGCGATCGACTTGCTGTTGCAAGACGCGGGTATCTTGCAACTTGCCGGCGGCCGCCAGATCGAACAACTCGTCGTCGGGCATGGAACTCCAGAGAAAATAGGAGAGTCTGGAAGCCAACTCATACTGGCCGATCGGCTGCGATTTGCCCGTGTCTTTCGCCGCTTCTTCCACCCGAAAGAGAAAATGTGGGGAAAGCAGAATCGCTTCCAGAGCCACCTGCACCCCTCGCTCGAACGAATCGCCCCGCTCAACGGCGAATTCAACCAACCCCGCCATGCGATCGACCTCCGCCGAATCGACCGGGCGCCGGAAGGCCCGCGGCATCAGTCGCATGAGAATCTCTCGCGCCGCCTGTGCCACAGTCTTGTCAGGTCCCGGAGTCGCTACGATGATCCGACGATGATGCTCGGGCAACTCGAATCGGCCGGCCCCTTCCAGTTCGATGAAACGCACGCCCAAGTTGCGGTCCCGATCCTTCGGGTTCTTGGCGTTCGGCGCATAGTAGTCGTTGAGGAAGATAGCCTCGATCCGATGGCGTCCCCGTTCCAGCCGGCAGGTGAGTTTGTACTCTTTCGGCTTGCGATGACCTCGAATCTCGAATGTCTGGAGCGCCTTGCCGTCGACACGCACTTCCATCTTCGCCAACTCCGGGCCGGCCTGGTCGGCCGCCGCTTCGATCCTCACGAGATACTCGCCCGTCAGTGGCACATCCACCTCACAATAGACCGACCCGCGGGAAATCAAATGGACCCACTGCTCCCGAGGATGAGCGGCCCCGGTGACCTTGAGTTCTCCCGCGGTAAAACGCCGATTCGCTGCTCTGGTTTCCCGGCTGACGATCGCCGCCTCGGCGATCCTCTCCGCCGCGTCCACATACTTCTCCAGCAACAAGGGAGGCAACGAAGGGACGTCGGCGATGTTGCTGAAACCGTATCCAACGTCGTCTGATGGAAAATCCTTGGCGGGGTCGATGTCGATTCCCAGCAGATCCCGCACCGTGTTGTTGTATTCGACTCGGTTCAGGCGATGCAGGGTCACCATTCCCGCATCATCCACCACGTCGCAATCGGCATGGTGCAGCTTGAGGTCAAGCCAGCGCACCACCGCTTCGCGTTCCTGGAGCGACGGCCGCTCGTCACAGTCGCGAGGCGGCATGGCGTCGATTCCGAGAAAACGGTAAGCCTTCTCCCACGTCTTGCGGTGGCTGTCGACGTGGGCAACCGACTCGATGCCGGCAAACGAAACATCGCCTTCGGGGTCCTCCGCTCCGTGACAATCGAGGCAATATCTGCGGATCGTAGGCAACACGGTTTGTCGAAACGCGGCATCGGTGGCCACGCGCTTCGACTCACCACGTTCGCCAGCCGTTGCCGCCGCACCGGCGCCGACCAGCGCCACACTCAGCAGAATCGCCAGACTTGAGGGAAGTGGCTTGCGAAGGACCGCCAGCCTCCGGGACAAAACCAGCTTCATCATGGTAGGTGGCTCCCTGGTTGAGTGGATGGCCGGAAACGCGAAATCAGCCGTGAGGCGTTGCCAGGTGGGGGGATGACGACCGCTCGACACTGCAGATCGGGCCGCGCGAATGCCAAGGGGTGGGGGGCTTCCCGGCTACGGAAAGACTACTGGATCAATTTATCCGATAATGGCCCTGCGGTCAATCCGCTGGGCGCAAAGGCGGCGATGCGCCCCCCGCTGGGGTCAGTCTGGGAGTCGATGCCAGCGTCGTAGAACGTGTCACCGGCCACGGTCCCGCCAACCGCGTAATCGACGGCGGTGACAACTGGTCTTCGTCCCACAACACCGGCAACGGAGGGTGTTGGCGGCCTGCAGGCCGGCGCAAGTGTCAAGATCCCAGCGATTGCAAGATCCGAACGGTGGCGATCGCGGCCTTGTCGGGCGAAAGCGCGGTGGTGGCGACTCCCGAGACGACTTTGGTGATGTCGTGATCGACTTTTCCACTCTGCCAGATTTCGCCAGTCGTCCGGGTGATGTAGATCGAAAACGTGTGATGCCCAGTCCCCGGACGTTCTCCGATGACGTGGAGAATCGCGCGCAATCCCTTCAGCCCACCGAACAGGGCTTCACCTATGCGGTAACCGGCACGGACTCGGCCCGCCGTCAGCACGATATGTTCCGGCGCCACTTGGTAACCATCCCCCGCTAGACCCTTCCGAACTCGCTCCAGGTACGGAGCCAACTGGCCGGGATCGCTGATCGCCAGGGCGTTGAGTCCATCCGAAACGACGATTTGCACATCGTACCGACCCGCGTGCTCTCGCCGCAGCGCACGAAGAGCATTCATCGAAGCCGGTTGCAGCTTTTCCCCGGTTTCCGGGTGCAGAATATATTCGCTGCGATCGCGCGAGGTGGTCTTCAGTGGCCGCACCTGAGGAATGGTGGCGATGAACTGCGGCGTGAGCCGAGACCAGATGCTCTTTTTCGCGTCCCGGTAGATGTGGTGGATGTTCCGATGCAACTGCGGCGCCAAGTCCCACGGATGATCGCCGTGCCCGCTGGCGATGAATACCCCTCGACCACTCACCGCTCGCAGTTGATCGCGCCCTTCGGCGCGGATCACGGCCTCATCACGACCATCTCCGCGACGCCGCTGGTACTGCACGTAGACCCACAGCGGATCGCCAAAGTGAGCCGTCGGCCTGCCCCGGCTGTCGATCACTCCCAGTTCCTGAAAAAACTTCCACATCTCGTCATTCACGCGATAGCCGAATTTCTCTCGAATCCGCACGTGATCTTGATATCCGGTGGTGAGGTAACCCAGCATGGGGTCGATTTTCGTCGGCAGCGCCATCAGGTACGCCGGGTTGGCCGGCATGATTTGATCGATGCACCAATCGAGGTCGTCCAGTGACACATCCATGTGCAGCGTTGAGCAGACATCGAGTCCGATGCAGAGCCCGTGGAGTTTGCCCATCACGATGTCTTCCAGGCAGCACCGCACCAACTGCTCTTTGGTGCGGAAGACCTCCGGGCCGATGAAGCCGGCGACGTCATTGAGGTGGACCCAGGGGCGGAATCGGCTGCCGCTACGGCGCTGCGCTCGAGCCATCTCCGCGGTAAGAGCTCGAGCGAATCCGTACTTGCGCGCCTCGTGCAGCACCATGTCGAACCCGTGGCCGTGCCCGTTGGTGAAATCGGCTCCTTGACCGGTTTCGAAATAGAGACCATAACGGCCGGTCTGATGGCGCGCCCGCTGCACCATCTTCTGCACGCTGATCCCGAACGTCGCGTTGGCACTGTCGGTCCCCGCGATACTCTGGAACCACAGCGCGGTCCTTCCCGGCAGCCGCTGCTCCACTTCAGCCTGCACATCGATGTGAGAAAGCACGCAGTGAGGAAGCACGTCCTCCAAACCGAAAGTGCGGATCAACTCTTGCAATGCCCCCTCGACCGTCGCCACCGACTCGGTCTCGCTCGACACCGGATTGGTTCCCAAGAGCACATCGCCCACGGCATACGACCACGCGTCGAACACCTGCCAGCGAATGTCGTCCAGGTTGTCGGTCGGAGAGTTGGGCTGGACGCGAGCGCCCAGATAGCCCTTCGCGCCGATCCGACTCCCGGGCAGTACGTTGAAGATCTTCGAGCCGACGGCGATCAACTCGTCATTCGTCATCAGCTTGACCACGCAACCGATCACCTGACTGGAGAGTCCCGGTATCAGCGCGCGAATGGCCGGCTCGTCCCGCTCGAGCAAGAAAGTCTTGAGTTGGCCGATGGTGAGTTGATGGACCGGCTCGCGCGCCCGGAGGTCGATCGCCTGCAGCGAAAATCGGTGGAGGTCGTCCGCCAGAACGGGATGGGCGTCGATGTCGGCGACTCGAGTAGCGGAAAGGAGCGACCGGGCGCTGGCTCGCTCCGCCGCATCGGCCGCCGCCACACCAACAATCTGGTCGCCTTCTTTGAACTCATTAGCGGCCCCCAGAATGAACTTGTAGCGATCAAGACGGAAACCACCGGAGGTCCGGCGGAGGAACTGGAACACGTCTTCGCCGGCCCGCACGTCGCGCAGCAGACTTCTCGCGGCAGGCGCTGCCCACGCACTGCTGGAACCATGCGAGCCCGCCACTGCCAGCAGAGCAGCGCCGCCGGCCAGCGAGCCGAGAAACTCTCGTCGATGCGGCATGGGGAACCTCCGGAAACTCGAGTCTGGTCGCCCAACTTCCACCCATCACACTCCTATTGAACCATATCCCGATACGGGGGGCCAGTCGTTCGATCGTCTTTTCGCGGTAGGGACGGGCGCTGGGCGCGCATCGCGGGTACCCCGGAGGGACGGAGCCATCATGACCGGGCAGGAAGAAATTTCCATTCATCCGAAGAATCCGTCGGGAGCTCGCATCTAACTTGTCGACATTGGTGAACTGCGCCGGTTACGAGTTCGCACACATCGACGGTGACTCGTGCCGCCCGGTGCGGAAGAGTTTTGGATTCCCATTCGAAAAGAGGATCGCTCAAATGATGTTGTCACGTTCACGTTTCTGGTCGTTGCTCGTCACGGGGTTGGTTGTCACGGGCATCGTCGCCGGCAACGCCTTGGCGGATGAAGGACATGACCACGGTGGATCGAAGTCGGAACAGAAGATCGCCAAGACACTGGCGTCCCTTTCGCCGGCCGACCGTCAAGCGGCCGAGGCTCAGCGCTTTTGCCCGATGATGGTTCGGACTCGCTTGGGAGCCGACGGGAAGCCGATCAAGGTGAACATCAACGGGCAGACCGTGTTCGTCTGTTGCAAGGGGTGCGTCGAGGACGCCAAGGAAGACGGCCAGGCGACGCTGAAAATGGCCAAGAAGCTGACAAAGGCGTCGGCCAACATCGCCAAACTCGGTCCCCGTGACCGAGCTGCCGCGGAAGCTCAGAAATACTGTGCCGTGCAGACCGACAGCATGCTGGGGATCATGGGCCCGCCGGTCAAGGTCCGAGTCAACGGCAAGACCGCCTTCCTCTGCTGCGGGGGTTGCCGAGCCAAGGCCCAGTCCAATCCGCAGGCAACTCTTGCAAATGTCGAGAAGCTGAAGAAAGCGGAGAAAGGGCACGGCCATGGCCACGATCACGGCCACAAGCACAATCACTGAGCCGCCCACCGCGAAGCCGCGTCGGAGAGTCTGTAACAGGACCGTCCAGTTCGCCTCCCACGCCCGGCTGTATTGCTTGCAACCAGGACACTTGTTACAGTCTCTTACCTGCGACGGCTAGGGCCGAGACGAGCAATCAGGTTACCAGGAGTAGAGTTCGTTTCGGCCCGTTTTTTCGTGGACTGATCGCCGATACTTAAGCGACGACCGATGCGATTCCAAACCGGGTTGCTGCTGGGGCTGTTTCTGTGCGGACTGGCGCCTGTCCACGCCCAGGAGACCTTTTCGCCAGATCGTCTGCCACCATTCGTCCACCCGCCGGTGCTGGCGCCTGTTCCATCGATGATCAGGGGCGGCCTGTCCGTCCCCGCATCATGCTGGCTCCTCACTCAGCCGGATTCGATAATCCGGCTCACGTAAAGTGCGTCATCGAGCATCAGCAGTACGAAGTGCGGAAGTTCACCGTCACACCAAACCGAAACGGCGGCGGCCCTTCGCTGATGAATACGATGGTGGTGAATCTGGGCAAAGACAAGCCCTACTACAACGGGCACAGCGTGCATCGCAACATCAAAAGCTACCTGCCGCTGGTGCATGTCCCGGCTTCCAGCCGATCCTTCTCCGTCCCCTATTCGGAACGCCCCGTACTGTATCGCTGGAACGAGTGAGCGGGGCGGTTCATTCGTCATTTGGAGAGAACACTGATGGGCACCATCAAGACCATTTTGCGATGGAGACTGATTGGCGCTGGACTATTGCTGCTGTGCGGCAGCGGTCATCATGGGCTTGCGCAGCGGATCACTCCGGTGCTCAAACAGGGCACCGAGGAGCACGCCACACAAGTCAAACTCGCACAACGACTGCTGAACCAGCGACTGGATCCATCGCCAAAACTCGCCGTGGACGGTGTTTTCGGGCCCGCAACGGAAAGGGCTGTTCGGCGGTTTCAGCGACAATCGAACCTCGACGTTGATGGCGTCGTGGGCGGCCAGACGTGGGCGGGACTGTTGCGGCTCTCCGTGAACTCCAATGTCCAAGTGTCGGTGGACGCACTGGCAACACTGCGGGCGATTCTGGATCATGCCGGATTGGAGACCGCCACGGTGACCAGCGGTGTCCGCACGCCGTTCCATCAAGCCCGCGTCATGTACGACAATATCCGACGTTACGGAGTGGCGTCGCAAAAGAGGCTCTACGGGCCCAACGGTGATCAGGTCATCGAGGTGTACGAGGCGCACGCGGAAAGAAATCGGAACGCGGTGATCGACCTGATGAGGCGGAAGATTCTCCAGTTGGGACCTTCTCGTGTGTCGAAGCACTGCAGCAGCACCCACGACGTGATCGATGTGGCTCCGTCAAGCATCGCCGATCGCAAGAAGTTCGAAGCAGCGCTGCGGTGGGCCAAAGAGCAGATGCTGATATCCAACTTCCTGCAACCGCCCGAGGATCCCGCATACCATATCGAGCGAGTGAAGGAGCCGAAATGAGCTGCCGTCGACTGTTGGTGTTCGCTCTGTGGCTGGCCGGTTGGAGTTTGGGCTTCGCATCCGAGCGACCGAACGTGTTGTTCATCGCCGTGGATGACCTCAACGATTGGGTCGGCTGCGATGGCGGCCATCCGCAGGCAAAAACGCCGCACATCGACGCACTGGCCAAGCGGGGCGTACGGTTTGCCAACGCCCACTGCCAGGCGCCGATCTGCAATTCACATCATCGGTCGGCGAAAGAAGAGGGCGCGCCGGCCCGTAGATCGGGTGGACTCTCAATCGGCGAGCCGCCATTCGTAGGACCAGCAGGTGGTGGGAGTGATTTTCTTGGGAACGAGAACCAACCGAGTGGACCCGTCCGATCGGGTGGTGCGGTCCAGGCGGGTGTTGGCCTGCGGGTTGAGTGCGAGCCGGCAGCCGGCGAGATCCAGCATCATTCGGTTTCCCTCGGCAGCAACCACCCGAGCCGACTCGGCGACTCGGTACGTCACCCCGATCCAACCGGGCCGGCCGGACACGCGACACGCGAATTCGATGCGGATACCCCGCTCGGTCGGTTCGATGCTGGCGGACCAGTGACTTCGCCCAGCCATTCCCAATCCGAACCAGATCGGTGCGACCGCGGTGCCGTGAACATCGGTCTGCTGGATCGGCGGACTGGACGGCCAATCATCGGTTCCCTCGTCTTCGATCGTCGAGACGACTTCCATCCAGTCGTCCGACCTGCGCACACAAATCTGGTGGCCGAATCGTCCGTTCGTCTCTCGCCACGCAAATCCACCCTGTCGTGGCTCCCTGGGGAGAGTGTGGGGGACCGAAACCGGCCACAACAAGAGAGACTCACTCATGACGGAACATTTCTTCATTCGGATTTCCTGGAATCTCGCACGATCCGGCGGGGCCATCTTGCGGGTAGCCGGCCGACCAAGGCAGCGGGGCGACCCACCGGAGCAAGACATAAAGCGTAATCGAGTGAACTACGGTGTACTCGTTGAATCCCTGAGGAGCCAGCCGGAACCAGTAGCGCTCGGCGGCAACGACGACGAACAGGAGGCCCAACGCCAACAGGCTCCAGCCAACCGATGTCGAGCGGGCCAACCAGGCAGCGACGAAAGTGGTGACAAGAGCCATCACGGCAATCAGGCCGACCTCCCGAAGCAGGATTCCGATGGGAATCCGAACGACCTTCAGTACCACGGCGACAACGACCATCCACAACAGCAATTCGGCCAGAGAGAACTTCCAGTTCGCCGAACCAGATTCCCAGCAGATGACGCTGTCCACCACGATGCCGACGAGAATACCCACGGCGAACCAGATGCCGATGAGAAAGAACCACGTCCCGTAGGAGAACCGCTCTTCCATTCCGAGAAACAGCAACTGTGTCAGCAAAAGCCAGCAGGCGAGCAGTCCGGCGGTCCGGATCACTCGTGAGATGGAGATGAGCACGAATTGGCATCCCAGTGTCACGGCCGTCGCGGAAAAAACGCCCCCCAATACCGGCGCGGTGGGAAGAACTCCCATGATCATTTCGCCCTGGCCGAAGACGCCGAAAAAAGAGGCCACGACCGGAAGCGCGACGACGATCATCACGCGAATCAGCAGCGATTCCTTGAGGTCCATCCCGTCCATTGTGCTCGCTGCCGGCGGGATTGTCGAGTTGGTCCGTTTACGGAAGCGGGAGCGGCGTTGCGAGAACCGCCGCCAAGGCGCAAAATGGACGGCTCGCCTCGATTACCGCTCCCCTTTCTTGCTTCCAGGCCAAACGATGCACGAACCTCCGATCCAGCAGATTGTCTGTTGCATGGGCCAACCGGTCACCGGGAATCCGTCTCAGTTCATGATGGAACGGGCGTTCGCTGCCGCTCATCTCGACTGGCGCTATCTGACACTCGAGATCGCTCCCGAGAATCTGGGAGACGCCGTGCGAGGCATGCGGGCGATGGGATTCCGGGGCGGCAATTTCACTCTTCCTCACAAGGTCGCCGTGATCGAACACCTCGACCGGTTGAGCGAAGCGGCGGAGCTGATGGGAGCGGTCAACTGCGTCTCCATCGAAGAGGGCACGTTGATCGGCGAAAACACCGACGGCAAAGGGTTCGTCGAGTCGCTCCGGCAGATCACCGATCCCGCCGGGAAGCGCGTGGCCCTGTTCGGTGCCGGCGGGGCGGCTCGCGCCATCGCCGTCGAACTGGCTCTGGCCGGCACCGAATCGATTACCGTCATCAACCGCACTCGCGAGCGAGGAGAATCGCTGGTCGCCCTGCTGAAAGAACGTATCGAGATTCCATCCGAGTTCATCCTGTGGGATTCGGAAATCGAAATCCCCGCCGATGCCGATGTCGTCATCAACGGCACGTCGATCGGACTGGGAGACCAGCAGGCCAGGCTCCCGATCGTGGCCGATTCGTTCGATCCGCGACAAGTGGTTGCCGACGTGGTGTTCAATCCCGTGCAAACTCGGTTTCTGCAGGAAGCCACCGAGCGAGGCTGCAAGACGCTCGACGGCCTGGGCATGCTGGTCAATCAAGGCGTGATCGGTTTTCGCATCTGGACGGGGGTGGAACCGGACCGGGCGGTAATGCGCGAGGCTATCGAGGAGTTCCTCGAGGTCTAACTGCCTCAGCGCCCGTTCCCATTGACGGAGAGACCATGCCGTTCGAACTAGCGCTCACACCGCAGGGGCATGTCGTGACGATCGACGTGCCGAGCGACCAGAGCTTCCTCCCCGGTGTCGTCGATCTCGACGACGATCGTCAGATCAGCAAGATCATCAAAGGCTTCGCCGCCTGCCAGTCCGAAGGGCTGTTCTTGCTGGCGACGACCAGACTCGGCGCATCGGTTCCGTCGTCATGGGAATTCTGGCGATCCTTCGCCGGTCGATACCTGACGGACCTGTGCCACTTGCCGGACGCCGAACACGAACCGACACCGGACCCCGATCCGGAGGAACTCGAGTCGTTCGTGCTGGGCGCGCCGCCGATGCCCGGTGCCGAGTACCTCTGCCCAGAAATCTTGTTGCAGATCCGCCGCGAACTCGATCAGTGGGTTCGCGAGCAAGCCGCCGAACACCCTCGAGGACTCGCCGGTTTCCTCTCATCCCGAGCCCCGATGTGGCAGCGGGTGGGCCGCGTCTGCTTTCACTTGGCCGAGCGGAAAGGCGATGCCGAATACCCGTTCGCGTTTCTGGCAACCTACGCATCAACCGTCAGCGCCTCATCGGCTCGCGTTCAACATCAACCTCTCAGCCACGCACTCAAGCAGTACAGCCGAAAACAAGACAAGAAAACACTGATCCGGCTCCTTTCACCGGTCCATGCCGCGTCGAAACAGAGCGAACTCGTGCGGGAGCTGCTCGAATCGGGCGACCTTTACCACCCCCTCGCCTGGACACCGGCCGAAGCGCACCGCTTTCTCAAGCAGGTTCCCGTGTTCGAAGCGTGCGGCATCGTCGTGCGGCTGCCCGATTGGTGGAAGCGCAAGCCGCGTCCTCGAGTCACAGTGACGGTGGGAAGTGGCCGGAAGAGCCATTTGGGGACCGCGGCGCTGCTCGACTTCGAAGTCGCGATCGCCATCGGCGACGAACGACTCAGCCGCGCCGAACTCGAGGAATTGATGCGGGCGGAAGGAGACCTGGTGTGGATCCGCGGGCAATGGGTCGAGGTCGACCGGGACAAGCTCCAGCAGGTGTTGCGACATTGGCAAGAGGTGCAATCGCAGGCCGAAGCCGGACTCTCGTTTGCTGAAGGGATGCGGCTGCTGGCGGACGCCCCTCGCCAGCTCGACGGCGAAGACCTTGCGGATGAGACTCGCGAATGGTCCGTGGTTCGCCCCGGCGGTTGGCTCGCCGAACAACTGGCAGCGCTCCGCACTCCCGACTCGCTCGCGGCGGACAATCTCGACCGAGGTCTGAAGACGAGGTTGCGGCCCTACCAGCGCACCGGCGTGGCCTGGCTGAAACTCGTCACCGGATTGGGACTGGGAGCTTGCCTGGCCGACGACATGGGACTGGGAAAGACGGTCCAGATCCTTGCATTGCTGCTGGCGCTCAAGCGACAACGGCGCCGCCCTTCGCTGCTCGTGCTGCCGGCATCGCTGCTGGGGAATTGGAAGGCGGAACTCGAGCGGTTCGCTCCCTCGCTGCGGACGCTCTTCGTCCACCCTTCCGAATCGTCGCCGGCGGCGTTGGCCGAGGCGGCCGGCGATCCGGCCCGGGCGATGGCCGAGGTCGACGTCGTGCTGACGACCTACGGCATGCTGCTGCGCCAGCACTGGCTGCTCGAGCAGCCCTGGCCGTTGGTCGTACTCGATGAAGCGCAGGCGATCAAGAACCCGGCCGCCCGGCAAACTCGAGCCGCGAAGAAGCTGCAAGCCGAAGCGAGAGTCGCACTCACGGGAACCCCCATCGAAAACCGGCTGTCCGATCTGTGGTCGCTGTTCGACTTCATCTGCCCCGGCCTGCTCGGCTCGATCAGGCAATTCAAGACGTTCGTCAAGAGACTGGAGACGCGCCAAGGGAGCGACCGCTATGCTCCGCTGCGCAAACTCGTGCAACCCTACATCCTGCGGCGAATGAAAACCGACAAGCGGATCATCGCCGACTTGCCGGAGAAGACCGAAGTGCGGGCCTATTGCGGCTTGAGCAAACGGCAGGCGGCGCTGTACGCGAAACTGGTGCAGGAACTCGAGAAGGCCCTCGAGAACGTCGGCGGTATCCGCCGCCGCGGCATCGTGCTCTCGTATCTGACCCGATTCAAACAACTCTGCAACCACCCCAGCCAACTCACCGAGGACGGCGTTTTCGAGCCCCAGGACAGCGGCAAATTCCTGCGGCTGGCCGAGATCTGCCAGGAAATCGCCTCGCGGCAGGAAAAAGCGCTGATCTTCACGCAGTTCCGGGAAATGACCGAGCCGCTGAACGCGCATCTGGCATCGGTGTTCGGCCGACCGGGCATCGTATTGCACGGCGGTACGGCCGTCGGCCGCCGCAAGAAACTCGTCGACCAGTTCCAGACCGAACACGGTCCTCCGTACTTCATCCTCTCGCTCAAGGCGGGTGGAACCGGACTCAATCTGACCGCCGCTTCGCATGTGATCCACTTCGACCGCTGGTGGAACCCGGCCGTGGAGAACCAGGCGACCGACCGGGCGTTTCGCATCGGACAGCAGCGCAACATCCTCGTACACAAATTCGTCTGCCGCGGCACGATCGAAGAACACATCGATCAGCTCATCGAAGAGAAGATCGGGCTGAGTCGCGAGCTGCTCGAAGGAGGCGCCGAACGGATGATCACCGAAATGAGCGACCGCGAACTGCTCGAGCTGGTATCCCTGGATATCGAGCGGGTGCGGTTGTAGAAAAAACGCGCCCAGGGCTCCCATACGGCTCGGTTTGGCGTTGGCGCCGCGGCGCAGACGTTTCACACTGGTAAGAATTCAACGGGTTCCATTTGGCAGTCGCCGGCCGCGAGCAGCAAGAAAGGAATACGAGATCATGCCCAGATATGGATATGGCGGCGGTTACGGTTGGGCTCCCTACGTCCCCGTTGCCGAAAGGCGAAGGCGGGCTGCCCGCAAAATGGCGGCACTCAAGAAACGAGGCGTCAACGTCGAACCAGTCGTGATCGAAGGCCGCAAAATCGCCACGACTCCTTGGGGGATCGCCTGGTGCGATCACATCGAGTCCTTCAGCGACTTCGAGAACCGGTTGCCCCGAGGCCGAACGTATGTGCGGAACGGATCGGTGTGCCATCTGCAAATCAGCGAAGGCCGCGTCGATGCGAAAGTGATGGGCTCGGAACTCTATTCCGTGAAGGTCGAGATCGACACCCTCTCCCGGGCCCAATGGAACCGGCTCAAACGCCGGGCCGCCGGCAAGATCGGATCGTTGATCGAACTGTTGCGCGGCAAACTGTCGGATGAAGTGATGGACATCATGGCCCACCGGAAAACGGGCCTGTTTCCCCTGCCGTCGGAAATCTCGTTCGATTGCAGTTGCCCCGACTGGGCGTCGATGTGCAAGCACGTCGCCGCCGTGCTGTACGGCATCGGCGCTCGATTCGACTCGAAACCGGAATTGCTGTTCGCCCTGCGCGGCGTGGACCATGAAGAACTGATCTCCGACGAGATGCAGCTCGAAGTTCCCTCGGCCGCCAGCCAGTCCAAGCGATTGGCCGACGCCGATTTGGCCGACGTGTTCGGCATCGACTTGACGCCGACCGCGGATGACGCTCCCCCTCGGAGCCCTCGGAAAAAGAAGGCAGCCAAGAAGAAAAGCGGCAGCCGGAACTCCCCGCAATCGGCGACCGCCAAGCCATCCGTCAACAGGACTGCGAAGAAGGGCCCCGCCAAGAAGAAGGGGGGGAAGAAGGCTCCCGTCGGAAAAAGTGCCAAGAAGAAAGCGGCCGGGAAGGCCGTCAAGAAGACGGCCAAGAAAAAGGGGGCGGCGCGGAAGAAGAGCCGCATCAAGCAACGAAGCTAGCGGGCTCGATCGGTCCAAGGAGGGCAGCTTCGGCGATTCGGAACGCGCTTCAGAAATCCTTGCGCTCGATGACCAGACAAGTGATCCCCAGCATCAATACCAGGAAAACGCCGCTGGAAATAATCGGTTCCCACACGTGAATCGACTCGCGAAAGGCTTCGATATCCGCGCGATTCAAGTCTCCGTCCGTCGTCTCCTTGCCGCTGATCAGATACTGCACGGTGTTCTTGAGTTCTCCCGGCTGGGGAATCACTCGGTCAAGCGGTCGCACGACATAAAAGAAGATCCGTTCACCCAAGTTCAATGACGGCGAAATCCGCTTGCGGGGTTTTCCGGACCGAGGATCGAAGACCAACAATCGTCGATAGTGGTGCACGACGTGCAACTGCCCCTTATCGTCGAACATGGCGGCATCGGTTTTCCTCTGAGGCAACCAGCGGGGACGGATCATTCCAGCGGCATGGGTTTTCGACTTGGGCCGCAGCAGATAAATCGTGCGATTGTGGTAGACGACCGCAAACACCGATCCGTCGCGCGCTGCGACGACGCTTCTGGGTTGATTCTTCGTTTCCCGGCGATAGACTCGTCGCTTCTTCAGGCTCTTGGCATCGAGTTCACAAACGTCACCGTCGACCAGGATGCAGACGACCGTATCACCGGCAATGGCGACCGCCCCGCCCTGCTCGGCATCTTCTGTCACGCTGGTTTCCGCCACCCGTTCGTAGCGGCCTTGCTGATTCAGACTATAAACGGCGACCCGCCCGGCATCGAACAGCACCAACCGCCCGTCGGTCGGGTCGATCGCCACGTCGGCCGGTCCATGCAACGTCCACGCTTCCGGCCCGATCTTCTCGAAGGCCGCCTTGCCGAACCGAGGCAGCTTGAAAAAGAACCCGGTCGAGATCCCCGAATTCTCTTCATCCTCCTCGAATCGATCGAGCCGGAAAACGCCCTCTTGTGCTACGGCGATCACGTCACCGCGCGGCGTCTTGAACAGCTCGATGGTTCCCCGAGGCAATCGAATACCATTGGCAGCTTCCCACTGGCTGCCGGCTTGACTCAGAATCGTCAACGTGGGTTGGTCGAATAGTCCTTGCCAGGACATGCGAGTGGCCACCAGCAGACGCTTCTCTCCATCGGTCTCAACCATCACCGGTCCCATCGTCCGCATGCCGCTCAAAGGCCCGATTCGATCCTGGATCGGCTCCCACTGTTCCGCCTGAGCGTCCCATTGCAGCAGCCCGCCTGCTCGAGTCACTGCGACGGTGAGGTCGCCCGTCCGTTCCAGCCGAGTGATTTCGTGCGGGGCGATCGCGATCCCGTAATAGAATCCCTCGGTGACGCCGATACCGAAGCCGGCCAGCCAGAACATCATGGCTGCCGCCACGGCGACAATCGCATTGCGCCACAAGGCTCCGACCGCGGCCGACACCGAGTAATAGACGGCGAACAGGAACAAGAACACGGGAATGGTGGTCCACCACCCGCTGTTCCAGATACCGAACCGCAGACCGAGAATGGCCCACAAACCGATATTCAGATAAGCCGTGCACAGCAGAATGTAGGCGCAGCCGCCGAAGAATTTGGCGAGAAACGCGACCGAGCGAATGATGGGCTTGCTGAACAGTAGGCTGAGACTGCCCGGGTCGAACAACTGAGGAGTGATGGGCGAGGTGACCATGATGGCGATGAACACGGCGATGTTGCCGATCAGAAACGAGCTGATTACCGGCACGATCACGTCCCCGATCAGAGATTTCAATCTCACTCCCCGCGAAGGAAAGGGTTGTCCAAGATCGAATCCGAAATACTGGATGGCGATTCGTACACCGCCTGCCGAGATGAAGTCGGGGTAGGCGGCTTGCAACAACAGCCGGTTGCGGCGTTGCAGGTCGAGTTCACTGAGCGCCGCGGGATCCTGCTCGACCAACGCCTCGGTTTCTTTGTCGAGTTGGATCCCCTTCCAGGAATCCGGGTCATAGAACTTGCGGGACTCGATCAGCCGGTTGAGAACTCGCTGAACGGCAGCTCGGCTTTGAAACCGTTCCGCTGCCAAACCATCGCCGCTCGCGATCGCCCGCAACTCCTCCCGCTCCTGCTTGGTCAACAGCGACCAC
>Ga0256839_1000682_pt1 | contig 43535 bp, 38 predicted proteins | sample 354166metaG_FD_185968 | JGI IMG/M metagenome (GOLD analysis project Ga0256839, IMG submission 185968) | Hydrothermal vent microbial communities from Mid Atlantic Ridge, Atlantic Ocean - 354-166 | ecosystem: Environmental > Aquatic > Marine > Hydrothermal vents | place: Atlantic Ocean: Mid...
ACGCTGCCGCGCGCGCCTGCCACACCTGACATGGTGCTCCGGCCTGCCTGATCGGTGCGGTTCGACCCGATCAGATGGAAAAGCTCACGCCACAGCCGCAGGAGCTGGTGGCGTTGGGATTGTCCACCACGAAGCGCCGTGCCGCCAGCGTGTCCTCGAAGTCGATGGTGCAGCCCAGCAGAAACGGCAGGCTCTCCGGGTCTATGACCACCTTCGCGCCATGCGCCTCGACGACCTCGTCGCCATCCTCCGGCCCCTCGACGATGTCGAACTGATACTGGAAGCCGGAGCACCCTCCCCCCACCACGGCCACGCGCAGGGCTGTCTTGCCCGGTTCATCGGCAAGGATTTCACGAATGCGGTTCGCGGCGGCTTCGCTCAGCGTTATATTCGCGCTCATCGGTTGCTGATTCCTCAAGTGGTTGCAGGGGCCGGCCCAGACGCCCCCGAACGGTTTGCCATGCATTGCACCATGCACATCATCCTGCCGCGGAATGTCTGCATGCCTCAGCGTGGCGTCAACCCCCTTCCCGCGCATCGGAGGCCCCGGGCATGAGCCACGCACCCTTCGCCTCGCGCCCGCAGCACAGCCGCGGGCGTCTGCATCCGGAGCCGGATGATTCCTCGCGCTCGCCGTTTCAGCGCGACCGCGACCGCATCATCCATTCCACCGCCTTCCGCCGCCTGATGCACAAGACGCAGGTGTTCATCTCGCTCGACGGAGACCATTTCCGCACGCGCCTGACACATTCGCTGGAGGTGGCGCAGATTGCCCGCTCCATCGCCCGCGCGCTGGGGCTCGATGAAGACCTCGCGGAAGCGCTGGCGCTGGCCCACGACCTTGGCCACACGCCCTTCGGCCACGCCGGCGAGGAGGCGCTGGATGCCTGCATGCGCGATCTCGGCGGGTTCGAACACAATGCCCAGACATTGCGCATCGTTACCAGCCTGGAGCGCCGCTATGCCGCCTTCGACGGGCTGAACCTGACGTGGGAGACGCTGGAAGGGCTGGTGAAGCACAACGGCCCCCTGCTGGATGCCGAGGGGCATCCCACGGGCAAGTATCGCGCCCGGGGCATCCCGGTCGTCATCCGCCAATACGTGCGCCGGCATGACCTGGAGCTGGCCACATGGCCGTCGGCAGAGGCGCAGGTGGCGGCAGTGGCCGACGACATCGCCTACAATGCCCATGACATCGACGATGGCCTGCGCGCCGGGCTGATCGCCCCCATAGACCTTGCCGACCTGCCGCTGGCCGGGCCAATGCTGGAACAGGCGCTGAAGCTGGATCGCGACCTGGAGCAGCCGCGGCTTATCCATGAAACGGTGCGCCGCATGATCTCGGCCATGATATCCGACGTGGTGGAGCGCACGCAGCGCAAGGTGCGCAAGCTGAAGCCCGCCAGTGCCGAGGAGGTGCGGGCGCTGGGCGAGCCGCTGGTGTGCTTCTCTGCCCAGATGCAGGAGAACGTGCGGGTGCTGCAGCGCTTCCTGATGCGCCGGGTATATCGGCACGCGCGGGTAATGGATTCCATGCGTCGCGCCCAGCGCATCCTCACCGACCTGTTCGAGGCCTACATGGAAGACACGGCGCTACTGCCCGGGGAATGGCGCGCGCGGGTGGCGGCGGCGGAGCAGGATTCCCCGGAGCTGCCGGGAAAAGCGGAGCGCCTGCGGGCGCGGCTCATCTGCGACTTCATCGCCGGCATGACGGACCGCTATGCGCAGCAGCAGCACCGCAAGCTGTTTGATCTGGACCCGTTGTTCAGGTAAGCGCACATCTTGACGTGGATGCTCTCCCCTGTGTGGATGAATGCATCGCAATGCATGACGAGGAAGGCCGATGAACCTGTTTCATGAAATCGCCGGCAAGGTGGAAGATGCCCTGCAGGCGCTGGCGGCGGAAGGCATCCTGCCGGCCGATGTCGACACCGGCAACGTGAAGGTGGAGCCGCCGCGGGATCCCGAACATGGCGAGGTGAGCACCAATGCGGCGATGGTGCTGGCGAAGCAGGCGAAGATGCCGCCGCGGGAGCTGGCCGAACATGTTGCCGGCAGGCTGCGCGCCGATGCCGACCTGGCGGAAGTGGCGGTGGCAGGGCCGGGCTTCATCAACATGCGGCTGTCGCAGGTCTTCTGGAGCCGCCTGCTGGATGCCGTCCTGAGGCTGGGCGATTCCTATGGCCGCTCCGGCATTGGCGGCGGCATGAAGGTGAACGTGGAATACGTCTCCGCCAACCCCACCGGCCCGCTGCACGTGGGGCATACGCGCGGCGCGGTGTTTGGCGATGCGCTGGCCAACCTGCTGGAGGCCACCGGGCACGAGGTGGTGCGTGAATATTACATCAACGACGCCGGCGCCCAGGTGGAGGTGCTGGCGCGCTCGGTGTTCCTGCGCTACCGCGAGGCGCTGGGCGAGGACATCGGCGAGATTCCCGCAGGCCTCTACCCCGGCGAATACCTGAAGCCGGTGGGCGAGGCGCTGGCGGCGGAGCATGGCGATGCACTGCTGAAAATGGATGAGGCCGAATGGCTGCCGGTGGTGAAGGATTTCGCCATCGGGCGCATGATGGCGCTCATCCGCGATGACCTCGCGGCACTGGGCATTGCGCACGAGGTGTTCTTCTCCGAGCGCACCTTGCACGAATCGGGTGCCATCGAGGACACCATTCGCGAGCTGGAGCAGCAGGGGCTGATCTACACCGGCCAGCTGCCACCGCCGAAGGGCAAGCCGCCGGAGGACTGGGAGCCGCGCGAGCAGCTGCTGTTCAGGTCCACCGATTTCGGCGACGACATCGACCGCCCGCTGAAGAAGTCGGATGGCAGCTATACCTATTTCGCCGCCGATGTCGCCTACATCCGCGAGAAGCTGAAGCGCGGCTTTGCCGAACTCGTCTATGTGCTGGGGGCTGATCACGGCGGCTACGTGAAGCGCCTGCAGGCGGCCAATGCGGCGCTGTCCGGCGGCAAGGCGCGGCTGATTGCGCGGCTGTGCCAGCTGGTGAAGCTGTTTCGCGGCGGCGAGCCGGTGAAGATGTCCAAGCGCGCCGGCGACTTCATCACCATGCGCGAGGTGGTGGACGAGGTGGGGCCGGACGTTACCCGCTTCATGATGCTGACGCGCAACAACGACGCGCCGCTGGACTTCGACTTCGAGAAAGTCAAGGAGCAGTCGCGCGACAACCCGGTATTCTACGTGCAATATGCCCATGCGCGCATTGCCTCGGTATTCCGCAACGCCGCCGCCGAGCTGGCGTCGGAAATGGGTGGAGAAGGCATCGAAAGCCTCTTGCGGGCGGACAGCGACTCGATAAGATGGGAACTGCTGGATGATCCGGCGGAACGCATGCTGATGCGGCACGTGGGGGACTATCCCAGGGTGCTGGAGATGGCGGCGCGGGCGCACGAGCCGCATCGCGTGGCCTTCTACCTGATGGAACTGGCGGGCAGTTTTCATGCGCTGTGGAACAAGGGCAAGGAAAATCCACAATTGCGCTTCATATTGCCTGACGACCCCGGCCTCACCCGGGCGCGGCTGGCGCTGCTGGCGGCAGCGCGTCAGTGCCTGCGCAACGGCCTGCACCTGCTTGGCGTGAGGCCGGTGGAAGAAATGTGAGCAGGCCTGCCGGATCAACATCGGCATGGGGGCAAACATGGCGCATGCGGCCCAGGGCCGTGATGGCGCATCTCAACGGGGCGAAACGGCGGTATCATGGCGGAAGATCAGGACAGCAGGAACAGCGCACAGGGGGCGCACGGCGCGGCAGACAAGAAGCCGGCAAAGCATGGCGCAACAGCGGCACCGGACCCGCGTGCGCGGCTGGCCGGCAAGGTTCCGCCGCCGCCACCGCCATTGCGGCAAGGTGCAGCACCGGGTGGGAGCAACGCACAGCCGGCAAGACCTGCGCCGCGCAAGCCCGCGGCTGCCGCCCCAAAGGTGCCGCCACCACCCCCGCCTCCGCCTTCGATGCACAAACCTTCTGCAGCCGGCACGCCTGCGGGTGCGGCACCGCGCCCGCCATTGCCGCGCGTGCAGCCGGCACGGCCTGCGCCACGCATGCCGCAGCCTCCCGCGCGGCCTGCTGCAAAGCCCGCTGCACCCGGGCATGCACCGGGCCACGCAGCACCATCAGGCAATGCCGCGGCCAGCCCGCCGGCTGGCGCGGCGACGAAGCAGCCTGACGCCAATGACTTCGCCGCCCGCCTGCGGGCGCAACGCGAAGCGGCCGAACGCCTGATCAGCAAGCGTGCGACAACAGCGCCCACGCCTGCACGTGCACCTGCATCAGGGCCATCGGCAACCGCCAGGCCTGAGCCAATGGCAGCTGCGGAGCCTGCCAGCCCTCAAGCTCCAGCCGCAACGGTGAAGCCAGAGGGCACGCCTGCGGCGGCACGGCCAGTGCCGGGTGCAGCGCAGGAAAGCAGGGTCGCCACGCCAGCTACACCTGCCCCATCACCACAGCAGGCGGCAAAACCCGCCACGCCGGCCGCTCCGGCAGTGGCTTCTACACCACCGGCTCCTGCTGCTCCGGCTGCTCCGGCAGCGCCTGCAAAGGCTGCACCTGGCACCGAGGGCCAAACAGATACGCAGAAGGTATCTGCCGCCACGACCGCAGCCGCAGTCGCAGCCGCCCACGCCACAGCGGCACAGGCAAGGCCGGCGGCAGCCACTCCTGCACAAGGCGGAGCACAAGCCGCCAGCAAGGCCCCTGCCACGCAGGCGGATGCGCAGCCCGCGGAGGCTGCACAACAGCATGACGCGGCACACCACCCGGCCCCTGCGGCGGCTGCTCCGGCCTCTTCATCGCCTACGCAGGCAGATGACCTGTTGGGCCGGCCGCCAGTGGAAGAGGCAACGGCCATCCCGACTGCCCCTCCGGCTTCGCCAGCCGCCAGCCCGGCCGGTGTGCAGCCACAACATGCCGCAGGGGAGGTGCCACCACATCATGCTGCGCAGCCAGCCCCCGAGGCGGTTGCGCCGCAGGCCGCACCGGTGAATGATCCATATGCCGATGTCTATGCCGACCTGCAGCAACATCATGAACCGCGCAGGACATCCATCTGGCTGCTGGTGGCGCTGTTCCTGCTCATTGCCGTGCTGGCGGCGGCTGCCGTCTTCCTGCTCTTCCGTACCGGGCTGCTCGGTGGCGGGCAGACGGGTGGCAACGTACCGGTGATCGAGGCTCCCGCCACGCCGGAGAAGGCAAGGCCGCAGGAGACGCAGGATGCACCAGCTGCCGTGCAGCAGCGCCGCCGCAAGCTCATCTATGACCGCATAACCGACGAGGATGCCGCACCCGGCAACGCACCGGCACAGCCTCCGGCCAATGCGCCACGCCCACCGGCTGCCACGCCCACCCCGGCACCGCCGCCGCTGCCGCCGCCTCCATCGCTGGGCGATGATCAGGGCAAGATGGCACCGTCTGCCCCCAATCATCGCGCCACGCCAGGCGACACAGGAGCACAACGCACTGCCCGTGCCTCTGCGGGTGCTCCCGCGGATGGCGGGGCAGCGGCCCTGCAGGCTGGCGGTGAAGAGCTGCGCACCGCCGTCAACCGCTTCATGCGCTCTGCCTCCGGCAGCGCCGCAACGGCAAATGCTGGCAAGCCTGTCAGCGTTTCCCCTGCCGGCGCTGCTGCTGACAAGGCAGGAAGCAGTGCTCCCACGGCCATGACCGCCAACAGCAACGCGCGCCGTGCGCTGCAGGTGGCCACCAGCGAGCTGAGCGCCACCACCCGTGCCTTTGCCAACCGCATCGCTTCCGCCGAAGCCGCAAATGCAGGCGCTGGCACGAACAGGGAAGGGAACGGAACCACGGGCATTGCCACCGCGCCCGCCACGGCATCCACGTCGCGGATAACGCAGAAAGCGCAGCAGCCACGGGATGGCCAAACCGTCCCCAATACCGTCAAGAGGGAAACGCAGCAGCGCAAGGCAGTGAAACGGGCTGTGGTTCCCCTGCCTCCGCGCAAACCGCGGCCAGCCGCTGCACGCAAGGTCGCGCGCGCAGCAGCGCCTGCCACGCCCGCCAGGGCGCGTAACACGCCGCCTGCGGCTCGCCCGGCGAATGGTGGCCCCATCCCGCTGCCCGGCGCGGTGCCGAATGTTGCCGCTGCGGCTCCGGCTCCTGCCGTTACTGCCACGGTGCCTGCTGCCACGCCAATGCCACCGGCACGCGCAGCCGCACCTGCCGATGCACGCGCTGCCGGACCAACGCCAATTGTTCCCACCCCCACGCCACGCAAGCGCACGAACTTCAACAGTGCCCGGCTGGCCAATGCGGCAACGGCCGCACAGGGCGCGCCAACGCCTGTTGCACCGGTGGCTGAGCCTGCACGCGCTGCTCTTCCTCGCACAGCAGCATCAACAGCACCACAACCGGCAGCGCGTAGCGGCAATCCCGTCCGTGTTGCCGCACTGCCGCAGCAGCGCCGGGTGGCTGCACCACCGCGCAACCCCGCGCCTGCAAGGAGCAATGCCGCCACCCGTGGTGGCTACGTGGTGCAGCTCGCCGCCTTTCGCTCCCAGCAGGATGCGCAGCGTGCGTGGCAGCGCATTCGCGCCCGGCATGGCAACCTGCTGAACGGCCTGCAACCCGTCATCACCCGCAAGGATCTCGGCACTGCCGGCACCTTCTATCGCCTCAGCGTCGCCCCCCTGCCCTCGCGGCAGGCGGCCAGTCGCCTGTGCCAGCGGCTGATTGCCCGCGGCGAGCCTGACTGCCTCATTCGCCGGCGCTGATGCTGATGGCGGCTGCAACATGACGATTGCCATCAGCGATGGCGGGATGCCCACCTCCATGCGCCCGGGCAGCGCCAACCATCTTTCGCCTCACAGGAGGCTTTCGTCATACTCGGCAAAATCAGTATCTTGCACCAATAACTTCACATACCGGGGGAAACATGAAAGCATTCATCTGCAGCTGTGCCGGCACGCAATTGTCGGAAGCGGAGCGCACCTTCTTTCGTGAGGCGCGCCCCTTCGGCTTCATCCTGTTCGCCCGCAATATCGACAATCCGCAGCAGGTGCGCGACCTCGTCGAAGACTTCCGTACCTGCGTGGATCGACCCGACGCACCGGTGTTCATCGACCAGGAAGGCGGCCGCGTGCAGCGCCTGCGCCCGCCGCATTGGCGCGCCTATCCTCCGGCGGCGCGTTACGGCACCTTGTTCGACCATGATCCGCTGGCAGCACTGCGCGCCTGCCGCAACGTGCATCGTTTGCTGGCCCGCGAGCTGAAGCAGCTGGGCATCAATGCCGACTGCCTGCCGGTGCTGGACGTGCCGGTGCCGGGCAGCCACGAGATCATCGGAGATCGCGCCTTTCATGATTCGCCACAGACAGCGGCGCTGCTGGCATCCACCGCCATCGCCGGCCTGCGGGCCGAGGGCGTGGCCCCGGTCATCAAGCACATTCCCGGCCACGGCCGCGCCGGGGCCGACAGCCACGAGGAACTGCCAGTGGTCGATGCCTCGCTGAATGAACTGCGCGCGCATGATTTCCTGCCCTTCGCCGCGCTGGCCGATGCGCCAATGGCAATGACCGCGCATGTCATCTACAGCGCCATCGATGCACGCCGGCCAGCCACGACATCAGCCATCGTCATCCAGGACATCATCCGTGGCGAACTGGGCTTTGACGGGCTGCTGATGAGCGACGACCTGAACATGCAGGCATTGAGCGGCCCGCTGGGCCGGCGCGCCGAGATGGCGCTTGCGGCTGGCTGCGATGTTGTCCTGCATTGCTCCGGCAGGCTGGAGGAAATGCGCGAGGTTGCCGCCGCCTGTCCGGAGCTGGGCGGCGATGCCCTGCCCCGCGCCAATGAGGCCATGCGCGCGGCCAATGCGCAGCCGCAGCCCTTCCCGGACATGAAGCAGGCGGAGGAATGGCTGGCGCGCCTGCTGGTGGATGCCTCCTCCTGATGCCTCTCTGGCATCCCGGCAGGTCCATGCTGCATGCCCCCGGCGAGTGGCCGGAAGAGATGCCTTCCTGCCAGCAGCCAGCCGACTTGAGCCACCGCCTCCGGCAGCAACGCGCGCATTGCCACAGAAAGTGGCCCGCGCCTGCATGACGCTGGCGCGGGCCGGCCTGTGCTGGCGTACCGGGGGCATATGCACCAGACAGGCATTCACATGTGAGCACATTCTGCGCGCAGATGCGAGTCATCATGTGCATATGGTCAACAGAAATCCATGCCGGCGTTGAAAAATCGATCCCGCATGCTCCCTTGCCACCCGCAGGCATACACCACCTGCCCGTTGCCACCCGGCACGCTTCCCGGGCCGGAAACCACGGCAGGCATATTCGATGCAGGCAATTTACCATTTGTTGGCATCTCCTTAGCCCGCCGTTAAGCCTGAACGGATAGCTTCATCCGCGTTGGAAGTGAGTTGCGTAACCTCTCGCAGCAAGCCGGGCCGCCGGGGGCATGTTCCAATACGGCCCGGCTCCGGGAGGCCCGTGTAAACCAGAAAGAACGCCGATGGGGCATGACCTTCATCCAGGGTTTCCCTCATCGGCGTTCTGGATGGTTTTTCCGGCACCCTTCCCATGTGCAGAAGCCCGGCAAGCGCGGCAGACTGCACGGGAGCAGCGCATCGAACACGGGCGGATGACATGCCTTCCGGCACTCCCAGCAGACCCGGCATGCCGTTCAACCAGATGACGGCGCATGCGCACCGGCCTGCGCATTCGGCCCTGTTGCGCTGGCCCACGGTGGCGGACATGCAGGCCGCGCTGCTGTGGATCTTCATCGCCTCCGGCTGGTTCGTGGTGGTGGAGCCGGCTCCTTACGAATTCCTGTTCGTGCTCACCTTCGCCCTGTTCCTGCCCGGCGGGCTGGTGGCCAGCGTCTTCACCGCGCCGATGATCATCTTTCTCATCCTCTACAACATCGGCGGATTCTTGAGCTCCGCACAACTGGCATCGCTGCCGCCACACGTTGCCGAAAAGGCCAACCGTTTCGTCTTCATCTCCAGCTACATGGCGGCGACCTCCCTGTTCTTCGCCATGGCCGCCACGGCGCGGCCGGAGCGCATCGCCGGCATCGTGCGCCATGCCTGGATCGTTGCCGGCGTCATTGCCGCCACGCTGGGCATGATCGGCTATTTCGACATCGCCGGCATGGGGGCGAAATGGGCTCCCATCCAGCGCGCGCAAGGCACGTTCAAGGACCCCAACGTGCTCTCCACCTTCCTCGTGGCCCCGGCGATATTCCTGGCGCAGGACTTCATGCTGGGCAATGCCCGCCACCCGTGGCTGCGCGGCGCAGCCCTGCTCGTCATCCTTGGTGGCATCTTCCTGGCCTTCTCGCGCGGGGCATGGGCGGTTACCGTCGGCAGCATGCTGCTGCTGGCGCTGTTCACCTTCATCACCACCACGCGCACCTCCTTGCGCCGGCGCATCGTGATGATGGCGGCGCTGCTGACGGTGCTGGGTGCGGTGCTGCTGGTAGCGCTGCTGTCGGTGCCGGCAGTGCGGGAAATGTTTGCCGAGCGATTCACCCTGTTCAAGGACTACGATGCCGGAGAAACCGGGCGCTTTGCCCGCCAGCTGCGCTCCATCCCCATGCTGCTGGAGCGGCCGCTGGGGTTTGGTCCCTTCGGGTTCAGCGAAATCTTCGGCGAGGACCCGCACAACGTCTATATCAACGCCTTCTCTGCCTACGGCTGGCTGGGCGGCATCTCCTACCTGCTGCTGACCTTCGCCACCATTGCCATCGGCCTGCGTGCCATGCTGATTCCCACGCCGTGGCGGCGGCATGTCATTGCCTTCTTCGCCCCGCTGCTGATGCTCATCCTGCAGGGCATGCAGATCGATACCGACCACTGGCGGCACTTCTACCTGTTGCTTGGCATGGTGTGGGGGCTGTATGCAGCCAGTGAACTGTGGCTGCAACGCCAGCGCCGCCAGCACCACCAGCATCTGCAGCGCGGCGCAGCACCGCACATGACAGGCACGAGGGCATCCCATGAGCAACGACAACCGCCACCACAAGGCTGAAGGCAGCCCTTCCCTGCTGCCGGTGGACGATGCGCTCAAGCGTATCCTCGAGGACGTCAGGCCGCTGGATGCGGAAGAGGTTCCGCTTGCCGCTGCCACCGGGCGCATCCTCGCCGAGCCGCTTGCGGCCAGCCGCGACATGCCACCGTTCGATGCCTCGTCCATGGACGGCTATGCCGTGCGCGCAAAGGACGTGCGGCAGGTGCCGGTGGAACTGCGGGTGATCGCCGAGGCCGCCGCCGGGCATGGTGTTGACGTTGAAGTCGGCGCGGGCGAGGCGGTGCGCATCTTCACCGGCTCGCCGTTGCCGAAGGGGGCAGACTGCATCATCATCCAGGAAAACACCGAGCGTGAAGGAGACGTGGTGCGGGTGCTGCAGCCGGGGGTGCGCGGGCGTTTCATCCGCGAGCGCGGCATGGATTATCGCGCCGGGGAAACCCTGCTGCAGCCGGGCACGAAGCTGGGGGCGCGGCAGATCAACCTTGCCGCCTCGCTGAACTTTCCCGTGCTGCCGGTGCGCCGCAAGCCGCGCATCGCCATTCTCGCCACCGGGGACGAACTGGTGCTGCCGGGGCAGGAACCGGGGCCGGATCAGATCATTGCCTCCAACAGCTTCGGCCTTGCCGCCTTCATCGAGCAGCATGGCGGCGAGCCCGTGGACCTGGGCCTGCAACCGGATGACGTGAATGCCATTGCGGAAGCCATCGAGCGCGGGGCAGAAGCGGATGTGCTCATCAGTATCGGTGGCGCGTCGGTGGGGGATTACGACTTCGTCGGCACGGCCTTCGACAAGCTCGGCATCGCGCGCGACTTCTGGCGCATCGCCATGCGCCCCGGCAAGCCGCTGATGTTCGCCCGCCGGGGGAAGCAGCGCATCCTGGGGCTGCCGGGCAATCCCGTCTCGGCGCTGGTGTGCTCCTTCGTCTTCCTGCGGCCGCTGATGGCGGCGCTGCTTGGCACCGACATGCCCCTGCCGCGGCAGATGGCGGTGCTGGGCGCGGACCTGCCGGAAAACGACCTGCGGCAGGATTACCTGCGCGTGCGCCTGCAATGGCCGCAAGAGGGCACGGAGCAGGCCGATGCGCCCGACGTGCGCCGTCTGCTGCCTGTTGCCCTGCCCTTCTCGCGGCAGGACAGCGCCATGCTGCGCCGGCTGGTGGAGGCCGATGCGCTGCTGGTGCGTCCACCCTTTGCTCCGCCGCTGGCCAAAGGAACGCTGGTGGAGGTATTGCGCATCGACTTCTGACTTAAGCCGCCATTAACCACATGCGGGCATATGGTATGGGGTGGCGGCTGCCGCGCCTGTTGCGTTGAACCTGCATGTTCCGGTGGAGCAAACGACCCCATGCGCATGCCCCCCTTGAGGCCCGTTGTCTTCATGCTGCTGCTGGCGGCCTACGGCCTGCTGGCGTGGCATGCGCTGCATGGCAAGCGCTCGCTGGAATACCAGGCGCAGGTGCGCGAGAAGCTGCGGCTGGCGCAGGAGGAAAACGACGATGCCCGCCTGCGCCGCGAGGAGCTGCAGCGCCGCGTCGCCCGCCTGCGCGAGGAAACGCTGGACATGGACGTGCTGGACGAGGAAGCGCGCCGCCAGCTGGGCTACATCGCAGAGGACGAGGTGCTGGTGCTGCCGGCCGAGTAACGGAAACCGGCAGCAACCGCCACCTTCAGCCCCCCAGCCATCTCCTTCAGTTTCCATCCCCTCCGGCTGCCGGCACCGCCTCGATGATGACCACCGCCAGCGCGTGCCGGCGCTCGTCCGACAATGTCAGGTGCAATCGTGGCTGATGCCCCGCCGGCAGCAGCGCCTGCAACCGCTCTTCTGCCGCGGCATGCAGGTGCAGCCGTGGCGCGCCCAGTGCATCGTTGCGCACCTCCACGTCCACCCAGCGAATACCGTGGCGAAAGCCGCAACCCAGCGCCTTCACCGCAGCTTCCTTTGCGGCAAAGCGCTTGGCCAGTGCTGCCACCATGCCCTGCCCCTGCCGCCCGGCCGCCAGCGCCTGTTCCGGTTCGCAAAAGACGCGCCGCAGGAAACGCTCACCGTGGCGCTTCAGCATCTGCTCGATGCGGGCAATGTCCACGATGTCGCTGCCCAGCCCGATGATCATCCTCACCCTCTCCCGCTTGCGCCCCTCGTTTCACCAATCTCGCCCCTGCCCCTTGTGTGCGGCAACGGCATGCGCCATGTAAAGAGCAAAGGCATGGCGATGGCCGTCATGACATTGACAGGAAAGAAGCATTGAGCAGGAATACCTCCCAACCCAAGGCAAGAAAGAAGAAGAACACGGCAAAACCCAAACGTGCCGGCCATCTGCCCACCGAGGCGGAAATTCTCGACTACATCCGGACTTCCGAGCGCAAGGTGGGCAAGCGCGAGATTGCGCGCGCCTTCGGCCTGAAGGGAGATGCCCGCATTGCGCTGAAGGAACGCCTGCGCGACATGGCCAGCCGCGGCCTGCTGGACAGGCGGGCGAAATCCTATGCCGTGGCCGGCGAGCTGCCGAAGGTGGCGGTGCTGGATGTCATCGGCCCCGATGACGAGGGCGAGCTGATCGCCCGGCCTTCCGTGTGGGACGAGGACGAGCAGGGCCCGCCGCCGACGGTGCTGCTGCTGAACGAGGGCCGCCCGGCGCGCTCGGCGCGCGGTGCAGACAAGCTGCCCGGTGCGGGTGATCGCGTGCTGGCGCGCATCCGCCCGGCGGATGATGCCCTGCCTTACCCCTACACCGCGCAGGTCATCCGCCGGCTGGATCACGCGGCGGACGAGATCCTCGGCGTGTTCGAGCGCGGGCCGGATGGCGGCGGCTGGCTGCAACCGGTGGAGCGCAAGGGCAAGAAGGTGCCCATCCTGGTGAAGCCCGGCGATGCGCTGGATGCCGTTGATGGCGAGCTGGTGCGGGCGGAAGTCAGGCGCGACAAACGCCGCGGCCTGATGTGGGCGCGGGTGAAGGAGCGCCTGGGCGATGTGGGAGATCAGCGCAACATCTCGCTGATTGCCATTCACGAGCAGGGCATCCGCGAGCACTTCCCCGACGAGGTGCTGGCCGAGGTGGAGAAGCTGGGGCCGTGGATCGAGGAAGGGCGGCGCGACATTCGCGACATTCCGCTGGTTACCATCGACCCGCCCGATGCCCGCGACCATGACGATGCCGTGTGGGCCGCGCCCGATGACGACCCGGCCAACGAGGGGGGCTTCAAGGTCATCGTCGCCATTGCCGATGTCTCGGCCTACGTGCGCCCCGGCACGGCGCTGGACGCGGAGGCGCGGCTGCGCGGCAACTCCACCTATTTCCCCGACCGCGTGGTGCCGATGCTGCCCGAGCGCATCTCCAACGACCTGTGTTCCTTGCGCGAGGGCGAGGACAGGCCGGCGCTGGCCTGCTTCATGACCTTCGATGCCGAGGGCAACCGCATCCGCCACCGCTTCGAGCGCGTCATCATGCGCTCTGCCGCCTTCCTCTCCTACGAGCAGGCGCAGGCCGCCATCGACGGCCATCCTGACGAGGTAACGGAACCGCTGCTGGAACCGGTGCTGAAACCCCTGTGGGCGGCCTACGAGGTGCTGATGAAGGGGCGCGCGCGCCGCCAGCCGCTGGAGCTGGACGTGCCGGAGCGCAAGCTGGTGCTGGACGCCACCGGGCTGATCGAGCGGGTGGTAACGCCGGTGCGGCTGGATGCGCACAAGCTCATCGAGGAGATGATGATCCAGGCCAACGTCTGCGCGGCGGAAACATTGGAAAAGCGCGGCAGCCCCCTCATCTACCGCGTGCATGACGCCCCGGCACCGGAAAAGGTGGCGGCGCTGCAGGAGTTCCTGAAGACGCTGGGGCTGTCCGCCCCACTGGGCCAGCGGCCGAAGCCGATGCACTTCAACCGCATCCTGCAGCAGGTGAAGGGCAAGGAATTCGAGCACGTGGTCAACGAGGTGGTGCTGCGCACCCAGAGCCAGGCCGTCTATGACACGGAAAACATCGGGCATTTCGGCCTCAACCTCACGCACTATGCGCACTTCACCTCGCCCATCCGCCGCTATGCCGACCTCATCGTGCACCGGGCGCTGGTGAAGGCGCTGAAGCTGGGCGGCAGCGACGGGCGCGACGGCCTGTCGGCAGAAGACATCGAGCGGCTGGACGAAACGGCGGAGCTGATCTCGGCGGCAGAGCGCCGCTCCATGCAGGCGGAGCGCGACACCGTGGCGCGGCTGATGGCGGCGCACATGGCCGAGCGCACCGGCGCGGTGTTTCAGGCGCGCATCTCCGGCGTTACCCGCGCCGGGCTGTTCGTGGCGCTGCTGGAAAACGGCGCGGACGGCTTCATTCCCATCCGCACGCTGGGTGATGACTATTTCATCCACGACGAGAAGAACTTCGCGCTGGTGGGGCGGCACACGGGGCTGACCTATCGTCTGGGCGATGCGGTAGAAGTGCGGCTGGTGGAGGCAGCTCCGGTGGCCGGTGGCCTGCGCTTCGAGCTGGTTTCCGGCGGCAGGCCGCGCCCTGGCCGCAATCCAAATGGGCGCGGCGGCAACAGCATGCGCACCCAGCCCCGCAAGAAACGCAACAAGGCAAACTCCGGCAAGAAGCGCCGCGCAGCGACATCTGGCAGACGATCCCGGCCCTGATTCATCAGGCCCGGCATCGCAACAGGAGGGAGGCACCATGAAGATCATCTCAAGCCGCATCGCCCTTGGCATTGCACTGTGCCTGCCGCTGCTGGGCAATGCCCTGCCCGGTGCAAGCCCGACATGGGCAGATGACCAGCAGGCATCAACAACCGCCACCACGCACGCCACCACGAAGACGCAACAGGGCTGGCGCATTCCGGCCCGTATCCTGCCACCGCCTGCGGATGCCAGCGAGGCGCTGCGCAAGGCCATTGCCGCCATGCCGGCACCGGACATCGATGCCGTGCTGAAGGCCACCCCCGGGAACCGCGAACAATGGCTGGCACTCATCCGCCAGAATGACGAGCAGGTGAAGAAAGGCGTGGAGCGCCTGCAGCGCAAATATGGCGTCAGCATCGAGGAAGGCAGCATCGCAGGAGTCCGGGTGTTCACGGTAACGCCACGGAAGATCAATGATGAGAACCGTGATCGCCTGTTCCTGCACGTGCATGGTGGTGCCTACATCCTCAATGGTGGCCGCGCCGCCCTGAGCGAACCCATCCTCTATGCGGCACACCTGGGCATAAGGGTCATCACCATCGACTATCGCATGCCGCCGGATCACCCCTTCCCGGCGGCGCTGGAGGATGCCTCTGCCGTTTATGCCGCGCTGCTGAAGCAGCATGCGCCGGAGAAGATCCTCATGGGTGGCACCTCTGCCGGGGCCGGGCTGGTGCTGGCCACGGTGCTGGAAATGAAGAAGAAGGGAACGCCTCTGCCTGGCGCGCTGTTCCTTGGCACGCCGTGGGCAGACCTGACCAAGACCGGCGACAGCTTCTTCATCAATGAGGGCATCGACCACACCCTCGTTACCTACGATGGCGTGCTGGAGGGTGCCGCCCGCCTGTATGCCAACGGGCACGACCTGCGTGATGCGCGCCTCTCGCCCATCTACGGCGACCTTGCCGGCCTGCCGCCGGTATTCCTGGTAACCGGCACGCGCGACCTGTTCCTCAGCATCGTCGCCCGCCTGCACCGCAAGCTGCGCAAGGCCGGTGTTGCTGCAGACTTGCACGTGGTGGAAGGCTTTGCGCATGGCGATTACATCGGCCTTTCCGATACCCCCGAGGCAAGAGAAATATATGATGAGCTGCATACCTTCATCATGCGCACCCTGAAATAATGATCGCCTCTTGTCGGAGAAGGCCCATGCAGGAGAATGCTTCATCAGGTGCTCTCCCGAATGCTTTCCAGCTGCCCGCTGATGATGACGCGGCGCTGCTGCAGGTGCTGGCCACGCAGGCGCTGGCAGCCGGATGGGCGGCGTTCGATGAAGTGCTCGGTGGTGTCGCACGTGATGGACAAGGTGCCTGCGGTGGGCAAGGTGGCGGAAAGGACGATGGTGCCAGGCTGCGCGGCAAGGCGGCACAGGCTTTCGGCCATGCTGCCGTGCAGCGGGTGGAAGAGCTGTTGCAGCGTTCCGGGCGCCCCATGCTGCTGCTGCACGATGGTGCCCCCCGGCGCATTGGCCGTGGTGCGCCACTGGGGCGCATCATCCTGACGCCGGTGGATGACTTGGCCGCCCTTGCGCGCGGCCTGCCCTTCTCGGCCCTTGCGCACATGGCGCTGGTCATGGCACCGGCGGCCGGCCCCTTGAGCGCCGCTGCCGTGCGCGCGGCGCTGGTGCAGCCGCTGATGCAGGCAGATGACACCTGCTTTCTGCTGCGCCGGGGCAAGCCGCTGATGTCATGCGAAGGCATGCCCGGGAAATCGGCACGGCAGGTGCAGCCGCAAGCGCAGGCACAACACGATGCATCATCAGCCTGCCGCGAGCGTGCCGAGGTGCCCTTGCAGGTTTCCTCCGCTTCCTCGCTGGCCGATGCCGCCATTGCCGTCAACCTCACCGGCCATGCGCCCGGCAGGGCACTGGCGGAAGTCATCGGCTCGGCGCGCGAGGTGCTGGCCTCGAACAGCACCAGTGCGGCATTGCTGGCACTGGCGCGCGGGCAGGTGGATGTGTGCATCGACATGCGCGGAACCTTGAGCGCCCGCGACTGGCTGGCAGGCGCGGCGCTGGCACGGGCCGCGGGCGCGGTCATCATGCTGCTGGACGATGCGCTGGAGCAGGCCAACGCACCCGGCAACCTGATGCAGCGCCGCGGCATCATCGCCGCCGCCAGCCGACCGTTGCTGGAAGAGGTGCTGGCGGCATTGCGCCGCACATGGCTGTAGGGCCTGCTTTCGACGAACTGTCCGGGAAACAGCGCCGCATGGGAGAATGCGCACATGCAAAGGCAGGATGACAACAAGCCGGCCACAAGGCCGGAGCCCGGGTTGGGGCTGGCGCTGGGCGGCGGGGCGGCGCGCGGGCTGGCGCACATCGTGGTGCTGGAGGTGCTGGACGAGCTGGGCGTGCGCCCGGCAATGATTGCCGGAGCCTCCATGGGGGCAATGGTGGGCGCGGCCTATGCCGGCGGCATGGCAGCAAGGGACATTCGCGAGCACGTGCTGCAGGTGCTGGGCAAGCCGGCAGAACTGGCGCGGCGGCTGCTGGGCATGGGCAGCAGCGAAACCAGCCTGTTCTCGCTGCTGAACTTCTCCATCTCGCGCGGCGTGATGATAGACGGACTGGCCCTGCTGGAGGCCTTCATGCCGCCACAGGTGCCGGAGCTGCTGGAAGAACTGCCCGTGCGGATGCTCATCAGCGCCACCGACTTCTACGGGGTTGAAGAAGTCGTGTTCCGCTCCGGCCCGGTGCGTGAGGCCGTGGCGGCCTCCATTGCCATTCCGGCGGTGATCGCCGCGCCACGGGTGAACGAACGGCTGCTGGTGGACGGGGCCATCGTCAACCCGGTGCCGTTCGACCTGCTGCAACAGGCCGGCTGCCGGCCGGTCATCGCGGTGGAGGTAACCGGCCGGCCAATGCCGCGGCTGAAGGCCGATGGCAGCATGCGCAAGCCGGGGATGACAGACCTCGGCATTGGCGCGATGCAGATCATGCAGCTGAAGCTGGCGGCCCTGAAACGTGCCAGCAGCCCGCCGGAATTGTGGATAGATCCGCCGCTCGATGACTACCGCGCCTACGACTTCCTGAAAGCACGCGAAATCCTCGAACGGGCCGATGCCATGCGCGACGCCATCCGCCACCACGTGGATCGCCTGCTGGAAGCCGGCGAAACCGGCGTGGTGGACAGCCCCCTGCCCCCGGTGGCGGATGCTCCCTGAAGCCACACAGAACACGGAAGCAGGCGGAGCAGAAAAGGCAAAAGACGAGCCTCTTCCTGCTACAGGTCCTGCACCGTCTCTCGTATGAGCAGGCGCACCACCTCGCGCGCCGCTTCATGCTCATCCGCGCCCTGCTCCCGCGCCTGCCCGTAGGCGGCGCGTTGCCGGTCGGCGCTGGTGCCGCGTTCCAGGATGCGCGCGGCATGCGCCAGCTGGCGCGTGCAATCCAGGGCCTCGGCATCCTCTCTCACCAGCTCCTGCAGCTCCGCCAGCAGTTCGGCATAGGCCACCGCCTCGCCACGGCCGAAGTCGATGAGACTGCCGTGCACCCCGTAGCGCTGTGCCCGCCAGCGGTTCTCGTCGATGAGAAAGCGGTCATACCGCCGCCAGCGCTGGTTGTTGCGGCGCAGGCGGTAGAGCATGCGCACCAGCGACTGCACCATGGCGGCGATGGCGGCGGTGTCGTCCAGCAGGGTGCAGACATCGCAGATGCGCGTTTCCAGCGTGGGAAAGCGGGCGGAGGGGCGCAGGTCCCACCAGATCTTCGTGCCGTCCTCGATGACGCCGGCATTCACCAGCACTTCCACGGCACGCTGGTATTCCCCCCAGCTCTCGAACTGCGGTGGCAGGCCGGTGCGCGGCAGGGTGTCGAACACCGTCAGGCGATAGCTGTTCAGCCCCATGTCGTGCCCCTGCCAGAACGGCGAGGAAGTGGACAGCGCCAGCAGATGCGGCAGGAAGTAGGAAAGCTGGTTGAAGATGTCGATGCGCAGGTCATCCGGCGCAATGCCCACATGCACGTGCATGCCGCAGATGAGCAGCCGCCTTCCCACGCCCTGCAGGTCTTCCGCCAGTTGCAGGTAGCGCGGCTTTTCGGTGAAGCGCATGCGCGACCAGTCGGCAAACGGGTGGGTGGAGGCGGCTATCAGCGCCAGGCCGTGCTCTGCGGCAATGCGCGCCAGCGTGGCGCGCAGGTGCGCCAGCTCCGCCCGTGCCTCGCCCACCGTGCGGCAGACGCTGGTTTCCACCTCTATCTGACATTGCAGGAACTCCGGCGACACGTGCCCGGCCAGCTCGCGCTCGGCCTGCTCCATCAGCCCTGCCGGCGCTTCCTCCACCAGGTCCAGCGTGTCCTGCCGCACCAGCAGGTATTCTTCCTCGATGCCGATGGTGAAATCGGGGTGCTGATCCGGCATGGTGTGCTCCTGCATGGGAGTTGTGGACAGGGCAATGCCCCTTCTGCAGGCCGGAGCATGGCAAAGCGGGGGCGTTTTTGCAATTTGCCGCCCTGCTGCTGCGACAATGAGGGGCACGCCGGCCGCACAGGATCCACACCAAGGGCCGCGACGCGGCCAATTACGCCATGCTGCTGCGAGCCTGCCGGCTCAGCGGCGCACCGCCATGCGGATGGGGCCTTCGGCACGACCGTGGATGAACTGATCGACGTATGCGTTGCCGGAGTTCTCCAGCCTTTCCACCGGCCCGTGCCAGATGATGCGCCCCTGGTGGATCATCGCCACCTCGTCGGCAATGCGCCGGACCGAGTTCATGTCATGGGTGATGGTGATGGCGGTGGCCCCCACCTGCCTTACCGTGCGCACGATCAGCTCGTCGATGACTGCCGCCATGATGGGATCCAGCCCCGTGGTCGGTTCGTCGAAGAGAATGATCTCCGGCTCGTGCGCAATGGCGCGGGCCAGCCCCACGCGCTTCTGCATGCCGCCGGAAAGCTCTGCCGGATACAGATCCGCCACCTGCTCCGGCAGCCCCACCTGCGCCAGCTTCTCCAGCGCCACCTCGCGCGCCTTGCGCCGCGCCATGCCGCGCCCCTGGATGAGGCCGAAGGCAACATTCTCCCACACGGGCAGCGAATCGAACAGTGCCGCGCCCTGGAACAGCATGCCGAACTTCGCCATCAGCGCCTCGCGTGCCCGCCCCTGCAGCCGTGCCGTGTCCTCGCCGTCGATGACGATCTCGCCGCTGTCGGCCGCAAGCAGGCCAATGATGCACTTGATGAGCACCGACTTGCCGGTGCCCGACCCGCCGATGATGACCAGCGAGGAACGCCGGCGAACGTCCAGGTCAACGCCGTCCAGCACCACCTTCGGCCCGAAGCGCTTCTTCAGGCCGCGCACGCTGATGTGGATGCCAGATGCTGCATCACCCTGCCCTGCCGGTGTCTGCATGCCCGTCTCCCTCAATCGGCGAACAGCGTGGCGGTGAGCACGTAGTTGGCGGCAAGGATGAGAATGGAGGCCGACACCACCGCATTGGTGGTGGCCCGGCCCACGCCCTGCGCGCCGCCGCGCGAATGAAAACCGTGGTAACAGCCCATCAGGGCGATGATGAAACCGAACACCGCCGCCTTGATCAGGCCGGAGGTTACGTCTTCCAGCTTGAGGAAGTTCACCGTGTTGGCGAGGTATGAACCGGCGTTGAACCCCAGCTTCTGCGTGCCCACCACGAAACCGCCCATGATGCCGATGATGTCTGCCACCAGCACCAGCAGCGGCAGGGTAATGACGCCTGCCAGCAGGCGCGGGCCGACGAGGTATTTCATCGGATGGGTGGCCAGCGTGCGCAGGGCGTCGAGCTGTTCCGTTACCTTCATGGTGCCGATTTCCGCGGCAATGGCGGCGGAAACGCGCCCGGCCATCATCAGCCCGGCCAGCACCGGCCCCAGCTCCCGCGCAATGCCCAGCGCCACGATGGAAGATACCAGGTTCTCGGCATTGAAGCGGCTGGAGCCTATGTAGATCTGCAGCGCCAGCACACCGCCGGTGAAGAAGGCCGTCAACCCGATGACGGGCAGCGAATGGTAGCCCATGCGCAGCATCTGGACGAGCAGCTGGCGCGGATAGTAGCGCGGCAGCAGGCCGATGACGAGGGCATCGCGCAGGAACAGCGCCAGCCGGCCGATCTCGGCCAGCAGGTGCAGCACCGCCCGTCCGATGTGTGCCAACGGATTCACCCCCCGCTCCCCTTCTTCCTTCCTGCGCTGAAGCGCACCGCCCACCACCCCGCTCCCCCGCCCGACCACCCGGACATGGCCTGCAAGGCGGTCAGGCTGGGGCGCGGGGCACCTTGGTTTCTGCGCTGAAGCGCGTCGCTCCGGCCTGCTCCTCAAGCCGGTGTGTAAAGGCGTGTAAAGCGCTGGCCGAGGCTTGTCAAAATCTCGTAGGGGATGGTGCTGGCCCAGCGTGCCATTTCATCCACGCTGATGTGGCTGCCGAGAATCTCCGCCCGCATGCCGCGCTCCAGGGAATCTGCCGGAATGTGGCTGACATCCACCGCCAGCAGGTCCATGGACACGCGCCCTGCATAGGGCGCGAACTGCCCGGCGATGAACACCTGCGCCGTGCCCTCCGCGCTGGAGGAAAGGCAGCGGCAGATGCCATCGGCATAGCCTACCCCGAGAATGGCGATGCGCGAATCGGCCCTTGCCCGCCAGCTGGCACCATAGCCCACCGTCTCGCCCTTCTTCACCTCGCGCACCTGCAGCACCGTGGCATACAACGACACCACCGGCTGCATGGGGTTGGGGCGGTCGGAAAACGGATTGCCGCCATAAAGGGCAATGCCGGGGCGCAGCACGTCCTGCCGCCACTGTGGCCACGCCAGCGCCGCAGCGGAATTGGCCAGCGAGGTGGGCACACCATCGAACAGGGCCGCAATTTCCTCGAACAGCGCATGCTGGCGCGTGTTCATCTCGTGCCCCGGCGTGTCGGCGCAGGCCAGGTGGCTCATCAGCAGTTGCGGACGAAAGCACTCCAGCAGCTCCCGCCGCTGTGCCAGCCGCCGGGCATCTGCGGGCGGCAGGCCCAGGCGGTTCATGCCCGTGTCCACGTGCAATGCCGCCGGCAGGCGCAGCTCCCTGCGCCTGCAATAAGCTGCCCATTCCTCCACCTCGGCCATGTCGTTGAGCACCGGGACCACGGAATGCTCGTGAAAGAAGGCGGCCTCCCCCGCCGGCAGCCCGGAAAACACGAAGATGCGGGCCGAGGGCAGGAGGGCGCGCAGGCGCTCCGCCTCTGCCGGCAGCGCCACGAAGAAGCTGTTGCAACCGGCGCGCGCCAATGCCGGTGCCACCTGTTCCATCCCCAGCCCGTAGGCATCGGCCTTCACCACCGCGCCACACTCCGCCTGCGGGTGCTGCGCGGCGATGCGCTGCCAGTTGGCTGCCAGAGCCTTCAGATCAATGCCGAGAATGCCGCCCGCCAGCGCCGGTTCCTCCCCTGCCAAGCGTTGCGTGGGCGCATGTTGCGCCCCGGCCATCCATACCGTCATGTCCCCTCCTGCACGGTTCCCCGCGCCCCCGGCAGGAAGCATGAGACATCAAGACACGGGCCTCTTTGTGGCCTCAACGGTTCGTGATTGTGGCAATTTCAGTCCATTCGGGCAGGATGCGCAGGCATTTGCCACCTTGTTGCCTCAACGCTGGTAGTTGGGCGATTCGCGGGTGATCTGCACATCATGCACGTGGCTCTCGGCAAAACCGGCGGAGGTGATGCGCACGAAGCGGGCGCGCTCGACGAAGTCCTTCAGCGTGGCAGCACCCGTGTAGCCCATCGATGCCCTGAGGCCACCGACGAGCTGATGCAGCACGTTGCCCACCGGCCCCTTGTAGGGCACCTGGCCCTCGATGCCCTCGGGCACCAGCTTCATCTCGTCCTTCACCTCGGCCTGGAAGTAGCGGTCGGCCGAGCCGCGGGCCATGGCCCCCACCGACCCCATGCCGCGATAGGCCTTGTAGGAGCGGCCCTGATACAGATACACCTCGCCGGGACTTTCATCGGTGCCGGCCAGCAGCGAGCCGACCATGACGGACGCTGCACCGGCGGCCAGCGCCTTGGCCATGTCGCCGGAATACTTGATGCCACCATCGGCGATGATGGGCACATCATGCCCGCGCGCCGCCGCCACGCAGGCAAGCACGGCAGAAAGCTGCGGCACGCCCACACCGGCGACAATGCGCGTGGTGCAGATGGAGCCGGGGCCAATGCCCACCTTCACCGCATCCGCTCCGGCCTCGATGAGCGCCTCGGTGGCCTCCGCCGTGGCCACGTTGCCGGCCACCACGTCCAGTTGATCGCCAAAGGCATCCTTCACCCGCCGCACCTGGTCGATGACGCCCTTCGAGTGGCCGTGCGCGGTGTCCACCACCAGAACATCCACGCCGGCAGCCGCCAGCAGCTCGGCGCGGCGGAAGCTGTCCTCGCCGGTGGAAATGGCCGCCGCCACGCGCAGCCGGCCCTGCTCATCCTTCACCGCATTGGGGAACAGCTCGGCCTTTTCCATGTCGGTAACGGTGATGAGGCCAATGACGCGATCCTCGTCATCCACCACCACCAGCTTCTCGATGCGCTTCTCCTGCAGCAGCCTGCGGGCCTCGTCCGGCGAGATGTTCACCGGCGCGGTTACCACCTGCTGGCGCGGCGTCATCAGGTCGGCCACCTTGCGGCTCATGTCGGTCTCGAAGCGCACGTCGCGGTTGGTGATGATGCCCACCAGCTTCTGCGGCCCCTCGCCCTGCCGCTCCACCACCGGAATGCCGGAGATGTGATGCTCCTGCTTGATGCGCATCAGCTCCGCCAGCGTGGCGTCAGGGGTGATGGTTACGGGGTTGATGACCATGCCGGCCTCGAAGCGCTTCACCCGCTCCACCTCCGCCGCCTGCTGTTCCGGCGTCAGGTTGCGGTGAATGACGCCGATGCCGCCGGCCTGCGCCATGGCGATGGCCATGCGTGCTTCCGTTACCGTGTCCATGGCCGCCGAGACGATGGGGATGGACAGCGAAATGTTGCGGCTGAAGCGGGTGGAAACATCGGTATCGCCGGGCAGCACGCTGCTTTCGCGCGGCTGCAGCAGCACGTCGTCAAAGGTCAGGTAGGTGGGAAAATCGAACGGGTTCGCAGCGCCGTTGCCGGAAACCTCGGATATCCTGGACATGGGGCCAACCTCATCATGCATTGCCGCGAAGCCGCTCGCGCCGGGGCAGGGAATCCCGCGCGCACGGCCTTGCCGGTTGGCAATTTCCGATAGCATGGATGAGGCCGCGGCGAAAGCATCGAGAGTCCGGGGCTGTGCATGACAGCCTTGAAGTCGTGAACATGCTGCCGCCCTCCTCCCGCCTGCGCGTGGCTGCTGGACAGGGGCATTTGGACACATTACACGCGTGAGCGCAGCAACAGCGCAGATTGGGCCAGCCCCACGCATGGGCTGCGGGGTGTTCCCGTCCCCCGGCTGTTGCTGCCATTTCCCTTTCAGCCATCCATGCAGATGCTGCCGGCTGGAAAGGGGCGGTGCTTTCCTCACGCCCGCCTGCCCTCTCTTCCCCGCTGCGGCAGCCGTTTCCGCTTCCCTGCTCCGCGGTCTCTGGCAAGCGGTGCATTTTTGCGCTATGCAGGAAGGCATGAACAGGAACGAGACATTTCCCCCGGTGATGGGGCGCGAGGCCAAGGTGCTGTTCATGGATGCCGACTTCAAGGTCATCCAGCCCGGCGATTTCGTGCGCTGCGCGGTTACCGGCCAGCCCATTCGCCTGAACGAACTGCGCTACTGGTCAGTGGAGCGGCAGGAGGCCTACGCCACGCCGGAGGCCGGGCTGCAACGGCACCTGGAAGTGATGAAGGGCTTGAAGAAATAGCTTCAAGCCTCTGCTTCCTTCACGTTTTTTCAGGAAACCCGCATGAATTACGACTATGACCTGTTCGTGATAGGCGCAGGATCAGGCGGTGTGCGCGCAGCGCGCATTGCGGCCAGCCACGGGGCGAAGGTGGCCATTGCCGAGGAATACCGCATCGGCGGCACCTGCGTCATCCGTGGCTGCGTGCCGAAGAAGCTGATGGTGCATGCCGCACGCTTTCGCGATTCCTTCCATGATGCGGTGGGGTTCGGCTGGCGCATCGACACGCAGCCGCAGTTTCACTGGCCCACCCTGCGCGAGAAACTGCGCGCGGAGGTCAGCCGCCTGAGCGGCCTCTACCGGCAGAACCTGGAACGCCACGGCGTCGAGATCTTCGACAGCCGCGCCGAGTTCGCCGGCCCGCACGAGATACTGCTGGTGTCGGAAGAGCGCATTGTCAGCGCCCGGCATATCCTGGTAGCCACCGGCTCCGCACCGTGGGTGCCGCACAACATTCCCGGCGCGGCCCATGCCATCACCTCCAACGAGATCTTCGAGCTGGACGAGCTGCCGGCCTCCATTGCCATCATCGGCGGCGGCTACATTGCCGTGGAGTTCGCCTGCATCCTGCACGGGCTGGGGGTGGAGACCCACCTGCTGTACCGCGGGCCGCTCATCCTGCGCGGCTTCGACACCGAGCTGCGCGAGCGCCTGATGGAAGCGCTCATGAAGCGCGGCATTCACGTGCATACGCATGCCGATGTCGATCGCATCGAGCGCTGCGAGGATGCCCGCCGCGTGGTGCACACCCGCAAGGGCGAGAGCCTGAAGGTGGACCAGGTGCTGTATGCCACCGGCCGCGAGCCCTACACCTTCGACCTGCACCTGGAAAAGGCCGGGGTGGAGCTGGCGGCCAACGGCGCGGTGAAGGTGGATGAACACAACCGCACCAACGTGAAGCACATATTTGCCGTTGGCGATGTGGCTGATCATGGCGTGCAGCTCACGCCGGTAGCCATTCGCGAAGGGCATGCCGTGGCCGATCGCCTGTTCGGCGGGCGCGAGGTGCCTGCCCTGGACTACGCAGGCGTGCCGACGGCCGTGTTCACCACGCCGGAGATGGGCACCGCCGGCATGACCGAGGAACAGGCGCGCGAGGCACTGGGGGCGGATGGCGTGAAGGTCTTCCGCAGCAGCTTCCGGCCGCTGGCCCATAGTGTTTCAGGCCGCGAGGAGCGCACCTTCATGAAGCTGCTCGTGGATGCCGCAAACGACCGCGTCATCGGTGCGCACCTGCTGGGGGAAGGCTCCGGCGAACTCATCCAGCTGCTGGGCACCATCATCAGCGCCGGCATCACCAAGCAGCAGCTCGATGCCACCATTGCCGTGCATCCCACGGCGGCGGAAGAGCTGGTTACCATGCGCGAACCGTCCTGAGGTGCCGGCGGCAGAAAGCGCTTCAGCTTCCGCCTGCATCCTGCGCCGTGCCGGTGCGCCGCTCGCGCCAGGCAAAGGGGCCGGCGCGCTCATACAGCCAGTAATATTGCGTAACCATCTGCTTCACGCGGGTGAGGCGATAGCCCAGCCCGGCGGCGATGATCATGGAGAGATAATCCACCATGTAGTTGCGCAGGGAGAGGAACACTTCCCCATACAGCGCGTAATGCAGGAAGCGCACCGCACCGGCCAGCAGCAGCATGTAGAGGAACATCTGCCACAAGGGCCGCCACTTCAGCGCCAGCGCCCGGCCGGAAAGCCATGCGGCGGCACCGCCCAGCACCACGTTCAGCAGCAGGAATACCCACGGCGATCCTTCATACAGCCAGCCCGGCATCAGTGTCCTCCTCCCAGATAGGCGGCGCGCACTTCCTCCTTCTCCAGCAGCTCCTTCCCGGTGCCGGACATCGTAACCCGGCCGTTCACCAGCACATAGGCGCGGTGCGCCAGCCGCAGGGCATGCCAGGCATTCTGCTCCACCAGGAAGATGGTCATGTTGTGCTCCTCGTTGAGCTGGCGCAGGGCATCGAACACCTGCTGCACCAGCAGCGGTGCCAGCCCCAGCGAGGGCTCGTCCAGCATCAGGAAGCGCGGCTTGCCCATCAGCGCGCGGCCAATGGCGAGCATCTGCTGCTCGCCGCCGGAAAGGGTGCCGGCGCGCTGGTTCTGGCGCTTCTGAAGCACCGGAAACAATGAATAGACGAAGGCGAGATCTTCGTCGAAGTGGCTGTCGGGTGCCAGCTCCGCCCCCAGCTGCAGGTTCTCCAGCACCGTCATGCGCTGGAAGATCCTGCGCCCTTCCGGCACCAGCGAGATGCCACGGCGGGCTATGTGATGCGTCGGCTCGTCGGTAATGTCCCAGCCGTCGAAGATGATGCGCCCGTTCCTGGCCCGCGGGTGGCCGAAGATGGTCATCATCAGGGTGGACTTGCCGGCCCCGTTGGCACCGATCATGGTAACGATCTCGCCATAATGCACATCCAATGACACGCCGTGCAGCGCCTGGATGTGTCCATAGAAGGCATCCACCCCCTGCACCTGCAGGATGGGGCGGCCCGCAGGCTGCTTGCCGGCGTCAGTGCTGCTCATGGATGACCTCCTGCACCTCGTCCTCGTCGGACACGCCCAGATAGGCGGCAATCACCGCCGGGTCGTTGCGCACCTCTTCCGGCGTGCCTTCGGCAATCTTGCGCCCGTAGTCCAGCACCACGATGTGGTCGGAAATCTTCATTACCACGCCCATGTCATGCTCGATGAGCAGAATGGATATGCCCTCGTCATCGCGGATGGAAACCAGCAGCTCGTTGAGCTCTTCCGATTCCTTCGGGTTGAGGCCCGCTGCCGGCTCGTCAAGGCACAGCAGCACGGGCCGCGTGCACATGGCCCGCGCAATCTCCAGCCGGCGCTGTTCGCCATAGGGCAGGCTGCCTGCCGCCTCGTCGGCACGGTGAATGAGGCCGGTCTTTTCCAGCCAGTACCTGGCCAGCTCCACCGCCTCCTTTTCCTTGCGCCGGTAGCTGGCAGGCCACAGCACGGCAGCCAGGCTGTAGCCGGAGGCCAGCATCAGCGGATTGTGCTGCGCCACCATCAGGTTCTCCAGCACCGTCATGCCGCCAAACAGGCGGATGTTCTGAAACGTCCGCGCCACCTTGGCGAGGTGGTTGATGCGGAAGTCATCCAGCCGCTCCAGCAGGAAGGCATCGCCGTTCTCGTGCGTCAGCGTCAGCCGCCCTGTCGTGGGCTTGTAGAAGCCGGTAATGCAATTGAACACCGTGGTCTTGCCCGCGCCGTTGGGGCCGATGATGGAGGTGATCTGCCGCCGCCCGGCGGTGAAGGACAGGTCATCCACCGCCACCAGGCCGCCGAAGCGCATGGTCATGTGTTCCACTGTCAGCACAGGAGTGCTCATCCGCTGCCCTCCCCTACCATTTCGGCTGAAACGGCCTTGCGTTCCTTGCCCAGGAAGATCGTCGGCATGCGGTGGGAAACCAGTCCGCGCGGCCGCCACACCATGATGACCACCATCAACAGGCCGAACAGCAGCATGCGATATTCCTCAAGCCCGCGGAATACCTCGAAGCCGCCGATCATGACGATGGCGGCAATGGCCACGCCTATCTGGCTGCCCAGCCCGCCCAGCACCACGATGGCCAGGATGATGGCCGATTCGATGAACGTGAAACTCTCCGGGCTGATGAAGCCCTGCCGCGTGGCGAAGAAGGAGCCGCCCAGCCCGCCGAAGAAGGCACCGATGGCAAACGCCGTGAGCTTGGTGTTGGTGGGATTGATGCCCAGCGAGCGGCAGGCGATCTCGTCCTCGCGCATGGCCTCCCAGGCGCGCCCCACCGGCAGCCGCCGCAGGCGGTTGGTTACCATGTAGGTGATCAGCGCCAGCACCAGGATGATGAAATAGAGGAAGTAGAGCCGGTGCATGGGCGAGAACTCGATGCCGAAGAACTGGTGAAAGGTGTTCTCGCCGAAGCGCTTGAACTCGAGACCGAAGAAGGTAGGCCGCGGAATGCCGGAAATGCCGTCAGGCCCACCGGTTACTTCCTGCCAGTTGAGCAGCACCACGCGGATGATCTCGCCGAATGCCAGCGTTACGATGGCGAGATAATCGCCACGCAGGCGCAGCACGGGAAAGCCCAGGATCATGCCCCAGATGGCGGCCAGGATGCCGGCCAGCGGCAGCACCGTCCAGAAGCCGAGGCCGAAATGCGTGGCCAGCAGCGCGTAGGCATAGGCACCGACGGCATAGAAGGCCACGTAGCCCAGGTCCAGCAGGCCGGCATAGCCCACCACCACGTTCAGCCCCCAGCCCAGCAGCACGTAGGTGAGCACGAGGATGGCGATGTCCATCTCGTAGCGGCCGATGAACGGCATGAACGGCAACAGGAAGGCCGCTGCCAGCAGCGCCGGACCGGCAAACTTCCCCAGCGGCTGCGCAAGCTGCCCGGCAGAGCGCCCGATGGCCGCTGCCGCGCCGGGCAGCGCCGCATCGCGCCGCCACCACAGCAGCCGCAGCAGAAAGCGCCCCACCGCCACCACGCCAAAGGCGATGAGCACCCAGTGCCAGCGGTATTCCAGCTGCAGGCCGCCCGGCGCATCCACCGTCTTCACGCCAAGGATGAAGGAGGCAAGCGTGGCCGCCAGCAGCCCGGCCATCAGCGCCTCCTTCAGCGCCTCGACGACCGGATTGCGCACCGGCGATGGCGCTGCTGCTCCTGCCCTGGTGGTTTCGCTCATGGCTGCATCACTCCCCGAACATGCCCTGCACCGTATGCCTTTGCGGCTCCTTTCTTCCGCATGTCCCTGTCCCTTCTTCGCATGGCCTGTGGCATGCCCCTGCACCCCGGCTCATACCTTCTCCACCGATGGCTTGCCGAGCAGGCCGGAGGGCAGGAAGATGAGCACGATGGCAAGGATGGAGAAAGCTGCCACGTCCTTGTATTCAATTGAGAAATAGGCCGACCAGAAGGTTTCGATGAGGCCGATGATCAGCCCGCCCAGCATGGCCCCGGGCAGCGAGCCGATACCGCCCAGCACGGCCGCGGTGAACGCCTTGATGCCGGCGATGAAGCCTATGTAGAAGTCGATGACGCCGTAATAGAGCACGAACATCAGCCCGGCGACGGAGGCCAGCGCCGCACCGATGACGAAGGTCAGCGAGATGGTGCGATCGACGTTGATGCCAAGCAGCGAGGCCATCACCGCATCCTGCTCGGTGGCGCGCTGGGCGCGGCCCAGTGGTGTCCTGGCGATGATGTATGCGAATATCGCCATCAGCACCACGGTTACGATCATGATGATGATCTGGATGTTGGAGATCTGCACCGTGAAGCCGTCTACCTCCATCAGCGTATAGCCGCCGGTGATGACGGGCGGCAGCGACTTCACCCGCGCACCCTGTGCAATCTGCACGTAATTCTGCAGGAATATGGACATGCCGATGGCGGTGATCAGCGGCGCGAGGCGGAAGGAGCCGCGCAACGGGCGATAGGCCAGCCGCTCCACCGTCCAGCCATAGGCAGAGGTTACCAGCATCGCCACCAGCAGCACGATGAGCAGCACCAGCGGAATCCACGTAACGCCCAGGCCGATGACGATGAGAAACACGATGAGCGAGACAAAGGCACCGATCATGAAGATATCGCCGTGGGCGAAGTTGATCATGCCGATGATGCCATAGACCATGGTGTAGCCGATGGCGATGAGCCCGTAGATGGAGCCCAGCGTCAGGCCGTTGATGAGCTGCTGCAGGAAATATTCCATTGGCCCCTCTCCCTTGAAGGCGCGGCAGGGATTTGGATGTGCACGGGTGGAGGCTGCGAAACAGGCGGGAAAACGGATGCTGCCGCAGCCCTGCCCTCCACCCCGTGCAGGCTGCAACATGTGGGGGCTTTTAGCGCCGCTGCAGGGGGCTTGCAACCGTCAATCGACCGGGCATGCCATTTTTTGCCAAGCCATTGCAGCATGGTATCTTTTCGCTGCTCATGAGGCATGGTTGCATGGCGGGTAACCAAGATTGTGCCCGATGCTCGGCACCGGGGCGGGAACATGCTAGCGCTGGGAAAGCGGCAATATTCATCTCCTGCCCTGCGTCGCGGACTGACGAAAGGATGGCCGAGGGCGCGACAGGTTGCAGGAGCAGGCACATCCAGGGAGCGGGCATTCCCATGACCCTGCAGGAACGACACAACGATGCACGTGATCACCTGACCTGGCTCATTGGTGCGCTGGCCCGCGCCCTGTTCCGCCACGCGGAGCATGATGCCACGGTGATGGGCGCGTTGCAGCGCCTGGCCGCCTGCAGCCCCGGTGCCGCACCGCTGACATCGGCAAGCAATGAAGCGGCAGGCCGTGCCGATGCACGCAAGCACCACGCGCACCGCATCGAGGCCTGCCACTTCCTGCCGCAGGCTGCCGTGGATGCCCTGCGCCATGCGCAGGAGGCAGCCATGGCGCTGGCGGCGGCGCTGGAACACCTGCGCTGGCAAGCGATGGGCAGTGCCGCCGCCATTGCCGAGGTGGCCGGGCCCGAGGGGCGCCTGTTGTGCAATGACGCGGCCTTGCGCCTGCTGATCACCGCGCCCGGCTGTCGCCCGCCCATCTCGGCCCTGCGACTGCCCGGCGCGGCGGCTGATGAAGCACCTGTGCTGTTCGTGCTTTCCGGCGCAGCGCACGTGCAGGACGTGCATGGCGCACTGCGCCACGTGGCTGCCGGCCAGGCTCTGCAGGCAGGCTCGCACGCCCTGCAGGCGGATGAAAACGCGCCGCTGCTGGCCTGCCTGCTGCGCCCCTGATGCACGAACCGCACACCCCGCCGCTGCTGATTGTCCCCGCCCTGCCGGCTGCATGCATGATGATGCAGCAATGATGGCACTTGCGGCCATGCGTTGATCCGTGCATGCAGCAATCCATGCGCAGGCATGCACACATTCTCGCCCCACTGCTGATGGCGCTGTCCATGGCCCTGTTCACGGCCAATGATGCCACGGTGAAGTTCCTTGGCGATTCGCTGCCGCTTGGTGTCATCATCGTCTGGCGCGGCTGGTTCATGATTGCGCTGCTGCTTGTCCTCATCCTGCTGCTGCCGGGACACGGGCCGGCGGCCCTGCCCCATGCGTGGCAGCGGCCGGTGCTGGTGCGCTCGGCATGGGACACGCTGGTTACGCTGAGCTACCTCACGGCGCTGATGCACATGCCCATTGCCAACGTGCTGGCCATCATGAACCTCTCGCCCCTGCTCATCCTGCCGCTGGCGGCGTGGCGGCTGGGCGAGCGGCTGCATGGGCGCGACATGCTGGCGCTGCTGGCGGGGCTGGGGGGCGCGCTGCTGGTGATCCGCCCGGGGCCGGAGGGCTTCAACGCCTTCGCCCTGCTGGCGCTGCTGGCCGCCGCAGCCGCCGCCATGCGCGACATCGCCACCCGCCGCATCCCGCCCGCCACGCCAACGCTGGCGGTTACCCTCTCCAACATGGCGCTGGTGCAACTGGCAGGACTGGCACTGTGGCTGCTGCAGGGGCTTCTTGCTGGCACGGCAGAAAAACCGCTGATGATGCCGCAGAACGGCGGCCAGTGGGCGCTTCTGATGCTGGCGGCGGCGCTGCTGGCGGCGGCCATCGCCACGCTGGTGGCATCGGTGCGGGTTGCGCCGCTGCACATCTCCGCGCCGTGGCGCTATTCCGTCATCGTCTGGGGCGTGCTGGCGGGCTGGCTGGTGTTCGGCGAGGTGCCCGATGGCATCACCCTGCTGGGCATCGGCATCATCCTTGCCAGCTCCATGCATGCCACCCTGCGCCGCGGCGATGGCGGCTGACCCCGGCAGGCCGGCCGCGCGGCGGGCCTGCCCTGGCAGCGCCGCTCAGCTCTCCACCGCCGATTGCGCCTCGGGCACTTCCGCGCCGCCCTGCTGCAGCAGCATGCAGAAGCGCAGGCCATGCACCAGGATGGCCCAGGAAATGTATATCCACCACAACAGCAGAATGAGCGTGGCGATGACGCCATAGATGGTGGTGTAGGTGGAGCTGTGGGTGGCGTAGTAGAGGAAGGCGTCTCGCGACAGCACCCACACCAGCGCCACGATGAAGGCGGCGGTGGCAGTGGCTGCCGGGGCCATGCGGCGGTTGGGCGCGAACTGGTAGAACAGCCAGAAGATGCTCCACGCCAGCAGCAGCGACAGCAGCCACGACAGCACCGCCTGCAAAAGCTCCGGCACGGGCAGCCCCCACGCCGCAGGCAATGCCGCCAGCCAGCCATGCACGGCATGGGCCAGTGCCGCCATCAGCGGCACCGCCAGCGCCAGCCCGGCATAGGTGAACAGCGCCGCCAGCGGGCCACGGCGCGGAGCGTTGCAGACATCCTGCACGATGTCATCCAGGGTGCGGGAAAAGAACCATGCGGCCAGTGCCATCCAGCCCACGCCCAGCAGCCCCAGCTGCCCGGTGTTGGCGACGAAACGGTCCAGGTGCCGCATGATGAAGGCCGGGTCATCCAGCGGCAGGCTGTTGCGCAGCAGCGCCTCGAAGGCAGCGCGCAGCTGCTCGAACTGTGGCAGCGCCGTGAACACGGCAATCATGATGGCCATCAGCGGCACGATGGAGAACAGCGTGCTGAAGCTGAGCGACGCGGCATAATGCTCCAGCTTCGGCTCGAACAGGCTGCGCATGAAACCACGCAGAAAGGCCGCATACAGACGCAGCATGCGGCGCAGACGCGCACGGCGGCGCAAGCGGGCAAAGTGCTCACCGGGCCTCATGTCCCCCTGCTGGCAAAAAACGCCCGCCGGCACAAGGGGCGCAGTGCATGCTCCCTGCACCGGCAGGCCTTCAGGGTGTGTCATGAAACCGGGCAGGACAGGCTGGCATGAGCGCTCCACGGCAGCGTTTCGCCATGCCAGCATGCCAGCATCATGCCACCGCCCTGCCCGCGGCCTGCATCACTTCTGCTGCATGCCACCGTGCTGCATGCCCTGCATCTTCTGCTTCATCATGTGCATCATGGTGGCGGAGACCTTCTTCACCGGCACCTGCACCTGCACCTTGCCGGCCTTTTCGAACACCAGCGTCAGGTCGAACACATCGCCGGGCTTCAGGTCCTTCCGCACGCCAATGAGCATGATGTGCAGGCCACCGGGCTTGAGCACCGTCTCGCCCCCTGCCGGCACCTCCATGTATGGCACCTGGCGCATCTTCATCACCACCTGGCCGTCGCGCTGCTCCTTCACGTGGGTGTGCAGCTCGATGCGTTCCGACACATCTCCCTCGGCACGCACCAGCTTGTCATCCTCCTTGCCGGTGTTCTTCAGCGTCATGTAGGCAGCCGCCACCTTCGCACCCCCCATGGGCGGGCGGGCATAGGGATTTTCGACCTTGATGGTGGCAGCGGCCACCGCCTCGGAGCCGGCGGCCTGTGCCGGCGAAAGCGCCATTCCACCAGTCATCAGGCCTGCACCCAGCAGCATGGCACCTGCCAGCGCCGTGAACATGATCTTCCCGTTCATGAGAAAAACTCCCATTGCTTCCATGATTGTCTTCATCATCATCAGGCAGCCGCGATGAGCCATGATGCGCTGCAATGCATGCGCAAGGCCGCACATCATCGTGCCCTGTGCGCTGCATGAACGCCTCATGCGGCTGCATCCTGCCGGCCCCATGGCCAGCGGCGGGGCCGGTCTTGCGAGGATTCGCGAGGAGACGAGGCGCATCCCTCGTCGCATGCATCATGGAAGCGGTGGCGCGCGGGCAAGCCATGAACGGGCAGCAGCGGCCGGCGGTGGCGCATGGCGCACCACCGGAAGGGAAACGGCACCTGGCGGCCAGGCACCAGCGAAGGGAGAAACATGGCGCGGCGCATCAAGCGCCGGAAGACAGCAGCACTCGCCCCCGCCAACGCAGCACGGCGGCAACTGCGCCTGCGATGATGAGGGGGCGGAAGACGCCGGCTGAGGCGGCACGGTGCGCACGGAGCAGATGATGCCGGTGGAAGCGCCTGCCGGCAGCAACATCAGCATGCCGTGCAGCAGCAGTTGCAGCGCCATCAGCCAGGCACCGAACGCCGCCGTCAGCGGCATGCGCCGCAACCGCGCCAGAAACAGTCGTTCAGTGCTGCTCATGTTCCCATCATATGGTGTGCTGCGCTGCCCTGTCATGTGGCACGCTGGCGCAGCGATGGCCGCCACACCCTTGCCCATATCGACATTTGGCCATATGTCTGTGGCATTGCCTGCCGGCAATCACATATTCACGCCAATCCCGCGCCACGGCAACCCCCTGATGCGGCATGGCGCGGACATCCCGGCTCATCAACCGGCAACCGGACGGGACGGCTCCATGACACGACCGACAGCCGATCCGCATTCCTGCAAGGGTGCCTTCTCGCTGGCCCGCGACAGCCTGCAGGCACCGGAGGTGGACTACCTGGTGCACCTGCGCCGCCGCGGATACCAGCGCTGGCTGCTGCTGCGCCAGTCGGTGAACCTGCATTACTTCATCGAGAAACGCTGGTTCTTCATTGCCATCATCATCGGCGCGGTGCTGCTGGCAATGCCGACACCAGAGGGGCTGACGCGGGCCGGGCACATCGTGCTGGTGATCTCGCTGGTGGCCACCATCCTGTTCATCACCGAGCCGGTGCCGCTGCCCACCGTGGCGCTGATGATCATCGTCGCCGAAGTGGCGCTGATGGGCATTGAATCGACGGAAGTGGCAAAGAGCCTGATGACCGATTCGGTGCTGTTCATCATGGGCTCGCTGATGCTGGCGGTGGCCATCGTCAAGCAGAAGCTGGACACGCGCATTGCCTGGGGCATCGTGCGACTCACCGGCACGAAAACGCTCAACATCGCCTTCGGCATCTCGCTGGTTTCCGGCCTGCTGGCCTCGTTCATCGGCGAGCACACGGTGGCGGCAATGATGCTGCCGGTGGGCATCACCCTCATCACCCTCACCTCGCAGGACCCGGCGAAGGTGCGCAACCTGGCCGCCGTGCTGCTGTTCTCCATCTCCTACGGCTGCTCGGTGGCCGGCATCGGCACGCCGTCGGGCGGTGCGCGCAATGCCATCATGATCGGATACTGGCAGGAGTTCTTCCACGACCCCACCAACCCGGAAACGTGGAAGTATCTCGTCGATTACGCCACGTGGATGGCCTATGCCTACCCCGTCTTCCTGGCGCAGCTGCCGTTCGTTACGCTCATCCTGTTCACGGCCTTCCGGCCGGAATACAAGCGGCTTGACCGTGCCGTCGCACGGCTGCGTGCACGCGTGCTGGAACAGGGGCCGCTGAAGCCGGCGGACTGGGTAGCCATCATCCTGTTCTTCGGCATCCTCTATGGCTGGATCATGCTCTCCGGCGAAATCGGCATGGGCACCGTGGCGGTGGCCGGTGCCGCGGCCTTCCTCATCGCCGGGCTGGTGAAGTGGGAAGACGTCAACTCCGGCGTCAACTGGGGCGTGGTGCTGCTGTATGCGGCGGCCATCTCCCTTGGCGTGCAGATGAAGGAAACCGGTGCCGCCGGCTGGCTGGCAGGCAACTTCCTGGCGCTGCTGGCACCGCTGGGCATGGGCGAGGGCGTGGGCCTGTGGGCTGCCGTCTCGCTGCTCACCACCGCGGTTACCAACACCATGAGCAACGGTGCGGCGGTGGCGGTGCTGGGGCCCATCGTGCTCAACCTGGCGCAGGCCGCCGGCGAAAGCCCGCTGGTGATAGGCTTCATCACCGCCGTGTCCTCGGCCTTCGCCTATCTCACCGTGGTGGGCACGCCGGCCAGCACCATCGTCTATGCATCGGGATACCTGAAGACCACCGATTTCCTGAAGGTCGGCTGGCGCATGGTCATCATGTCCACTATCATCCTGCTGCTGGCCGCCGCCTTCTACTGGCCGCTGCTGGGAACATGAGCGCACGGTTGATGTGCTGCGCATGATCGTGCACGCATGAACCGGATGCAAACCCGAACAGGTGGCAGGCAAAGATGGGACTGCTGGACTTCCTGCGGCATTCGCCGCTGCATGAACGCACCGAAAAGGCGCTGCAGGAGCAGCTGCGCAAGCTGCGCGCCAGGCGGCGGCAGCGCTTTCGCGTGCTGGTGTCGCTGAAGGACGAGGAAACCCTCTACCCCGTGCGCATGGCGGCGCGCATTGCCGACTGCCCCACCTGCGACATCATCCTGCTGTTCGTGCGGCCGGTGGACCGCGACAGCGGCATGCACATGAAGGTGGCGCGGCAGAACATGCTGGAGGCCGGCGTGGAATTGCCGGGCCTTCGCGTGTTGCGCAAGGGGCTTGAGGTATTGCAGCAGGAGCTGGGGCTTTCCACCGAGGAGTGCGAGGCACGCCACAGCCACATGGATGCATGGGGAGACCCGGTGGGCGACAACAAGGTAAGCTTCACCTGCCCCGATGGCCGCGAGCTGGTGCTGAAGCTGAAGGTGGCACCGGACATCACCTCCGGCATTCTCGACCAGTACGAGCTTGGCCCCTACAACCTCATCATCCTTGGCGAGCCGGTGCGCTGGAAGAAGTCCGGCATCTGGGTGCTGTTTCACCACGTGGTGGCAGAGCGCATCCTGGCGCTGGCACCGTGCTCGGTGATGGTGGCGCGCAACACGCTGGAGAAGTCCGGCTTCTTCATCTACCTCGATGGCAGCGCACGCTCCTACAACGGCATGCGCCGCACCGCGGTGCTGGCCTGCGAGGCGGGCGAGCCCATCACCCTGTTCGCGGTGGCCGAGCCGGACGAAGACCTGCGCAAGGCCCGGCGCATCATCGACAAGGGCCGCAAGATCCTGAGCGACCTGGGCATTCCGGTGCAGGCAACAAAAGCTGCAAGGGGAAAGGTGGTGGAAGAGATCATCCGCCACGGCAACGACCATCTCGTCATCGCCATCACCGACCGCGGCCGCTCGCGCCTGCAGCGCATCCTGTTCGGCTCCATCGCGGCGGAAACCGCCCGCCGTGCTGCCACCTCGGTGCTGGACGTGCGCCTGGGCTGAAGTGGAAGTGCATGCTCACGCCGTCGGGCGCACCTCGAAGCCGGATGGGGTGTCGGCGGTGTCGCAAGGCACCTCCCGGGCATCGATGCGCTCCACCCTTGCTGCCGGCGGCCCCTCCTCCGCCCGGCGCAGCATCTCCTCCACCGCCTGCCGCGAACCGCGAAACAGTGCCTCCACCGTGCCGTCGCGGCGGTTGCGCACCCAGCCGGCAAGGCCCAGCGCCTGCGCCGTGCGTTGCGTCCAGGCGCGGTAGAACACGCCCTGCACCCGGCCATGAATGCGCGCGTGCACGCAGATGTCCTCCGCCGTCGTCATGATCCTTGCCCCATCTTCCGCATGGGCCTATTTTCGCCGCCAACGCAACACCGCGCAAGGAGCGCTTCATGCCGCAGGACAACGCACGTGTGCCGCGCATCGGCATCGTTTCGCTGGGATGTGCGAAGGCACTGGTCGACTCGGAGCAGATCATTTCGCTGCTGCGGGCGCAGGGCTATGGCTTTGCGCCTGATCATGCCGGGGCCGATGCCGTCATCGTCAACACCTGCGGCTTTCTCGATTCCGCCCGTGCCGAATCGCTGGCCGCCATTGCCGAGGCGCTGGATGAAAACGGCAAGGTGATCGTTACCGGCTGTCTGGGCGCGGAGCCGGAAGCTCTGGCCGAGCACGCGGAGAAGCTCATCGCCATCACCGGTCCGGCACAGGCGCACGAGGTGATCCGCGCCGTCAATGCCGCCGTGCCACCGCCGCATGACCCGAAGCTGGAACTGCTGCCACCAGCGGGCCTGAAGCTGACGCCGGCGCACTATGCCTACCTGAAAATCTCCGAGGGCTGCTCCAACAGGTGCAGCTTCTGCATCATCCCGCGGCTGCGCGGGCCGCTGGCCTCGCGCCCGGCGGCAGAGGTGCTGGCCGAGGCCGAGGCACTACTGCGCCGCGGGGTGAAGGAGCTGCTCATCGTCTCGCAGGACACCGCCGCCTACGGGCAGGACATCCGCTATGCCAGCAGCCGCTGGCGCGATGCAGAAGTGCGCGCCCATATCCATGACCTGGCGCGCGCACTGGGCACACTGGCGCAGGAACACGGCGCATGGCTGCGGCTGCATTACCTCTATCCCTATCCCCATCTCGATGCGCTGGTGGAGCTGATGGCCGAGGGCCTTGCCCTGCCCTACCTGGACGTGCCCTTGCAGCACGCTGCACCAGCCGTGCTGAAGGCCATGAAACGCCCGGCCAACACGGAGAAGATGCTTCAGCGCATCGAGGCATGGCGGCGCATCTGCCCGGATGTTGCCATTCGCTCCACCTTCATCGTCGGCTTTCCCGGCGAGACGGAAGAGGACTTCGAGCAGCTCCTTGCCTTCCTGCGGGCGGCGCGGCTGGATCGCGTCGGCTGCTTCATCTACGAGCACGTGCAGGGTGCCGCCGCCAACGCCCTGGCCGGCGCAGTGCCGCCGCAGGTGGCCGAAGAGCGCCGGGCGCGGCTGATGCAGTTGCAGGAAGAGATCGCGGCAGAGAAGACGGCCGAACTGGTGGGGCACGAGGAGGTGGTGCTGGTGGATGGCATCGACGCGGAGCAGGATGTGGTCATCGCCCGCTCGCGGCGCGATGCGCCGGAGGTGGACGGGCTTGTCCTCATCCCGCGGGAGCTGGCACCGGCAGCGCAGCCGGGCGATTTCCTGCGCGTGCGCCACACGGCGGCGGAAGTGCATGACCTGTGGGCCGAACCCTCTGCTTCCCGCAAAGGAGCCGAAGCAACATGACGGCGGGCGTCAGCTTGGGCATGGTGGCGGCGGCGGCCATTGGCGGCGGCATCGGCGCGGCGGCGCGGCTGCTGGTGGTGGCGGCGAGCGCGCGGCTGCTGGGGCCTGCCTTTCCGTGGGGCACCTTTCTTGTCAACGTTGCAGGCTCGCTGCTGATGGGGCTGCTTACTGCCTGGCTCATCGCCCGCTGGGATGCGCCACAAACCATGCGCGTGTTCCTGGCCACCGGCATCCTGGGGGGGTTCACCACCTTCTCCGCCTTCGCCCTTGATTTCGCCATGCTGTGGGAAAACCGCCAGCATGCCGCCGCGCTGCTCTATGCCACCGGCTCGGTGCTGGCCTCGCTGGCCGCCGTGTTCGCCGGGCTGTGGCTGGGGCGCGGCCTGTGGCAGGGGTGAACATCATGCCTGCCAGATATCTCCAGATCCGCCCTGACGAGGCCGGGCAGCGGCTGGACCGCTGGCTGAAGGCGCGTTTTCCCGCCTTTGGCTGGCCGCGGCTGCAGAAGCTGCTGCGCAAGGGCGAGGTGCGCATCAACGGCCGCCGGGCAAGGCCGGATGCACGCCTGCAGGCGGGTGATGAGGTGCGCCTGCCCCCTGCCCTGGCACATGAGATGGATGCTGACAAAAGTGCCGATTCACCAGTCCTTTCCGAACAGGAGTGGGAGCGGTTTCGCAATATGGTCCTGTTCGAGGACGCTCACCTGCTGGTGCTGAACAAGCCATCCGGCCTGCCGGTGCAGGGAGGCAGCCGCACGCATCGCCACGTGGACCGTTACCTGGCGGCGCTGGCCGCCAGAGAGGGAGCACGCCATCGCTATCGGCTGGTGCACCGGCTTGACCGCGACACCTCCGGCGTGCTGGTGGTGGCGAAATCCCGCCACATCGCCGCGGCATTGGGCAAGCTGTTCGCCAGCCGCACCGTGCGCAAGATCTACTGGGCCGTGGTGCATGGCTGCCCGCAGCCGCGGCAGGGACTGATCGACAACGAGCTGGTGAAGGTGCGCATGGCCGATGGCGAGCGCATGGCCGCGGCCGATGCCCTGCCCGCCGGTGCCCGCATCATCGGCCAGCCGCAGCCGGCGAAGAGCCGCTACAACGTGCTCGGCTGCGCGAAAGACGACCACACCGGGCACCCGCTGGCCGCGTGGGTGTCGCTGAAACCCACCACCGGGCGCACGCATCAGCTGCGGGTGCACATGGCACACCTGGGCCATCCCATCATCGGCGATACCCGCTATGGCGGGCTTGTGCACATGGAGCGATTGCCCGAAGGCATGGAAAGCCGCCTGCACCTGCATGCCCGGCGCATCAGCTTTCCGCACCCGGAAAGCGGCGAGGTCATCGACATCAGCGCGCCGCTGCCGGAACACATGAAGCGCAGCTTCACCCTGCTGGGGTTTGACAGCAGGGATGACGAACGGGCATCACCACCTTCGAGACGACGCAAGGGCTGATGCCCGCAGCACCACCACGGAAAAATCCGTCATGCACCTGATCCTGTTCGACTGCGACGGCACGCTGGTGGACAGCCAGCACAACATCATCACCGCCATGCGCCGTGCCTTCGCGGACGCCGGCCTGCCCGCCCCGGCGGATGCGGCGGTGCGCGGCATCATCGGGCTGTCGCTGCATGCGGCGGTGCAGGCGCTGGCACCGGAAGACACGGAGCCTGCCGTGCTGCAACGGCTGGAACAGGCCTACAAGGAGCACTTCTTCCGCCTGCGGCACGAGCCGGACTTTCACGAGCCGCTGTTTCCCGGCGTGCGCGAGGCGCTGCAGGCCCTGCATGCACGTGATGACGTGCTGCTGGGCATCGTTACCGGCAAGTCGCGCCGCGGGCTGGAGGTGCTGCTGGAGCGCGAACGGCTGAAGGAGCACTTCATCACCCTGCAGACGGCGGATGATGCTCCATCGAAGCCCCACCCCGGCATGGTGCTGCAGGCGCTTGAAGAGACCGGAGCAGAGCCGCAGCGCACCGTGGTCATTGGCGACACCCGCTACGACATGCAGATGGCGCGCGCCGCCAATACGGCTGCACTGGGCGTGGGCTGGGGGTATCATCCTCCACGGGAGCTGCTGCAGGCCGGTGCGCACGCGCTGGTGCACGAGCAGGAAGCGCTGGCGCACGCGCCGCTGCAACTGCTGCAATGTGCAGGCATGCATCCAGCAGGGCAGCGGGCAGCGGCAGGAGATGCAACGGAAACCCACGCAACGGGAAGGCGTGAAGAAGAAGGCATGAAGTCATGACGCGAGAGCATGAGGATGCATGTGCCCTGAGCGGAGAGCGGCTGCAGGAGCTGCTGCGCCAGCACGCCCGCCGTCCACTGCCGAAACGTTTCTACAAGGAGGTGGAGGTGTCGGCCGTGGCGGCAGGGGATGGCGCTCTTGCAGGCAGGAATGGTGCCTTTGCCGTGTTGCTGGATGGCCGCCCCCTGCGCACGCCGCTGAAACGCCCCCTGCATCTGCCGACGCTGGCGCTGGCCGAAGCCATCGCGGAGGAATGGCGCGCGCAGGAGCGGCACATCGACCCCGGCTCGATGCCGCTCACCGGCCTGGCCAACGTGGCCATCGACAAGGCCAGCGCGGCCTCCGGGGCCAACGTGGCCTCCGGGGCCAGCGTGGCCAGCGCGGCTTGCGGCGAGGCCAATGCCGCGGACAGCGAACGCGAGGCACTGCTGGCACACCTGCGCGAGCTGGCGGCGCATGACCTGCTGTGCTATCGCGCCGATGCCGCCACCCAGCCGCAACTGGCGCAATGGCAGCGCGAACACTGGGAGCCGCTGCTGCAATGGGCGGAATCGGCGCTGGGGGCGCAACTGCAGGCGGCGCAGGGCATCATGCCGGTGGCGCAACCGGAACAGGCCGTGCAGGCTCTGGTGAACTCGTATGCCGCACAGCCGCCCTTCGTCTTCGCCCCCCTGTTTCACATGGCCACGCTCACCCGCTCGGCCATCCTTCCCCTGGCGCTGCTCTCCGGGCGGCTGGATGCAGAGACGGCATGGCAGGCGGCAACGCTGGAGGAGCAGTGGAACATGCAGCAATGGGGCGAGGATGCCGAGGCTGCCGCTGCCCTGCAGCGGCAACGGCAGCAGTTCATGGCCGCCGCCCGCTTCCTGCAACTGATTTCACAGTGAACAAACGCCACCTGCCGCAACCTCAGGGGCACCTGAAGGGCACCTCGCCCGCATGAGGGCATTCCTGCCTGGCGACATTCATGGCAGGTCGATGGCCGGGAGGCTTGCTGCCCTGCTCATTTCCTGCCCATGTGCTGCAGCAGCAGCCGGGCGGCCGGCAGGGCCTGCGGCTGCTCGCGCACGGCTGCCTGCAGCGCCGGCAGGCCGCCGGCGGCATAGGTCGCCACCGCCTTCAGCAGCTCGCGCAGCTGATCGGCCGCACCTTCATCGAAGCGGCAATGCGCACCACCGGTGATGCGGGCGATCTCGGCAAAGGCGGTGGCCGCCTGCGGATCGTATCCCTCCTGGAACATGAACACCGGCACCCCCAGCAGGGCCACCTCGCCGGCGCGCTGCGCCAGCTCGTCGATGTTCTCCTCGCAGGCATCGCCAATGTGCACCGCCGCCTGCACGGCGCGGCGCTCCGCCTCCTTGCGCACATGCCCCAGCACCCGGCCTATCTGGGTATAACCGCCGCGGCAGTCGATGCGACTCATGAGATCGGCCAGCCGGCGCGGGTCATCCACCCATTTCGACGCCCGGCACTCGTTGAAGCCGCGGTAATAGACCAGCTGCACCTCCAGCCCCGGCACACCCTGCTGCCGCAAGTCGGCCACGGCATGAAACATCTCCGCCTGCAGGTGCTGCGCCCGGTCCCACAGCGGCTGGCGGCTCATGGTGGCATCAAGCGAAAAGACGAGCCGCCCACGCGCACCTGCAGCGCGCGAGGGCTTCGGCAATCTCTCCACCTGCTGCAGGAAGGCATCCACCTCGTCCGCCGCCGACGGCATGCTGCCGGTGCGTGGTGATGGCGTCGTCTCCTTCGCCATGGCTGCTCCCTCTTGCCGTGCCAACCGGCATCAACTGTCCCGGAGAAAGAATTTTCGCAAAATTTGTCTCGGAAACCAAGCATTAACCTTAACGCCCTATGAATGTTCCCATCAGTTCAACCGAAGATGGGAACCGGGAACATGAACAAGCGCACTTCTCTTCTTGCACTGTCCGCGGTGATGGCCGCCTTCGCCACCCATGCCGCTTCCGCCGCCGACCTCGCCCCGCCGCCGCCCCCGCCGGCACCGGAGATCCGCGCCACCGTTTCCGACTGGACGGGGCCCTACATCGGTGCCGTGCTGGGAGGCACCTGCATGGA
>Ga0256839_1000683_pt1 | contig 43463 bp, 40 predicted proteins | sample 354166metaG_FD_185968 | JGI IMG/M metagenome (GOLD analysis project Ga0256839, IMG submission 185968) | Hydrothermal vent microbial communities from Mid Atlantic Ridge, Atlantic Ocean - 354-166 | ecosystem: Environmental > Aquatic > Marine > Hydrothermal vents | place: Atlantic Ocean: Mid...
GTTTGGGCCACGGCCCGCGTGCATGGCCGCGTGCTGGTCACGCGCAACGAGCGCGACTTCCCGGCCGGCTCGGACGGCGTGCTGATTCCCTACCGCCTCTGACCGGAGACCCTCCCCCGTGGGCGCGCCTTCCAGGCGCGCCGCATCGGCCTACGTCCCCAATCCCGCAGGCGCGGCTGCCACCGCGGTTCTCCTGCTTTTCCGTAGGTGCGGCTTCCAGCCGCGCCGGGGCCGGCTGGAAGCCGGCCCCACAGGGGTTGGGTGCCCGGGGCCGGCAGGATGCCGGCCCCACGGGGTAGGGAATGCCTCTCCGCCTCCGCAGGCGCGGCATCCGGCCGCGCGGATATCCCCCGTCGCCGGGCGTGGCAGTGCGACGCCTCACGGGGCCTCGTCCTTCCCGTGGCCAGGCGTCAGAGCAGGCGTATCCAGCGCGCGTAGAGGGCGTCGGCGACCCGCTGGAGGCCGGCCACGCGGGCGGGCAGGTCCTCGAGCATGGCCTCGGCCGTCTGCACGGCACCGCCACCACGCGAGAGCTCGTCCGCGTAGCGGGCCACCCACTCGCGCACCAGCGCCTCGGTCATCTCCACGTGGCACTGGAGGGCGAGGGCCGGTCCGATGGCGAAGGCCTGGCGGGCGCAGGCCTCGCTCTCGAGCAGGAGCTCGGCGCCGGGCGGCAGGGTGAAGGTCTCGCCGTGCCAGTGGAAGGCGAGAAACTCCGCGGGCAGGACCTTCCCCCAGGGCGAGGTCTCGGCCCCGTTGGCGCGCCGCACCGGGTGCCAGCCGATCTCCTTGAGCGGATTGGGCTCGACCACGCCCCCCAGGGCCCTGGCGATGAGCTGGCCGCCGAGGCAGTGGCCCAGCACCGGGATGCCGCGCTCGACCGCCTGGCGGATGAGCCGCAGCTCCTGGGCGATCCAGGGCAGCGGGTCGTTGACGCTCATGGGCCCGCCCATGAAGACCAGGCCCGAGACGTCGTCGAGGGTGGGAGGCACTGCAGCGCCTTGGTCGATGGCGACCAGCTCCCAGGGCACGCCCTCGCGCTCGAGCACCTCGGCGAGATAGCCGGGCCCCTCGCAGTCGATATGGCGGAAGATGCGGACAGGCTTCATGGACGGGTGCGGCTCCCCTGCGGCGGCATGGGCCCGTAACCGTACCGGCAAAGGGGGTCGCCAGCAAGCCGCCGACGGGCTAGGGTGTACGTGTACGGTTTGCGGCGGAAGGTTCCTCCCTGGGGTTGCGGGAAGGTGCGGGGCGCGCGATGAGGCGAAGGCGGAGGGCCTGGTGGCTGGCGCTGGCTCTGCTGACGGCCCTGCTGCCGGCGCAGGCGGCGCCGCGGGTGCGGGTGCTGGCGCTCTTCCCGGGGAAGGCGCTGGTGGAGGTGGACGGCCGGCGCCATGTGCTGCGCGCGGGCCAGACCTCGCCCGAGGGCGTGCGCCTGATCGAGGCGGACGCGCGGCGCGCCGTCCTCGAGGTGGGCGGCCGCCGGGCGAGCTACACGGTGGGCGGCGGGCCGGTGAGCGCGCGCTATGCGGCGCCGCGCGCGGTGGAGGTGCGCATTGCGCCGGATCGTGCCGGCATGTACCGGGTGCCGGGCACCATCAACGGCCAGCCCGTGGACTTCATGGTGGACACGGGCGCGACCTTCGTCTCTCTGAGCGGAGCGCAGGCGAAGGCCCTGGGCATCCTCTACCGCGCCGAGGGCGAGCCCGCGGCGGTGCGCACGGCCTCCGGCGTGGCGCGGGCCTGGCGGCTCAAGCTGGACGAGGTGCAGGTGGGCGGCATACGGCTCCGCCAGGTGGACGCGGTGGTGCTGGAGGGGCCGGGCCCGGCCCACGTGCTGCTCGGCAACTCCTTCCTCGGCCGGCTCCACCTGGAGCGCGAGGGCCCGGTCCTGGTCCTGCGCCAGCGGTGAGGGGCGGATAGCCGGCGGCGTTCTACGTCCCGTCGCCCGCCCCGGTCAGCGGCGGGTCCTTCTCCTTGTCACGCATGACCATGGCGTAGGCCGAGTGATTGTGGATGGACTCGAAGTTCTCCGACTCCACCACGTAGGCCGCGATCCGGTCGTCGGCGTTCAGGCGCACGGCGATGTCGCGCACCATGTCCTCGACGAACTTGGGGTTGTCGTAGGCGCGCTCGGTGACGTACTTCTCGTCGGGGCGCTTGAGCAGGCCGTAGAGCTGGCAGGAGGCCTCGGCCTCGACCAGCTCGATCAGCTCCTCGATCCAGATGAAGCCGCGCGTGCGCACGTTGACCGTCACGTGCGAGCGCTGGTTGTGCGCGCCCCGCTCCGAGATCTCCTTGGAGCAGGGGCACAGGCTCGTGACCGGCACCACCACCTTGATGTTCATCACGGGCTCGCCCGCGCGCATCTCACCGATGAGGGTGACCTCATAGTCCATGAGGCTCTCCACGCCCGAGACCGGCGCGCGCTTGTTGACGAAGTAGGGGAAGCTCATCTCGATGTGGCCGGCCTCGGCCTCGAGGACCTCCGTCATCTCGGCGAGCATGTCCTTGAAGGACTCGACGCTGATCTCGCGCTCGTGGCGGTTGAGGATCTCCACGAAGCGCGACATGTGCGTGCCCTTGAAGTTGTGGGGCAGGTTCACGTACATGTTGAAGGTGGCGATGGTGTGCTGCTCGCCCTCGGAGCGGTCCTTGACCCGCACCGGATGGCGGATGTCCTTGATGCCCACCTTGTTGATCGGGATGCGCCGCGTGTCGGCGCTGGCCTGCACGTCGGCGATGGGCGTGACGGTGCCGGGGGCGGTCCTGGTCGCGGTCATGGGGATCGGTCCTCGCTGTATCGCACGCAGGCGCGCTCGGTCTCCCAGATGGTCACGGCGCGCACGCGCACGCGCCCGTCGTCCAGCCGCCGCGCGAGCTCGCGGTAGATGTGCGCGGCGAGGTGCTCGGCCGTGGGGTTGACCCGGTCGAAGGGTGCGAGCTCGTTCAGGTTGCGGTGGTCGAGGCGGCCGGTCACCTCGCGGGCGGCGTCCTTGATCACCTTGAAGTCCAGACCCATGCCGATCTCGTCGAGGGCGCTCGCCTCGACCTCCACCTCCACCTTCCAGTTGTGCCCGTGCAGGCGTGCGCAAGGACCCTCATAGCCGCGGAGCGCATGCGCGGCCGAGAAGTCCGTGACCACCTTCATGGTGTAGCGTGCTGCCATCGAAAACCTGAGTGAAACGCTAAGATATTACCGGCCCACCGAGCGGCGTGCAATCGGGCCGCCCAGGCGCCGCAGGACCGCCATCCGGATGCCCTCGGCGTCGAGGCCGCACTCGGCGAGCTGCTCGGTGCGGGTGCCGTGGGCGACGAAGCGGTCGGGCAGGCCGAGCTGGAGCAGGGGGACCGTGAGCCCGTGCGCAGCCAGGCACTCGGCCACGGCGCTCCCGGCTCCGCCCGCCACCACGTTCTCCTCCACCGTGACCAGCAGGCGGTGCCCGCCCGCGAGCTCCAGCACCAGGTCCTCGTCCAGGGGCTTGACGAAGCGCATGTTGGCCACGGTGGCGTCCAGCGCCGCGCCCGCCTCCAGCGCCGCCGTGAGCGGGGCGCCGAAGGCGAGGATGGCCACCTCGCGTCCGCGCCGGCGCACCTCGCCCTTGCCCACGGGCAGGGGCTCGAGGCCCGGGGAGACGGTGGCGCCGGGGCCGGCGCCGCGGGGGTAGCGCACCGCCGCGGGGCCGTCGAGCCCGTAGCCCGTGGTGAGCATGCGGCGGCACTCGTCCTCGTCCGCGGGCGTCATCACCGTGAGGTTGGGCACGCAGCGGAGGAAGCTGAGGTCGAAGGCGCCCGCGTGCGTGGGCCCGTCCGGCCCCACCAGCCCCGCGCGGTCGATGGCGAACAGCACCGGCAGGTTCTGCAGCGCCACGTCGTGGATGAGCTGGTCGTAGGCGCGCTGCAGGAAGGTGGAGTAGATCGCCACCACCGGCCGCAGCCCCTCGCAGGCGAGACCGGCGGCGAGCGTGACGGCGTGCTGCTCGGCGATGCCCACGTCGTGGTAGCGCTCGGGGAAGCGCTCCGAGAAGGCCACCAGGCCGCTGCCCTCGCGCATGGCCGGGGTGATGGCGACGAGCCGCGGGTCGCGCGCGGCCATGTCGCACACCCAGTCCGAGAACACCCGGGTGTAGGTGGGGCCGGCGGGTGCGGGCGCGCGCGGCCGGCCGGTGGCGGGGTCGAAGGGGCCCACGCCGTGGTAGGTGCAGGGGTCGGCCTCGGCCGGCGCATAGCCCTTGCCCTTGCGCGTGATGACGTGCAGCAGGCGCGGGCCCGGGAGATCGCGCACGTTGCGCAGGGTGCGCACCAGGCCGGGCAGGTCGTGGCCGTCGAAGGGGCCGAAGTACTGGAAGCCGAGCTCCTCGAAGAGCGTGCCCGGCACCACCATGCCCTTCATGTGCTCCTCGGCGCGGCGCGCCAGCTCCTTCACGGGCGGCAGGTGCCCGAGCACGCGCTTGCCGCCCTCGCGCACCGTGGTGTAGAGCCGGCTCGAGAGCACGCGCGCGAAGTAGTTGGAGAGCGCCCCCACGTTGGGCGAGATGGACATCTCGTTGTCGTTGAGGACCACGAGCAGGTCGGCGTCGAGGTCGCCCGCGTGGTTCAGGGCCTCGAAGGCCATGCCGGCGGTCATGGCCCCGTCGCCGATCACGGCCACCACCCGGCGCCGCACGCCCGCGCGCGCCGACGCCACCGCCATGCCGAGCGCCGCGCTGATGGAGGTGCTGGAGTGGCCGGTGCCGAAGGCGTCGTAGGGGCTCTCCTCGCGCCGGGGGAAGCCGGCGATGCCGCCGCGCCGGCGGAGCGCCCGCATGGCCTCGCGCCGCCCCGTGAGGATCTTGTGGGGATAGCTCTGGTGGCCCACGTCCCACACGAGGCGGTCGTGGGGGGTGTCGAGGACGTAGTGCAGGGCGATGGCGAGCTCCACCGCGCCGAGGCCCGCCGCGAGATGCCCCCCCGTCTCGGCCACGCGCGCCACGATCTCGCCCCTGAGCTCCTCGGCCAGCGCCGGCAGCTCCTCGGGCGCGAGGCGGCGCAGATCCTCGGGCGACCGGATGCGGTCGAGCAGCGGCGTGGCGGATTCGCTCATGGGGGTGGGGTCGGCCTTGGGTGGGCCATTATACCCCCGAGGCCCGGGCGCCCCGGCCGGCGTGCTTCAGGCGCGCCGGTAGGCCATGCGCAGCGCGAGCCCGCGCAGGGCCTCGGCGGCGGGGCCGAGGGGGGCGAGGGTGGCAAGGGCCTCGCTCACCAGCTCCTCCAGCCGCTCACGCGCGGCGTCCAGCCCCACCGCGGCAGGGTAGGTGGCCTTTTCCCGGGCCGCGTCCTGGCCGCTCGCCTTGCCCGTCTCCTCCGGACGGCCCTCCACGTCGAGCAGGTCGTCGCGGATCTGGAAGGCGAGCCCCACCACCTTGGCGAAATGGTCGAGGCGGTCGAGCAGCGCCTGCGGCGCGGCCCCTGCCGCCAGCGCCCCCAGCATCACGCTCGCGCGGATGAGGGCGCCGGTCTTGTGGATGTGGATGTCCTCGACCTGGGCGGCGTCCAGCCGCCGGCCGGCGGCGAGCAGGTCCAGGGCCTGCCCGCCCGCCATCCCGCGGGAGCCTGCGGCGCGGGCGAGCAGCGCCACCATGCGCAGGCGCACGGGCGGTGCCGGGGCCGGCGCCGCGGCCAGCGCCTGGAAGGCCAGCGCCTGGAGGGCGTCGCCCGCCAGGATCGCCATCGCCTCGCCGAAGGCGCGGTGGCAGGTGGGCCGCCCTCGGCGCAGGTCGTCGTCATCCATGGCCGGCAGGTCGTCATGCACCAGGGAGTAGGCATGGATCAGCTCCACCGCGCAGGCCGGCGCATCGAGGGCCTCGGGCGCGGCGCCCGCCAGCTCGCCCGCGGCGTACACCAGGGCCGGACGCAGCCGCTTGCCCCCGCCCAGCACCGCATAGCGCATGGCCTCGTGCAGGCGCGCGGGATGGAGCCGGGCGGAAGGCAGGAGCGCCTCCAGCGCGGCCTCCACCCGGCTGCGGTACTCGGCCAGCCGGGCGTCGAGGCCCGCGCCCGGCTCAGGCATCGTCGCCTTCCCGGAAGGGGCGGGGCGTGTCCTCGCCCTCGAGCAGGATCTGGACCTTCTGCTCGGCCTCGCGCAGGGCCTGCTGGCAGGCGCGCGTGAGCGCGATGCCGCGCTCGAAGCAGCGCAGCGACTCCTCCAGGGTGAGGTCGCCGCCCTCCAGCTTCTCGACCAGGGACTCGAGCTCGGCCAGCGCCCGCTCGAAGTCGGGGAGCGCGCCGGCGCCGGAGCCTTCTGTGGGCGCTTCGCTCACGGTGTGGCCGCCTGTGGATGCCTTGAAAGGGGGGTGGGCGGCACCTACGTTACTGGAGCGCCGCCCGGGGGGTCAACGCGGCGGCGCTCGATTTGACAGGCGGCGGCGGTCGCCGCTAGACTGACGCCATGATTTAGACATAGTCTAAATCTGGAGGCCGGGCATGGGGCCCGGCCGCGACGTTCGGCGACAACGGAGGAGGAAGACCATGCCCTCGCTGAAAGGCACCAAGACCGAGGAGAACCTGAAGGCCGCGTTCGCGGGCGAGTCCCAGGCGAACCGGCGCTACCTCTACTTCGCCGCCAAGGCGGACGTCGAGGGCTACAACGATGTGGCGGCCGTCTTCCGCTCCACCGCGGAGGGTGAGACCGGCCACGCCCACGGCCACCTCGAGTACCTCGAGGAGGTGGGCGATCCGGCGACGGGCCTGCCCATCGGCTCCACGCGGGACAACCTGAAGGCGGCCATCGCCGGCGAGACCTACGAGTACACCGACATGTACCCCGGCATGGCCAAGACGGCCCGCGAGGAGGGCTTCGACGAGATCGCGGACTGGTTCGAGACGCTGGCCAAGGCCGAGCGCTCGCACGCCAACCGCTTCCAGAAGGCCCTCGACAGCCTCGAGGACTGAGCCGGAAGGATCCGGCGCCATCCCCCGCGGACGCGGGGGCGGCGGGCAGGCGCCGGCGCCTGCCCGGGGGCGGTCCCGCACGGGCCGCTCGCGGACAGGCGCCGTGCCCGGTTTCGCGACCCTGCATATCCCGGCCGGAGCGGTCCGGCCGTTCGACGGCATCGCACAGGATCGGAAGGCACACCCATGGCAGAGAAAGAAGGTATCCGTGAAGGCAGCCTGGAGGCGCCTGAGCGCCACCCGCTCAACTGGCGGGACCCGGGCTTCTGGGACGAGGAGGCGCTCTATGCCGAGCTGGCCCGGGTCTTCGACATCTGCCACGGGTGCCGCCGGTGCGTGAACCTCTGCAACGCCTTCCCCACGCTCTTCGACCTCGTGGACGAGTCCGAGACCATGGAGGTGGACGGGGTCGCGCGCGAGGACTACTGGAAGGTCGTGGAGCACTGCTACCTGTGCGACCTGTGCTTCATGACCAAGTGCCCCTACGTGCCGCCCCACCAGTGGAACGTGGACTTCCCCCACCTCATGCTGCGGGCGAAGGCGGTGCGCTTCCGCAGCCGCGGTGCGCGCCTTCGCGACCGGGTGCTGGCCTCCACGGACGCGGTCGGCCGGCTCGCCTCCATTCCCATCGTGGTGAACGTGGTCAACGCCGCCAACGGCAGCGGTGCCGGGCGCGCCCTGCTGGACAAGACGCTGGGCGTGCATCCCGGGGCGCTCCTGCCGCGCTACCACGGCCGCACCTTCCTGCGGCGCGCGCGCGGGCGCCGGCCGCTTCAGGCCGAGGCCGTCGCCGCCGGGCCCACGCGGGGCAGGGTGGCGCTCTATGTCACCTGCTACGGCAACTACAACGAGCCGGAGCTGGCCGAGGACCTCATCGCCATCTTCGAGCACAACGGCATCCCCGTGCGGGTGATCGAGCGCACCCGCTGCTGCGGCATGCCCCGGCTCGAGCTGGGTGACCTCGAGGGCATCGAGCGCCTCAAGGACCACAACATCCCCGAGCTCGTGCGGCTCGTGGACGAGGGCTGGGACCTGGTGGCGCCCGTGCCCTCCTGTGTCCTCATGTACAAGCAGGAGCTGCCGCTGCTGTTCCCGGACGACGAGGCGGTGCGCAAGGTCAAGGAGGCCTTCTACGACCCCTTCGAGTACCTGGCCATCCGCCATCGCCACGGGCAGCTCCGCACCGACTTCCAGCGCCCGCTGGGCAAGGTGGCCTACCACGCCGCCTGCCACCTGCGCGTGCAGAACATCGGCCTCAAGACGCGCGAGCTCCTGGAGCTGGTGCCTGAGACCGAGGTGCAGGTGATCGAGCGCTGCTCGGGCCATGACGGCACCTACGCCGTCAAGCGCGAGTACCACGAGGTCTCCATGAAGATCTGCCGGCCCGTGGCGCGCAAGGTCAAGGAGCTCGCGCCGGACCACTACGCGAGCGACTGCCCCATGGCCGGCCACCAGATCGAGAACGCGCTCGGGCGCGAGCGTCCGCCCGAGCACCCCTTGCGCCTGCTGCGGCAGGCCTACGGAATCTGAAGGAGCTCTGGAAAATTCGATTTTTCAGAGCTTCCCCGCGGCCAGGGACGGCCGCGGGACGGTCCATGCACAGGGAAGTGCATGACGACACGCAAAAAATCGAAATGGACCGCGAAGCGCCATCGCGCTGATCGATCCGCGCAGCGGATCGATCAGGGTTTCATGAAGCTGGCGGGCCGAGGGCCCGCCCGGGAGACGGAACGTGCAAGCCATGCAGAAGCTCAAGCGCGAAGACCTCTGGAGTCTCGAGGACTACCATCGCGAGCGGCCCGGGTTCCGCCGCAAGGTGATGGCGCACAAGCGCGACCGCATCGTGCCCGTCGGGCCGAACGCGACGCTCCACTTCGAGGACCGCCTCACCATGCACTACCAGGTGCAGGAGATGCTGCGCGCCGAGCGCATCTACGAGCCGGAGGCGATCCAGGAAGAGCTCGACGCCTACAATCCCCTGATCCCGGACGGGACCAACTGGAAGGCCACCTTCATGGTCGAGTACGACGACCCGGAGGTGCGCCGCGAGATGCTGACCAAGCTGGTCGGCATCGAGGACAAGGTGTGGGTGCGGGTCGGCGACCTGCCCAAGGTCTACGCGATCGCCGACGAGGACCTCGAGCGCGACCAGCCCGGCAAGACCTCTTCGGTGCACTTCCTGCGCTTCGAGCTCACACCGGAGATGATCGCCGCAGCCAAGGCCGGCGCTTCCGTCGCGGTGGGTGTCGAGCACCCGCTCTACACCTACTCGGTCGATCCCGTGCCCGAGAACGTGCGCGCCTCCCTCGTGCGCGACCTGGACTGACCCCGCCTCCCGTGCGCGCCCGGCTTCGACCGCCCCCCAAGGTTCCCGGGGGCGGGGGCGGGGGGCGCGGGGCGGGCGTCGGCGGCCATGGATTGCCTCTTCCGCCGTGCGTCTGCGTGTATACTACGCGCGGCATGCGCTCGCGCCTCCTCATCGGATTCCTGCTGGCCGCGCTCGCGGTGGCCGCCGTCCCGGCCCCGCGCGAGGACGAGGACGAGAGCGGCTTCTTCGATTTCTCCTACACGCCGGGCGCGCCGTGGCGTGAGCTCCCCACCGAGATCCCCGCGCGGGTGGACGAGAAGGCCCTGGTGGAGCTGCCGGTGGACAGGCGCGGCTCGCCCTTCGACTACCTCATCGACGCCTCCGCCCTCACGCGCAGGGCCGACAACGTGGTTCGCTACCTGGTGGTGGTGCGCTCGCCCACGGGCGCGCGCAACATCCTCTACGAGGGGCTGCGCTGCGACTCCGGCGAGTACAAGACCTACGCCTTCGGCGACAGCGCCGGGCGGCTGCGGCCCGTGCGCATGCCGCGCTGGCGCCCGGTCACGGCCGGCGACGCCTTCCGTTACCGCCACGAGCTCCTCACGGTGTGGCTGTGCGACGGCCCCCTGGCTCTTGCCCCGCGCGAGGCGGTGCGGCGCATACGCCACGGAGCCGAGGAGGCCTCGCCCGTGGAGGGCCTGACGCCCTGAGCCGCGCGCCGGGCCCGAGGCGGGCCGCAGACCTGAGGTGCCCACGGATCCCCGAGACGTGAACCAGGCCTACGACGCCTCCGCCATCGAGATCCTCAGCGGCCTGGAGCCGGTGCGCAAGCGCCCCGGCATGTACACCGACACCAGCCGCCCGAACCACCTGGCGCAGGAGGTGATCGACAACGCAGTGGACGAGGCCATCGCCGGCCACGCCCGCCGCATCGTCGTCACCCTGCACGAGGACGGCTCCCTCGAGGTCGAGGACGACGGGCGCGGCATGCCGGTGGACCTGCACCCCACGGAGAAGCTCCCGGGCGTGGAGGTGATCCTCACGCGGCTGCACGCCGGCGGCAAGTTCTCGCACAAGAGCTACCGTTTCTCCGGCGGGCTCCACGGGGTGGGCGTCTCCGTGGTGAACGCCCTCTCGAAGCGCCTCGAGGTATGGGTGCGCCGCGACGGCAAGGTGCACCACATGGCCTTCGCGGGCGGCGAGCGCGTCTCCGGGCTGAAGGTGGTGGGGCAGGTGGGCCGGCGCAACACCGGCACCACCCTGCGTTTCTGGCCCGACCCGCGCTACTTCGACTCGCCACGCTTCTCCGTCCCGCGCCTGCGTCACCTGCTGCGGGCGAAGGCGGTGCTGTGCCCGGGCCTCGAGGTGCGTTTCCGCGACGAGGCCGCGGGCGCGGAGGAGACGTGGCGCTACGAGGGCGGGCTCGGCGAGTATCTGGCCGAGGCGCTGGGGGAGGGCGAGCGCCTGCCCGATCCGCCCTTCGCCGCTAGCTTCGAGGGGCGCCACGAGGCCGTGGACTGGGCCTTCACCTGGGCCCCGGAAGCGGAAGAGGCGATCGCGGAGAGCTATGTCAACCTGGTGCCCACGCCCCAGGGCGGCACGCATGTCAACGGCCTGCGCCAGGGGCTCACCGAGGCCCTGCGCGAGTTCTGCGAGCTGCGCGGGCTCCTGCCCCGCGGGCTGCGCATCGCGCCCGAGGACGTGTGGGAGGGTCTCTGCTACGTGCTCTCGGTCAAGCTCGAGGACCCGCAGTTCACGGGCCAGACCAAGGAGCGGCTCTCCTCGCGCGAGTGCGCGGCCTTCGTCTCCGGCGTGGTCAGGGACGCCTTCGCCGACTGGCTGCACCGGCACGTGGAGACCGGCGAGCGTATCGCCGCGCGCGCCATCGAGCTCGCCCAGGCGCGCACGCGCGCCGCGCGCAAGGTGGCGCGCAAGCGCATCGGCGGCGGGCCGGCGCTGCCGGGCAAGCTCGCCGACTGCACCGCGCAGGACCCCGCGCGCACCGAGCTCTTCCTGGTCGAGGGCGATTCCGCCGGCGGCTCGGCCAAGCAGGCGCGTGACAAGGAGTTCCAGGCGGTGCTCCCCCTGCGCGGCAAGATCCTCAACACCTGGGAGGTGGCGCCGGCCGAGGTGCTCGCCTCCCAGGAGGTGCACGACATCGTGCAGGCCATCGGGGTGGAGCCCGGCTCGCGCGACCTCTCGGGCCTGCGCTACGGCAAGATCTGCATCCTCGCCGACGCCGACTCCGACGGGGCCCACATCGCCACGCTGCTCTGCGCGCTCTTTCTGCGCCACTTCCAGCCGCTGGTGGCCGCCGGACACGTGTACGTGGCGATGCCGCCGCTCTACCGCATCGACGTGGGCAAGGAGGTCTACTACGCCCTCGACGACGCCGAGAAGGCGGGCGTGCTCGACCGCATCGCCGCCGAGGGGAGGAAGGGCAAGGTCACGGTGACGCGCTTCAAGGGCCTGGGCGAGATGAACCCCATGCAGCTGCGCGAGACCACCATGGCGCCCGAGACGCGGCGGCTCGTGCAGCTCACGCTCGATCCGCCCGAGGAGGCCGTCGCCCTCATGGACATGCTGCTCGGGCGCAAGCGCGTGGCCGACCGCCGCGCCTGGCTCGAGGAGAAGGGCAATCTGGCCGAGGTGTGAGGAGGTTCCCTCTATGGGAAACGCTGATCGATCCGCTGCGCGGATTGATCATCGCGATAGTGCTTCGATGTCCATCTGCAGGCGCGGCTTCCAGCCGCGCGGGCAGGGCGGTCGGTGAACGGGGGCCGGCGACGCAAGCGGCGGGTAGCGAGGGTTCGGCTGCTGGGTGGCGAAGGCGATGACGAGGCGGAAGGGCAGGCGGAAGGGCGAGCGCGAGGCGGCCGCGCCGGCGGCGGCCGAGGTCGAGCGCATGCCGCTCAAGGCCTTCGCCGAGAAGGCCTACCTCGACTATTCCATGTACGTGATCCTGGACCGGGCCCTGCCCCACGTGGGCGACGGGCTCAAGCCGGTCCAGCGCCGCATCGTCTATGCCATGTCCGAGCTCGGGCTCGGGCCGGGCGCCAAGCCCAAGAAGTCGGCGCGCACGGTGGGCGACGTGCTCGGCAAGTTCCATCCCCACGGCGACGCCGCCTGCTACGAGGCCATGGTGCTCATGGCCCAGCCCTTCTCCTACCGCTACCCCATCATCGACGGGCAGGGCAACTGGGGCTCGCCCGACGACCCCAAGTCCTTCGCCGCCATGCGCTACACGGAGGCGCGGCTCGCCCCCTACGCCGAGGTGCTGCTGGCCGAGCTCGACCAGGGCACGGTGGACTGGATGCCCAACTTCGACGGCACCCTGCGCGAGCCGGCCGTGCTGCCCGCGCGCCTGCCCAACGTGCTCCTCAACGGGGCCACGGGCATCGCCGTGGGCATGGCCACCGACATCCCGCCCCACAACCTGCGCGAGGTGGCCGCCGCCTGCGTGCATCTGCTCGAGCATCCCGAGGCCACGGTGGCCGAGCTGTGCGAGCGCATCCTCGGGCCGGACTTCCCCACCGAGGCCGAGATCATCACCCCGCGCGAGGAGATCGTGCGCATCTACGAGAGCGGCACGGGTTCGATCCGCATGCGCGCGCGCTACGAGCGCGAGAACGGCGCCGTCGTCGTCACGGCGCTGCCCTACCAGGTCTCGGGGGCCAGGGTGCTGGAGCAGATCGCCGCCCAGATGCAGGCGAAGAAGCTGCCCCTGGTGGCGGACCTGCGCGACGAGTCCGACCACGAGAACCCCACGCGGCTCGTGATCGTCCCGCGCAGCAGCCGCGTGGACGTGGCCGCGCTCATGGACCACCTGTTCGCCACCACCGACCTCGAGCGCAGCTACCGTGTCAACCTGAACGTCATCGGCCTCGACGGCCGCCCGCGCGTGCTGAGCCTCCGCGATCTGCTCGCCGAGTGGCTGGAGTTCCGCACGCGCACCGTGCGCCGCCGCCTCCAGCACCGCCTGGAGAAGGTGCGCGACCGCCTGCACGTGCTCGAGGGGCTGTTCGTCGTCTATCTCAACCTCGACGAGGTCATCGCCGCCATCCGCGCCGCCGACGAGCCCAAGCCCGCGCTGATGGAGCGCTTCGGGCTCACCGCGCGCCAGGCCGAGGCGGTGCTGGAGATGCGCCTGCGCCAGCTCGCGCGCCTGGAGCAGATCAGGCTCGAGGCCGAGCGCGGCGCCCTCGAGCGGGAGCGCGGCGAGCTCGAGCGCACGCTCGCTTCGCCGCGGCGGCTGCGCACCCTCATCCGCAAGGAGATCGAGGCCGACGCCGAGCGCTACGGCGACGCGCGCCGCTCGCCGCTGGTCGCGCGCGGTCCGGCAAGGGCGCTGGACGAGTCCGCGCTGGTGCCGAGCGAGCCCGTGACCATCGTGCTCTCGGCCAAGGGCTTGGTGCGCGTCGCCAAGGGCCACGACGTGGACCCGGAGGGGCTCGCCTACCGCCCGGGCGACGGCTTCCTCGCCGCCGCGCGCGGGCGCAGCAACCAGCTCGCGGTCTTCCTCGACTCCACGGGCCGCGCCTATGCGCTGCCCGCCCACTCGCTGCCCTCGGCCCGCAGCCTGGGCGAGCCGCTCTCGGGCCGGCTCAACCCGCCGGACGGGGCCACCTTCGCCGGGGTGATGGCGGGCGAGGCCGAGAGCCTCTGGCTGCTCGCCACCAGCGCGGGCTACGCCTTCCTCGCCCGCCTCGGCGACCTGCAGGCCCGCAACCGCTCGGGCAAGGCCGTGCTCAGCGTCCCGCAGGGGGCGCGGGTGCTGCGGCCGGCACCGGTGCCCCCGGGCGAGGGGACGCTGGTGGCCGCCGCGGCGAGCGACGGGCGGCTGCTCGTCGTGCCCGCCGAGGCGCTGCCGCGGCTCGCGCGTGGGCGCGGCACGCGGCTGCAGGGCATCCCCTCGAAGAAGCTCGCCGCGGGCGAGCTCGAGATGGTGGCGGTGGCGGCCGTGCCGGCGGGCGGAGCGCTCGTGGTGCGCGCCGGCAAGCGTCGCATGACGCTCAAGGCGAAGGACCTCGAGGCCTATCGAGGCGAGCGCGGCCGGCGTGGGGCGTTGCTGCCGCGCGGCTGGCGCGGCGTCGAGGCCCTGGAGCCGGCCTTCTAGTCCTCGTGCGGCGCGGGCGGGGCGGTCGCCCCCGGCGCCTGCAGGCGCCGCAGGCCCTCGAGCACCCGTTCGGCGCGGGCGATCCAGCGCCCGAGCTCGGCATCGTCCGGGGCCAGCGCCGCTGCCTCCCGCCATAGGGCGAGCGCCTCCCGCACGCGGTCGCGGGCGTAGAGCGCCTGCCCCTGGCGCTTGAGCGCCCCCGCACGCTTCCGCGCCGCGGCCTCCGCCTCCGCCCACAGGGCCCGGGCGCGCGGGTCGTCCGGCGCGAGGCGCCCGGCCTCGCGCGCGGCCGCCAGGGCCTCGGCGATGCGGCTCGCGGCCAGGGCCTTCCGTCCCCGGTCCAGGGCGGCCTCGAGTGCCGCGCGGCGGCGGGCGGCCTGCGATGCGGCCCGCCGCGCCGCCTCCGCGCGCGCCGCCTCGGCCCGGCGGGCGGCGATGCGGTCCGCGATGGCTCGGGCCTCCGCGGAAGCGCCGGCCCTCCTGGCCGTGCGCACGAAGGCCTCGGCCGCCTCGAGACGCCCCTGGGCGAGGGCGCGCTCGGCGCAGGCGAGAAGGGGCCCGCGCAGCGCCTGCAGCCGGCGGCCGAGCTCCGCCACGGCCGCCGCGGGCGCGAGCTCGTCGGCGAGCACACGGGCGCGCGCCTGCGCGAGGGGGAGCCGGGCGGCCAGGTGCTCGGCCTCGGTGCGGGCCAGCGCGCAGTCCAGCCGCGCCAGCGCAGTGGCACGAGCCCGCTCGAGCCGTCGGCGCAGCGCCGCCAGCGCGGGATCCGCCGGCAGCGCCCGCTCTGCCCGCGCCAGCGCCGCCAGCGCCTCGCCCCAGCGCCCGGTGCGGGGTGCCGCCTCGACCGCCGCGGCGGCGCGCTCCCTGAGCGCGCGGGCCGCCGCCTCCCGCCGGCGCACGAGCCCTGGCAGGTCGGGATGGCCGGGCCGGGCCGCGCGCAGCCGCGCGATCAGCGCGTCGGCCTCGCTGATGCGGTCCGCCTCCAGGGCGGCGGCGATGTCCTCGGGCCTGGGCGGCGGCTCGGGGCGCAGCGTGGCGCACCCGCCGGCGACCACCAGCGCGGCGGCGAGGAGCAGGGCGGCGAGGCGGCCTTTCATGCCGGCTCCGCGGCCCCCAGCCGTGCCTTGGCCTCGGCGAGCAGGGCCTCGCCCTCGGCCCGCAGCCCCGTGACGGTGTAGGTGGCCACGGGACGGCGCCTGCCGCGCACGCGGATGGGCCGCCCCCGTACGGCGAGCACGCGCGCGCGCACCAGGGGGTCCGACCACACCTCCTCCGAGAGCACGACCCCGCCCGGCTCGCCCACGCCGCTCAGGCGTGCGGCGAGGTTCACGGCGTCGCCCACGACGGTGTACTCCATGCGCTCGCGCGAGCCCAGGGTGCCCGCGAGCATGGGCCCCGTATTGATCGCCACGCGGAAGCGCACCGGGGGCTGGCCCGCCGCCTCCCGCGTGCGGTTGCGCGCGGCCACCAGGCGCTGGAGCAGCACGGCCGCGGCCACCGCGTGGAAGGCGTGCTCGGGGTCCGGCTCGGGCACGCCGAAGACCACCATGGCGCAGTCGCCGATGAACTTGTCCACGGTGCCGCCGAAGGCGGCCGCGGCCCGGGGGGCGAGCGACAGGTACTCGTTGAGGAGCGCCGCCACCGCCTCCGGGCTCAGGGACTCGGCCAGCTCCGTGAAGCCCACGATGTCGGCGAAGAGCACGCTCGCCACCACCCGTCGCCCGCCGAGCTCCACCCGGTCCACCCGGGCGAGGAGCTCGCGGGCCACCGATGGCGAGACGAAGCGCGAGAAGACCTGCTCCACCTGGCGCTTCTGGATGAGCCCCTCGGCCATCTGGTTGAAGGCCGCCATGAGATGGCCGATCTCGTCGTTGCGCCGTTCCGGCAGGCGCGCGGGGCGGCGTCCCTCGCCCAGGGCGCGGCTCGCGTCCAGCAGGCGCAGGATGGGGGCCGACAGCCGCCGGCCGGCCACGAGCGAGGCCGCGAGCGCCAGCGTCAGGACCATGGCGACGGCGGCGAGCACCGCGCGCACCGCATCGTCCAGGGCCTGTGCCAGCGGCGCGCGGCTCAGCACCACCACCGCGTGGCCGGTCGCCAGGTCACGGTGGCGCACCGGGACCACGAAGACGGTGGCCGGCTCGCCGTCACCGGTCGGCCGCCAGAGGAAGGCGCCCGGGGCCGTGCGCGGGTCCGGCGCGGGGGCCGTGCCCGCGGCGAAGGGATCGGCGCCGCGGCCGGCGAGCCGGCGACCGTCCGGGCCGTAGAGGGCGGTGCCCAGCACCGGGGGCCGGCCGCCGCTTCCCGCCACCAGCACCTCCAGCGCGAGCAGGTCGTCGGCGAGCAGGGGCTCGCGGGCGGCGACGGCGAGCTGCCCGGCGAGCGTGCGCCCGAGCTCGGCCATCTGGCGCGCCAGCACCCGCTGCTGGCTCTGTACGATGACCGCGGCGAGCAGCACCATGGCCGCGCAGGCCACGGCCGCGACCACCGCCGCCATGCGCCAGGCCACGGGCACGCGCCAGCCGGCGGCCCGCGCCCGCAGGCGCGCGGCGAGGGGCCGGCGGGCGGGGCGGCCGGCCGTGGGCGCGGTAGGGCGTCCGGTGTCCATGGGCTTGCGGGCGCACGGGCGCAGGGCGAGGATAGCACCGCCACGCCCGGCGCGCCCGGACCCGGACCGGGGTTGAACCCGCCCGCCCCTTTCCCAATCTAAGCGCCCCGGGAGAGGCAAGCAGCGGAGGAATCCATGCGACGCGTCGTCCTGTTCCTTGCCACCAACGCCGCCGTCCTGGTGATGCTCGAAGTGAGCATCCGGGTGCTCGGGCTCGATGCCTGGCTCTACGCCCAGGGCATCCCGGTGGGGGCCCTGCTCGCGATGGCCGTGGTCTTCGGCGCCGGTGGCTCGTTCATCTCGCTCGCCATGTCCAAGTGGGTGGCGAAGATGAGCACCGGCGCGCGGGTGATCGAGACCCCCCGGACCCCGGCCGAGGCCTGGCTGGTGGAGACCGTGGAAAGGCTCGCCCGCCAGGCCGGCATCGGGATGCCCGAGGTGGCCATCTACGACTCGCCCGATATGAACGCCTTCGCCACCGGCATGAGCCGCGACAATGCCCTGGTGGCGGTGAGCTCGGGCCTGCTGCTCGGCATGGAACGCGACGAGGTCGAGGCGGTGCTGGCGCACGAGGTGAGCCACATCGCCAACGGCGACATGGTCACGCTCGCACTCGTCCAGGGCGTGCTCAACACCTTCGTCTTCTTCCTCTCGCGCCTTGCGGGCATCCTCATCGACCGGATGCTCTTCCGCGACCGCGGCTACGGCCTGGGCTACTGGGTGGGGACCATCGTGGCCGAGATCCTGCTGGCGGTGCTCGCCACCGTCATCGTGATGTGGTTCTCGCGCTGGCGCGAGTTCCGCGCCGACGCCGGCGCCGCGCGCCTGGTGGGGCCCGCGCCCATGATCGCGGCCCTCGAGCGGCTCAAGGCCAGCGTGGACCACGAGCACCTGCCCTCGGAGCTCGCCGCCTTCGCCATCTCCGGACGCTGGGGGGCGGGGCTGGCGCGCCTGTTCATGAGCCACCCGCCGCTGGACGAGCGCATCGCCGCCCTGCGTCGCCTGGCCGGCCAGGCGGCCTGAATCCCGGAAGGGAGGGGCAGGCCCGGGGCGCGGCTCTGGTAGAATCCGCGCCCTGTTTCCGTCGGCCTGAGCCCGGAGGGAGCGCATGCCCCTGATCCAGCCCTTTGCCGCCCTGCGCCCGGCGCCGGGGCGGGCGGCGGACGTCATCGCCCCGCCCTACGACGTGGTGAGCACGGCGGAGGCCCGCGCCCTGGCGGCGGGGCGGCCCTGGAGCTTCCTGCACGTCTCGCGCCCGGAGATCGACCTCCCGCCGGGCACCGACCCGCACAGCCCCGAGGCCTACGCCAAGGCCGCGGAGAACCTGCGCCGCATGGTGGAGGCGGGGGTGCTGGTGCGCGACCCGGCACCGCGGCTCTACGTCTACCGGCTGGAGGCGGCCGGTCACGCCCAGACCGGGCTGGTGGCGGTGGCCTCCGTGGACGCGTACCGCGCCGGGCGCATCCGCCGCCACGAGCACACGCGCCCGGACAAGGAGGACGACCGCGTGCGCCAGATCGAGGCGGTCGGCGCCCAGACCGGCCCCGTGCTCCTCGCCTACCGGGCGCGCGAGGCCATGGACCGCCTCATCGAGGCCGGCGCCGCGGGCAAGCCCGTCGCCGACGTCACCGATGGCGAGGGCGTGCGCCACCGCTTCTGGGCGCCCGAGGACCGGGAGTGGACCGCGGCGGTGCTGCGCGAGGCCGACAGGCTGGAGGCGCTCTACATCGCCGACGGCCACCACCGCTCGGCGGCCGCCGCGCGTGTGGCCGAACGCCGCCGCGCCGCGCACGGCCCCGGGAGCTGGGACTGGTTCCTGGCCGTCATCTTCCCCCACACGCAGATGCGCATCCTCGACTACAACCGCGTGGTGCGCGACCTCAACGGCATGGGCCCCGAGGCCTTCCTCGAGGCCGTGCGCGCGCGCGGCTTCGCCGTGGAGGCGGCGGCGGGGCCGGTGCGTCCGGCCGGCCGGGGCGAGTTCGGCATGTATCTGGCCGGACGCTGGCACCGGCTGCGGCTCGACCCCGCACGCATTCCCGACGATCCGGTCGGCCGCCTCGACGTGAGCCTGCTGCACCGCGAGCTCATCGAGCCCGTGCTCGGCATCGCCGATCCCCGCCGCGACCCGCGCATCGACTTCGTGGGCGGCAGCCGCGGCCTCGGGGCGCTGGCCGCGCGCGTCGACTCGGGCGAGATGGCGGTGGCCTTCGCGCTGCACCCCACCGCGCTCGAGGACCTGATGGCCGTGGCCGACGCGGGCGAGGTCATGCCGCCCAAGTCCACCTGGTTCGACCCCAAGCTCGCCGACGGCCTCGCCTCCCACGTGCTCGACTGAGCGTGCCGCCGGCCGGGCGCCGCCCTCAGCGCTTGCGCGCCAGCGCGAGCCCGTCGGCGAGCGGGATCACGGAAAGGTCCACCCGCTCGTCCACGGCGAGGCGGGCATTGAAGGCGCGGATCGCCTCGGTGTCTGGATCGTCTCCACCCGGTTCGGCGACGCGGCCTCCCCAAAGGACGTTGTCCACCAGGATCACGCCGCCCGGACGCACCAGCCGCAGGCAGGTCTCGTAGTACGAGTGATAGGCGGTCTTGTCCGCGTCGATGAAGGCCAGATCGAAGGGGCCGGCCCCTTCGCGCTCGAGCGCGGCCAGGCTCGCGGCGGCGGGTCCCAGCCGCAGCTCGATACGGTCGGCAACGCCCGCCGCCTCCCAGTGGCGACGGGCGATGGCGGTCCAGTCGCGCGAGCGGTCGCAGGTGATCAGGCGGCCGTCGGGCGGCAGCGCCAGCGCCATCGCCAGCGCGCTGTAGCCCGTGAACGTGCCGATCTCCAGCACCTGCCGGGCCCCCATGAGCCGCACGAGCCACTGCATGAAGGCGCCCTGTTCGGGCGCGATCTGCATGTGCGCCTCGGGCAGCCGCGCGGTCTCCGCCCGCAGGCGCGCGAGCGCGGGATGCTCGCGCACCCCATGCTCGAGCAGGTAGCGATGGAGGCGGCCGTCGAGGCCGAGGCTGCGGTTGGACATCGCCGCTGCCGCTGCGCCTCAGGCGACGGTCTCGGCGGTGAAGTCGAAGGAGAGGTGCTCGTCCGGCTCCTGCAGGAAGTGGCCCTGGATGTAGTTGACGCCGCACTGCCAGAGGATGGCGAGGCTGTTGGCGTCCTCCACGTACTCGGCGATGGTGAGCCGGCCCATGGACTGGGCCATGTCGGCGATGGATTTCACCACCTGCTGGTTCTCCTGGCTCCCGGCGAGGTTGTGGATGAAGGAGCCGTCGATCTTGAGGTAGTCGGCGGGGAGGTGCTTGAGGAGGTGGAAGGAGTTGAGCCCGCTGCCGAAGTGGTCCAGGGTGAAGCCGCAGTGCAGCTCCTTGAGCCCCTTGGCGAGCTGCTTGGTCTCCTTCAGGCGCGTGACGGCCTCGCTCTCGGCCACCTCGAACACGAGGCTGTCGCCCTGCACGCGGGCGCGCTTGAGCCGCTCGGCGAGCCAGGGAAGGAACTCCGGATCGGCCACGGTATCGCCCGAGAGCTTCACGAACAGCACCGTCTCGTGGCCCTGGCGGCGGCGGTCGGCCGCGATGTCGATGGCGCGCGCCACCACCCAGCGGTCCACGCGGCCCATGAGCCCCGCGCGGCGGGCGCTCGGCAGGAACTGCGCGGGCGGCACGAGCCCGCCCTTATCCTCGTCCACCATCCGCAGCAGGGCCTCGTACTTCTCGCCCGCGTCGCCGTGCAGGCTGACGATGGGCTGGAAGACCAGGCGCAGCCCTTCGCCGCCCTCGGCCAGCGCCGCCTCCAGCCGCTCCTGCCAGTAGGCGTCGCGCTCGCGCCCGGCCTGCTCGTCGGCGATGGGGTTGTGCAGGTGCACGCGGTTGCCGCCGGCGGTGCGCGCCACCTCGGCGGCGAGCTCGGCCTGCCCCAGCACCTCCTGGGCCGAGGGCGTGCGCTCGGTGACGAGGGCGATGCCGACGCTGGCGGTGGTGGCCACGGACTGCCCGCCCACGTCCGAGATGTGCTCCTCGACCATCTGGCGGATGCGCTCGGCCACCGCCTGGGCCTCGCCGGCGCTGCGCCGATGCGTGAGCACGACGAAGGCATGGTCACCGAAGCGCGCCGGCACGTCGTCCTCTTCCACGGCCTGCCGTATGAGGGTGGCCACGTCGGCCAGCACCAGGTCGCTGCCCGCGATGCCCACCGACTCCTTGATGGCCTTGAAGTTGTCCACCTCCACGTACAGCACCGCCATCGGGCCGGCGCCGCCCAAGACGGCATTGACGGCCTGCTCCAGCTCCTCCAGGAAGTACTGGCGATTGTAGAGCCCCGTGAGCAGGTCCTGCTTGCTGAGGTACTTGAGCTTCTTCTCGAGCTCGGCCTCGCTCGTCTGCCGGTGGATCACGATCTGGGTGCAGGGCTCGCCCTCGTAGGAGGCCGGCGCGAAGGTCATGCGCGCGGGGAAGGTGCTGCCGTCGGGCTTGAGGCCCTTGAGCTCGAGCTCGTCGCCCTCGGCCTCGCCCCTGGAGAAGTCGCGCAGGAAGGCCTTGAAGCGCTCGTGGTCCTCCGGGGCCACCATGTCGAGGATGGGCACGCCCTCGAGCTCCTCGAGGTCGGCGAAGCCGAACATGTCGAGGTAGGTGGGGTTGGCGTAGACGTGCATGCCCTCGTGCACGTAGGCGATGGCGTCGCGCGAGCTCTCGAGCAGCGCCGCGCAGCGCTTCTCGCTCTCGCGCCAGGCCTGCTCGCAGCGCGCGTGCGCGCGGCGCTGGGCCACGTTGTCGAGCTCACGCGCCACGACGAGGGCGAGATGGTCGGGATTCTCGCGGCTGACGTAGTCGGCGGCGCCCGTCTCCAGCGCCTCGACCACTTTCGCCTCGTCGTAGCCCTCCGCGATGGCCACCACCGGGATGCGCAGGCCCGCGGCGCCGATGGCCTGGCAGACGGCCTCGAGGCTGGGCTCGCCCAGGTCGGCGGCGCAGAGGACGATGTCCGGCGGCTGGCGCTCGAGGGCCTCGCCGAGGGCCTCGAGGTCGGCTGCGTGAGCGGGGCGCACCGCGAAGCCGGCGTTGCGGAGCACGCTGTTGAGCGCCTCCGCCTCGTTCAGGGACTCCTCCACCACCAGCAGGCGGACGACCTTGTCGGGTTCCATGGCTCGCCTTTTGCTTGAAACTCCGCGCGCTTGGGCCAAATATTAGAGCAAGGTCGGGTTTGCAGCCAGCCGAGTCATGAACGGGCTATCGAGCGGGAGGTGGACATGGGCATCGTGGTGCGCTGCGAGACCGAGCAGGACGCCGTCGCCGTCCAGCTCGTCAACCGGGCGGCCTTCGGGGGCGATCAGGAGGTGCGCCTCATCCGGCGGCTGCGCGACACCGACAACGTGGCGCCGGGGCTCTCGCTGGTGGCCGAGGAGAACGGGCGCGTGGTGGGCCACGTGCTGCTGTCGAAGGCCCGCCTGGAGCGCGAGGGCGGCGGGAGCCTCGAGATCCTCGCGCTGGGGCCCATGTCGGTGGTGCCTTCCCATTCCCATCGCGGGATCGGCTCGCAGCTCGTGCGTGCCGCCATCGAGGAGGCCCGCCGGCAGGGCTATCCCGCCATCGTGGTCACGGGCTATCCCGACTACTACAGCCGCTTCGGCTTCGAGCCCGCGGCCACGCGCGGATTGAGCTGCAACCTGGATGCGCCCGAGAATGCGGTGCTGGTGCTGGAGCTCCAGCCCGGCGTGCTCGCCGGCGGCGGGCGCATCGTCTATCCCACGCCCTACGAGGAGCTGTTCTGAGCGGCTCCTACAGCGCGCTCCAGAGGGCGTCGATGTCGTCCTCGCCCGGCTGGGGGTTCTCGCCCCGGTCCGCTCGGGCGTAGTGGAAGTGGGCGAAGCAGCCGGTGTTCTCCACCGTGCGCGTGAGCCGCACCGGGCACGTCCCGTCCGCTGAACGCAGCTCCACCACCGAGGCCTGCCGCAGCACGAAGGGCGGGGCGAGGATGCCCGCCGGCTGCTGCACCGAGCGCACCTCCGGCACGAGCAGCACCGGCGCCCACGGGGCCTGGGGGTCGCGGCGGGCGAAGCCCGGCTCGGCGCAGGAGGCGATCACCTGGATGCCCATCTCCACGCGGCCCGGCCCCAGGCACTTGGCCCAGCGCACGGCGGCGATCTGCCAACGGGACTCACCGCGCTCGCGCACGCCCACCAGCTCGCCCACCTGGAGCTGGAAGGTGCCGTCGTCGCCCGGGGCGCACCGGATGCGGTAGCCCCCGGGGCTCATGTTCTCCACCTGGCAGCGATGCACCGGGTACTCCAGCTCCGGGGGCGGTGAGGGCGCCGGCTCCGTCTCCGGCACCACCATGCGCGGCGAGCCCGTGGGGGGGGCGGCGTCGTAGGCCAGGTCCCAGACATCCGGGATTTCCCCCGGTGACGGGGCGCCCTCGAAGCGGGCCCGGCCGCTGATCACGGCCTCGATCCCGGGGACGGGCTCGGGCCCGTGCCACGCCGCGCCGGGCGTGGCCGCCTCCGGCGGCGCGGCCTCGCGCCGCAGGTGCTGGTGGATGGCGCTCAGGCCCACGAGCAGCTCGGCCTCGGCATGGTGCTCGGCGCGGGCGAAGCCGCGGCGGGGCATCACGCCCCAGTTCAGCACCAGCCGCCGCAGCAAGGCAGCGGTGGGACGCCCGTCCGTGGCCAGGGTGCCCCCGTCGCCTTCTCGGGCCCCGGACAGGGCCCGGCGCAGGTGCTCGCCGAGGGGGGCGGTGTCCAGCACCCGGCAGGTGGCGGGCGTGCAGGCCACGCGGTCGAGACTGCGGTAGCGGGGCGGCTCGTCGCTGTCCAGGTGCACCACGAACAGCCCCTCCTGGCGGATGGGGTCGCCGAGCGGCTCGAGCCGCGCCTGCCCGGACCAGGCGGCGAGCGCGCGGTAGACCGCCTGGACCTCGCCCTGGCGCATGCGGTAGGGGCAGGCGAGCGCCAGCAGCAGGGCGCGCTTGTAGGCCGCGGCTGGTGTGGGGGTGAGGTCGTCCCCGGCGGGGGTGCCTGCCGCCACCGGAACGCCGGCGAGGTCGTGGGTCTCGGCGAAGCCGTACAGGCGGTGCAGGCCGCGCCACAGCCCCTCCGGCGGCGGCCGGTAGACCTGGTAGGCGGTGAGAAGGACCCGCCCCAGGTGCTCGAGCGCCCCGTGGATGGCGCCCGACTTCAGGGAGGTCCTGCCGCCGCGGGCCGCCTCGCGCGCGGCCAGCTCGTAGCCGAGCGCCATCTGCCCGGCGAGCTCCATCGCCACCCGAGCCGCCTTGCGGCCGCGCTCGGGCAGCGGCAGCGGGCGGCCCACGAAATGGCGTCGCACCGCCGCCAGGACATCGGCCACCGGCTGCTCGAGGCTGCGAAGGAGCTCGAGGCGCTCGGGGGCCGGCAGGCGCGTGCGGTTCATCTCCCGCAGCGCCGCATGCACCAGCCGCCCGGTCTCGGCCACGTTGGCGAGGGGCAGCTCGGCCACCCAGGCGCGGAAGGCGCGTGGCCGGAAATCGTGCGATGCGGTCTCGCGCGGCTGGAGCGAGGCCAGGATGGCCTCGATGCTCGCTGGCGCGTCCATCCTCTCCCCCGTCTTCCGCGCGCAGCCCGTGGCGGGCTGGGCTGCAGAACCGACTGCAGCCTAGCACAGGCGCGGTGCGGCACCAATGCGGCCGCTTGCGGCACCAGACGGGCGGACCTCAGACGCCGAGGAGCGTCTTGGCGGGCGCGCCGGGCACCTCGCGCGCCAGCCGCGGCACGAGGTAGCCGGGCAGGGAGGCCGCCAGCGCCGCATGGAGGCGCCGTGCCTCGGGCTCGGGGACCTCGAAATGCGCCGCCCCCGCCACCGGGTCGAGCAGATGGAGGTAGTAGGGCAGCACACCGGCCTCGAACAGCCGGAAGCTGAGCTCGGCGAGGGTTTCGGCATCGTCGTTGACGCCGCGCAGGAGCACGCTCTGGTTGAGGAGCGTGGCGCCGCAGGCGCGCAGCCGGCCGAAGGCGGCGGCGACCGCGCCGTCGATCTCGCGGGGGTGGTTGACGTGCACCACCACCACCGGCCTGAGGCGCGCCAGCCCGTCCAGCCAGGCGCACAGGGCCGCGTCGACCCGTTGAGGGATGGCCACCGGCAGCCGCGTGTGGATGCGCAGCCGCCGCAAGTGCGCGATGGACTCCAACGCCGCGGCCAGCGCGGCGAGCCGCCCGTCGGGCAGGGCCAGGGGATCGCCGCCGCTCAGGATCGCCTCGTCCACCTCGGGGTGCGCGCGCAGCCAGGCGAGCGCCGCCTCCCAGCGGCCGGCGGCCGCGGCCTCGGCATAGGGGAAGTGGCGGCGGAAGCAGTAGCGGCAGTGGATGGCGCAGGCGCCGGTGGCCAGCAGGAGTGCACGGCTGCGGTACTTGCGCATCAGGCCCGGCGCGGCGAGCGCCTCCGACTCTCCGAGCGGGTCGGCGCGGTAACCGTGCGGCTGCGGCTGCGTCTCGGCGCCCAGGGGGAGCACCTGCAGCAGCAGGGGATCGCACGGATCGCCGGGGCGGATGCGCGCGAGCCACGGCTCCGGCACGCGCAGGGGGAAGGCGGCGGCCGCCGCGCGCGCCGCCGGCAGCAGCGCCGGGTCGAGCCGCAGGCGCCGCAGCAGCTCGGCCGGATCCGTCACGGATGCGGCGAGGATGCTCTGCCACTCGGCGCGGGGGCGCGCCGGCGCGCTTCGGGGTATCATTGCGGCCCTTTCCGAGGTTCCAGAGCAGCCAGGCGAGGAGAGCGGATGCCGAGCTACAGCACCAACGAGTTCCGCAGCGGGCTGAAGATCATCCTGGACGGCGAGCCCTGCGTCATCATTGAAAACGAGTTCGTCAAGCCCGGCAAGGGACAGGCCTTCAACCGGGTCAAGGTGCGCAACCTCAAGACCGGCCGGGTCATCGACAAGACCTTCAAGTCCGGCGAGACGGTGGAGGCGGCCGACGTGGTCGAGCGGCCCATGCAGTACCTCTATTCCGACGGCGAGCACTGGCACTTCATGGACCCCGAGACCTACGAGCAGTACGCGGCCGACGCCAATGCGGTCGGCGAGGCCGCCAGGTGGCTCAAGGAGCAGGAGGTCTGCAACGTCACCCTCTGGAACGATGCCCCGCTGCTGGTCGCCCCGCCCAACTTCGTGGTCCTGCGCGTGACCGAGACCGACCCCGGCGTACGCGGCGACACCGCCCAGGGCGGCACCAAGCCCGCCACGCTGGAGACCGGCGCGGTGGTGCGCGTGCCGCTGTTCATCGAGCAGGGCGAGCTCATCAAGGTGGACACCCGCACCGGCGAGTACGTCTCGCGTGTGAAGGAGTGAGCCTGGAGTGGTGCGCGGCGTGAGCGGTAGCAGTCTCGCATGGGCCGGCGGCCCCGCCCCCGCGGCCGGACCGGGGGACTGGCTTCCTTCCGCCTCCCTCGAGGCCCTGCGTGCGCGGGCCGGGATCCTGCGCCGCATCCGCGGCTTCTTCGATGCGCGCGGCGTGTGGGAGGTGGAGACCCCGCTGCTCGCCGCCGCCACGGCCACCGACCCGGCGCTCGCGAGCCTCGAGACCCGCTGCACCGCGCCCGGGGCGCCAGCGGTCCTCTACCTCCAGACCTCGCCCGAGCACGCCATGAAGCGCCTGCTCGCGGCGGGCAGCGGCTCCATCTACCAGATCACCCGTGCCTTCCGCGATGGCGAGGCCGGCCGCCTGCACAACCCCGAGTTCACCCTGCTCGAGTGGTACCGCGTGGGCTTCGACGAGCACGCGCTCATGGAGGAGGTGGAGGCCCTGGTGCGCGAGGCCCTGGCGGGTTTCCGGGCGTTCCCGCCGCGTCCCTTCCGGCGGGTGGGCTACCGCGAGGCCTTCCGGGAGACCCTGGGGCTGGACCCGGCTCGGGCCGATGCCCGCGCCCTGGCGCGGGCCGCCCGCGCCGAGGGACTCGAGCCGGCCGGCGACCTCGTCCGCGACCGTGCCGCGCTGGAGGCCTGGCTGCTCGGTTGCGTGGTGGTGCCGCGGCTGTCGGGTGCGGGGCCGGTGTTCGTCCACGCCTGGCCGGCCGAGCAGGCCGCGCTCGCCCGGGTGCGCCCTGGCGCGCCCCCCACGGCCGCCCGCTTCGAGCTCTTCGTGGACGGGCTCGAGCTCGCCAACGGCTACCACGAGCTCGCCGATCCGCACGAGCAGCGGCTGCGGATTGAGCGCGACCGCCGGCACCGGCGCGCCGCGGGGCTGCCCGTTCCGCCCGTGGACGGACGGCTGCTCGCGGCGCTGGAGGCGGGGCTGCCCGACTGCGCGGGCGTGGCCCTCGGCGTGGACCGCCTGGTGATGGTGGCCCTGGGCCTGGGCGACATCCGCGCCGCCATGGCCTTCCCGCTGGAGCGTGCCTGAACGCGCGGCTGTGACGCACGCCGCAGCCGCCGCGGCCGGAGCCGGCTAGACTGGCCGCATGCCGGACCGGCTTGGGCCGGAGGGGCGCTTGCCCCGCCCGGGAGGGAGGTTGCGACCATGAAGATCATGGACCAGCGCGCGAGCGAGCGGCGGCCGATCGCCATCGAGGTGGACATCTTCCAGCGCGGCGCGCCCGTGCGCCACGGCCGCACCCGGGACGTGGGCCTGGGCGGCACCTTCGTCGAGGGCCCGGGGCTGCCGCTGCGGGCCGAGGTGGAGATCGCCTTCCGCATCCCGGGCGCGCACGAGCGGCGCCTGCGGGCGCGGGTGGTGCGGGTCGAGGACGCGGGCGCCGGGCTCGCCTTCCATGACCTGGACCTGGGCGGTGTCCGGGCGCTGCAGGACGTGATCGCCCTGGCCCGCTACGGCGCAGCCTGAGCCCCGGACCCGGGCATCCCCCCCAGAGCCTGGCCCATGCGCACCCGCGTGCCGGGCGCGAGTCCCGGCGCCCAGGCGGGCGGGTGCGCCCACAGCACCACCACCGTCGAGCCCATCCGGAAGCGGCCCAGCTCCGCCCCGCGCGCGAGCGTGAGGCCGGCCGGGACCGCGAGCTCGCGGGGGCGGCGGGTGTGTCCGAGCCGCCCGCCCCACACCGTCTCGATGCCGCCCACCAGGAGCGCGCCCACCATCACCACCGCCATCGGGCCCCAGGCCGTGTCGAAGCGCAGGGCGAGCCGCTCGTTGCGCGCGGGCAGATCCGGCATCTGCGCGGCGATGGCCGGCGCCACGCTCAGGAGGCTTCCGGGCAGGTGCCGGGCCGCCCGCAGCGTCCCCGCGAGCGGCATGTGCACGCGGTGGTAGTCCCGGGGGGCGAGGTAGAGGTTGGCGTAGGCGCCGCCCGCGAAGGCGCGCGCGGCCCCCGTGTCGCCCAGCAGGGCGGCCAGGCTGTAGCCGCGGCCCTTGACGCCGAGGGTGAGCCCCGCGCGCACCGGGCCGATCTCGGCCAGCGTCCCGTCCACGGGCGAGACCGCCGTCGCCTCGCCGTCCGCCAAGGGCCGTGCGCCCGGACGCAGCGCCCGGGTGAAGAAGGCGTTGAAGCAGGGGTAGGCCTCGGGATCCGGCTCCGCGGCCTCCGAGAGGTCGACCCCGTAGCGGCGCACGAAGGCGCGGATGAGCGCGCGCCGCAGCGGCGGCCACCGGCTGTCTGCGATGCGGCCCGCCAGGGCGCCGAGCGCCCGCTGCGGCAGGGCCCGCTGCAGCGCGAGCGCCAGGCGCTGGCCCGGACTCGGGCCGCGGTGCCTGCGCCCGTCGTTCCCGACGGATGCGACGCGGCTAGTGTCCCGGTCCGTCGTGATGGTGGCCGTCCTCCATTCCGGCCATGCCGCCACGGCGCACGGGCAGGGTGACCGCCTGCTCTGCCCCTTCGGCGAAGCGCAGGACCACGCGCACCGTCTCGCCCGGCCGCAGGGCCCGGCGGGGCCGGATCAGCATCAGATGCATGCCCCCCGGGGCCATGCGCACCGTGCCTCCTGCAGGCACCTCCAGCCGCTGCACCGGCTCCATGCGCGCGACCCCGTCGCGCATCACCGTGCGGTGGACCTCCACCCGCGCGAAGGCCGGGCTCGCGGCGCCGGTGATGGCCACGGACCGCCGACCGGGGTTGCGCAGGGTGAGGTAGCCGGCCATCACCGGCGCCCCGGGAGGCGCGGCACGGACGTGGCCCGTCACCTCGAGGCGGGCAGGGGCCGCCGCAGCGGCCGAGGCCACCAGCGCCGCCGCGGCGGCGCCCAGCCCGCATATTGCACCGAGGCGGAAGCGTGCGGGCCGATGGGCCAGCCCGCGACGGCTGGCGTGGCTTTGCGGCGGCTCCGTCCGGGGCCCTGGATGCGACATGCGGGCTCCTGGGTTCTCCAGGCCGGATCTCACGGGGCTGCTCCTCCCGTCAGGCGCGCCAGCGTCCCCGCCAGGGCCTTCGCCTCCAGGGGCGGGGAGATCACGCCCGCGAAGCGGCCCGCGGGGTCCACCAGGAACAGGCTGGCGCTGTGGTTCACCAGGTAGCCGCCGTCGGGGCCGGGCTCCTCGAGCGCGTAGTAGGCCCCCACCGCGCGCGCCAGGCGCTCGATCTGGTCCGTATCGCCCGTGGCGGCCTCGATGCCGGCGCCGAAGTAGGCCACGTAGTCGGCCAGCCGCGCCCGACTGTCCCGGCGGGGGTCCACGGACACGAACAGCGCCCGCACCCGCCCCCGTGCCTGCGGGGGCAGGGCATCGAGGGCGGCGGCGAGGGCGGCCAGGGTGGTGGGGCAGATGTCGGGGCAGTGCGTGTAGCCGAAGAACAGCACCGACCACCGCCCCTTGAGCCCGTCGGCCGTGACCGGGCCCGACGTGCCCGCCAGGCGGAAGGCGGGCAGCGGCGCCCGCTGCGGCAGGAGCAAGGCCGCCCCCACCCGCTCCGGCTGCGGAGGGCGGCCGCCCCCGTGCAGCAGCCACCCGGCCACGGCCCCTGCCGCCAGCGCGACGAGGGCCGCCGCTGCGAGCTGCGTGCTGCGGGCGCCCGGTCTCACGGGACGGCATTATGGCACGCCGCGCCCGGCGCGGTCCCCTGCGCCCCTGCGGTAAGATGTCGCACCGTCGTTCCTGACGGATCCGCCGTGGACGAGGCCCTCGAGAGCACCCTGGTCACCCTGCGCGACGCCGTGCGCTGGGCCGCCTCACGCTTCAGCGCGGCGGGCCTGGCCTTCGGCCACGGCACCGACAACGCCCTCGACGAGGCCTACGCCCTCGTCTCGCACGTGGTGAGCCTGGCGCCGGGGGTGCCCGAGCCCTACCTGGACGCGCGCCTGCACCCGCAGGAACGCCGGCGCATCGTCGAGCTCGTGGACCGGCGCATCGCCTCGCGCAAGCCGCTCCCCTACCTCACGGGCGAGGCCTGGTTCGCGGGCCTGCCCTTCCACGTGGACGAGCGCGTGCTGGTGCCCCGCTCTCCCATCGCCGAGCTCATCGAGCGGCGCTTCGAGCCCTGGGCCCCGCCCACGGTGGGGCGCATCCTCGACATCGGCACCGGCTGCGGCTGCATCGCCGTCACCTGCGCGCTCGCCTTCCCGCGGGCGCGGGTGGACGCCGTGGACGTGGACGAGGGCGCGCTCGCGCTCGCCCGGCGCAACGCCGCACGCCACGGCGTGGCCGAGCGCGTGGAGGTGCTGCGCTCGGACCTCTACGCCGCGCTCGCCGGACGCCGCTACGACATCATCGTCAGCAACCCGCCCTATGTGCCGGAGGGCGAGCTCGCGAAGCTGCCGGCCGAGTACGGCCACGAGCCGCGCCACGCGCTCGCCTCGGGCCCGGAAGGGCTGGACCATCCCCTGCGCATCCTGCACGGCGCCGCCGCCCACCTGGGCGAGGGCGGCATCCTGGTGATGGAGGTGGGGGCGACACGGCCCGCCCTGGAGGCGCACCTGCCCGGGGTGCCGGTGCTGTGGGTGGATCTCGAGCGTGGGGGTGAGGGGGTGCTCCTGCTCACGGCCGAGGCGCTCACGCGCTACCATGCGCATTTCGAGGCGGCCCTGGCGGAGATCGCCGCGGCGGACCGTGGGGGCGAGGGGAGGACCGCACCATGACGATGATGAAGCCGCGCACGCCCGAGGAGTACGTGGACCTGGTCCAGCAGGCCCTGTTCGAGATCGAGGAGCTCAGGGCCGCGGCCGAGTACGACATGGAGGAGATGGGCGAGGCCCTGGGCTTCGTGGACGAGCTCGAGGCCGGGATGCGGGCGCTCCTGGAGTCCATGCGCGACGGCAGCTACCGCTTCGCCGACGAGGACCTGCCCTTCATGGCGACCGTCGAGCGCGTCCACGAGTCGCTCCTGCCCTTCAAGTCCCTGCTCAGGCTCATCAACGAGACCCACCGCACCGGGCTGGCCGCCGGGGACTGAGGCGCCCGTCCGACGTATACTGTTCCGTAAACCCCGCGGGCGGCGACGCCCGCCCCGTTCCATGAGCTCCGAAGCGCACCGCATCCAGTTCGACGAGGCCCTGATCCGGCGCTACGACCAGACCGGGCCCCGCTACACCTCCTACCCGACCGCGGTGCAGTTCCACGCGGGCTTCGGGCCGGCGGACTACGCCGCCCACGCCCGTGCCAGCAACGCCCCGCCCGCGCCGGGCGCGCCGCCGCGGCCGCTGTCGCTCTACGTCCACATTCCCTTCTGCGACACGGTCTGCTTCTACTGCGCCTGCAACAAGATCCCCACCCGGGACCGGGCCAAGGCCGACACCTACCTCGGCTACCTCGCGCGCGAGGCCGACCTGCAGGCCGGCCTCTACGACCCACGGCGCGTGGTGGACCAGCTCCACTGGGGCGGCGGCACGCCCACCTTCCTCACCCCGGCCCAGATGAGCCGGCTGATGGAGATCCTGCGCGCGCGCTTCCGCCTGCGCGACGACGACCGGGGCGAGTACTCGGTGGAGGTGGACCCGCGCCGCATCGGCCCCGAGGTGATCGAGCACCTGCGCGCCCTCGGCTTCAACCGCCTGAGCGTGGGCGTGCAGGACTTCGACCCGCGCGTGCAGCAGGCCGTCAACCGCATCCAGAGCGAGGCCGAAACCCAGGCCGTGATCGACGCCGCGCGCCGCGTGGGCTTCCACTCGGTGAGCGTGGACCTGATCTACGGGCTGCCCTTCCAGAGCGTTGCGAGCTTCGCCCGCACCCTCGACCGGGTGCTCACGCGCCTGATGCCGGACCGGCTCTCGATCTTCAACTACGCGCACCTGCCCGAGCGCTTCCGCCCCCAGAGGCGCATCCGCGCCGAGGACCTGCCCGCGCCGGCGGAGAAGCTGCGCATCCTGGAGCTCGCCATCGAGCGCCTGACGGCGGCGGGCTACGTGCACATCGGCATGGACCACTTCGCCCGCCCCGACGACACGCTGGCCGTCGCCCAGCGCGAGGGGACGCTGCACCGCAACTTCCAGGGCTATTCCACCCACGCCGGCTGCGACCTGGTGGGCCTCGGCGTGAGCGCCATCAGCAGCCTCGAGCGGGCCTACGCCCAGAACGCCCACGCCCTCGAGGACTACTACGCCCGCCTCGACCGCGACGAGCTCCCCGTCGCCCGCGGCGTGGTGCTGGACGACGACGACGTGCTGCGCCGCCACGTCATCATGGAGCTCATCTGCCACTTCCGCCTCGACTTCGCCGCCGTCGAGGCGCGCTACGGCATCGATTTCCGCGCCTACTTCGCCGATGCGCTGGCGCAGGTGGAGGCCATGGCCGCGGACGGGCTGCTCGCGCTGGATCGGCGGGGCATCCGGGTGCTCGCGCGCGGGCGGCTCCTCATCCGCAACGTCTGCATGGCCTTCGACCGGTACCTCGCCGAGGGGCGCCGCGGCACCTTCTCGAAGGTGATCTGACCGGGCCGCCGGCGGCCGCAGCCGTCGCCCGAAGGGCCGGCCTGCATCCGGCTCCGACCTTCACCGGCCCAGCCCTCGCGCAGCCGCTTCCACCCCTCTCCCGGTCCATCCCTCTGAACCAGCCTCGTGGGGCCGGCTTCCAGCCGGCCCGGAGGCGCGGCTGGAAGCCGCGCCCACGGCGTTGGTGCCGGGGAGCGGAAGGGATGCCCCCCCGGCACCGCGGTGGGGCCCCTTGCCCCGGTGCTCAGCCCCGGCGCGACGGGCGGCGCCGGTAGATCAGCCCCGGCTCGACCAGGATCTCTCCCGCGCGCAGCTGCTCCAGGGGCCAGTGGCCCTCGGCGTCGCACTCGGCCACGCGGTCGAAGACGTACTCCCCTTCGGCGGTTCGGAAGGACTCCCAGATCGGCCGGCCGAGATGCGTGCCCACCCGGCGGCCGTAGGTGCGGTGGGTCGGGTCCACGGCGTGCGCCTCCTCGCGTCCATGTGCCATCCGGGTGGTCTATCGGCCGCCGCGGCACGGCCTTTAGGCCATGCGCGGAGCGCGTACAATACGCCCCCATGTCCGGGAACACCATCGGGCGGCTCTTCTGCGTCACCACCTTCGGCGAGAGCCACGGCCCCGCCGTCGGCTGCGTCATCGACGGCTGCCCGCCGGGGCTCGCGCTCAGCGAGGCCGACATCCAGCCCGATCTCGACCGCCGGCGCCCCGGCAAGACCCGCCATACCAGCCAGCGGCGCGAACCCGACCGCGTGCGCATCCTCTCCGGCGTCTACGAGGGCCGGACGACGGGCACGCCCATCGCGCTTCTCATCGAGAACGTGGACCAGCGCCCGCGCGACTACGCCGACATCGCCGACCGCTTCCGCCCCGGCCACGCCGACTACACCTACATGCAGAAGTACGGCATCCGCGATCCGCGCGGCGGCGGGCGCAGCTCCGCGCGCGAGACCGCCGCGCGCGTGGCCGCGGGCGCGGTGGCCAAGAAGTACCTGCGGGAGCGCTGCGGCGTCACCGTGCGTGGCTACGTGGCCCAGATCGGGCCCATCCGCCCCGAGCGCTTCGAGTGGGACGCGGTCGAGCGCAACCCCTTCTTCTTCCCGGACCCGGACAAGGTGGGCGAGCTCGAGGCCTTCATGGACGCGCTGCGCAGGTCGGGCGACTCGGTGGGCGCGCGCGTGACCGTGGTGGCGAGCGGCCTGCCCCCGGGCCTGGGCGAGCCCGTCTTCGACCGCCTCGACGCCGATCTCGCCCACGCCCTCATGAGCATCAACGCCGTCAAGGGCGTTGAGGTCGGTGCCGGCTTCCGCAGCGTGGAGCAGCGCGGCACCGAGCACCGCGACGAGATCACCCCGGGGGGCTTCCTCTCCAACAACGCCGGCGGCATCCTCGGCGGCATCTCCAGCGGGCAGGACATCGTCGCCAGCATCGCCCTCAAGCCCACCTCCAGCCTGCGGCTGCCGGCGCGCAGCGTGAACGTGCGCGGCGAGCCGGTGGAGGTCGTCACCAAGGGCCGGCACGACCCCTGCGTGGGCCTGCGCGCCACGCCCATCGCCGAGGCCATGGTCGCCATCGTGCTCCTGGACCACTACCTGCGCCACCGGGCCCAGAACGCCGACGTGCGCCCGCCCACACCCGTCATCCCGCCTGACGCCTGCCCGGGCGGAGGTCCGGGGGCGGGGGAGGGATGAGCCCGGCGGTTCCCTACTGGCGCCTCTCCGCCTTCTACCTTTCCTACTTCGGCACGCTCGGCGCCCTCGTCCCCTACTGGAGCCTGTATCTCGACGGCCGCGGCTACGGCCCGCGCGAGATCGGGGAGGCCTTCGCCGTCATGGCCGCCACCAAGCTGGTGGCCCCCAACGTCTGGGGCTGGCTGGGCGACCGCACGGGTCGCCGCATGGCCATCGTGCGCCTGGGCTCCATGGGCGCCTTCCTCGTCTTCTGCGGGATCTTCCTCGTCGAGGGTTATGCGGGCCTGCTCGCGGTGGTGGCCGGCTTCAGCTTCTTCTGGAACGCGGTGCTGCCCCAGCTCGAGGCCACCACCATGAACCACCTGGGCGCCGACAGCCACCGCTACGCCCGGGTGCGCCTGTGGGGCTCGGTGGGCTTCATCCTGGCGGTGGCGGGGCTGGGCCCGGTGCTGGAGGCCACGGGGGCGGCGGTGGTGCCCTGGGCGGTGGCGGCGCTGCTCGCCGGCATCTGGGCCGCGAGCCTGAGCGTGCCGGAGGCACCGGGGCCGCACGGGGCGGGGATGGAGGCGGCCGGCCTCCTCGCCGTGCTGCGCCGGCGCGAGGTGGCGGGCCTGCTCGCCGTGTGCTTCCTCATGCAGGCGAGCCACGGGCCCTACTACGCCTTCTACACCCTCTACATGGAGCAGGCCGGGCACGGGCGCAGCGTCATCGGCGGCCTGTGGGCCCTGGGCGTGATCGCCGAGATCGGCGTCTTCCTGGTGATGCACCGCTGGCTGCCGCGCTTCGGCGCGAGCGCCCTGCTGCTCGCCGCGCTCGCCCTCACGGTGGTGCGCTGGCTCGCGGTCGCGGCCTTCCCGGGCTCGCTCACCCTCATGGCCGCGGCCCAGACCCTGCACGCAGCGAGCTTCGGCGTCTACCACGCCGCCGCCATCCATCTGATCCATGTCTGGTTCCGCGGCCGGCATCAGGGCCGCGGCCAGGCCCTCTACAGCAGCCTCAGCTTCGGGGCGGGCGGGGCGGCGGGGAGCTTCGCCGCCGGCCACCTGTGGGCGGGGGTGGGGCCGGCCGCCACCTACCTCGCCGCCGCGGCCGTGGCCGCCGTGGCGCTGGCCGTGGCCTGGCGCAGCCTTGCCGGCATGGGCCCGGCTCCCCGGCCCGGCCGCGCCGGGCCGGGCGCGGCGGGGGCGGTATAATGCCCAGCTTCAGCCCGGAGCGAGCCATGCCTGGCCGGACCCTCTACGACAAGATCTGGGACGAGCACGTGGTGCGCGAAGAGCCCGACGGCACCACGCTGCTCTACATCGACCGCCACCTGGTGCACGAGGTCACCTCGCCCCAGGCCTTCGAGGGCCTGCGGCTCGCCGGCCGTCGGCCCTGGCGCGTCGAGGCGGTGGTGGCGGTTCCCGACCACAACGTCCCCACCACCGACCGCTCGCGCGGTATCGAGGACCCGGTCTCGCGGGTGCAGGTGGAGACCCTCGACCGCAACTGCGCCGAGTTCGGCATCCGCGAGTTCCGCATGGACGATCCCCGCCAGGGCATCGTCCATGTCATCGGTCCCGAGCAGGGCCTGACGCTGCCGGGCATGACCATCGTCTGCGGCGACTCCCACACCTCCACCCACGGCGCCTTCGGCGCGCTCGCCTTCGGCATCGGCACCTCCGAGGTGGAGCACGTGCTTGCGACCCAGTGCCTGGTCACACGCCGGCTGCGCAACATGCGCGTGCGCTTCACCGGCACGCTCCCCGCGGGCGTCTACGCCAAGGACATGGCGCTCGCCCTCATCGGCCGCATCGGCACCGCCGGCGGCACCGGCTGCGCCCTGGAGTACGCGGGGGATGCCGTGGCGGCACTCTCCATGGAGGGGCGCATGACGCTCTGCAACATGGCGATCGAGGCCGGCGCGCGGGTGGGCCTGGTGGCGGTGGACGAGACCACGATCCGCTATCTCGAAGGGCGGCCCTTCGCGCCCAGGGGCGCGCTGTGGGAACGGGCGGTCGAGGCCTGGCGCGCGCTGGCGAGCGACCCCGACGCCGCCTTCGACCGCGAGGTCGAGCTCGACGTCTCCAGCCTCGAGCCCCAGGTGACCTGGGGCACCTCCCCCGAGATGGTGGCCCCCATCGGCGGGCGCGTGCCGGATCCCGCCGACGAGCCCGATCCCGTCCGGCGCGGCGCCATGGAGCGTGCGCTCGCCTACATGGGCCTGGAGCCCGGCACGCGCCTGGAGGCCATCGCCGTGGACCGGGTCTTCATCGGCTCCTGCACCAACGCGCGCATCGAGGACCTGCGTGCCGCGGCGGCGGTGGTGCGGGGACGGCGCGTCGCGCGCACCGTGCGCCAGGCCCTGGTGGTGCCGGGCTCCGGCCTGGTCAAGCGCCAGGCCGAGGCCGAGGGGCTCGACCGCATCTTCCGCGAGGCGGGCTTCGAGTGGCGCGAGCCCGGCTGCTCCATGTGCCTGGCCATGAACGCCGACCGCCTCGGCCCCGGCGAGCGCTGCGCCTCCACCTCCAACCGCAACTTCGAGGGCCGCCAGGGGGCGGGCGGGCGCACGCACCTGGTCAGCCCCGCCATGGCGGCCGCCGCCGCCATCGCCGGGCGCTTCGTGGACGTGCGCGAGCTGCTCGAGGCGGCCTGAGGGGAGGGGGCCATGGAGCGCTTCGTACGGGTCACGGGCCTGGTCGCGCCGCTGGACCGCGCCAACGTGGACACCGACCAGATCATCCCCAAGCAGTTCCTCAAGTCCATCCGGCGCACCGGCTTCGGCCGCTACCTGTTCGACGGCTGGCGCTACCTGGACGAGGGCCAGCCGGACCAGGACTGCGCAGGAAGGCCGCTCAACCCGGATTTCGTGCTCAACCAGCCGCGCTACCAGGGTGCCACCATCCTGCTCGCGCGCGACAACTTCGGCTGCGGCTCCTCGCGCGAGCACGCCGTGTGGGCGCTCGCCGACTACGGCTTCCGCGCCGTGATCGCGCCCAGCTTCGCCGACATCTTCCACGGCAACGCCCTCAAGAACGGTCTGCTGCCCGTCGTCCTGCCGGCGGAGGTGGTGGACCGGCTCTTCCGCGAGGTCGAGGCCCAGCCCGGCTACCGGCTCACCATCGACCTGCCCGCGCAGGTGGTGGAGACACCGTCGGGCGAGCGCTTCGGCTTCGACATCGACCCCTTCCGCAAGCAGTGCCTGCTGGAGGGGCTCGACGATATCGGCATCACCCTGCGCCACGCCGACGCCATCCGCGCCTACGAGGCGCGGCGCCGGCGCGAGGCGCCCTGGCTGTTCACCGACGCAGGCTGAGGCGCACGGCCGCAGCCCGTTTCCCCGGAGACGAGGACGAGGATGACGCGACGGATCCTGGTGCTGCCCGGCGACGGCATCGGCCCGGAGATCGTGGCCGAGGCGGTGCGCGTGCTCGAGCGCCTGCGCACGGCGCACGGCCTCGAGGTCGAGCTCGAGGAGGGGCTGGTGGGCGGGGCCGCGGTGGACGTCACCGGCAGTCCCCTGCCGGAGGCCACCCTCGAGGCCGCCCGCCGCGCCGACGCGGTGCTGCTGGGCGCGGTGGGCGGGCCGAAGTGGGACGGGCTCGCGCGCGAGCAGCGCCCCGAGCGCGGGCTCCTCGGCCTGCGCAAGGGGCTGGGGCTGTTCGCCAACCTCCGTCCGGCCATCCTCTATCCGGAGCTCGCCGACGCCTCCACCCTGCGGCCCGAGGTGGTGGCGGGCCTCGATCTCATGATCGTGCGCGAGCTCACCGGCGGCATCTATTTCGGCGAGCCGCGCGGCATCCGCATGCGCTCCGACGGCGTGCGCGAGGGCTACAACACCGAGGTCTACGCCGAGGACGAGATCGAGCGCATCGCGCGCGTGGCCTTCGAGACCGCGCGCCGGCGCGGGCGGAGACTGTGCTCGGTGGACAAGGCCAACGTGCTGGAATCGAGCGAGCTGTGGCGCGAGGTGGTCACGCGCGTCGGCGCCGAATACCCCGACGTCGAGCTCAGCCACATGTACGTGGACAACGCCGCCATGCAGCTCGTGCGCGCGCCCAAGCAGTTCGACGTCATCGTCACCGGCAACATGTTCGGCGACATCCTCTCCGACTGCGCGGCCATGCTCACGGGCTCCATCGGCATGCTGCCCTCGGCCTCGCTCGACGCCGCCGGGCGCGGCATGTACGAGCCCATCCACGGCTCGGCCCCGGACATCGCAGGGCGCGGCATCGCCAACCCGCTCGCCACCATCCTCTCGGTGGCGATGATGCTGCGCCACAGCCTCGACGAGCCGGAGCTCGCCGCGCGCGTGGAGCGCGCCGTCGGGCGCGTGCTGGCGCAGGGGCTGCGCACGCCGGACATCGCCGCCGCGGGCGAGCCCACGGTGGGCACGCGTGCGATGGGCGAGGCCGTGGTCGCGGCGCTGGACGGCTGAGGCCGACGCGCGCCGGGGCGGCGTTTTTGTGAACGGGCTAACAAACCGGCGCCGGCCGGTTGCAGAGAATCCGCAAGGAGCCTGCGCAAGACCATGAGCGAAAAGCGTTTCGATGTGGCGGTCGTGGGTGCGACGGGGGCCGTGGGCGAGGCCATGCTGGAGATCCTCGCCGAGCGCGACTTCCCTGTCGGTACGCTCTACCCCCTGGCGAGCAGCCGCTCGGCCGGGAAGAAGATCCGGTTCAAGGGGAAGGACCTGACGGTGGGCGACCTCGCCGGGTTCGATTTCTCCAGGGTGCAGATCGCCCTGTTCTCGGCCGGCGCCTCGGTCTCGAAGGAGCACGCGCCGAGGGCGGCCGCCGCCGGCTGCGTGGTGATCGACAACACCTCCCAGTTCCGCTACGACGACGACATCCCGCTGGTGGTGCCCGAGGTCAACCCGGAGAAGGTGGCCGGCTACCGCAGCCGCGGCATCATCGCCAACCCCAACTGCTCCACCATCCAGATGGTGGTGGCGCTCAAGCCCATCCACGACGCCGTCGGCATCGAGCGCATCAACGTCGCCACCTACCAGGCGGTGTCGGGCACGGGCAAGGAGGCCATCGAGGAGCTGGCCCAGCAGACCGCGCTGCTGCTCAACGGCAAGCCGGTCGAGCCGCGCGTCTACCCCAAGCAGATCGCCTTCAACGCGCTCCCGCACATCGACGTCTTCCTCGACAACGGCTACACCAAGGAAGAGATGAAGATGGTGTGGGAGACGCGCAAGATCCTGGGCGACGAGTCCATACAGGTGAACCCCACCTGCGTGCGCATCGCCGTCTTCTACGGCCACTCGGAGGCGGTCCATATCGAGACGCGCGGGAAGATCACCGCCGAGCAGGCGCGCGCCCTGCTGGAGAAGGCGCCGGGCGTGCAGGTGATGGACGAGCGCGCGCCCGGCGGCTACCCCACGGCCGTGACCGAGGCCGCGCACCACGACGCGGTCTTCGTGGGCCGCATCCGCGAGGACATCTCGCATCCGCGCGGGCTGGACCTCTGGATCGTGGCCGACAACGTGCGCAAGGGCGCGGCGCTCAACAGTGTGCAGATAGCGGAAATTCTGGTAAAAGACTACCTCTGAGAACGATAACGACAGCCTCGGCGGTCAGGGACGACGGCGGCCAGGGGCGGGCGCGGACCCGCCGCGGGCCTGCGCGAGGGGCGCGCGTAACGGACAACCACTGAAGGGAGCGACCATGGCGCGGAAACCGGCTCTTGCCCTCCTGCTGGCTCTGGTCCTCGCGCTGCCGCACCTGCCGGCCCATGCGCTGGCGCTGGGCGACATCCAGATCCGCTCGGCGCTCAACCAGCCGCTGGATGCCGAGATCCCCATCCTGGCTGCACGGGCCCACGAGATCGACGGCCTCGTGGTGACCCTCGCCGACGCGCAGGCCTTCGCGGCGGCGGGGCTCGAGCGGCCCTTCCTGCTGAGCCGGCTGCGCTTCGCGGTCGAGCGCGACGCCCGGGGGCTGCCCCGCATCCGCGTGCGCACGCGCCAGCCCGTGCGCGAGCCCTTCCTCACCTTCATCCTCGAGGCGACCTGGCCCCAGGGGCGGCTGCTGCGCGAGTACACGATCCTGCTCGACCCCCCGGTGACGACGGCCGAGGCGCCGCCCGCGGTGGCGGCGCCGGCCCGGCCCGCGCCGGCCCCCGCGCCAGCCGCGGCGTCCGCACCCGCTTCCGCGCCCGCGGCGCCGGCCGGCGCCGCGGTGGCCGCCGGCGGCCGCTACGGGCCGGTGCGCCGCAACGAGACCCTGTGGGCCATCGCGACCCGTCTGCGCCCGGCTGACGACGTGACGGTGGAGCAGATGATGCTGGCCCTGCTGGAGGCCAATCCCGAGGCCTTCGTGGCCGGCAACATCAACCGGCTGAAGGCCGGCTACGTCCTGCGGGTGCCGGCGGCCGAGACGGTACGCGCCATCGATCCCGCGGCGGCGCGTGCCGAGGTGCGCCGGCAGACGGCCGCCTGGCGCGCGGTGCGGCGCCGGGCCACGCAGGCCCGGGCTGGTGCGGGCGGCGGTGCGCAGCCGCGTCTGCGCCTGGTCGCCCCGGAGGCCGGGCCCGAGGCGGGGCGCGGCGCCGTGGCCGAGGCCGCCCCGGGCACGGGCACGCCCGGTGAGGCGGGCGCCGGGGGAGGCGAGGCCGCCCCCGCGGCGGGCGAGGCCCAGGCGCTCCAGGCGCGCATCGCCGAGCTCGAGGGGCGGCTCGAGCGGCTGCAGCAGCTCCTGGCCCTGAAGGACGACGAGCTCGCCACGTTGCAGGCCGAGCTGAGGCGGCTGCGAGGCGAGGCCGGCGAGGCCCGGGCCGGGGCCGAGGCCCCGGGTGCGGGCGAGGCGGCCCACGAGGGGCGGCCGGCCGCCCCGGGCGAGGCGGCCGGCCCGCCCGCTGCCGACGAGGCCGAGGCGGCGGGTGAGGCCGAGGCTGCGGGCCCGGCGGCGGAGGCCGAGGCGCCCGCCGGCGCGGGTGAGGGCGCGCAGCCACCGGCGGAAGAGGGCGAGGCCACCACCGTGGCGCAGGCCCCGGCCGGGACCAACCCGTATGCGCGGCCCGACTTTCCCCGGGTGGACGTGGAGCGCCTCAAGGCCCGGCCGCCCGCCACGCCGGCGCCGGCTCCCTCCGCGGCGGGTGGCAGTGGCTTCCTGGCGGCCCTCGCCGCCAACCCCTACACCCTGTGGGCGGGCGGCGTGGTGGCCGTGCTGCTCGCCGCCCTCCTGCTGCTCGCCATCCGGCGCCGCCGCCTGGCCGAGGAGGACTTCCAGGAGAGCATCCTCACCCAGCAGCCCGCCGCCGGAGCGGGTGAGGGCGCCGCGTCCGAGGCTGGGGCCGCCGAGCCCACCCCGGCGCGCGCCGCCGAGGGGGAGTCGGCCCTCATCAGCGACTTCGCCACCAGCGACCTCACGGCCCTGGAGACGGAGACCGAGGCCGATCCCATCGCCGAGGCCGACGTCTATCTCGCCTACGGTCGCTACCGCCAGGCCGAGGGCCTGATCCGGGAGGCCATCGAGCGGGAGCCGGAGCGCCTCGAGCTCAAGATCAAGCTGCTGGAGATCCTGCATGCGGCCGGCGACCGGACCGGCTTCGAGGGCGTGGTGGCCGAGCACCAGGAGGCGCTCACCGCCGACGAGGCCGTGTGGGCCCGCGTGCTGAGCATGGGGCGGGCGCTCGCGCCCGACAACCCGCTCTTCGCCGAGGCGGATGAGCCCGCGCCCGGTGTGGAGCCGGGCCTTGCCGAGGGGCCGACGGAGACGGACGGGGCCCAGCAGGTCGAGCTCGCCGACATCGAGCTCGGCGAGCTCGAGCAGGCCCCCGCCGAATCCGGCATGCCCGAGCCGGAGGAATCCCTCGACTTCGATCTCGGCGAGCCGGGGGCTGCCCCCGGTGCCGAGGGGGTGCCCGAGGCGGCGGAGGGCGCCGCCGAGCCGGCCAAGGGCGAGGCAGAGGAGCCCTCGGAGGGCGCCGGTGGCCTGGAGGACACGGGCACCATCGAGTGGGAAGCGCCGGAGATCGAGCCTCCGGAGGAGGAGCTCGAGTCTCCGGAGGAAACGAGCGAGGCAGCCGCGGAGCCGGCCGAGCCCTCCCTGCCCGAGAGGGAGGCCGCCCCCGAGACGCCCGAAGGGGAGGGAGCCGCCCCCTCGGCGGCAGAGGGCGAGGGGGCGCCCGAGCCGGAGGGCGAGGTGGTGGCGGGCGGCCTCGCCAGCGACGGGGACGAGGTGGCCACCAAGCTGGACCTCGCCCGCGCCTACATGGAGATGGGCGATCCCGACGGCGCCCGCGAGCTGCTGGAGGAGGTCGTCGCCGAAGGCAACGAGGCCCAGCGCGAGGAGGCCGAGTCGCTCCTGAAGCAGCTCGGCTGAATCCTGCGCGTCCTTGCACCCGGCCATCCGCATCCTCCTGCTGCTGGCCCTCGCGGCGGGCGTGGGCCGTGCCTCGCCCGCGGGTGTGGCCCTCATGCTCCTCGGTGTCCTCGCCGCCTGGCTGCTCACCCCTGGCCTGGGATGGCGCGCGGCCGTGCGCCAGCTCCGTGCCCTGCGCTGGCTCCTGCTCGCGGTGCTGATCGCCTACGTCGGCTTCACGCCGGGCGAGCCCCTGTGGCCCCGTCTCCCCTGGTCGCCGAGCCGCGCCGGGCTGGAGGCGGGGCTGCTGCGGGCCGGGGCCCTGGCCGCGCTCGCGCTCGCGGTGCAGGTCCTGCTCGCGCGCACGCCCGCGGCGGAGCTGGTGGGCGGGCTGCGTTGGCTGCTGCGGCCCGCGGGGGCGCGCTTCGCCGACCGGCTCGCCCTGCGCCTGGCCCTCACGCTGGAGCAGGTGGCCCCGGCCCGCCAGCGCGCGCTGGCCGCCGTCGCGACGGCGGGGCGTCGGCCCGGCGCCCTCGTGGCGGGCGCCGCGGCGCTGTGGCGCGAGACCCTCGCCCGGGCCGAGGCGGCCGAGCCCGCCCCCGTGGCAGTGCCCGCGCAGGGCCGCCCGCGGGCCTGGGAGTGGGCCGTGCCCGCGGTCGTCCTCGGGCTGTTGCTGGTTGCCTGACGGCGCCGCCCGCACATCATGTGCCCACGGTGCCGCCGCCCTTGCGGCGGCGAGGCGAGGGCGGTAGAAGCGACGAGCGGTG
>Ga0256839_1000684_pt1 | contig 43456 bp, 32 predicted proteins | sample 354166metaG_FD_185968 | JGI IMG/M metagenome (GOLD analysis project Ga0256839, IMG submission 185968) | Hydrothermal vent microbial communities from Mid Atlantic Ridge, Atlantic Ocean - 354-166 | ecosystem: Environmental > Aquatic > Marine > Hydrothermal vents | place: Atlantic Ocean: Mid...
GTCCAGCCGGCCCGCGGGGTAGACCCCGGGAACAGGGATGTAGTCCGCCAGGGTGGGCCGGCCTTCCCGGTCGGTGAACTTGCACAGGACCCGATAGGGCTTGTGGAAGAGGATGAGCCGGGCCATGCTATGTGTTTGTCTGGCGTCTTGGCCGTACCCGGAGCCCGAACACCCCCATCGCGGCGGCCCCCACCAGAGGGGGCAGCAAGAGGAAGGCCAGGGCCGTGTCCAGTCCCATCCGGTCGGCCAGGGTGCCGGTGAGCCAGGAGCCCAGGCCTCCGGGCCACCAGCCCAGGCCCATGACCACGCCAGCCGCGAACCCCGCGCCCCGGGGCCACACCTCCTGGGCCATGACCACGGCCACGGGGAAGGTCCCCCCCACCAGCAGGCCCATGAGCCCGGCCAGCACCATCTGGGCCGGGCCGCGGGCGGCCAGGAAGAGCCCGTAGGTGGGTGCCAGCAGGCCCAGGCTCACCCACATCACCGGCCAGCGCCCGACCCGGTCCGAGAGGACACCCCCCACCAGGCTCCCGCCTCCCACCAGGGCCGAGAAGGCGAAGAGCATCTGGCCGCCGTAGAGCAGGGGATGGCCCTGGGCCTCCAGCCAGGTGGGCAGGTAGGTCATGAACGCGATCTGGAACCAGGAGCGGGCCGCGGCCGCGAGGACCACCAGGGACAGGGCCAGGAGCGAGGCCTGGCTCCGGGCGTCGTCCAGGGCGGTGGGGCCGGTCTGTCGGGCGCCGTGCCCTTCCCGAAAGCCCAGCCAGAGGAGGCCGCCCACGGCCAGGCCCAGGGGGATCACCCCCAGGGTTCCGGCCAGACCGAGGCGGTGCAGGGCCAGGGCCATGAGCAAGGGGCTCAGGGCCGCGCCCAGGTTGCCGCCCACGGAGAAGAGGGACATGGCCGCGCCCTTGCGACGGCTGGCCCGGGCTGCGTGGCTGGCCACCGAGGCCGCGGCGGGATGGAAGGCCGCGGAGCCCAGACCGGCCAACACCACCAGCCCCAGGAGGGCCGGATAGCTGGGCACCAGGCCCACCAGCCCGATGAGCCCGGCCAGCCAGGCCACGCTCCACGCGGCCACCGTCCGGGCGTCCCAGCGGTCGCTCAGGTGGCCGAAGAGGGGTTGGGCCAGGGTCACCGCAGAGGTGGAGGCCAGGGCCACGGTGCCGATCTGGCTGTAGCTCAGGGTCAGCCGTTCCTGGAGCAACGGGTAGACCACGGGCAGGAAACCGTGGGCCAGCTCCAGGGCAAAGTGGCCCAGCGCGGTGAGCCCGATGGCCCACAGGGCCTGGCTCCGGAGGGTCCGTCCAAGGGCGGGGGCGGTGGAGAGTCGTGTCATGGCTCGGATGGGATGGATGGGGTCAGGGGGCGGCGCCGGAGCCTTGTCGACGCGGCCCGTCGCCGTGGCCATTGTACGACGCGTCGGGGCGGATGTAAAGCCGGGTCGCGTTCCAGGACAGGGCCATGGGGGAGGGCCTCCTCCTGCCGTGGCTACGCCCGCTCTGGAAGGGCTGTCCGGGCCGTCCGACGGCGGGCCAGGATGCCCAGCCCCAGGGATGCCAGACCCATCAGGGCCGCCAACAGCCCGAACATCCCCGGGTATCCCAGGCTGGCCACCAGCACTCCGCCCAGCACCGGGCCTGCGACCTTGCCGCCGTTCTTCAGGGTGCCCGCGAAGCCCAGACCTGTGGCCAGGGGACCCTGGGCCACCTGGCCCGCGATGAGGGCCAGGGTGGCCGGGAAGATCAGGGCCTGGGCCCCGCCCAGGAGGACCGCCAGCCCCAGGAGCGTGGTGGGGTGACGGCTCCAGGGGAGCCAGGGCAGGACCATGGCCAGGCCGGCCAGGCCCAGGGCCACGGCCTGGAGGTGGCCCAGCCGATCGCCCAGCCGGCCGCCCAGAGGCCTGAGCAGGAGGAGGCTCAGCTCCTGGAGGGCGAAGAAGAGGCCGATCTGGGCCGTGGTGAAGCCCCCAGCCAGCGCGTAGAGGGGCAGAAAGGCCTTCAGCGCGTAGGTGGCCACGTAGATCCCGGCCTCCAGGCCTCCGGCCAGCCAGATGGCCGGAACGTACCACACCGTGCGCACGGTCCGCCCCAGGCTGTTCACGGCCTTGAGCCCGGGGCCGAGCCCAGGGCCAGCCGGAAGGCGTCTGGGGACACGGGGGCCGGAGGGATTGCCCCCCTCGTCCATCCAGTACAGGGGGAGGAAGGCCAGCCCACTGAGGAGGCCGGTGACCGCGAAGACGGTCTCTGGCTCCATGGCCAGCAGGAGCCAGCCGGCCAGGGCCGGTCCTGCCACATATCCGGCCGAGCGGGCCATGCCGAACCAGCCCAGGCTCTCGGCCCGACGCTGGGGGTTGCGCTCGGCCACGTAGGCCACGGTGACGGGCCCGAAGATGGCCGTGGCCGTGCCGTGGACCAGGCGCAGGGCCACCAGATGGCCTGGGGTCTCCACCAGCCGGTAGAGGAAGGGGATGCCCGCGAAGAGGGCCACGCCCAGGGCCATCCAGATCCGACGGCCCGTGCGATCGGAGAGGAAGCCGAAGAGCGGTTTCGTCACCATGCCCGTGAGGGTGGAGACCGAGACAATGGTGCCCAGGAGCACGTCCGACGCGCCCAGGCTCGCGGCGAAGAGGGGCAGGAGGGGTGTCTTGCCCATCTGGTACGCGACGCGCACCAGGAGATCGGACAGGGTGACAAGGGTCAGGTTGCGGCGGTCCATTGGTGGGTGTGACGGATGGGTGTCGGTGGTGTTTGGCTGGACAAACCGGTTCAGTTGTCGGCATCGGCCTCTGGGCAGGGACAGCCACGGGGGCTCGGGCCTGGCCTCAGCCCTTGACGCTGCCCGCGGTGAGGCCACTGACCAGGTAACGTTGCAGGGCCAGGAAGATGACCACGATGGGGATGGCGCCGATGAGCGAGCCGGCCGCGAAGATCCCCCACCGGTTCGCGTACTGGTCGCGGATGAAGAGGCTCAGGCCCACGGCCAGGGTGTAGTTCTGGGACGAGGTCAACATGACCCGGGCCAGGACGAACTCGGAATAGGTGCCGATGAAGATGAGCAGCCCCACCACCACCAGGATGGGACGGGCCAGCGGCAGGAGCACCTTCCAGAAGAGCTGCCAGTGGGTGGCCCCGTCGATGGTGGCGGCCTCGTCCAGGTCTCGGGGTACGGAGTCGAAGAAGCCCTTCATGAGCCAGGTGTTGACCCCCAACACCCCGCCCAGGTAGATCAGGATGAGCCCGCCGTGGGTGTTCAGCCCCAGCCAGGGGATGTACCGGCCGAGCTGTTGGAGGATGAGGAAGAGGGCCACCATGTTCAGGAAGTTCGGGAAGACCTGGACGAGCAGGACGGTCTGGAGCAGGCTTCGGCGGCCCCGGAAGCGGAAGCGGGAGAAGGCATACGCGGCCAGGGCGGTGAGGAGGAGGCCCAGCACGGTGGTGAGGGTTGCGATGCGCAGGGAGTTCACCATCCAGGTGCGGAACGGGAAGAGCTCGTTGTCGAACAGGGCCCGGTAGTTGTCCAGGGTCGCGAGGGGTGGGATCAGTTGTTGGTTGACCAGGGAGTTGCGGGGATCGAAGGACGCGGACAGGATCCACACCACCGGGAAGAGGGCGTAGACGATGGCCACCAGGGCCACCAGCAGGCGGAAGGCCAGGGACACCCGCCGCTGTCGAGCCAGGGAACCGGGACGGGGGGAAGGGGATCTCATGGTTCAGAGCTGCTCCGCGCGTTCCTCCAACATCCGGGTGTAGCGAAACTGGATGTAGGTGATGGCCACCAGGATCAGGAAGATGGCCACGGTGATGGCGGCCGCGTAGCCCAGGTCGGCCCCTCGGCCACTGGCGAAGGCGATACGGTAGGTGTAGGTGACCAGGATGTCCGTGTGGCCCACGGGCGAGGGGGTGCCGCTCATGGGGGGGCCGCCCTGGTTGTAGAGGTCGATGACCACGAAGTTGTTGAAGTTGAAGGCGAAGGAGGCCACCAGGAGGGGGCCCAGGCTGATGAGCAGCAGGGGAAAGGTGATGAAGCGGAAGCGCTGCCAGGGGCCTGCCCCATCGATCTCCGCGGCCTCGTAGATGTCCCCGGGCAGGGCCTGGAGCGCGCCGGTGGAGATGAGGAACATGTAGGGGAAGCCCAGCCACAGGTTCACCAGGACCACGCCGACCTTGGCCCAGTAGGGATGGCTGAACCAGGGGATCTCCAGGCCCAGGGTGTCCCGGAGGAAGAGGTTCACCACGCCGTACTGGGGGTTGAGCAGACCCACCCAGATGGGCACGCTGATGAAGGCCGGGATGGCGTAGGGGATCAGGAGCATGGAGCGGATGGCTCGGCGGAAGGGCATCTCCGGGGGGTTGAAGAGGAGGGCCAGGAAGAGCCCGACCCCGAAGGTGGTGACCACCGTCAGCCCCGCGAAGGCCACGGTCCACAGGAAGACCCGGATGAAGGGCTGGCGCAGGGCCGGGTTCGTGAGCAGGCGCCGGAAGTTCTCCGCGCCGATGAAGACCTGGAACCCCGGCTGGAGCACCTCCCCGTCCTCGGCCACCCAGGAGCCCTCCACGGCCCGGTAGCGTTTTCCCGTGGCGTTGTCCAGGATGGCATCCTCCTGGGGCAGGTAGGTGTAGCGCTGGATGTAGCGGCCGGCCTTGCCCAGCCGTTTGTCGCTGACCCGGAACTGGTGCTCGCCCACGCCGAAGGTCACCTGGACCAGGCGGGCGGTGTGGCCCTCCCGGATGAGCTCCCCTCGGCTCAGCCGACGATAGCCCTCCAGGACCTCTGGGGGCTCCCCTTCCACGGGTTCGGGCGGCGCCTCTGGCCGGACGAGGAGCTGGCTGCCATCCGGGGCCACGAGCCAGAGCAGGTAATCGCCCTGGGGGGAGACATAGGCCACGTAGTCGTAGAGGGCCTGGCCCTCCGGCAGGTAGCGCCGCTGTTCCAACACCCGGATGGCCAGGGGTTTGCTCAGCAGGTGGCCGTCGCCGTAGTTGGTGAACGCGGTGTAGACGGTGAAGAGGATGGGGTAGAGCACCATCACCGCCAGGAGGGCCAGTCCCGGCGAGATCCAGCGCAGGGGGTAGAGCTCCTCCTGCAGGAAGATCCGGTTCACCAGGAGGGTGACCCCGGCCAGCACCGTGCCCAGGGGCCAGAAGCCGTCCCGGAGCATCTGGTAGACGAGCCAGATGGCTATCCCGTCGACGAGGGCCAGGCCCCCCAGGCGGAGGAGCCAATGGGGCCCGCGAGGGGCCCCTGGGGCAGGGGCTGCTCGAGCGCTCCCTGCCCCAGGGCCGCCGGACCGCCGCTCCATGGGCTCACTGCTCTCCGGAGATGGCGGCCCGGATCTGTTCGGCCGCGTTGCGGAAGGCCGTCTCGGGATCCTCCGCCTGCTGGAAGATCAGGGTGATGGCGTCGCCCCAGGCAGACCACACCGCGGACATCTCGGGGATGGCCGGCATGGGCAGCCCATTGGCCCCGGCCGCGGAGAAGCCCACCAGGTCCGGGTCCTGGATCTGCTCCCGCACCGGCAGGTAGGCCGAGGGCCGTGGATCCGCGTCGAAGATGGCCTGCATGATGGCCTCGGTGGCCACGAAGTCCACCAGGAAGGTCTGGGCCAGCAGGGGGTCCGGGCTGAACGCGCTGACCATGAAGCCCTGGACGCCCAGGAAGGGCTGGGCCTCCTGGACCTCACCGGGCAGTTCGGCCACTGCATAGGGCACCCCGGACTCCCGCAGCCGGGACAGGGCCCAGGGGCCGGTGACGATCATGGCCGCGTCGCCGTTCTCGAACATGGCATGGGCCGTGTCCCAGTCGATGTCCGCCTTCAGGTGTCCCTCTTTCACCATCATGTCCAGCCACTGGGCCGCGGCAATGGAGCCCGGGCTGTCGATCCCCACGTCCGAGGGATCGTAGCCCTCCTCGGTGAGGCCGAAGACGTAGCCCCCGAACGCGGTCTGGATGGGGAAGAAGTGGTAGGGATCGCCCTGTTGGAGCACGTAGCCCTGGTCCACCATGCCCTGGGCCTCCAGCTCCGCTGCCACCTCCGCGACCTGGCTCCAGGTGGTGGGGGGCTCGGCCACGAGCTCTGGGTTGTAGACGAAGGCCACGTTCTCGGTGGCGTAGGGCAGGCCGTAGAGGATGCCGTCGTAGACAAATGCCTGGGTGGCCGCGTCCAGGAACTCCCCGGCCTTCTCCCCCAGGTCCATCTCGGCCAGCAGGCCGTTCACCACCAGCTCACCCAGCCAGTCGTGGGCCCCGATGATGATGTCCGGCCCTTCGCCGGTGGGCGCGGCCACCTTGAAATCGTCCCGGATATCGTCGAAGCTCTTCTCGGTGACCCGGACACAGACCCCGTACTCCGCCTGGAAGGTGTCGCCCACCTCCCGCAGCACCGGTGCCCGGTTGGTGTCGGCCCAGATGGTCAGGGTGGGAACACCCTCCGGACACAGGGCGGCCTGCTCCTCGGCTTCGGCCCCGGCCTCCTCCGCGGGGACGGCCTCCTCGGCCTCGGCCGCCGCCTCCTCTACCGCCGCGGCTTCCTCCGGAGTGGGCGAGGGCTCGGCCTCCTGGGCGGCCGGCTGCGTTTCCTGGGCAGGTGGCTGCCCGCCTGGGCAGGCCGCCAGTACCAGGCTGGCCGCCAGCAACACGGTGACCATCATCCACAGTCGGTGTCCCATGGTCTCCTCCTCTGGAATGTGGGTGGACAGGACAGTACGGCGTTATGCACCGCGTGGCTCGAGGCCCGGGACGGCCCACGGGGCGCGGCCACGCCTTGCGCACCGGACGGATTGCGGGCAGCGGGAACCCAGAGCGAGCCCCCGTGGCTCATCTCCTGGGGGGTGGGCCGGTGCTGGCCCGGATCACCAGCTTGGAGGAGAGGAGTCGGTGGCCCCGGGGACGGCCTCCCTCCTGGATGGCCTGGATCAGCATCTCCGCGGCGGCCGCGCCCATCTCCCGGTAGGGGACCCGCAGGCTGGTCAGCTCGGGGGTCAGGTGACGGGCCTCCGGCGAGTCGTTGGTGCCCACCACGGAGACGTCCTGGGGCACCCGCAGGCCCCGCTCGCGCAGGCCCCGGAGGAGGCCCACGGCCATCAGATCGTTGCCCGCGTAGTAGGCCGTGGGCGCGCGTTCCGGCTTCACCCGGGTCCTGGCCACGGCCTGGTAGCCGCCGTCCTCCGCGAAGTAGCCGTAGTCGATCCAGTGGGCCTCCACCGGGAGACCGGCCCGGGCCATGGCCTCCCGATAGCCCTCCAGCCGCTCCTTGACCACGGTGTTGTCCGGATCGCCGCCCACGTAGGCGATGCGGCGGTGGCCCAGCCGGATCAGGTACTCCACCACCTCTCGGGTGGCGGCCTGGTTGTCCGCGTCCACCCAGGCCACGTCGGGGTGGTGGGCCGGCGGGTGGCCGATGAGGACCAGGGGAGGGGCCTGGCGTTGCAGTTCCCCCACGGTGTCCACGTCCAGTCGAGAGCTGGCCACCACGATGCCGTCGGCCTGGCGGGTGCGCAGGATGTCCAGGATCTGGACGATCTCGTCGCTGTAGCTCTCGCAACCGCCCAGCAGCAGGCGGTAGCCATGGCTGTAGGTCACGGCCAGCAGGCCGGCCATGAGCTGGGGGAAGAAGGCGTCCTGGAAGTAGCCCTCGAACACGTGGGGCACCACCAGGGCGATGGTCTGGGTCCGCTGGACCGAGAGGGAGCGGGCAATGGCGTTGGGCCGGAAGTTCAGCGCCTGGGCGGCCTCCAGGACCCGTTGGCGGGTGCGGGGGCTGATCTGGGCATGGCCGGAGAAGACCCGGCTCACGGTGCTGGGGTGGACCCGGGCCCGGGCGGCCACATCCCGGATGGTGGGTCGGTTGCCCCGGCGGCCGTTGTTGCGCGTGGCCATCGTCAGGACCCTGTGTCTGCTCGATGTCTGGACGCTGCGGAGGTGAGGGCAGTCGGGAACAGAGCGGTGCACAGTGCAACCGTTTGCACCACCGCCATGATAGGGGGGATGGGGGAAAATGTCAAGATCCGCGTTGCCCGCCGGGGGCGGTGGCACCGTCGACCGACACCCTGTGTCTGAGGACACACACCCCGGGTCCGGTTGGCCCCGCCTTCTCGGCCCACAGCCCGGCACGGTGCCCGGCTTGCCGGGCACGCTCTGGGATCCGGGGAGGATCTGGTATGATGTGGGGGGCGAGGGCCTGTGGAGCCCTTTGCACGGGACGACGAGGACGGTGGAGGCCGGAGATGCCCGTTCCCCGTTCGTTCGGGATCCCCTCCGGGGCAGGGCCTTCCATCGCTTGCAAGGAGGCAGAGATGTTGGTGGTCCGTGAGGAGCTGGAACGTCGTGAGGAGGCGATCCTGGCACCCTATGCCATGCGGAGCAGCCAGACCCGGGGCCGCGCCCACCCAGAGGCGGAGCACCCCTATCGCACCGCCTATCAACGGGACCGGGATCGGATCATCCACACCACGGCCTTTCGCCGTCTGGAGTACAAGACCCAGGTCTTCGTCTACTCCGAGGGGGATCACTACCGCAATCGCCTGACCCACAGCATCGAGGTGGCCCAGATCGGCCGCACCCTGGCCCGGGCCCTGGGCTGCAACGAGGACCTGACCGAGGCCATCTGCCTGGCCCACGATCTGGGCCATCCTCCCTTCGGCCACACGGGCGAGGAAACCCTGGACGACCTGATGCGGGAGCATGGGGGCTTCGACCATCAGCGGCAGACCTACCGCATCATCACCGAGCTGGAGCGCCGCTACCCCGATTTCCCCGGCCTCAACCTGACCTACGAGGTACGGGAGGGCGTGGTGAAGCACGACACCGCCTACGATGTGGTGGATGCCCGGGACTACCACCCGGAGGAGCGGGGCACCCTGGAGTGCCAGCTCAGCAACCTGGCCGATGAGATCGCGTACAACACCAGCGACACGGACGACGGCCTGCGCAGCGGCATCCTGGAGCCCCAGGAGGTCCTGGGCCTGGCCATTGGGCGACGGGTGTTGGAGAGCCTGGGAGAGGGGAGGGACTTCGACCTGTCCGTGCCCTTGAACCGCTATCGGTTCATCCGACGGATGGTGGGCATCGAGGTGACGGACGTGGTCCACGCCACCGCGGCCCGCCTTGCGGAGTACCGGGTGGACAGCCTGGAGAAACTGCGACAGCTCCCCGGCAACGTGGCCACCTACTCGCCGGAGCTGACCGAGGAGAACCTGGAGCTGAAGCAGTTCCTCTTCGAGAACTTCTACCGCCACTATCGGGTGGTGCGGATGGCCACCAAGGCGGACCGGACCCTGCGGGCCCTGTTCCAGGCCTATGTGTCCGAACCCCGGCAGCTCCCTCCCGAGACCCTGGCCCGGGTTCGAGAGGCGCCGGCACATCTCCACCGCATCGTCTGCGACTACATCGCGGGGATGACGGATCGGTTCGCCATCCAGGAGTACCGGCGGCTCTTCGACCCGGAGGAGCGGGTCTGAGACGGGGGAGCCGGTCCTATTTCCGGTACCACACCCGGAGCTGCACCCGCAGCATCTGGAAGCCGGCACCGGGCTCCTGGGCCAGAAAGGCCGCCTCCTCCACCCGGCCTTCCAGGCGCAGATGTTGGGTGCTCACCTCGAATCGGGCATCCGGTGCAGCCTCCACGGGCGATGCCTCCTGGGAATCCGAGGCGATGGCGTCGCGGCCTCGGTCCAGAAGGGCCATCTGCCCCGGGTCCAGCCCAGGGCTGACCAGAGGCACGTGGGCCCGCTCGTCCGATGCCGCGTCCCACAGCCAGACATGGACCATGTGGATCCGCTGCAGGGACGTGTCCAGGGGCTCCAGCTCGGGGGTGCCCACCCCGTAGTAGCCCATGAGCCGCTCATCGTCCTCCAGGGGCCTGGCGATCTCCAGGTCCCGGTGGCCGTAGCGGTATTCCACCACCTCCTCCAACAGCAGCCGCTCCCCGGCCCCTTGGGGCTCCTGCAGGCTCTCGGCCAGCTCCTGGACCCGTTGGACCATCGCGGTCACCAGGGGAAGGCGGGTGTTCTCCCCGGCCTCCTCCGCGGAGGAGGCTTCCGGGAGCTCTCCAGAGGCCCCAGGTCGGGACGACTCGTCCATCTCGTCCTCCGGACCGTCCGGGGGGGGCTCTGGAGAGGCGGAGGGCCCTGGGCGAATGCGCAGGAACCCATCTGGGGTCTCGGAGTCTGCCGGCTCTGGGGGATCGCCGTGGTCCGGCCGCGGCGCTTCCGGGGCCCTGGGCGCCTCGGTCGCCTGGGCCGGAGAGGTGGTGGGCGTTTCCGGGGCAAACTGGGGCTCCTGGTGGAGCTCCTCTGGATCGTAGACGAACGTCCCCCGGGGAGGACGAGAGCGGGGGGCGGGGGGGAGCTCCTCGGGCGGGCGCCACTCCGGCCCAGGGGTTCGGAGGGCCTCTGGGCTGGGATGCGGGGCCGGGGGGCCTTCTGCTCCTTCATCCGGGGAGGCGTGGGGCTCCCGTTCCCATGAGCTCTTGGGGCTCTCGTCCTGACGCCAGGGGGCCGGGCCGGGGGCGTGTCCTTGTTCCCCAGCTTCGCCAGGTCCCGGTGTGGTCTCGGGCACGGGAACACCCGGGGAGAGGACGGCCTCTCTCAAGGGGCGAGCCGAAGCCGGGCCCGTGTCTCGGGTCCGGCCCTGGGATCTCCCGGGGCGGCGCAGGAGCCAGAGGCCCAGGAGCCCCAGGAGAAGGACCACCAGGATGGCCAGGAGCCAACGCCACCAGGGGGTGGCGGCCGCCTCGGCGGTGGCCAAGGGCGGTGGGGCCACCCGGTTCTGGGGTGGGGGGGCCTGGGCCAGGGCTGTGGCCAACATGCGGAGGTTCACCCGGCGGATGTTGCCGCCGGGGGGGTTCGTGGCCTCGTAGTAGCGGATGGCCTCCTGGATGGCCCCCTGGGGATCCGCGAGATTGCCCAGCCGGGCCAGCGCGGTGGGCAGATCTCGGGAGGCCGCGTACGCGTCGGCCACCGCGGCCACGTAGTGGACACGCAGATCCGGCCGTAGGTCCTCCAGGGTGGCGTTGGTCCACTCCACAGGCCACAGGACCCAGCCGATGAGCAGGCCCAGCAGGAGCCCGGCCAGAAGCGCGGTGATCAGGGGGAGCCATCGGGTGGCGTTGGGCGATCTGTTCACGGTGAGCGCCTCCGTGGATCATAGGAGGTCGGTGTGGCCCTGGGCCCGGAGCCGGGCCACCACCTGTTTGACGTCCTGCATGGCTTCCTTGCGTCCGACGAGGATCGCGTCGTCGGTGTCCACCACCACCAGCCCTTCCACACCCACCAGAACGATGACCCGCCGCTCTGTGCCCCGGACGGTGTTGTGGTCGCTCTCCACGTAGAGCACCTGGCCGGCGACGGTGCGGTTTCCCCGTTCGTCCGCCTCCAGGACCGTGTCCAGGGCATCCCAGCTTCCCACATCGTTCCAGCCTGCCTGGAGGGGGACCACGGCCACCTGCCGGGCCCCCTCCATGATGCCGTAGTCGATGGAGGTGTTGGGCAGGGTGGGCCAGATCTCCTCCAGGACCGCCTGGGCCTGGCCGGTGCCCAGGGCCTGTTGGATGGCCCGCAGCCGTCGGTACAGTTCGGGCATCTGGTGGGCCATCTCGGCCAGCAGCCGGTCCACCCGGGCCACGAAGATCCCCGCGTTCCAGTAGTAGCCGCCGGTGGCGAGAAAGGCCTCCGCGGTGGACCGATCGGGCTTCTCCAGGAACTGCTCCACGGGGTAGATCGGGGGGGTGCCGTCCAGCTCCAGGGGGGGGTCCCGGCGCTTGATGTACCCGTACCCGGTGTGGGGGCGATCCGGTTCCACGCCCAGGGTGGTCAGGTATCCCTGGTGGGCCGCCTCCTCGGCCCGGGCCAGGACGGTCCGAAAACCGGCCGCGTCGGCCACCACATGGTCGGCGGGCAGGATGGCCACCACGGCCTGGGGGTCTCGGCGTTCCAGGTGGATGCAGGCCAGGCCGATGGCCGGCGCGGTGTTCCGCCCACAGGGCTCCACCAGGATATGGCTCGTGGGAAGTTGGGGAAGCTGTTCCTGGACCAGGGCGCGGTAGGCCTGGCCCGTGACCACCCAGATCCGCTCCGGGGGCACCAGGGCCGCCACCCGGTCCACGGTGGCCTGGAGCAGGGAACGCCCGCTGCCGGTCAGGTCGGTGAACTGTTTGGGGTGGCGGGCTCGGCTCTGGGGCCATAGGCGGGTTCCCACACCGCCGGCCAGGATCACCGCGTGCATGGCACTCTCCCGATCACAACATTCTCCCGACCGACCCAAAGCGGTTCTCCAGGTCGTGGTTGTCCCGGATCCCAGGATCCTGGGACGGCCCTCGTGGCCCTTAGGGGATGGCCTCGGCCCGCACGTACTGGAGGGGCCCCACCTGGCGGACCAGTCCCTTGAGCTCCATCACGGTGAGCAGGCTGTTGACCTCGGCCGGGCTCAGGGCTGCGGCCCGGACCAGTTCGTCCACGTGGCGGGGTTCCTGGTCCAGGTGTGCCAGCAGGCTGGCCTCGGCCGGCTCGGGCGGGATGAGCTCCCGGGCCTGCTGTTGGGCCGCCTGGCGCTCCACCCGGAGTTGCTCCAGGAGTTCCTCCGGCGAGAGGAGCGGGCACGCGCCCTGTTGGATGAGCCGGTTGCAGCCCAAGCTGCTGGGGCTGAAGATGGAGCCGGGGACCGCGAAGACCTCCCGGCCCTGGTCCGCGGCGAACTCCGCGGTGATCCGGGCGCCGCTGCGCTCGCCGGCCTCCACCACCACCACGGCCAGGCTGAGGCCGCTGATGATCCGGTTGCGTGGGGGGAAGTTGGCGGCCTCGGCCCGGGTCCCCAGGGGGTACTCGCTGATCAGGGCGCCCTGGGCGGCCACCCGGAGGGCCAGGCCTCGGTTCCGGGCCGGGTAGATCTGGTCCACGCCGCTTCCCAGGACGGCCAAGGTACGGCCCCCCGCGTCCAGGGCGGCCTGGTGGGCGACGGTGTCGATGCCCAGGGCCAGCCCGCTGACCACGGTGACCCGGTGATGGGCCAGCTCTCGGGCCAGGGTCTCGGCCACCTGACGGCCGTAGGCCGAGGCCCGCCGGGTCCCCACCAGGGCCACGGCCACCTCGTCCTGGGGTGTCAGCTCTCCCTGGATGTACAGGACCGGAGGGGGGTGGGGGATCTGGCGCAGGCGGGCTGGGTACGCGGGATCGTCCCAGGTCAGGACCTGGACCCCGGCCTGGCGCACCCGTTCCAGCTCTGCCTGGGGATCCACCTGGCCTCGAAGGGCCATCAGGTTCTCCAGGCTGCGGCGGTCCAGGCCGGCCTGGCGCAGGGTGGACAGAGGGGCCTCCCACGCGGCCTGGATGGAGCCACACAGCTCCAGCAGGGCGGCCAGACGGGCCGGGCCGATGCCGGGCACTCGATTGAACGCGATCCAGTAGGCTTTCTCGTCCACAGGGCGCGCGGGATGGCAGGGCGACGGGCCGCGATGGCGGCAACGGGCGATCTCGAGGAGGCCCGGGCAGGGGTGGGCTATGTGGGCTCCGGGCTCTCCTCCAGGAGCCCCGGCATCAGGCGAACCGTGAGCACCCGGGCCTGGATGTCCACGGATCGGACGACCTGGGCGATGGCGGGGATGAGGAGCTCCCGGCCCCGGTTGATCCCAGGGGCCGGTCGCACCACGTAGACATCGTTGGCCCCGGTGACGATGACATCCACCAGCTCGCCCAAGACCTGGCCCTCCTCTGTGCGTACCTCCAGCCCCAGGAGCTGGTGGATATAGTAGGTGTCCTCCGCCAGTTCCTGGGCGGCTTCCTCCGGGATGTAGAGCCATTCCCCCTGCAGGGCCTCGGCCCCGGTCCGATCCTGGATCCCGTGGAAGCGGACCAGCATCTGGCCCTGGTGGGGACGGGAGGCCGCGATGGTCACCGGCTCCAGGTTCGGGCCCAGGAGGAGGGATTGGCCCGGGGCGAAACGTTCTGGGAAGTCCGTGTGGAGCTGGACCTTCACCTCGCCCCGGAGGCCGTGGGGCCGCAGGATCCGCCCCACGGCCAGGTGGCCTTCGGGGACCGGCGGCTCTCGTCGCTGCCGGAGGTATCTACGGTGTCCGCGGGGCTTGTTCGGTGCCACGGTCAACGGCCCTCTCGGCTCACTGGATCTTCAGCTCCACGTCGGGCCGACGTTGGGCCTGGGCGGCTGCGTGGAGCACGGCCCGCATGGCGTTGGCCACCCGACCCTGTTTGCCGATCACCCGTCCTGTGTCCTCCTTGGCCACCCGGAGGTGGAGCACGGTGCGTTCCCGATAGCGCCGTTGGCGCACCCGGACCTGGTCGGGCTTCTCCACCAGGTTGCGGGCGATGAACTCCACAAGCTTGTCCATGGAACGGTTTCCTCGTTGCAAGGGCTCCTCAGGCGGTCTCGGTGGTGACCTGGGAGGCCTCGGTGGAGCCCTCCTCGGGCGGGCTGTCCTCCTGGGTGGGCTGGGCGATGAGCTTGCCGTTCTCGTCGATGATCCCCATCTTGCGCAGCAGGCGAGCCACCGCGTCGGTGGGCTGGGCCCCCACGCTCAGCCAGTAGATGGCCCGTTCCCGCTTGATCTGGAACGCGGGGGGGTCCGGCAGCGGATCGTAGGTGCCGATGGTCTCGATGAAGCGGCCGTCTCGGGGGCTCCGTTGATCGGCCACCACCACCCGGTAGAAGGGTTTCTTCTTGGCGCCCATGCGGCGCAGTCGAATCCGAACCACGGGAATGTCTCCTTTTCAGTCAGAATGGATTGCCGTTCTACAGGTCACTCCGATCCATGTGGGTCCCGATCCATGCAGGTCGCTCCGACAAGGAGCCGGCGGCCCCGAGGGCGGCGAGGCCGGGATGGGTTCTCCGGGCCTCCGGCGGGGTGCGAGATATCCCCACTCAGGGCTGGCGGGGGCCGTTGAACAGGTTCGGCAGCCCCATCCGGTCCGGGGTCATCCCATCCCTGCGACGGCGGCGAAGCCGGCCCCGGCGTTTCCGGCCCTTCTTGCGCCGTCGGCCCGGGTCGTCCCCCAGCATGCCCATCTGTTTCATCAGCCTGCGCATCTCCCGGAACTGACGGAGGAGCTCGTTGACGTCCTGGACGCTGGTGCCGCTGCCCGCGGCGATGCGACGCCGGCGGCTGGCGTTGAGGATCTCGGGATGGCGTCGTTCCTGGGGAGTCATGCTGTTGATGATGGCCTCCACCCGGGTCAGGTTGCGGGTGGCCTCCTGGGGATCGATCTGCTTGGCCAGTTGGTTGACCCCCGGGATCATCTTCAGCAGGTCGGTCAGGGGCCCCATGCGCTTGAGCTGGTGAAGCTGGTGGAGGAAGTCCTCGAAGTCGAAATCCCCCTGGCTGAGTTTGGCCTCCAGGGCTGCGGCCTCCTCCTCGCTGATCTGTTCCTGGGCCCGCTCGATGAGGGTCAGGACGTCGCCCATGCCCAGGATCCGGCTGGCCAGCCGGTCGGGGTGGAAGGGCTCCAGGCCATCCAGTTTCTCGCTGGTCCCCAGGAACTTGATGGGCACGCCGGTGACCTGGCGGACGCTGAGCGCGGCCCCGCCCCGGGCGTCGCCGTCCACCTTGGTGAGGACCAGGCCGGTGATGGGCACCCGTTGGTGGAAGCCCTGGGCCACTCGGACGGCCTCCTGGCCGGTCATCGCGTCCACCACCAGGAGGACCTCGGCCGGCTGGGTCACCAGCCGGACCTGCTCCAGTTCCTGCATCATGGGTTCGTCGATCTGGAGGCGGCCCGCGGTGTCCAGGATGACCGTGGTGTAGGCCTTCTCCCGGGCCAGCTTCACCGCGTCCCGGGCGATGGTGGGCGCGGGCACCTGGGTGCCCTGGCTGTGGACGGGGATGTCGATCTGTCGTCCCAGGGTCTCCAACTGCTGGATGGCTGCCGGGCGGTAGATGTCCGCGGCCACCAACAGGGGCCGCTGGCCGTCCTTGCGCAGCCGGAGGGCCAGCTTGGCCGCGGTGGTGGTCTTGCCGGAGCCTTGGAGGCCCACCAACATGATCACGTTGGGCGGCGGGCCGGAGAGGTCCAACGGTGCGGGATCCCCCAGGAGCCGGATGAGCTCCTCGTGGACGATCTTGACCACCTGCTGGGCCGGCGTGAGGCTCTGCATCACCTCCTCGCCCACGGCCCGCTCCCGGATCCGGGCCACGAACTCCTTGACCACTTTGTAGTTGACGTCGGCCTCCAACAGGGCCAGCCGAACCTCCCGAAGGGCGGTGTCCACGTCCTTCTCGGTCAGCTTGCCCTGCCGGCCCAGGCGGTCGAAGACGCTCTGCAGTTTGTCGGTCAGGTTGTCGAACACCGTTGGCCTTCCATGCTGTGCTCCAGGCCAGGGCCCAAGGCCCCGTCTGCCGGCCCGGTGGGTCTCGCACGATCCGCGTACCGAACGTCTATTCTACTGTAAGTGGAGACTCGGGTCAAATGGAGTGCGGATCGGGTGGCCCCCACGTCGAGGGATCCTGGCCGCGGCGAGGGCGGCGGGCACCGTCCCGGGCCGGCCTGCCCACCTCCCCGGCCTGGGCGGGCCCACGTCGAGCCCCCTGGGGACTTGCCCCCAGCCCCACAAGGGATTAGGATTAGGACACTCCCGGATCCCCGCCGTCACCCTGGAGGCGCCCCTGTGTTCTGACCATCGGAGGGATACCATGGACCGCACGCCCCCTGCCACCGGCAACGAGGAGATCGAGCTCTACATGCGGACCTACTACTCCCTGCTGCGCAGCAGCGCGCCCATCCGCCTGCGCAGCCTGGAGGAGACCCATGTGGCCATGAACTCCAGCCTCCACTACCTGGCCGGCAGCTCGGAGATCGACATGGCGGCCCTCTCCTACGCGGCCCTGCGGCTGCCGGCCTGCTTCCCGGATGTCTCCCTGGTGGTCATGGGCCAGATGGAGGAGGTCTTCCGCCGCCGGGGCTACCCCGGTGTGGAGACCTGGACCCCGGTGCGGGCCCGGGCTCGACGGCGGAAGATGTTCTTCGACCCGGATCGGGGCATCCTGGCGGCCTTCATCGCCAGCGTCAGCGACATCGACGACCTGATCCCCACCATGGTGGCCTACCAGATCGAGTGGAACAAGATCCACGCCAAGCTCACCATGAACTCCGCGGCCCTGACCCTGCTGGACGTGGCCGCGGACGGGCGGGCCCCGGCCCGGCCCCTCTCGCCGATCCTGGAGGAGGGACTGCGGGACCCCGAGGACATGCGCCGCCTGCGGGAGGCCCTGGGGCTGAGCGAGGACGATTTCCTGAAGCTCCAACAGGTGTGGCCCGGGTCCCTGTTGGTGGCGAACCTGCGCAGGGCGGCTTCTCGGCGGCTGGACATCCAGGTCACCGTCCTGGGGAGTGGCCTCTCCGACTACCGGCGGGCGGCCCAGCTCTGGTGGCACACGGTGGAACAGCACGTGGATCTCTCCTTGGTGGAGCGCCCCCTCTACTTCGTGAGCAGCAACACCCACAGCCTGGTCAACCTGCTCTCGGGCTTTGCTCGAGAGCACCAGGACACGATCCTGGAGTTCGTGTTGCGGGAGAAGCCGGAGAACCTCCATCGGGAGTACGAACGGCTCCAGCAGGAGGACCGCAGCCAGTTCGACAACTTCCTCTACTACGCCAGCCGGCTGTACCTGGAACATCCGGAATACCGGGAACAGGCCCTGGAGCAGCGCCGACGGTCCGAGCAGGCCGCGGGCATCACCCGGATCGCGGATCCCCACTGCCTGGATGTGCAGGCCCAGGTGGTGGACATCGGCCGCCTGGATCCGGACCGGCTGGATCCTCGGTTGGGGCCTTACTCTGCCCAGGAGTGGGAGCTGTTGCAGCGGAGCGACGCGGTCATCCTGAACATCGACTATCCCCTGGGCATGGCCGCCTACCACGTGCTGAGCCAGGTGAGCACCGCGGTGAACGAGCTCCTGGGGATCTACATCATGGGGAAGGCGGCCACCCTGAACGGCCGGGTGGGCGACGTGATGATCCCCAACGTGGTCTACGACGAGCATTCCCGGAATACCTTTCTGTTCCGCAACTGCTTCACCGCCCAGGACGTGGCCCCCTACCTGAACTACGGCACGGTCTTCGACAACCAGAAGGCGGTGACCGTCCGGGGCACCTTCCTCCAGAACCGCACCTTCATGCACGTGTTCTACGAGGAGGGATACACAGACCTGGAGATGGAGGCCGGCCCCTACCTCTGCGCCACCTACGAGGACATCTATCCCCGCCGCTATCCCCTGGACGAGATCGTGAACCTGTTCATCAACGCGCCCTACGACATCGGGGTGCTGCACTACGCCAGCGACACCCCCATCAGCCGGCGGCAGACGCTGCTCAGCAAGAGCCTGAGCTACTTCGGCGTGGACGCCACCTACGCCACCACCATCCCCATCCTCCAGCGGATCCTGCGCCACGAGATCGAACGCCAGCGCCGCCTACGGGAGAGAGGGACGCTGGTCCCCACCGCCCAATAGGAGGAGGCATGGAGCGCTGGAGCGAGACCCTGCCCCGTTTCCAGGCCGCGTTGGCCCGGGCCGGCACGCCGGTGGAGGAGCTGGCCCTGCTGGTGGGCGACCTTCTCCAGCCCGGGCTGGACCTGGCCCCCTATGGGCGGCAACTGGACCTGCTGGCGGCCCAGGTCGCCCGGCGCCTGGCCCCGGGGCGTCGGGGGCGCCCGGTGGCCGAGGCCCTGGTGACCACCCTGTACACCGATCTGGGCTATCGGGGCAACCAGGGCCACTACTACGACCCCTTGAACAGCTTCCTGCATCGGGTCCTGGAGCGACGTACCGGGCTGCCCATCACCCTGGGCATCGTCTACCTGGCGGTGGGGCGGCGGCTGGGCCTGGAGCTGGTGGCCATGGGCCTGCCCGGCCATTTCATGGTCGGCTACCCCGCGGCAGACGGTCTCTGGCTTCTGGACGCCTTCCACGGCCAGGTGTTGGCGGAGGAGGACGTGGGCGCCTACCTGGGCAAGCTCTTCGGCCAGGCCGTCGCGCTGCACCGCCCTCTGGCGGCCTACCGGCTCTCGCCTCGGGAGACGGTCCTGCGCGTCCTCAACAACCTCCGGGCCATCTACCTGGCCCATCGGGACTTTCCCCGGATCTGGGCCATCCTCCACTACCTGGTGGCCGTGGCCCCCGCGCGGACCGAGTTCCTCCGGGAACGGGGGCTGGTGGCCTACCACATGGGGCGCCTGGTGGACGCCCAGCGGGATCTGGTGCGCTATTTCATCCGCCAGGGGCGGAGCCCCCTCCTCTGGGCCCGCAACGGCACGGATGCCGTCTCTGGGGCCCGAACCCTTCCTGGCCGCCCGTTCCAGGGGGCTGGGGCCCTGGAGCCCGACGAGGACGAGAGCGCCCTGTTGGGCGTGTTGGACGAGATCCACCGGAGCCTGGCCCAGCAGAACTGACGGGGAAGAGCCATGCGCATGCCCCGGGACGCCACCCGACTGTGGAAGAGCCTCTACCTGGTCGCGACCGTGCTCAGGCCCTTCCTCTGCCGCCTGGTGGTGGAGGGCCGGGAACACGTGCCCGCGGCCGGCGGTGTGGTCCTGGCGGCCAACCACCCCGGCGGCATCGATGTGGTCTTCCTGGGCTATGCCTCCCCCCGGCAGATCCACTACATGGCCAAGCACGAGCTCTTCCAGATCCACCCTCTCTTCGCCGGCTTCATCCGGGCGGCCGGCGCGTTCCCGGTGCGCCGAGGCCAGAAGGATCGGGAGGCCATTGCCTACGCGGTCCGGCTGGTCCAGGAGGGCAAGGTGTTGGGGATGTTCCCCGAGGGCACCCGGAACCGGGGCCGAGGACTGTTGCGGGGCAAGCCGGGAACCGTGCGGATCGCCATGGAGGCCGGTGCGCCCATTGTGCCCACGGGGATCGTCGGGGTGCCCGAGTGGCACCGCACCTGGTATCGGCCGGGGCCGCGCCCCCAGGTGACCGTGCGCTTTGGCGAACCCCTCTTCTTTCCCAGGGACACGGAGGACCCGGCCATCGTCCAGGCCCGAACGGATCAGCTCATGCTGGCCATTGCACGGCTGTTGCCTCCAGACCAGTGGGGGGTGTACGCGGAGCGGCTGCAGGGGGCGTTGGCACGGCCGTGACCGGAGATCCGGGCCGGCCGGAAAGGCGGGGAGGAAAAGGAGAGGAAGGGCTGGGGGGTGCCCTCGCGGCACCCCCCAGGGGCCCTCACAGCTCCTCCAGGATCCGGTCCAGCACCTCCTTGGAGGGGCGGAGTTGCTCCTCGGGCAGGTGGACCAGGGGGGTCTCCATCAGGTCCAGCAGCTCGTCCAGGGCGGGCTTGCCTTCCTCGATGTAGAAGAGCCCGGTCAGGAGCTTGCCCTCCTGTCGGCTCCGCTCCAGGGCCTGGATGGCCGCGTGCTTGTCCCGGGGATCGTGCTCCGGGTCGATCCGCTTGAGGACCAGCAGCGAGCCGTCGTGGAGCTCCACCTCGATCTCGTCCTCGTACTCCTCGATCTCGATCTCCTCGAAGGTGGTGGGCACGTACTGGATCTCGTGCAGGGGCACCTCGTGGGAACGGGCCCACGCGTAGCTCTTGGTGGAGCTCTCGTGGTTGTTGAAGGTGACGCAGGGGCTGATGATGTCCAGCACAGCAATGCCGTGGTGGCTCAGCGCGGCCTTGAGGAGCTCCTCCACCTGCTTCCGATCCCCGGCAAAGGAGCGGGCCACGAAGGTGGCGTTGGCCGCCAGGGCCTCCAGGCAGATGTCCAACGGGGGCAGCCGGTTCACCCCCTGGTATTTGAGGACCTGGCCCTCGTCCGCGGTGGCGCTGAACTGGCCCTTGGTCAGGCCGTAGACCCCGTTGTTCTCCACGATGTAGACCAGGGGCAGGTTGCGGCGCACCATGTGTTTGAACTGGCCGATGCCGATGGACGCGGTGTCGCCGTCGCCGCTGACGCCGATGGCCTTCAGGGTATGGTTTGCCACCAGGGCCCCGGTGGCGATGGACGGCATGCGGCCGTGGAGGCCGTTGAAGCCGTGGCTCCACCCCAGGAAGTAGGCCGGGGTCTTGCTGCTGCAGCCGATGCCGCTCAGCTTGATCACCTGGGTCTGGTCCAGGCCCAGCTCCCAGGCCACACTCATGATCCGCTGGTCGATGCTCTCGTGGCCGCACCCCTTGCACAGGGTGGAGGGACGGCCCTTGTAGGCGCTCTTGGGCAGTCCCAGGCGGTTGAGCTGCTCTCTGCGGGCGGCCGAGGCCCGCTTGGCCGCGGCGGTTCGTGGGTCGCTCATGGTCGTTGTTCTCCCTCTCTCGGTCCCTGGACGTCTCTTTCTCCTGGCCGGCCTGCCTCGTTCGCCTGGAGGGGATGGCTCAGCCCTGGGCCTCCGGCGCCAGCCGTTCCAGGATGGACTCGGCGATGAAGCGGGCGCTCAGGGGCAGGCCGTCGCACTTGTTCACCGAGAGGAGCCGGGCCGCGTGCTCGGGCTCCTCGGTCTGGAGGATCTGGCGCAGCTGGCCGTCGAAGTTGTTCTCCACCACGAAGACCGGGCGGTGCCGGCGGATGAACGCCCGAACGGGATCGTGGATGGGCAGGGCCCGCAGGCGCAGGTAGCTGGTGTGGACGCCCGCGTCCCGCAGCCGATCTCGGGCCTCCTGCACCGCCGGGTCGTTGCTGCCCAGGCTGATGATGCCCACGGTGGCCTGGGGGTCCTCCTCCACCACCGGGGCCGGGACCAGCTTGCGGGCGGTCTCGAACTTGCGGTGCAGGCGGGCCAGGTTGTTCTCCCAGTCCTCCGGCCGTTCGCTGTAGATCGCGTACTCGTTGTGGCCGGTACCTCGGGTGAAGTAGGCGGCCAGGGGGTGTGGGGTACCGGGCAGGGTCCGATAGGGGATGCCGTCCCCGTCCACGTCCCTGTAACGGCCCCAGGAGCCCCCCAGCTTCTCCAGATCCTCCGCGGTGAGCACCTTGCCCCGGTCCATGGGCCTCTCCGGATAGGGGAAGGGATCGCAGATGTGCAGGTTCATGCCCAGGTCCAGGTCGCTCATCACGATGACCAGGGTCTGGAGCCGCTCGGCCAGGTCGAAGGCCGTGCCCGCGAACTCGAAGCACTCGGTGGGCGTGGCCGGGAAGAGGAGGACGTGGCGGGTGTCCCCGTGGCCCAGGTAGTAGGCGAAGAGGATGTCCCCCTGGGAGGTGCGGGTGGGCAGGCCGGTGCTGGGGCCCATCCGTTGGATGTCCCAGATGACTGCGGGGATCTCCGCGAAGTAGGCCAGGCCCGCGAACTCGGCCATGAGGCTGACCCCTGGGCCGCTGGTGCTGGTCATGGCCCGGGCACCGGCCCAGCCTGCCCCCACCACCATGCCGATGGCGGCCAGCTCGTCCTCGGCCTGGAGCACCGCGTAGGTGAGCTTGCCCGTCTCCGGATCCTTGCGGATGCGAGGGCCGTACTGGTTGATGGTCTCGGCCAGGCTGGAGGCCGGGGTGATGGGGTACCAGGAGACCAGTTGGACCCCGTTGAAGAGGGCGCCCAGGGCCGCGCCGGTGTTGCCGTCCACCAGGATCTTGCCCTCGTTGAAGCCCTGCATGGGCTCTACCCGGTAGGGGTCCTGTTTGACCAGGTGTTCCTGGGCCCAGGAATAGGCCCGCCGGACCATATCCATGTTCATGGCCACGGCCTTCTCCTTGCCCTTGAAATGCCAGTTCAAGGCCCCGTGGATCTGATCCAGGTGGATGCCCAACAGGTGGGCCAGACAGCCCACATAGACCATGTTGGCCACGTAGTCCCGGAGCTGGACCGGGATGTCGGCCTCCCGGACCAGTTTCTTCACCGGCATGGGGTAGAAGGTCACGTCCTTGCGGTGGTTGGCGATGGGCAGGGCCTCGTCGTAGAGGATCATGCCCCCGGGCGCGACCCGCTCCATGTCCTCGGCCACCGTGGCCGGGTTCATGCATACCTGGACCTCGGTGGTCTCTCGGCGGGCCAGATAGCCGTCCTTGCTCAGTCGAATGATGTACCAGGTGGGCAGTCCCTGGATGTTGCTGGGGAAGAGGTTCTTCCCGGTGACCGGGATGCCCATCTTGAACAGGGCCCGGATCAGCACGCCGTTGCTGGTCTGGCTGCCCGAGCCGTTGACCGTGGCCACGTTGATGGCGAAGTCGTTCACCACCTCCTCGGGGCGGTCTTGGACTGCCGGGGCTTCCTGCAGAGTGACGCTCATAGGCATGGCTCCTTTGGACCGTTCAGGTGAAGCACCTGGGAAGGAACAGATGGGTAGACGTGTCCATGCACGGAGGGCGGCCGGAGGGCTGCTGTCGATCCTCCGGGCTGGGCCCCTGGCCTGGGGATATCAGCGTTCCGGGGCGGGATCGGGGCCATCCTGCACCTCGCTCCTCTCCAGGGCCGTCGCCCCGTTGGGCTTGCCCGGGGCCCCCTCCGGGGAGACCCCTCGGGCCTGCAGCAGGTCCATATGGTCCCGGTGAAGCTCCCGAGCCCGCTCGTCGTTCCCCGCGGCCAGGGCCTGGGCAATCCGCTCGTGGTAGTCCCAGACCTCGGTCAGGTAGGTGTAGTCCGCGTAGGTGTTCATCTCCACGGCCTCGTAGGCGTCCCAGTAGGCCTGCAGCAGGCCGGTGACAAAGGGGTTGTCCAGGCGACGGAAGATGGTCAGGTGGAAGGCCCGATGCTCGGGGTGGGGGATCTGGATCCGGGGCATGCGGAGCTTTTCCCAGGCCCGCTCCACCAACTGGAGCAGCTCGGCCTTGTCCTCCGGGGTGAGACGGGCCACGGCCTCGTCCCAGAAGGCCAGCTCCACCTGTCGGCGCAGCTCCCCGTAGGCCTGGAAGAGGTCTCGGTCCAGGTGAAGGGCCACCAGCAGACTGGTCCGCACCGCGGGGGCAAAGGCGTATCCCCGATACTCGATGCCCCGGCGGGGTCGGGCTTCCACCAGGCCCAGGACCCGGGCCACCTCCAGTTGCTCGCGGAGTTTGCCCACGCTGACCCCCAGCTCCTGGCCGATCTGGCTCAGGGGAGGCAGCCGATCCCCGGGCTCCTGGGCATGGGCCAGGAGATAGCGGAGGAAGTCGGAGTCCAACAGGGAAAGGGCCATCTTGTGCCTCGGGCCGGGGTGCTGCCCCGCGGCCCACCCGGCCTGACGACCGGGGGATGAACGCTATATCGCCTAATTTATCCGATCAATATAAACGATGCAAATAATCTGCTTGATCTGTGGGCCCAGTATACCACGGAAGCCGGAAGCAGGCAACTTGTGGGATCCGCCGCGCGGGAGGGGAGCCGGTCCCTGGATCTCCGAGGAGATCGGGAGTGTGGCGTTCCGCGTTTGCCTTCAGTTCAGCCGACACGGGGACAGCCAGGCGGGATCGCCTTGGGGGAGAAAGCGCTGGCGAAAGCTGCCGTTCCCCAGGAGGGCCTCGGCCTGGTGGGGGGGGACGGTGGGGGAGAAGAGGCTCCCCTGGCCGTACCGGCAGCCCACCAGCCGCAGCCAGGACGCGTGTTCCGCGCTTTCCACCCCTTCGGCCACGGTCTCCAGCTCCCACTGGCAGGCCAGGTCCAGCATGGCCCGCACCACCTGGGCGTTGCGCCGGTGAGAGCCCAGGCCCTGGATGAAGACCTGGTCGATCTTCAGGGTGTCCACCGGATACAGATGGAGGGCATGGAGGGAGGAGTAGCCGGTGCCGAAGTCGTCGATGACCAGGGAGAACCCACGAAAGCGCAGGGTCTGGAGAAGCCCCAGGGTGCGGTGGTTCTGGGAGAAGGCCACCCGTTCGGTGATCTCCAGCTTCAGGCTCTGGGGCGCGATCTGGGCCTCCGCGATCACCTCGTCCAGGTAGTCCACGAACCCTGGGCTGTGGAGGACGCTGTCGGAGAGGTTGACGGAGATCCAGAGGGCCTGGTTTCGGGTAGCTCGCTGCCATCGGCCCAGTTGGAGCGCGGCCTGGCGGATCACCCATCGGTCCAACGGGCACAGCAGGCCCATCTCCTCGGCCACCGGGAGGAAGTCTCCGGGGCTCAGCCGGCCCCGCAGGGGGTGGTGCCAGCGCACCAGGCCCTCGAAGCCCGCGATCTGGCCGGTGTGCAGGTCCACGATGGGCTGGTACCAGGCCTCCAGCTCCTGGGTCTCCAGGGCTCGGTGGAGATCCATGGCCATCTGATAGAAGTGGAGGGCTCGGGAGTGCATGGTGGGATCGAAGACCCGCAGGCAGTTGCCCCCGGCCATCTTGGCCTGGTACATGGCCGTGTCGGCATCCCGCAGCACCTCCTCGGTGCCGTGGTAGGTGGGCTGCCCCAGGACCACCCCGATGCTGCCGGTGACGTAGATCCGGTGTTCCTCCACCAGTATCGGTGCCCTCAGGGCCCGGAGCATGGTCCGGGCCACCTGACGGGCCTGTTGGGCCCTCTGGGGGCCGGGCAGGAGGACGATGAACTCGTCGCCGCCGAAGCGGGCCAGCAGGGCCTCCTCTGGGAGCACTTCCCGGAGCCGTTCGGCCAGCCGGATCAGCACCCGGTCGCCCATCACGTGGCCCAGGCTGTCGTTGATGGTCTTGAAGCGGTCCAGGTCCAGGAAGAGGACGGCGAAGCCCGGGCTGTGTTCCGAGCCTGTGGCCAGGTGTTCGTTCAGGTTGTACTCGAAGCAGGCACGGTTGGCCAACCCGGTGAGGCTGTCGTGGGTCGCGGCGAAGATCAGCCGGGCCTCCGCCTCCTTGCGTGCGGTGATGTCCGTCTGGGAGCCGACGAGCCGGAAGGCTCTCCCCCGGCTGTCCCGCCGGGCCACGCCTCGGGCCACCATCCAGAGGTAGTGTCCGTTCCGCGAGCGGATCCGGTATTCCACCTCGAACCGTTCGCTGTGGCCCTGCAGGTACTGTTCCAGGGCCCGGTGGACCCGAGGCCGATCTTCTGGATGGAGCCGGTCGAACCATTCCTCCGGTCGGTCGCTGAGGGCCTCGGCCTCGTAGCCCAGGATCTCGCACCAGCGTGGGGAGAAGTAGATCCGGTTCCGGCGAAGGTCCCAGTCGAAGAGGCCGCTGTTGGTGGCCTCTACCGCCAGGGCGTAGCGGTCCTCGCTCTCCCGGAGGGCCAGTTGGGTGCGGTGGCGCTCGATCGCGTAGCGGATGGCCCGGTCCAGCAGGGTGACGGTGAGCTCGTTCTTGGCCAGGTAGTCCTGGGCCCCTGCGTGGAGGGCTTCCAGGGCCAGGGACTCGTCGTCCAGCCCGGTGAGCACCACTACGGGCAGGCTGGGGTGTTCGGCCAGGAAGGTGTGGAGGGTGTCCAGCCCCTGGCTGTCGGGGAGGATCAGGTCCAGGAGGGCCAGGTCGAAGGAGCGTCTCTGCAGGGTGGAGAGGGCCTCGGCCAGGGAGGAGACATGGGTCAGCTCCATGTCGAAGCCCTTCACCCGGCGCAACAGGGACGTGTACAGGTGGGTTTCGCCGGGATCGTCCTCCACCAACAGAAGGGTGTACCGCGGTTTCGCCATGGAGTGGGCCTAGGGAGCGCTGTCTGCCGTGTGTTTGCCCCACGATCCTACGGAATTCTATGGCCTATCTCGGCAGTTTAGAATTGTACCGGAGACCACCCGGCCGCGCATCCCGGTTTTGTCGCAATTTTTGCTGGATGCCCTGGGGCAGGTGGGGGAGGGGGCTGGGCAGGGGGTCATCGCCGCCACAGGTGGCTCAGCAGGAACCACGCGTTCGCGGGCCGTTCGGCCAGCCGGCGCATGAAGTACGGGTACCAGTCCGAGCCCCAGGGGACGTAGATCCGGGTGGGATGGCCGGCCTGGGCCAGGGATTGCTGGAGCTCTCGGCGAATGCCGTAGAGGAGCTGGAACTCCAGGGCGGCGTTGGGCAGCCCATGGCGTCGGGCGGCCTCCCGGCCGTGGGCGATCCGGCGGTCGTCGTGGGTGGCCAGGGCCACCAGGGGCGGGAGGCGGCCGTCTGGGCTGACCGGGGGCGCCCCGGCCTGGACCGCGGCCCGGATGAGCTGTTCGGCCAGGCCATCGAACTGGGCGTCCACCTCTTCCTTGTCCTGGAAGGCCACGTGGGCGGGCTCCAGGTATGCGCCCTTGACCAGCCGGATCCGGGCCCCCTCCTCTGCCAGGGCCGTCACATCTCCGGCCGTGCGGCGGAGATAGGCCTGGAGGACCACGCCCACGTTGTCAAACCCTTCCCGGCGCATGGCCCGGAACAGGGCCAAGGTGGGCGCGACCAGCTCGGACTCCTCCATGTCCACCCGCACGAACAGGCCCCGTTCCTGGGCCTGGGCCAGCACCCGGCGGAGGTTCTCCTGGCAGAGCTGCCGGTCGATGTGGATGCCCAGGTGGCTCAGCTTGAGGGAGATGGAGGCACCCAGCCCGTGTCGGTCCAGGGCCTCGGCCATCTCCAGGATGGCCTCTGTGGCCTGGATCGCGCCCTGTCGGTGGGCCACGTGTTCCCCCAGGTGGGCCAGGGTGACCCAGAGCCCCTGCCGGTTGAGCTCGCGGGTGGCCTGGATGGCCTGCTCCAGGGTCTCCCCGGCCACGAAGCGCCGGGCCATGGAACGGAACACCGGCGCCTCGGTGGCCAGCTTCCGGGCCCAGCGGGCTCGGGAGAGGTAGATGAAGAGGGCCCGTGAGGGGTTCATGGGGAGCGGTTCCCTTGGCTGTGTCGTTCTTCCAGGAAGCGCCAGGCCGCACCGGCCAGCAGGGCCACGCCGGTGGGCAGCATCCGCTCGTCGAAGTCGAAGGTCGGGCTGTGATGGGGGCTGTGCCACCCCTGTTCCGGATCCGAGGCCCCCACCAGGATCAGGCATCCGCCCACCCGCTGGAGGAACTCGGCCATGTCCTCGCCCACGGTCATGGGGCGGATCCGGGCGATCCCTTCTGGGCCCACCACCTCTTGGGCCACCCTCTCCATGAGCCGGGCTCCCTCCGGGCTGTTGACGGTGGCCGGCACGCCCTGGGTGTAGCGCACGGTGTGGCGGGCGCCGAAGCTCTGGCAGATCCCCTGGACCATCTCCTGGATGCGGCGTTGGACCTGGGCCCGGACCCGTTCCTCGAAGGTGCGGACCGTGCCCTTCAGCTCGGCCACCTCCGCGATGACGTTGCCGGCCGTGCCCGCGTGGAAGGCCCCGATGGAGATCACCACAGCCTCGGCGGGGTCCACGTTCCGGGAGACGATGCTCTGCAGCGCCACCACCAGGTGGGAGGCCACCAGGGTGGCGTCCACGGTCTCGTGGGGTGTGGCTCCATGGCCGCCCTTGCCCTGGACCACGATCTCCAGTTGGTCTGCGGCGGCCCACAGCGGGCCGGCCTGGACCACCACCTGGTTCAGGGGCAGGCGGCTCCACAGGTGGAGCCCGAACGCGGCCAGGGGGCGAGGCGCCTCCAGCACGCCGTCCCGGATCATGGCTCGGGCACCTCCCAGTCCCTCCTCCGCGGGCTGGAAGACCAGCTTCACCCGGCCAGGGAGCCGTTCCCGGTGTCGGGCCAACAGGGTGGCCACCCCCATGCCGATGGCCGTGTGGCCGTCGTGGCCGCAGGCGTGCATCACCCCGGGTACGGTGGAGCGGTAGGGGACGTCGTTCTCCTCCTGGATGGGCAGCGCGTCCATGTCGAAGCGCAACATCACCGTGGGGAGGGCCTCTCCACCCTGGGAGGGCTCCACCAGGGCCACCACACCGGTCTTCCCCACACCGGTGTGGACCTCTAGTCCCAGGCTTCGGAGGTGGTCCGCGACGATGCCCCCGGTGCGTACCTCCTGAAAGCCCAGCTCTGGATGGCGGTGGAAGTCACGTCGCCAGGCCACCAGCTGGGGAGACAGCTCCTGGGCCTCTGCCGCGAGACGGGCGATGGTCGGGTCTCTCTCCATGGATGGTTTCCACCTCTTCACAGGGGGATGGCTTGGGTGAAGGCCGCCCTCGCGGACAGGCAAACGGACAGGGCAGGGGCTTCCGGAGAACAGCCCCGGCCGTGCACTTCCATTGTACCACGGACCCCATGTGGGAGACAGCCCAGAGTCGACGGGTTGGGCGGATGTGTGGGCCGGATGGCCACCGGCATCGTGCCTCCCCCGATGCCGGACCCGGTGCGGCTTTCCGGCGGCTGAGGATGCCCTGCCAGGGGGTTTTCTCCTCTGGGAGATCCGGGGTACAATACGGTCATGGATCGCGATGCGCCCTTGGAGCGAGAGTCCACCTTGCATTCCTTCGCCAAGGTCTACCTGTACGGCCCCTTTGGCGCGGGCAAGACCACAGCCGCCCTGGAACGGATTCGCTGGCTGCTGGACCAGGAACGGGTGCGCGGCGACGACATCCTGGTGTTGGTCCCCCAACGGACCCTGGCCCATCCCTATGAGCGGGCTCTCCGGGGGCCGGACATGCCCCCGGGGCCGCCCGTGCGCATCACCACCTTTGCCGGGTTGGCCCGGGCCGCGGTGGCCCTCTACTGGCCTCTGTTGGCCGAAGAGGCCGGCTTCGCCGATCCCCATCGGGAGCCGATCTTCCTCAACCTGGAGACGGCCCAGTACCACATGGGTCGGTTCGTCCAGGCGGCCTTCGAGCGGGGCGAGTTCGACGCGGTTCGGGTCCAGCCAGGCCGGGTGGTGAGCCAGGTACTGGACAACCTGAACAAGGCTGCCCTCCACGGTTTCACCATCGACCAGGCCTATGCTCGGCTGGAGCTGGCGGTGCCCCCGGGCGAGCGGCGGATGGCCCGTATCCGGGCGCTGCAGGCAGCCCGCCGCATCAGCCACCAGTTCCGGGCCCTGTGCCTGGAGCGTTCCCTGGTGGATTTCAGCCTGTGGATCCACCTCTTCAACCACCATGTCCTGGCCAACCCGTGGAGCCGAACCCATCTCTTCCGCTCCCACCGCCATCTGGTCATGGACAACGCGGAGGAGGACACCTACGCGGCCCACGAGCTGGTCCGGCAGTGGATGCCCTATCTGGCCAGTGCCCTGGTGATCGTGGACCAGGATGCCGGGTATCGGGTCTTCCTGGGAGCGGCCCCGGACCACGCTCGACGCCTGGCCGAGCTCTGCCCGGTCCACATCCACATGGCCGAGAGCCGGGCCGTGTCCCCGGCCATGGCCCGGCTTGCCCATCTGGTGGATGTCGCGGTGCAGGGCTCGGCCAGTGGGGGGGCGCCCAGGGACAGGGAGGCCTGGGACCCGGCCGATGCCCCGGCTCCCCTGGTCTTCCGGCGGACACGGTTCTATCCCCAGATGATCGACTGGGTGGTGGACCGGATCGAGCAGTTGGTGCGGGCCGAGGGCCGCGATCCGGGGCAGATCGCGGTGCTGGCCCCCTTCATGAGCGATGCCCTGCGCTTCAGCCTGCAGACCCGGCTGGCGGAGCGGGCGATTCCCTCCACCACCCATCGGCCCAGCCGGCCGCTCAACACGGAACCGGCGGTCCGGGCCATGCTCACCCTGGCAGCCCTGGCCCATCCGTCCTGGCAGCGGATCCCGCCCCCCAGCGATGTGGCGCTGGCCCTGCACGTGACCATCCAGGCCCTGGATCCGGTCCGGGCGCATCTCCTGGCCCAGACGGCCTACCGAGCCCAGGGCCAGGAGGCGGGCACCCTGCAGGCCTTCGACCGGCTTCGCCCTGGGGTGCAACAGCGGATCACCTACCAGGTGGGCGAGCGGTACGAACACCTGCGGGGCTGGCTGGCCACCTATCGGGCCGAGCCCGAGCCCCTTCCCCTGGACCAGTTCCTGGCCCGGCTCTTTGGAGAGGTGTTGAGTCAGCCGGGTTTCGGCTTCCACCAGGACGGCGATGCGGCCCGGCTCGCGGATCGGATGGTCCGCTCGGCTCGGAACTTCCGTTGGGCGGTGACCCCCCAGGTGGCGGCCCGTGAGCACCCGGACCCGGTCCGGGTAGGTCAGGCCTGGGTCGAACTGGTCCAGAGCGGTGCCATCGGCGCGCTCTACATTCCCGGGTGGCAGGAGCCGGCGGATGCGGTCTTCATCGCGCCGGCGTACACCTTTCTCATGCGGAACCGCGCGGTGGAGATCCAGTTCTGGCTGGACATCGGCGCGAGCGGATGGTGGGAGCGGCTCTACCAGCCCTTGACCCATCCCTACGTCCTCTCCCACGACTGGCCGTCGGACCGGCCGTGGACGGATCTCCACGAGTTCCGCACCCGCCAGGAAGCCATGCGGCGGCTGGTCCTGGGCCTCGTCCGCCGGGCCCGGGACCGGATCTACCTGGCCATGAGCGACTACGGGGAGAACGGCACCGAGCAGCGGGGCCCCCTGCTCACCCTGCTCAACCGGGTGTTGGTCCAGGCCGACCGAACGTCCGTCCCCATGCCCTGAGCCGCCACCGGCTGTACCCTGGGCCGGGGGAACGGCACTCGCTGGGTCGGGGCGGTGGGTACCGGCGATGTGCCCCTTTCTGGATGTCGGGTTTGAGACCCCGGTTGGCCTGTGCTAGAATGCCGCTCTGTGGCCGACCTCAGGTCCAGAGCTCCGGATGGCGGTGTCCCGACCCTTGTCTTCGAGGATCTGCTTGGGCTCAAGGGCCGGTGTTCCCGTCCCCTCCGGGGGACGGCAGGGGAGCAGCGTTTCCCGGGCCCTCCTGGGACGGCCATCCCTTCTGTTGGCCATCTTCTGTTGTAAAGATCCCTGTTTTTGTCGAACGATCTTCGCATTGTCCTTGTCGAAAGAGCCGAAATGCCCGAGATCGACGATTCCAGGCTTGTCAGCGAGCGCGACCTGTCCACCGAGCTGGATCTGGCCGTCCAGGTGGCTCGGGAGGCCGGTCTCATCGTGAACACCTTCTATGTGGGGGCCGCGGAGGTGGAGTACAAGGCGCCGGACGAACCCGTCACCGAGGCGGATCGCTCGGCGAACCAACACATTGTCACCCGGCTGCGGGAAGCCTTCCCCGAGGACGGCATCCTCTCGGAGGAGGCCAAGGACGACCTCACCCGTCTGGAAAAGGAACGGGTGTGGATCGTGGATCCTCTGGATGGCACCAAGGAGTTCATCGCCCGCAACGGCGAGTTCGCGGTGATGATCGGGCTGGCCATCCGCGGCCGGCCTGTGCTGGGGGTCATCCACCAGCCCGCGACCGGCCTGCTCTACACCGGCGTGGTGGGCCAGGGGGCCTACCTGTACGAGGCCGATGAGCGGATCTCCCTCCATGTGAGCCGCAAGGCGGATCCTCGAGAGATGATCCTGGTGAGCAGCCGCAGCCATCGCCGCCGGATCATGGACGAGATCCGCACGGCCCTGGGCATCCGCCGGGAGACCGTGACCGGCAGCGTGGGGCTGAAGGTGGGGCACATCGTGCGTCGGCTGGCCGACGTCTACATCCACCCCAGCCCGGGATGCAAGGAATGGGACCTGTGTGCCCCCGAGGCCGTGGTGCGCGCGGCCGGCGGGATCATGACCGACTGTTGGGGCAACACCCTGGTCTACAACCAACGCGATGTCCGGGCCCACAACGGCCTCATCGCCTCCAACGGCACCGTCCACGATCGGATCGTGGAGACCGTGGTCCAGGTGGTGGAGGCCGCCGGCTACAACCAGGACGATGGTTTCTGGTGATCCCTGGGCCCGGCCGCCATGGGCCGGCGGCCGGGCCCAGGGCATCTCCGTGAGAGGCAGCGACCGCCCGAGTGCCTGCCTTGGATCGAGGCCATGACGAGACGTCCCTTCGAATCGCCCTACATCTTCGGCATCCACGAGCCCGGCGGCGAACAGTACATGCTGGAGGCCGGCCGCCCGGGCTGGGTGCTGTTCACCGAGGGCATCGGACGGGATCCCTACAACCGGAGCGGCCGGGACTATCGCTCCTGGGCCACCCGGGAGCTGGGGGTCATGGTGCGGCTGAACCACGGCTACTATCCCCTGGGCACCATCCCTCCCAGCGACGAACATCCCCACTTCGCCCGCCGCTGCGCGAACTTCGTCGCGGCCAGCCAGGGGTGCCACATCTGGATCATCGGGAACGAGATGAACTACGCGGCCGAGCGTCCGGGGATCGGCATCCGCTCGGGGCCTCGCCTGCTGGCCGACGACCCAGCCCACGCGGACCCCTTCCTGCGGGGGCTGCCCAGCCGTTTCGGGGCCCTCAACCCGGTGCTGGCCATGGCCGATGCCCGGACCCGGAGCGCGGAGGGCGAGATCATCACCCCAGAGGTGTACGCCCGCTGCTACCGGCTGTGCCGGGACGCGATCCACCAGGTCCCTGGCCACGAGGAGGACCTGGTGCTGGTGGGCGCCGTGGCTCCCTGGAACGTGGACACCCGCTACAGTGGGAACCCCTCCGGCGACTGGATCCGCTACTTCCGGGACATCCTGCTCCTCCTGGGGCCCGAGGGCTGCGACGGCATCACCCTCCACACGTACACCCATGGCCCCGATCCACAGCTCATCCAGGACGAGACCCGGCTGTCCACCTTTGCCCAGTACCACCAGCAGTTCCGGGTCTACCGGGACTTCCTCCACGCCGTTCCGGCCAACATGCGCCACCTGCCCGTCTACATCACCGAGACGAACCAGGGAGACCCCTGGCTGGATGCCAACAACGGGTGGGTGCAGGCCGCCTACGCGGAGATCCATGCCTGGAACTCCCGACCGGATACCCAGAAGATCCGGGCCTTGGTCCTCTATCGCTGGCCCCGGATGGACAAATGGCACATCGAGGGCAAGCGGGGCGTGATCGCCGACTTTCGGGAAGCCCTCCAACACGACTACCGATGGGACCGGGATCCGCCGGCCCCGACCCAGACATCGCCGTACGGTGTGGAGTGGATCCAGGCCGAGATCCCCGCGCCGCTCCGTGCGGGGGACACGGTCGACGTCGCGGTCACCGTGCGCAACGCGGGAACCCTGCCCTGGCCTGCCCAGGGGGCCAACCCGGTCCGGCTGACGTATCGGTTCTACCGAAACCGGGTGGCGGTGGCGTTCCCCCATGCCCGGGAGCCCCTCTCCGACCTGCCCCACCATGTGCCCCCTGGAGGCACTGTGACCATCCAGGCCCGGGTCGCCCTTCCCCCGGAGCCGGGAAGCTACACCCTGGAGATGGACCTGGTCCACCAGGGCATCACCCGGTTCAGCGATGCCGGTGCCCCTGTCCTGCGTCATTGGGTCACCCTCCGACCTACGCCCGTTGCCGTTCCATCCAGCCCCACTCCTGGCCAAGAGGTGACTCCAGTGGAACCGCCGCCCATCATCGACATCCGACGCAAGCTGCCCCGTGGCGATCAGCCCTACCAGCGTCGAAGCCTGCGACAGGTGCGCTACCTCATCCTCAACCACACGGCCGCGCCGCCCACCATGCCTGTCCAGGAGATCGCCCAGGCCCATGTCCAGGCCGGTTACCCCGGCATCGCCTACGACTACTTCGTACAGGCCGACGGCACCATCTACCAGGTCTCGGACCTGGAGGAGGTGATCCAGGCCGACGCGATCTGGTCGGGCGGGGGGATCAACATCTGCCTGGAGGGCAACTTCAACGAGGAGCCGCCCCCCTCGGCCCAGGTGGAGGCCACGGCTCGGCTCTGTGCCTGGTTGGTGGACCATCTGGGCCTTGGCCCAGAGGCCATCGTCGGCCTCCGAGAGCTGATCCAGACCACCAGCCCCGGCGACACCTTCCTGGAAGGGCCGGGCTGGAAGCAGGCCCTGGTGGAACGGGTCCGCCAGCTCCTGGGCCAGGGCGTCCCGGCCCGGGAGGCCCTGGCCTCTGCCGCGGCCGGGGGGGCTGCCCCGGCCAGCCCGGCAGCGGAGCCCGTGTTCCCCGCGGCGGGCGAGGCCGTCCGCCGTCCGCCTATCCAGGACGTGATCCATCGCCTGCCCCGGGACCCCATCCGGATGGCCCGTCGTCGGGCTGAGGACATCCGCTATCTGGTCATCAACCACACGGCTGGCCCCGCGGACCTCTCCCTGGAGGTCATCGCCCGGGCCTTCCGGGAGCGCCTTCCGGGCATCCTCTACCAGTTCTACATCACCGCAGACGGCACCATCTACCAGACCCAGCCCTTGCTGGAGGCGGTGGAAGGGGAGAAGCCCTACATCTTCAACGCCATCAACATCGGCTTTGCCGGGGACTTCACCGACACCGTGCCCACACCGGCCCAGATCCTGGCCGGAGGGTGGCTCATCGCCTGGCTCCTCCAGCAGTTCCCCGGCCTCACCATGGACACGGTGAAGGGGGTCCAGGAGTTCATCTCCCACAGCTCGCCGGGGCGCCAGTGGCTGGAGGGTCGGCGGTGGAAGGACCTGCTCCTCAACGCGGTGCGCCAGGTCCAGTCGGGGATCCTGGCGGAGGAGGCGGTGTCGGACCTGGCACGCTCCCCGGCACCGCCCCCACCGCGTGCCCGGGCATCTGCCCTTCCCGCGACCGGTGAACTGGAACGGCTTCGGCAGGAGAATCGAGCTCTCCAGGAGGAGAACCAGACCCTCCAACAGGAGAACCAGGACCTGCGCCAGGAGCTGGGACGGCTCCAGGCCGAGCTTTCCCGGATCCAGGAGGCCCACGAGCAGTTGGTCCAGGAGATGGAGAAGCAGCGGGAGAGCTCGCCGGCCACAGCTCCCCTGGGCCCACCGCCCATCCACGACATGGTGGAGCGGCTGCCCCGACACCCCACCCTTCGCTACGAACAGCGCTCCCGGCGGGAGATCACCCACCTGGTCATCCACCACACGGGGGCTCCTCTCCATGTGGGGCCAGAGCAGATCGCGGAGCTCCACATCGAGGAGGACCCGGACCAGGGCAAGGTGGCCTGGCCGGGCATCGGCTACCATTTCTTCATCCACGCGGACGGCCGCATCGACCAGACGAATCGGCTGGAGACGGTCTCCTACCATGTGGCCGGCCACAACCGGGCCTCGGTGGGCATCGCGTTCGCGGGCAGCTTCATGGCCGGCAGCGTTCCCACCGAGCGCCAGATCCAGGCCGGTGCCCATCTCCTGGCCTGGCTCATGCACGAGCTGGGCATCCCGCCCTCCAATGTGGTGGGCCACCAGGAGTTCCCGGACAACGACACCACCTGTCCGGGCCTGGAGTGGCGACAGGGCCGGCGCTGGCGAGAGGAGCTCTTCCGGGAGCTGACCCGCCTGCTCAGCGGCCAGGGAGGCCGCCCCATCTACCACTATCTGCTCTTCAGCCCCCGCTCGGATCCCCGTTCCAAGGTCTCCACCTACCTGCGCCATGCCGTCTCCTACATCGAGCGCTTTCGGCCCACTGTGGGCTTTCGGGTGGAGGAGGCCATGCTGGCCCACTACGTCACCATCGTGGGCGACGAGTCCCGGGTGAGCGTCCAGGATGAACAGCGCCTGCGGGAGGCCGGGGTGGCTGTGGAGCGGCTGCCCGGCGCGAACGAGGTGGACACAGCCCGGGTTCTGTCCGAGCTGGTGGAGCGACGGCGCCGTTTCTGGGCCTTGGAGGAAGAGGGGTAACCGGTGGTCCTTCTCCCCAACACCCTGGGAGCCGCCTATCCGGTCCGCCTACCCGTCTTCGAAGGCCCTCTGGATCTCCTGCTCCACCTGATCGAACGGGAGGAGCTGGACATCACCGCGGTGAGCCTGGTCGCGGTGACGGACTCCTATCTCCAGGCCCTGCGGACCCTGGAGACCATCGAGCCCGGCGCATTGGCCGAGTTCCTGGTGGTGGCGGCCAAGCTCCTCTACCTGAAGTCCCGCAGCCTGTTGCCCCAGCCCAGCCCTCCCGAGGACGAGGAGGAAGAGGACCCAGGGCAGGCCCTGGTCCGACAGCTCCTGGAATATCGTCGATACAAGGAGGTGGCCCAGGGACTCCAGGCCCGGCAGGAGGCCGGACTGCGGGCTTTCGTGCGCACGGCACCCCCTCCACACCTGGAACGCAAGCTCGACCTGGCCGATCTGACCGTGGAGCGCCTGGCCATGGCCGTGCATCGGGCCCTGGAGCGGATGCCCAGCTCGCCTCCGTCCCCAGCCCTCCAGGGCTATCGGATCACCCTGGCCGAGGCCATGGACCGGGTGCGGGACCGGCTGCGATGCCGGGCCCCGGAACCCCACACGGGCCTGCCCTTCTCCGCCTTCCTGGCCGAGTGTCGCACCCGCCGGGAGGTCGTCCTCCTCTTCCTGGCCGTGCTGGAGATGTTCAAACAGCGCGAGATCCTGGTGGAGCAGGCCGAGGTCTTCGGCGAGATCTTCCTGCGCCTTCCGTCCCCGGAGCTCGGGCATGACCCGGACGAGACCCCGATCCAGGCCTGACGGTCTCCGGCCCAGGCAGGCCCCGGATTCGTCGGCCGTCTGTGCCCTGTGGGCCCAGCACGTGTCCAAACGCTACGGCGCTGTCCAGGCCCTGGTGGACGCCTCTCTGGCCGTTGCCCAGGGCGAGATCCTGGCCCTGCTGGGGCCCAACGGCGCGGGAAAGACCACCTTCATCAAGATCCTGGCCACCCTGTTGGTCCGGGATGCCGGGGAGGTGCGGATCTGCGGCCATGACCTGGACCGAGACACGGAGGCCATCCGCCACCTGGTGGGCTATGTGGGCCAGGACACCGAGCGTTCGGCCTACGCGCGCCTCACCGTTCGGGAGAACCTCCATTTCTTCGGCCGCCTGCGGGGCATGACGCCCTCCCAGATCCGGGATCGGATCGACCGCCTGGCCACCTACTTCGACTTCCACGCCCACCTGGATCGGCTGTTCGTCACCCTGTCCGGTGGCCAGAAGCAGACCGTGGTGATCATGCGGGCCTTCCTCCACGATCCGCCCCTGGTCTTCCTGGACGAGCCCACCAAGGGGCTGGATCCCATGGTGGCCCGGCGCATTCGCACCTACCTGCGTCGTCTGGTCCAGGAGGGGGGCAAGACGGTGCTCCTCACCTCCCATGTGCTCTCCGAGGTGGAGGCCCTGGCGGATCGGGTGGCCCTGATCCACCGGGGCCGTATCCCGGTGGTGGGCACCCCGGACGAGCTGCGGGCTGGGGTGGGCGCCACCGAGGTGGTGGAGGTCCGGGCAGACCGGCTTCCTCCAGCGGTCCAGGAGCGCCTCGCGGGCCTGGACCCGGTCCGCTTCGCGGAGGTCCGGGAGCCTGGCTGGATCGCCTACGGGGTGGAGGATGCCCTGGCCGGTGTGGAGGCCATTCTCCGGGTGCTCCGGGCCGAGGGGGTGGTGGCCGAGTTTCGCCACCGGCCCACCACTCTGGAGGATGCGTTCGTGCACTACTTCGGTGTGTTGGAGGAGCGGTTCGAGCGATGAAGGTCTCTGTGGAGGAGTCGGCGCCTCTCCACCCTGTCCATGGGTGTCGCCCTGCTCCGGCCCCGGATTCCCCCGTCCCCGCCACCCTCTCCCGGCCTGTCTCTTCCGGGGTGGTGGCCTATGCGACCATGGTGAAGGGGCTGCAGATCGCCCGCCGCTACGTGCCCAACCTGGTGGGTCGTTTCGTCAACCTGGCCCTCCGGATGCTCTTCTTCCTGCTCATCGCCAACGCGGTCTCCTTCAAGACCGGATCCGGGGAGGCCGAGCTGGGAGGACGAGAGCTCTTCATCTTCTTCCAGGGCGGGCTGTTGATCCTGGTCTTCCAGGTCCCGGCCCTCTGGGGCCCCATCCACAGCGTGACCTCGGACCTCTACAACGGGACGCTGGAGTATCTCTACAGCGGTCCGGGCTCTCGATACGCCTACTACGTGGGCAACGTCCTCTCCGAGGTGGTGCTCAGCCTGGTGTTGTTCGTGCCCTTCTACCTCTACCTGGTGGCCTACAGCCGGCCGCCCCTGGGGGCTACCCTGCTCATCCTGCTGGCCACCGGCGTCGTCCTGGTGGCCCTCACCGCGTTGGGGGTGATGATCGGGATCCTGGCCCTGCTCTGGCGCCAGGTGAACTCCCTGGCCCAGGTGCTGGGCATCCTCTTCGATTTCCTGGCCGGGGCCTACCTGCCGGTGAGCACCTTTCCCGAGCCGCTGCAGTGGCTGGCCTATCTCCTGCCCTTCACGTGGGGCTTCGACCTGGTTCGCTACTACAGCATGGGGGCCCAGTGGACACCGCTCCTCCCCATATGGCAGGAGTGGACCATCCTGTGTGTGTACGCGGTGGGGTACACCCTGTTGTCCCGCCTCTTGCTGGATCGGGCCGAGCGGATGGTGAAGCAGCGCGGCCTCCATATCATCTGAGAGGGGGCTGGAGAGCGGGGGAAGAGAGCCGTTTCCATGGAGTTCCAGGGGACTGAGGGAGGAAGAGAGCCATGCACACCATCCATCTCCAGGAGAAGGTCGTACTGGTGACCGGGGGCGCCCGGGGGATCGGACGGGCCATTGCCCGGGCCTGCGCGCGGAACGGCGCGGACGTGGCCATCCTCGACCTGGACCTGGAACAGGCCCAGCGCACGGCCGAGGATGTGGCCCTGGAATCGGGGCGCAAGGTCCAGGCCTTCGAGGCGGACGTGGCCGACCTGGTGTTGGTGCGGGCTGCGGTCAACGCGGTTCTGGCCGAGTTTGGCCGCATCGACGTGCTGGTGAACAATGCCGGCTGGGACCGTTTCGCCCTCTTTCTGGAGACCACGCCCGAGTTCTGGGAGAAGGTCATCCAGGTGAACTACAAGGGGGTGCTCAACTGCTGCTACACCGTCCTGCCCCATATGGTGCAACGGCGGTCGGGCGCGATCGTGAACATCGCCTCGGATGCCGGTCGTGGGGGCAGCATGGGGGAGTCCATCTACGCGGGGGCCAAGGGGGCTGTCATCGCCTTCTCCAAGACCCTGGCCCGGGAGCACGCCCGGGATCAGATCCGGGTGAACGTGGTCTCGCCGGGGATCACGTCCACCGAGCTGTTTCGGGCCATGCAGGACCATCGTACCGGCGCCAAGGTGATGGAGGCCATGGCACGCTCGGTTCCCCTGGGCCGTCGGCCTGCGGAGCCGGAGGAGATCGCGCCGGCTGTGGTCTTCCTGGCCTCGGATGCGGCCGGCTACATCACCGGCCAGGTGCTCAGCGTCAGCGGCGGGCTCACCATGGTGGACTGAGCGGCGGGGAAGCGGTTCTCCTCTCCCCTGCCGCGGCCCTGTCTCTTCTCAGAGGAGACGGAGCTGCAGATCCTCTGGGCGAGGTCTGCGGGGGCTTGTTCCCCCGCGAACGGCCCGCAGGCCCTCCTCGATCTCCTCCACGAACCGGGAGATGGCGGGGTGTACCGTGCGGCCGAAGAGCCGTCTTCGGCGGGCATGGGTCAGGATAGCCGCCTCCCGGGCCCGGGTCAGGGCCACGTAGAAGAGGCGGCGCTCTTCCGGGACGCGCTCTTTTGCCTCCTCATCCGGACGATAGGGAAGCACTCCCTCCTCGCATCCCACCAGGAACACCACCGGGAACTCCAATCCCTTGGCCGCGTGGATGCTCATCAGCGCCACCCGATCGGCCCGGGGATCGTAGGCGTCGGTGTCCCGCTCCAGGGCCAGGGTTTCCAGGAATTCCCGGGTACGGGGGCCGAAGGGCTCGGCCCGGAGACACAGCCGCTCCAGGGCCTGTTGGGCCGCGTCCTCCAGGCCGTTGGGGAAGAGCTGGGCCGCGAGCTGCCGGAGCTGCTGGCTCACCGGGAGGGCCTGCCCTTTTGGCTGCTGGACCAGCCTGGCCAGTCGGGTGCCGGCCTCCTGGAGCTCCGGAGGCCAGGGAAATTCGTGTAGCGATGTTGGGGGCGTGCGGGCCAGCCGGGAGGCGAGAGCTCCGCGGCTCGATTCCGGCAGTTGGGGGAGGGCATGGGCCAGCAGCGCCTGCCAGTGGAGCGGAGATGCCGGCGTGGCCTGGAGCCAGAGCAGGGCCAGCAGAGGGCGCAGGGCCTCGGGGCGGGCACGGTCCCGGCGCACCACCTGGTAGGGGATCCCAGAGCGGGCAAAGGCCTCCTCCAGCGGGGCCGCCAGGGCGTTCATCCGGTAGAGGACCGCGAAATCTCCGAAGGAACGGTTGACCCCCTCGCTGCTCTCCACCCGACCGGAGTCCAAGGAGAAGTAGCTGGTGCCGCCCACCATCTGCTCGATGCGGTGGACCACGTACTCTGCCTCGGCCCGCTCGGTGGGGGCGGGGTGGACCTCCAGCTTCACCTCCTGGGTGAACTGGGACCAGAGACGGAGGGACTCCCGATCCGGGTTGTGGGCGATCACCTGTTGGGCGGCATCCAGGATGGCCTGGGCAGAGCGGTAGCTCTGGGTGAGCTGGACCCGGTGGGCGTCGGGGTAGTCCTCCTGAAAGCGGAGGAAGAAGCGATGATCGGCTCCTCGGAAGCCGTAGATGGCCTGGTCCGGGTCGCCGATGACGCAGAGGTTGGCTCCACCTGCGGCCAGCAGCCGGAGCAGCCGATACTGGGCTGGGTTCACGTCCTGGTATTCGTCCACGGAGATCCATCGGTATCGGCCGTGGATGGCCTCTTGGGCCGGCAGGTGATGTTCCAGCAGGTGCACCGAGTAGACCACCAGGTCATCGAAGTCCAGGGCTCGGGCCTCCTGCAGCGCTTCCTGGTATCGGGCATAGTCCGCTCGAAACCCCGGCTCCTGGTCGTCGGAGATGGCCCCTGGGGTGTTGGGAAGCTGGAGCCGGGCCTTGGCCCAGGAGATCCGCTCCAGGAGTCGGTCCACCTGGGGGCGGGATCGGTTCGGGAAGGCGGCTTGGGCCAGCTCGCGCCGTTCCTGTTCGTCCAGGATGACGAAGTGGGGGGACAGGTCCAGGGCCTGGGCCCACTCTCGCACCAGGCCCGCGCCCAGGGCGTGGAAGGTGCTCACCGTGACCTGGGCAGCCACCTGGGGTTCCAACAGGCCGGCCAGGCGCTCTCGCATCTCCTCCGCGGCCTTGACCGTGAAGGTGATGGCCAGGATCTGTTCCGGCGGCACCTGCCGGTCCAGGATCAGGTGGGCGATGCGCACGGTGAGGGTACGGGTCTTGCCCGTGCCCGGCCCGGCCACGATGACCAGGGGCCGGTCTGTGCACAGGACCGCCTCCTGCTGTTCCGGATTGAGCTGTTCCCACCAGGCATGGAGCGGATGCGTGTGGGAGGCGTCCAGGCGCTCTGGCCTCCGCGCCCTGGGGAGCTCTTCGGAAGGAGATGCTCCTGGAGGCCAGGTGTCCACCGGCTTCGGGCGGGCTGAGGGGTGGCCTGAGGTCGGGGAGGTCGCGGTGGGCTCCTGGGCCTGAGGAACGTGGAAGAGTCCGGCCTGAAAGGAGCGGGTCAGCTCGTCCTCCTGGAAGAGACGCACCACCCCATACTCGCCATCGTAGCCGGCCTGGGCAACCACCTGGCCCGTGCGCATCCGGCGGATGGCCTCGGCCAGCAGGGGGCCGCCGGCCCGCCGGATCTCCTCCAAGGGCACGTCCATGAGAATGGCCAGCTCGGGACCCAGACGGTCCAGCAGGGAGGCGTATTCCCGGCGGATCCGTTTGCTGCCGGCACCCACCCGGTGGATCTCGGCCAGGACCTCGGGCAGGGGGATGAGGCTGTGGAAGGGCCGGGCCCGGGAGGGGCGTGCTCCCGGCGGCCGGTCGGCCAGTTCCTCCACTCGGTGCATCACGCCCACGGTGACGGGTTTGGCGCAGACCGGGCAGCGGCCCCGGTGCTCTCGGGTGACGGTGGGCTCCCAGCGGACACCGCACTTGCGGTGGCCGTCGTAGTGGTACTTCCCCTCCTCTGGGAAGAACTCCACCGTGCCCAGGAAGGTGTTCGGATCGCCGCTGCGCATGGCCTGGTACAGGGCGGAGTAGCTCAGCTCGGTGTCGAAGAGGGTGGCCTCCCGGGCCAGCTTCCCCGGCGAATGGGCATCCGAGTTGGAGACCAGGGTGTAGCGATCCAGGCTGGAGACCCGCCAGTTCATGGGCGGATCCGAGGAGAGGCCGGTCTCCAGGGCAAAGATATGGGCCGCGAGGTCGCCGAAACACTCCTCCACCGAGTCGAAGCCGGACTTGGAGCCCAGGAGGGCGAACCAGGGCGTCCAGATGTGGGCGGGGATCAGATAGCCCTGCTCGTCGGTCTCCAGGACGATCTCCAGCAGATCTCGGGAATCCAGGCCCAGGATGGGGCGGCCATCGGCCCGGATGTTGCCGATGGTTTCCAGCCGCTGCTGGAAGCGGCGCACCGCGTCCAGGTGGGGCAGGAAGACCACGTGGTGGATCTTACGGACCTTTCCACCCCGTTTGTAGATGTTGCTGATCTCCCCGGCCAGGAGAAAGCGGACCGGGGCCCGACAGGCCCGGGGTGTCTCCTGGGCCACCGAGTGCTCCAGGTCATCCCGAAGGCGGTAGAGCCCCTCCTCTGCGGGGACCAGGTGTTCCTCCATTTCGGCCAGCCAGCCGGGATGGGCGATGTCGCCGGTCCCCACCACCTGGACACCTTTGAGCTGGGCCCAGCGGGCCAGGTGGGGGAAGGTGAGGTCCTTGCTGGTGGCCCGGGAGTAGTGGGAGTGGATGTGCAGATCCGCGACCAGTTTCATGGGGCTTTCACTCGATGGAGATGGTGAGGGTGTAGGTGGAGGTGCCCTGGGGGCGGGCCACGGTGATGCGGTAGTCCTGGGTGGAGGGGAGGACGAAGCGGAAGGAGCGGTCCTCGTTTTCCAGGCGTTTGAAGGGGATG
>Ga0256839_1000685_pt1 | contig 43455 bp, 38 predicted proteins | sample 354166metaG_FD_185968 | JGI IMG/M metagenome (GOLD analysis project Ga0256839, IMG submission 185968) | Hydrothermal vent microbial communities from Mid Atlantic Ridge, Atlantic Ocean - 354-166 | ecosystem: Environmental > Aquatic > Marine > Hydrothermal vents | place: Atlantic Ocean: Mid...
ATTACATTTTTATAGCAGACAATCGAAATGAACTACCCAATACCACTCACATCACTTGTCGCCTTTATTGCACTCATGGTAAGTACTGCGGGCTGGGCTTCAACCGCAAGCAGCAGTTGTTACCAACAACTCAACCTTGAGATGCCAGAAAACAACATCAACAGCGCCCTCTATATCTTCATCGATCAAACCATGCCGCTCAACAGCCGTATGCGAAGCAACCTAAGCGCCCTACTCTCGACGCACCCTAAAAGTGGTGAGCAAGTTCGCGTCGCGCGCTTTTCACCCAATATCAAGGGGCAATTTACTGAGCTTAGCTACGAAGGTTTTCTGGATAGCAAACCCAGCGAGGCGTATCTTTATCAACTAAAAGAGAGCCAGAAAGAGGCGCTTCAAACTTGCATAAATAGACAAAAAATAGAAGCAAAACAATTGCTGATAAGGGCTGTTAAACGCGATTTAGAACTTATCAACACTCAGCTTCCACACACCAACCTACTCTATGCGCTGAAACGCCTGAGTGAAACCGTATTAATAGATGACACGATTGACGACAAGACCGTTTTAATCGTCTCCGATGGGCTGGAAAATAGCGAAGTGAGCAGCTTTTATCGTCGCCGCACCATTGCCACGATTAATAGCGAAAAAGAGATGTCGAAAGTGATTAAACACCAGCTACTGGCAGATTGGCACGGAGCCAAGGTGTATATGTTTGGCCTCGGAAATATCAAAGATGAACGTAAGCAGGTCAAACCAAGCCAACTGGAATCATTGAAAAAGTTCTGGAACAGCTATTTCACCGCAGGGGGCGCAACAGTAAAAGAGCTGGGAACACCCGCACTACTCAGCCGTCAACTATAAAGCGGCACCCTAATCCGCAGATAGAAAAGCGAGATGATGTGCAAGATATTGCTTGTGCAGCATACGTGGTTCTAACTGCGGATTAGGGCGGCAATACCTTACCCTAGGAGATGGCAATAGCGTGCCTACTCTTCGAACCGCTTTTTTATGACAAAATGAAACACACCCTGCTGATCCCAACTTTCAAGCAGCTCATGCCCGGTGACTTTGCAAAAAGCCGGAAAGTCTTTTAAGGCACCCACATCCGTTACCGTAACGTGCATCACCTGCCCTGCGGCCAGCCTCGCTAATGCTTTTTTACTGCGCAAAATGGGCAGTGGGCATTGCAAGCCACACAGATCGAGCTCTAAGTCATACGTCACACTGCTTACCTCACCACAAAGACTAAAACGCCCCCATTATACTGTTTAGAGAGGAACTTTCAGCCCATAATACCCTCTGATAATAGATGATAAATAGCGTTATACTGGGTTACACACCCTCAAAATTACTCGATGCCATTAATGCCGATACTATTAATATTGCTGCTTTTTTCACTACCCGCATGGGCTGATGGCACGTTAACAATCCCTGATATTGGCAATTCAGCCGACTCATCACTCTCACTAAAAGAGGAGCAGAGGCTGGGTGGTCAGTTTATGCGCCAGACCCGAGGCAATGTCGATCTGCTCGACGACCCAGAAATAGAAGCCTATATTCAGTCACTTGGAGAACAGCTGGTCTCCTACCTAGATGAAGCACCCTATCGTTACACTTTCTTCGTTGTCAATTCAGCACAAATTAACGCCTTTGCAGTACCCGGTGGTTATATTGGCATCAACGCCGGGCTTATTATCGCCGCCGACAATGAGAGTGAGTTAGCCTCCGTACTGGCCCATGAGATTGCCCACGTATCGCAACGCCATATCAGCCGTTCGATTGAAGGAAGCAGCGGTGCTAATCTTGCCACCATCGCCTCGATTCTTGCCGCCATCGCACTCTCCAGCCAAGGGGGTGATGCAAGCCTTGCAGCATTAAGTGTCGGTATGGCCGCAGGGCAGCAGTCCCGTATCAACTATACCCGCACCCACGAGAAAGAGGCTGACCGCATCGGCATTCACCTTCTGGCGGGCGCTCAGTATGATCCCCAGGGTATGGCACGTTTCTTTGAAAAACTTCACAAAGAGAGTCGCTACTATCAAACCGGTTTACCCGAAATATTAATGACGCACCCGGTCACCCTCAACCGTATTTCTGATGCTAAAAACAGAGCGGCCCAATATTCACAACGAGGCCAAGAGGGTATTGCAGACAAACCCGCCTTCCAATACTTTCGCGCCAAGGTGCGGGTATTGAACAGCATCAAGCAGCAACAACTCGAACAGCAGACACGCACGTTATTTAATCAACACCCCTTACCTGAGCTCGCCTACCAGCTCGCCTTGCTGGAGAATCACAATGGCAAAGCGGCACAAGCTGAAATGCGGTTACGCAAACTTATCCAGCAGCAAGGGGAGCATTCATGGTTAACGCTAGCACTTGCAGAGAGCCTGCAACGACAACAAAAAAACAACCAGGCACTCACGCTGTATAAACAAGCGCTACTGATCTACCCTGGCAATAAAGCATTAACACTCAACTATGCCGAACAGCTACTCAAGCAAAACGCAGCCGATGAAGCTTTCAACTTGTTAAAAGTATATCTACGCACCCATCATCAACTAACACCTAGGGTCTACCAACTCTATGCTCAAGCGGCAAGCCGGTTAGGCAATCGTGTTGACTCTTCATCGGCGCTAGCCGAATATTTCTATCTTCGCGGCCAGAGTATCGTTGCAGTGCAACATCTCGAAGAGGCGATAAAGGCCGCCAAGGATCAACCCTATCGCCTGCCTAAGCTACAACAGCGAAGAGATGAAATTAAAAAAATCGCCCTAGGCGAACAGTCCGAAAAACACTAGAAAATTCTGGGGATAGCACATGTCAAACGAAGAAGAGATCTCACCAACAGAAAAGCTGGAGAAAGAGGGTGTCTCCTTTATCAAGATACTGGTCATTAGCAAGATCATTATCATCACCCTAGTCGGTGCAGTGGCGTGGTGGTGGTTAAAAGATATTTAGCACTTCGAATCGGCCAAAATCAATTGGCCGTCACCTCGCATGGGATAAAAAACATCCTCAAGGAAGCTCTGATTAAGTCATGAATGTTTTATGCTGGCTGAAATCGCCCTCATTTATCCCGAAAGTTGCACCAATAGAACAACTATTACTGCGCATTTCAGAACAAATGAGAGCAACTTCCTCTCAGCCTAAATTCATCCAGACTTAATCAGAGATTCCTTAATCGTGCGTATTTAAATCTTATGAATTGACTTCGATCAATAGATACCGCTTAATCAGAGGGTATACTTTAATTTCACTCTATGCAGCATTGAAATATAAAGTAAAACTCACTGACCAAACTGGCACAAGAGGGTATAGATATGATTGATTTTAATGAGGTGCCCAAGGTCGCTGTAGATTTCATGAATGAAGATCATGAAGAGGCAACCCATATCACCAACTCGCTACAAACACTGGTGGGGGCTGCTGACAATGGCGAGGTTAATCCGCAGGGTATCAGCGATACCCTAGAGGAGCTTCTTACCCACTGTCGGGAACACTTCGCCCGCGAAGAGGCGCAGATGCAGAAGATAAACTTCCCCCCGTATCACATCCATCAGAGTGAACATCAACGAGTATTAGATGAGATGACGCAAGTGCTTGAAAACTGGCGCAAACACGAAGAGATTGCCACGCTAAAACAGTACACACTCGAGATTCTTCCCGAGTGGTTTGTAAGTCATATTGAGAGTATGGATAGCGTGACAGCGATGTTTATCGCACGTGCCGGTGGGCCGTTCGAGTTATAACTGCTGCCAGAATAGCAGTATCACCCGCAATGTGACCACGCGGGTGAATCTCTCGGCTATCTATATACTGTTTGCTGAATCACTCATATCACCATCACTTTTCTCGGATTTATCTTTATCACAAGGCTCATCACCTGCAGCAGCAGCGGCGGCCTTTTTGTCGCATGGCTCATCACCTGCAACAGCGGCAGATTTTTTGTCGCATGGCTCATCACCTGCAGCAGCGGCGGCCTTTTTGTCACATGGCTCATCGCCTGCAGCAGCGGCGGCTTTTTTATCGCATGGCTCATCGCCTGCAGCAGCGGCGGCTTTTTTATCGCATGGCTCATCGCCTGCAGCAGCGGCGGCCTTTTTGTCGCATGGCTCATCACCTGCAGCAGCGGCGGCCTTTTTGTCGCATGGCTCTTTACCCGACTCTTCTCCACCTTGGCGGTCATCTGACTCACTCGAGTTATGGTAATCACTCTTTTCGTCTGGCTCTGCCATGCTCAACAGGGGCCAAGCCGATAAACCCAAAACCGCCAATAGAGCTACTAATTTCATTGGAATACGCATTCAAACTGATCCTTTTTTATCATTCAGAAGAGATATAAACCATTCACTTGCCAAGTACAATAGTCACACCACAAGAAAGTGGTTAAGATTGCCTCTCTATTATTAATAGCCAACCGGAGTACGACCTCAAAATGTTCGGTCTGTTCAAAAGAAAAAGCCTGCTCGATGAAGGCACCACCCAATGGCTCTTTGATAGCTTCAATTGGGCACTGGATAATTTTGATGCACAACTGTTTCAGCAGCAGACACCACTGGTGTTGGCTAACGATCAATTTTTCCCAGACAGAGCCACCTCACCAGATGAAACAGCCAATGCACTACTGCAGCGAGTGCTGGAATATAGCGCAATGCAACAGTGGCCTTGCCGGGCACGCCCCGCCACCCCTCAGGACGACATTGCCCCGACCCCTCACATCCAGATCAAAAACGCACTGCGCGGCCCCAATGCACAGATCAGCGTTGAAGGTGATGGTTGGATTGATATCCCCTACAACCCACAGGCGTTACGCCAGCCGGATGCACTGATCGCCGCACTGGCACAAAATCTTGCAGTACTACTTGGACGTGCCATTCCGACACCACCACCCGGCGGTGAAGAGCTGCGGGCACCAGCCACCGACCTACTCACTATTTTTCTCGGCTTTGGGCTTTTCATTACCAACAACGCCTTTAATATTCAACGGGGTGGTTGTGGTAGCTGCCGCCCTTCGTCCGTTCAGCTAATGGGGGAGCTAACAGAAGAGCAGATGTGTTATGCCCTTGCAATATTTTGCCATCTAAAGGAAATTGATAACCGAGAGCTACTCCCCCACCTAAAAAAGAGCCTGCACAAGCTGTTTAAGCAAGCACGAAAAGAGATTCTGCATCAACCCCATGAGTTAGCCCGCTTGACCAAAAATAGAGCGCGCCTTGAGAGATAATCAAAGGCTTCATGTGCTGGTCACCATGGAGAGCAAAGCGGGGGCGATCAATCCACCTCATAAATGATGTGTATCAACAGTAGGCACTTTGGGCTAGATAGTGGTTGAGCTTCTGTAGAGCCAAGGCTCTGTACAGTATAGCTGTTTCTAATACAGGGATTAAGGGGAGATGAAAAAAGAGGGATTCCACAGGCTTTGTGGTATGATACGCGCCTAACGCATATCGCATGCGTTCAAGGGTGGCTATTTCGAGAAAATTTAGAGCATTTTTTGGTCATTTATGTATGGCTGAAAAGAGCAATCGCCCTGGTTCGCAGGTTCTCAAGGGTTTGAGAGCCGATAAAGTATCCTAAGCTTAACATTTAGAGTGCAAACATGACTGATCTGAGTAAATACAGAAATATTGGTATCTTCGCTCACGTAGATGCGGGTAAAACCACAACCACCGAGCGTATCCTGAAACTGACCGGTAAAATCCATAAACTGGGTGAGGTTCACGACGGTGCGGCAACAACTGACTTCATGGAGCAGGAGCAGGAGCGTGGCATTACCATCCAGTCTGCGGCAACCACCTGTTTTTGGAAAGATCACCGCTTCAACATTATCGATACACCCGGGCACGTTGACTTCACCATTGAGGTTTACCGTTCACTGAAAGTATTGGATGGTGGTGTCGGTGTATTTTGTGGTTCAGGCGGTGTTGAGCCACAATCCGAAACTAACTGGCGCTATGCCAATGAATCCGGTGTTGCTCGGGTTATTTACATCAACAAATTGGATCGCATGGGTGCAGATTTCTACCGTGTGACCAAGCAGGTTAAAGAGGTGCTAGGCGCACACCCGCTGGTCATGACACTGCCCATCGGCATTGAAGATGACTTCGTTGGCGTTATTGACCTGATGACCATGAAAGCGTGGGTATGGGATAACACTGGCGATCCTCTCGCTTTTGAAATCATTGATATTCCTGCGGAGTATCAGGAGAAAGCGGAAGAGTATCGCGAAATCATGATCGAAACTGCGGTAGAGCAGGATGATGACTTGATGGAATCCTACCTAGAAGGTGAAATTCCTTCAGTTGAAGATCTCAAGCGTTGCATCCGCAAGGGTACGATCAACCTGGACTTCTTCCCAACTTTCTGTGGCTCTGCCTTCAAGAATAAAGGGGTTCAACTGGTTCTGGATGGTGTTGTTGATTATCTGCCAAGCCCAACCGAAGTTAAGCCGCAGCCCGAAGTTGACATGGAAGGTAACGAGACCGGCGAATTTGCCATTGTTGCTGTCGACAAGCCACTGCGTGCGCTGGCATTCAAAATCATGGATGACCGCTTTGGTGCGCTGACCTTTATCCGCATCTACTCCGGCACCCTTAATAAAGGTGACACCATACTGAACACCTTCACCGGTAAGACTGAGCGTGTTGGCCGTCTGGTAGAGATGCATGCAGATGAGCGCATCGAACTGAGTTCCGCTCAAGCGGGTGACATCATCGCGCTGGTTGGCTTGAAGAACACTCAAACAGGCCATACCCTTTGTGACCCCAAAAAACCAGCCACGCTGGAGCCAATGGTTTTCCCTGATCCCGTCATCTCAATTGCCATTGCACCTGTTGATAAGGCCGCTGCTGAAAAGATGGGTATCGCCATCGGTAAAATGGTTCAGGAAGATCCTTCTTTCCGCGTAGAGACTGACGATGACTCTGGCGAAACCATCATCAAAGGCATGGGTGAGCTTCATCTGGACATCAAAGTTGATATCCTGAAACGTACCCACGGCGTTGATGTTGTTGTTGGAAAGCCGCAAGTAGCCTACCGTGAAACGATTACGGAGCGTCTTGAAGATAGCTACACTCACAAGAAGCAGTCCGGTGGTTCAGGTCAATTCGCAAAAATTGATTATGTTATCGAGCCTTGTGAGGCTGGTGAAGGCTTCACTTTTGAATCTAAAGTTACCGGTGGTAATGTACCTCGCGAATTTTGGCCTGCGGTTGAAAAGGGCTTTAAGATGAGCATGGTAAAAGGCGTACTCGCTGGCTTCCCTTGCTTGGACTTCAAAGTAACCCTGATGGATGGTAGTTTCCATGCCGTTGACTCCTCCGCAATCGCTTATGAAATTGCAGCCAAGGCCGCTTACCGCCAGTCAATGCCAAAAGCGGGCCCTCAGTTGCTAGAGCCGATCATGAAAGTTGATGTCTTCACACCCGACTCCCATGTCGGTGATGTTATCGGTGATTTGAATCGTCGCCGCGGCATGATCCTCGGACAAGAGTCAGGTGTTACAGGTGTACGCATCAAGGCAACCTGCCCTCTTTCTGAGATGTTTGGCTATATTGGTGATCTGCGCACAATGACTTCGGGTCGTGGCCAGTTCTCAATGGAGTTTGAACACTATGCAGCGTGTCCCAAGAATGTTGCAGAAGCTGTTATCAAAGAAGTGGCAGAGCGCGAAAAAGCGAAATAACCGCCTTTTCTAGCAGCGACACTAAAAAGCCGGGATCGTGAGATCCCGGCTTTTTTTGTTATTTAGCCCAGCTACTCTTCCCTTGGATGGCTTTTAACAAATTGCATCGCCTTCTGAATCGCAATAATAACCTTCTCACTCATCTCACTTTGCTCTTTTTCAGAGACATAAAACAACGCATCCACATCATGCTTGATGTAGCGCGGGGGAAGTGAGTTAAGGGCGATACAGGCAATATCATCCGCCTCATCCTCATTGAGAGTGCTACCGGCCTCCCCTGTTAAGGTACTCAGCTGCTCTTGAACCAATCTTTCATAATGGTTGTGTATGGATTCAAACGACATATCTCTCTCCATTGTTGACACAGTGATGTCAAAAAACAGTTATTTGATGTGGAAGGCTCATAGTTTTACCCGACTGAAATCACCCCCAAAGCTTAATTCTTACAGATCAACTCTACCAGACAAGTTATAGTCGATATGGGCATATATTTTGCATTAAAATCTATAGGCATCAATATCATTGAGTGACTATAGAATAGACATGGCACACCTGAAAAACATACTCTTTTTTGTATTACTGCTCTCAACCGGAGATGCCTTTGCTCAGCAATACCAAGCGCATTCTGAAATAGAGCAGGCTGTTCGCGACTATGTCGAAAGCCAGCTAAACACTCCGGTTAATTCAAACAGTGAAATAACTTTGGATAGACTTAACAATCGGCTCAAATTGTCACAATGTGAGGAACCTCTAGAGATTTTTTCTCTCAACCCATTTAACCCCACCGGGCGTAACAATATTGGTGTACGTTGCCACGCTCCTCGATTCTGGAAAGTGTTCATCCCGGTGACGATTACTTTTTATTCAACGGTGGTGGTGGCCAATAGACCACTCCACCGTGGCACCACCCTAACAGCCGATGATCTGCGACTTGATCGCCGCCAAATCGCCAACCACCTTGGGGGTTACTTCACCTCAATCGAGGAGGTCATTGGCCGTGATGTACGCCGCTCAATCCGTATGGGCAACATCGTCCAGCAGAACGCAACTGATGCCGAAAAAGTAATCAAAAAAGGCGAGCAGATTACACTGCGCTCGGGCAACAGCCGATTTAGTGTCGTTACCTCTGGAAAAGCGCTGAGCAATGGCGCACTGGGTGATATTATTAGGGTTAAAAATAGCAAGTCTGAACGCATTGTAGAGGGCACCGTGGTTGCACCAGGTGTCGTCAAGATACATAATTGAGCAATAATTTCTAATAAAACTAAAGTATTTTAAAACGCTGGACGCTAGTGGCGTATGTGGTGAAAAGGAGTAACTGTGATGGCTATTGATATTAACGGGTTTGGTGCAGGTCACCAGGTTCAGGCAAACAATGAAAACTCTCAAGTCAGCGTTGGCCGCAGCGAGCCAACGGTGGCTCAAGAAGAGACTGGTGGCTCTTCCACAACAGACACTGTCAGCCTGACTGACACCGCAGCACAGCTGCAGAAGCTGGAAAACAGCCTCGCAGCGCTGCCAGTAGCTGATACCGCGCGGGTTGAGAGCATTAAACAAGCGCTTAACGAGGGTACCTTTAACATGGACAACCGGGTAACGGCAGAAAAAATGATGGGTATGGAGAGCGCACTTAACAGTGCGTCGTAAGTTATAATGAACGGTCACGTCCAGCAACTGCAACAATCCCTTACCAATCAGATCACCGCATCTGATGATTTTTTACAGCTGCTACTCCAGGAGCGTGAGATTATCTCACAAAACAGGGTCGACCAACTGCCCGAGCTGACCCAAACCAAGCTGGAACTGATTGAGACGCTGGCACAAACAGAGATCGAAATACTCTCCTGCTTTAAACAGACACTGGGTGAAACTGACTCCGAACAACCCGAAAAAGCCATCCAAAAACTTGACCCTGATAATGAATATAAGCTGCTGGCACTGCTGCAAAAAGCACGTAACTTGGCCGCCACCTGCAAAACTGAAAACCTGATTAACAGCCAAATTGTCGAAGGGTGTCAAAACCAGATAGAGGATGCTCTCGATGTGCTGTTAAGAAGGGAAAAATACGCAGTCTACAGTGCTGCGGGTAAAACTATAAAACAAGGCGGAGGAAGCCTCGGCGAGGCTTAGAGCGACGAGAGAGGCTACTCCCCTTTAACTTTTCGCCAACGCTCTAAATCTGTCAGATTATCCAAATCCCACAACGTCGACAGAAGATAAGGGGTGATACCGCATGCCGCCGCGTTCTTCATAGTCTGGCTTAACACCTCGCCCCCACCCCACGCTACACCGTCAAACAGCCGAGCTTCACTCTCACCACACCCCAGCAAAACATAGCCACCATCTTCTGCCGGGCCAATCACCCACGGCTCACCGCGTAACAACACCTGCAAAGCCTGCGATAAATAAGCGGCACTAATGGATGGAATGTCGCTGCCAACCAATAGCGTGGCCATCGCGCTGCTTTGACTCAGGGCGTGGTGCATTCGCTCACCCAGGTCAGCCCCTTGCTGAGTGTGGAGTGTCACCCCAAACTGTTTTCGACAGGTTGCAAAAAAGGGGTGCTGGGTATCCGGCGCACACCACAACTCAACCGGTGAGAGTTCCGCATCAACTACGGTTTCAAGAATATGTATCAGCAACTCTTTATGCAGATCAGTCGCCACTTGCGAGCCAATATCGGGAATCAGTCGACTCTTTACCTCTCCCGGAATGGGCGCTTTTGCGAAGATGATAATTTTGCTGTCGGGGTAGAGCATTTATGGGAGTAGCGCCATCAACATCTGCTCATCTTTCACCTCAACCCCAAGGCTGAGCGCTTTTTCCACCTTGGAACCTGGATCACTACCTGCCACTACAAAGCTGGTTTTTTTCGAGACGCTTGAGGTCACTTTTGCGCCTAGCGCTTGCAGTCGACGCTTTGCCTCATCACGGGACATTTGTGAAAGCGTGCCGGTAAGTACCACTACCTGGCCATCCAGCGGCCTTGCTTCTGCTGTTTTATCTTCGATGGCTGGCCAGTGAATACCCGCCGCCAGCAGCTTATCGATCACTTCGCGATTGTGAGGCTGATTAAAGAATGCAATGATACTTTTTGCGGTCAGCTCACCTACCCCCGGAATCATGACACTGTTTTTATTTTCAAGATCAGATGGGTTTACCTTGTCAGGTAACCCCTGCTTTTGGAATCGTTCTGCTACCGCTGCCAGAGTAGATTGTGAAACCCCGCTAATTTTAATCTGCCGCCATGTCGCTGGACTCTCTAAATCATATACTTCCCTATTTTTCTCATCATTGAGAAAGTCGGCGATTTTCTGAGCCGACTTGGGGCCAACACCCTTAACACCTTTTTTAACAATATAATCAGAGAGTTTAGCCGCCATTAATGCGGGCAAGGTTTTAAAGTAATCCGCCAATATTTTAGCGCTCTCTTCACCAACTGAAGGAATTCCCAGCGCAAACAGGAACTTAGAAAACTGGGTGGATTTACTCTTTTCGATACCCTTTAGGGTATTTTTGGCCGACTTTTCACCCATTCGCTCTAAAGAGACCAGTTGATCCTCCGTCAGCTTATAGAGATCTGAGGCATCTTTAATCAGCTGCTCATCCACCAGCTGCTCAACCAGCTTGCCTCCCAAGCCCTCAATATCCATAGCACGGCGTGCAACAAAATGCTTTATAGACTCTTTGCGCTGCGCATCACAAAAGAGGCCACCCGAACAGCGCCATACCGCCATACCGTGCTCTTTAACCGCTTCGGAGTGGCAGACAGGACAGCTTTTTTTCATCACATAGCGCGGCAACTCATCCTTTCGATAACTCATGACCGGCGCAACCACCTCCGGAATCACATCCCCAGCCCGGCGAACAATCACCTTGTCACCCACTCGCAAATCTTTTCGTTGAATCTCCTCCTCATTGTGCAAGGTAGCATTAGTCACCACAACACCACCCACTTGAACAGGGGCTAATCTTGCCACCGGCGTGAGCGCCCCGGTTCGGCCTACCTGAACATCAATCGCCAACAGCTCGGTCATCTCCTCCTGGGCCGGGAATTTATGCGCAATGGCCCAGCGAGGGGCGCGTGCGACAAAACCAAGCGCTTTTTGTAGTGCCAGCTCATTTACCTTGTAAACCACGCCATCAATTTCGTAGCGAAGTTGATCGCGGCGTTGCAAAATATCCTGGTGATAAGCTAGACAACCATCCACCCCCTCAACCACCGCCACCTCAGGGCTGACCGGTACCCCCCAGCGTTGCAGCTGGTTGAGAATCTCGGTATGTGAGGTGGCTAACGCGCCCTCTTCAACATACCCAACCCCATAACAGTAGAAAGCGAGTGGTCGAGAGGCGGCAACGGACGCATCAAGTTGCCGCAGTGAGCCTGCCGCCGCATTACGTGGATTAGCGAAGGGCTTCTCGCCTCGCGCCAGCTGTTGTTGATTCAGCGCCACAAAGCCCGCTTTTGGCATAAATACTTCACCCCGCACTTCCAGTGTTTGCGGATAGCCTGTCCCTCGCAGCGCTAGGGGGATCGATTTGATGGTACGCACATTGAGGGTGACATCTTCACCCATCACCCCATCACCCCGAGTGGCCGCTTGCTGTAACTCACCTTTCTGGTAGAGCAGGCTGATCGCCAAACCATCCAATTTGGGTTCTGCTGCGTAACTCACCTGCTCTGTGGCTAGTTTTTTACAGATGCCACGATCAAATGCCTCCACCTCTTGCGGGCTGAAGGCATTGGCCAGTGACAACATTGGCACACGATGTTGCACCGAGCTAAAAGCAGTGAGCGGCGCACCACCCACCCGTTGGGTCGGTGAGCTAGGGGTAATTAATTGAGGGTATTGCTGCTCAAGTGACTGCAACTGCGCAAACAGTTTGTCATACTCCGCATCGGGCAGATCCGGGGCATCGTAAACATAGTAGCGTTCGTTGTGATAGGCGATCTGCTCTCGCAGCGCGTTAAGTTGCGAGATAATCTCTTGGGGCGGATTTTTCATAATGTTTTTGATTTTTTGGCTGGCTATGGAAAGTATGAATAGATGAGGTCAGTTTCAACCCGCATAAATATTTATGAGTTATTCAAAAGGTCAGCTTTCCAGGCATCAAGCTGCTGAATATCGAATGGCCGACGACGCTCATCACACAACTGAGCATCCAGTCGCTCACAGATATTTTTAGCCACTTTTGCCATGCTGTTGAGTGACGCTGTAAGGTCATCCTGTAGGTCACTCTCCATAAAGAGCAACACCCCGGGAGTGGTGAATCCGTTTAGATTATCCAGGTCGAAAGTGCCCGGTTCCAGCATATTTGCCATGCTGAAGGTTATTGCTCCTTGAGTCGCCCCCAGAAAGTGAAAAATCTCCATTTCACCATAACGCATGGCGGCAAGGTTAGCCGCTTTTACCAAGTCTGCCCCTACAAAATCATCCTGTTTTGCCACAATATGCAGGGCGATAACTGCCGGTATAGTTGATTGGGCTGCTGCTGGTGTAGGTGCGGCGGTATCATCCGTTGGTGGTGTCTCGGCTTGCACCACCTCGACCTCAGCCTCTTTTGGCTCACACGCCGTCTCTCGTTCTGCGAGGATCGGCACATCGCTGATTTCAGCATCTGGTATCGATTTTTGATCACCGGCAGCCGTCTCGTCAAACAGCGGCGCTTGACGGGGTTGCTGTTTCAATTGCCGTTTTTTTGATAAAAATTGACTGCCAAAATAGAGCGCTAGCAGAATGATAATACCAATAATAATCAGGCTGATACGTAAAGAATCCACCCTAAAACCCTCGTTTTATAATCTTCACTGAGACCGTGCTGCCACTCATCTGTTCCATTCTCTCACTATTGCGCCGCCAAGTCATAGGCCTGTTTGATGTCTACGGCGACCAAGCGTGAAACCCCCGGCTCTGACATGGTGACACCGTTCAGCTGCTGGGCCATCTCCATAGTCACTTTATTGTGACTAATGAAGATAAATTGTACTCGCGATGACATCGATTCAACCATTTTACAGAAACGCCCCACATTGGCTTCATCCAGCGGCGCATCAACCTCATCCAACAGACAAAAAGGTGCCGGGTTAAGCTCAAAAATGGCAAATACCAACGCCACCGCCGTCAGTGCCTTTTCACCCCCTGAAAGCAGATGAATGGAGCTATTTCGCTTACCGGGAGGACGCGCCATTACCGTGATGCCAGTATTTAACAGGTCATCGCCGGTTAATTCAAGGTAGGCGTGACCACCGTCAAACAGTATCGGAAAGCTCGCCTGCAAACCCGCATTAACTTTATCAAAGGTCTCCTTAAAGCGAGTCCGGGTCTCACGGTCAATCTTGCTGATGGCCGACTCCAGCGTGGTTAATGCCTCAACAAGATCTTGATATTGTGCTTGCAGATAGCGCTGACGTTCAGACTCTCGCTCATACTCACTAATGGCCGCTAAATTGATGGGTCCCAGCTGCTGGATCTGCTGCTCTATGGTGACCAGTTGCTGCTCAATTTGAGCCTCATTCACCTGCTCTGCCACCTCATCAAATAGCTGAGGAAATGCAAAACCGGTCTCATTTATTTTCTCCAACAACCCTTGCTTACGCTCTAGTATCACTTGAAGTTTTAGTCGCAACTCTTCTAAATTATTACGTTTTTTTGTTATTTTTTTCTCAATGTTAACACGTTGTTTATTATTATTATGTTGCTCAGTCTCTATCTCACCCGCTCGGGTGCGCACTTCTGCAAGCTCCGCCTCCACAGTCATTCGCAGCGCCAACTGCTCATCCAGCGAAGCTTTTAATGCGAGTTGCGATGGCTGTTTCTGCTGCTCTTTATCCTGCTCATTACGTCGCGCTGCTAGCTGTTCAAGCTGCTGTTGGCTGCGCGCTATCCCCTGTTCAACCGCCTCTTTGGTGGCGTGTATGGATTGAATTTTCAACGCTAAATCGTGGCTAGCCAAGTGAGTCGTATGCTGCTGTTGCTCGGCCTCATCCCGCTCCCTTTGCAGTAATTCACGGCGGCTTGAGGCTCTCTTGCACTGTTGATTCAGCTGTTCAATGAGATGACAAGCATTACGATGCCGCTCAGCTGCCTGTTGCTGCTCTTCAGTTGCCTTGGCAAGCGCTTCAGCCTGCTGCTGCTGTTGCTGTGTAATCTGCTGCTGACGATCATGACACTGCACCAGCGCCAATTGAGCGCTATTGAGCCGCTTACCTGTTTCAGCCAGCGCCTGAAGTATTTCATTATATTCACGCTGTTTTGAGTGTCGTGCAGCTTCCAGCTCATTCAGTTGCTGTTGTGCCTGTTGAGCGCGTGCTTCAAGCACAGCACACTGCTGTTCAAGTGGTTGCAGTGTGGCCAGCAGCTCACGCAGCTGCTTTTCACGCTGCAACAGCCCCACATTATCGCCCGAGGCACCCCCAACACGCAGCCAGCAGGCACCCAACCAGAAACCATCTTGGGTAATCAGTGATTCATGGGGAGCTAATTGGTCGCGCTGGCTGAGCGCCTGAGTAAGGTTATCGGCAATATAGACATCGGCCAGAAAACCTTGCAGTGAGCAGTCGGCCTGTATCTGGTCAAGCAGGCGCGATTTCTTCGACTCACTCTCCCGATGCTGCGCGGTGGTATCAAACAGTGTCAGCGAGAGGCTCCCCTGCGCTGCTGAGTTTAATGAAGAAGCCAGTGAATCCAGCTCATCCACACAAACTGATTCGAGATAAAAATCCAGCACCAACTCCACCGCACGCTCCCAACCGGGGGTGACGGCAATGACCTGAGCAAGGCGTTGAACATTTTCAACTCCTGAGTCACTTAGCCACTGGGTTGTCGCGTGTTGATCCCCACCCAGTGCAGCATGTTGCAGCATCTCAAGCGATGCCTTCTGTCCACTCAACTGCTGAATTTTATGACGCTGGCTATCCAGTTGGTTAGCTATATTGAGATTGAGCGTTCGTTGCTGCTGAATTTTTGATTGCAGCTGCTCACACTGCTGGCCTAATTTAGCCAGCTGCGCTGCTTGCGCTTTCTCTCGCTGCTCTTGAGTGGTGACCGCCTCTGCTCGCATATCCACATCAATGGCTGAGTCTTGCGCTTCCAGCTGCTGCAATTGAGTTTTATATTGTGCTATTAACACCGACTGCTGCTGTCGCTGAACCTCTGCGGATGCCGCCTGCTTTTCGGGTTCCAAAAGGCGCTGATTAAGCTGATCCCACTCATTTTGTTCGTCGCGCAACGCCATTGCGGCACTTGCCAACCTTGCCGCAGAGGCTTTGTTCAACAACGTTTGCTCGGCTTGTTGCGCCACACGCTCGGTTAATTCCACCGCTAAGGTGGCTATTTTTTGCTGGTCGGCCTCAAGATGCGTCACCAGCGCCTGCTCATCTCGCTGCATTGATGCCAACAGCTGCTGCCGCTGCTTCGTCTGCGTTGCAATGTGCTGAAGAGATTGCTCGATGGCCACTATCTCAGCACCACAGGCGTAAAAGCGCCCTTGAATTTCGTTGATCAACTCACTGTTCTCATGAAAAGCGGTATGTAGCGCCAAACTCTCTTTTTCAATGCTGCGCTGAGTGGCGATCACCGCCTCAACCTCCGTTTCACCCTCGGCCACTTGCGCCTCTATCGTGCGACACTCTTTATCGAGCCTGCGCCAGTGATGCATATGCCACTGCCCGGTTGCATGGCGCTGCTGCTCTTTTAATGTGCGGTACTGTTCGGCTGTTTTGGCTTGCTGCTGCAGGTGTTCAATCTGTCGAGCAAGTTCACTGCGCAGATCATTCAAGCGTTCTAGGTTTTCGCGGGTGCGGCCAATTCTGTTTTCCGTCTCACGACGACGCTCTTTATATTTAGAGATACCCGCCGCTTGCTCCAGAAAAACCCGCAGCTCTTCCGGTCTTGCCTCAATTAAACGCGAGATCATCCCCTGCTCAATAATCGAATAGCTGCGTGGCCCTAAGCCCGTGCCTGAAAAAAGATCACTAATATCGCGGCGGCGGCACTTGCTGCCATTGAGATGGTAGTGTGATTGGCCATCGCGCCCCAGCACCCGCTTAACTGAAATCTCATTATAGTGGCCATGCTGCCCACCAACACGACCCTCGCTGTTATCAAAGATCATCTCCACCGATGCCTGACCCACCGGCTTGCGACTGGCCGAGCCATTAAAAATGACATCAACCATCGCCTCACCGCGTAGATTTCTGGCAGAGCTTTCACCCATCACCCAGCGCACCGCATCGATGATATTTGATTTGCCACACCCATTAGGGCCGACAATGCCGACCAGATTACTGGGAACAGGAACCGTGGTGGGATCCACAAACGATTTAAAGCCTGCGAGTTTAATTTGAGTAAGGCGCATTAATTTATTTGTTTCGCAAATGGAAAAATCGTCAAAGAGGAGTAAACTACCCCGTATTATACATGGGCGACAACCAACCAGAGAGTAAAATAGTCGCCTCGGGGAGTACACCTAAACAGACCAACAGGCACTGCCAAAACATACCTTGAACAGATGCTAAAAATCACCACAGAGATCAATTTATGCCTAGCCAACCCAGTAAAGAGCTTGAAACTTTTGACAACCCAAACCCGGAGCGCGATTACACCATTCGGATTCGCTGCCCAGAGTTCACCTGCCTCTGCCCAAAAACCGGCCAGCCGGATTTTGCCGAAATTTTCATCGACTATGTCGCCGATCAACACTGCATCGAACTTAAAGCATTGAAGATTTACATCTGGGCATTTCGTGATCAGGGCGCTTTTCATGAGAAAGTGACCAACGAAATCCTCAACGATTTAGTCGCTGCGTGTGACCCTCGTTTCATGCGCCTCACCGCCAAGTTCGGCGTGCGTGGTGGAATCTACACCACGGTTGTTGCAGAACACCGCCAACAGGGGTGGATTGCGCCCACACCGGTCACACTGCCGTAAAATGGGTGAGATCCCGCTCTTTGTTGGCATCGACATCGGCACCTCTGGCTGTCGTGCTATCGCCATTGATGCGCAACGTCAAGTTCAAGGTGAAGCGCGCAGTAGCATGGCGGCTCCCCATCAAAAAGGCGATGGTTTTGAGCAAAAACCGCAAATTTGGTGGCAAGCGGTCAGCCAAACCCTAGAGCAGCTCTTTAAGCAAATACCTGCACAACAGGTGGTTGCCATTGCCGTTGATGGCACCTCGAGCACCCTGCTGCTGTGCGATGGGCAGGGCAAGCCCATCGGCCCAGCCTTAATGTACAACGATGCACGGGCCACGGTTGAAGCGGAACGAATGGAGCGCATTGTTCCCGAACAGAGTGCCGCCCACGGCCCCTGCTCGGGCTTGGCCAAGCTATTATGGTTACAGCGCTGCCTACCCACCGAAAACATCCGCCACATCTGCCATCAAGCCGACTGGATTGTCGGCCAACTGAGTGATCGCTTCGACTGTAGCGACATCAACAATGCGCTTAAACTAGGCTATGACCCCATCAAACGGCAATGGCCCGACTGGATGGGGCACCTCGGAGTCATCCGAAAGTGGCTACCAAAAGTCTATCTGCCCGGCCACGCCATCGGCACTCTTAGCAGCACCATCGCTGAGCGCTTTGGCCTCAACCCCAACACCCAAATTGTCGCAGGCACCACCGATAGCACTGCCGCCTTCATTGCCACCGGCGCAAATCAAATAGGCGATGCGGTCACCTCACTTGGCTCAACCCTGGTTATGAAAGTGGTCGCAGCCTGGCCCGTTTTTGTGCCCAAATATGGTATTTACAGCCAACCTTTAGGCAATCGCTGGCTGGTAGGCGGTAGCTCCAATAGTGGCGGGCAAGTATTACAACACTACTTTAGTGATCAACAGCTGCTCACGCTCAGCCCAAAAATGAATCTGGATAAACCCACAGAGCTTGACTACTACCCGCTGCTCACTCCGGGGGAGCGTTTTCCTATCTGCGATCCAACGCTACCACCACAAATGGAGCCGCGCCCCACAGACGAAGTACAATTTTTACAGGGGTTACTGGAGGGAATGGCGCAAATTGAGCTACAAGCCTACCAACGGCTAATGGAGTTCGGCGCACCCTACCCCACCACCCTCAGAAGTGCCGGTGGTGGCGCAGATAATTCGCAGTGGCAAACCATGCGCCAACAGCTATTAAAAGTGAAAATGTGTAATGCCCAACATCAACAAGCGGCCTACGGCAGTGCACTGCTGGCGCTGCGGGGTATTAACGGAGAATCAGAAGATGATTAGTCACCATTCAGCATGTTTATATTTTGCCTCAAATTGAGGCAATTTTTGCACACAAAGAGGGAGCACATAGGGAATAGGTGACCGATTGAGTACCAAAATAACGAAGAGTTGAGGAAAAAGATGAATACGCTGAGTCGTTACGATGATTAAACCCATCAGTGGTGCAGGTTACCTCTTGCGAGGGCTGGCCCTGCTCCCTAAAAAAGGGATCTTCCCCTACGTTGTTATCCCCATGGTGATCAACGCATTGCTCTTTGCACTGGCACTGATTCTGGCTATCGGACAGGTTGGCAGCCTTATCGACTGGGCATTGCAGCAACTGCCGAGCTGGCTTCAGTGGCTAGACTGGCTAATGTGGCCACTACTGGTGCTCACCGCGCTCATCCTGGTCTTCTTTCTGGTGGCGATTCTCGCCAACATTATCGCCTCACCTTTTAATGGCCTACTGGCCGAAGCGGTAGAGCGCCACCTCACCGGAGAGGTCTATCAGGCTGAGAGCAGCAGCTGGCGGCGGGCATTGGTAGAAGCACCAAAAGCGATTACCGGTGAGTTGATCAAAATCGCCTACTTTGTCAAATTCGCCATCCCGCTAGGCATTCTATTTTTGATCCCCGGCCTCAACCTTTTCGCCCCACTGTTGTGGTTTATCTTCGGTGCCTGGATGTTAGCGTTGGAGTATTGCGACTACCACCTCGGCAACCACAACATTCGCTTTGCCCAACAACGCACACTACTCGGCCAAGAGCGTATGCTAACACTCGGATTTGGTGCCGCCACCACCTTGGCCACCATCACCCCGTTGGTTAACTTTATCGCCATGCCCGCCGCCGTAGCAGGCTCCACCGTTATGTTAATAGAGAAGGAGCTGCTGAAAAAAACCCAGCATAGCGAGCAGTAAGATGAGATGAAATGACGACGTATACCTCCCCCTTAGAAAAAGGAGGATTTAACCCGATCAATCTCCCCCAACCCCTCTTTGCTAAAGAGGGGGGGGCAAGCGGCTCATCTGTTTCGATCCGAAGTGCACAGCAATAGTCGCTCTATTAGTGCGATTTTCGGGATAAATGAGGGCTTTTTATAGATCGTTAGGTTGATGCCTGCATGATCGGTTTGAGCAGTAGTGAACGCCCGGTCATCTGCTCGGGGATGGGCAACCCCATGAGGTGTAGTACGGTGGGTGCGACTGAGCTTAAGCCGCCGGTGCAGCTGAGTTGCCATGGGTGTTTGTCGAGAATGAGGCAAGGAACTGGGTAGATGGTGTGTTGGGTCTGTGGCTCGCCGGTGATGGGGTCGACCATCTCTTCACAGTTGCCGTGGTCGGCGGTCAGTAGTACCGAGTAGTTTTCACTCTCTGCACTGTTTAAGACTCGCCCCACCTGTTGGTCCATCGCTTCTACTGCTTTTAGTATCGCCTGGCGTTTGCCGGTGTGCCCTACCATGTCACCGTTGGCAAAGTTGACTACGATCAGGGCGTATTTTTTTCTCTGCATCGCTTCAATGACTGCATCTGCGACCTTTTTGGCGCTCATTTCTGGGGCCAGGTCGTAGGTGGCCACGTCGGGTGAGGGGATGATCTCCCGCTCTTCTCCATTAAAGGCATCACCCCGGCCACCGTTTAAGAAGTAGGTTACGTGGGCATATTTTTCGGTTTCGGCACAGTGGAATTGCTGTAGGTCGGCCCGGCTCACGATTGCGCCCAGTGTCTGTTTCGGGTGCTCTTGCTCAAAGGCGAAGGGGAGCTTGTACCACTCATCGTACTCTGTCATGCAGCTCACATGGGGTGGCGAATAATCACCACGGTCAAACTCATCAAAGCGGGGCTTGAAGAGTGCGCGGGTAAGTTGCCGGACTCTATCTTTACGGTAGTTAAAGAGGATGATGTGATCATCTGCTGTGATGGGTTGCGCTGCCGGGAGTGCGGTCGGCACTATAAATTCGTCATTGATGCCTTTTTCATAGGCGTGTTTAATCACTGCTGAGGCGCTTGCACCCTGCTCGCCTTCGCCTTGTACGATTGTCTGCCAGGCGAGTGCGATGCGATCCCAGCGATTATCTCTATCCATTGCGTAGTAGCGCCCCGAGATGGTTGCAATGGCTCCATTGCTGTTTTGCAGGGCCTCTTCGAGTTCATTGAGGTAGCGAAGCGCTGATTTGGGTGAGGTGTCTCGGCCATCACAAAACATGTGAACCAGTGGCATCACTTGGTAGCGGCGGCACAGTTCGATTAACGCTTTGAGGTGACGAATATGGCTATGAACGCCGCCGTCAGAGACCAGCCCCATCAGGTGCATTGGGCGAGCTGCATTTTTGGCTTTTTCAACGGCGGCTACCAGTACCGGGTTATTGAAAAAATAGCCGTCATTGATGGCATCATCGATGTAGACCAGATCTTGGCGAACAATATCACCGCAACCGATGGTGAGGTGCCCTACTTCTGAATTCCCCATCTGTCCATCCGGTAGCCCAACGGCTGGGCCTGATGCCTGTAACAGGGTGTGTGGGTAGCGACTGAAGTAGTCATCTAGGCAGGGGGTGGCGGCCTCTACAACCGCATTATTGAGGCCGGCTGGGTTGGTTCCAAAACCATCCAGTATCATCAAAACAACGGGGCGACGGGGGGCTGACATGTTAATTTTCTCCTTAAGGAAGCTCTGATCAAGTCATGAATGTTTTATGCTGGCTGAAATCGCCCTCATTTATTCCGAAAATAACACCAATAGAGCGACTATTACTGCGCATTTCGGAACAGATGAGAATAACTCCCTCTCAGCCTAAATCCACCCAGACTTAAGCAGAGATTCCTTAACGAACCAGTAACAACGGGTAATCCATCGGCTGTTGTTCCGTTTGCTTTATCGATACACGGTACACCCGCTTCCACTCTTTATCTGACAATAGCGGCTCAAGCTCAGCCAGTGCTGAGGTGTAATCTGCCGTCGAGCGAGGGAAGCAGATTAATGCCAAGCACTGCTTTCGTAGTCCGGTGACGGTTCCTAACCACAGTTTTTTTGCGCCCGGCTCCAGACGAACTGTACTTGGCCAGAGTCGCAATACCCGTAACGAGTCGGGTGATTCACTTTGTGTTCGAATTAGCAGCAACGCCTGCTGCTCTCCATTGTGGAACTGGGGTAGCACTGGTAGCGTTACCAACTGAGGATGGGGTAGCAACCAGCGTAATACACTGCTTAGGGTGAGCGGTTCAGCTGCAAACCACCCCTGAGCTTCCAAAGTTTGGCGCAGTGATGAGAGTTCACCGACCCACTGGATATTCAGTGGCTGCTCTTGATCGCCCTCCAGATCGATCCGAAATGCCGGGCTATTTTTCCAAGCGTTCTGCCACCAGTCAGGAGCGGCAACCACTTGAATACTGCGCTGTACAGCGTAGCGTTCAAGGTCATCGGCCATTTTCGCATTCACATGCCAACTTCCCGCAATCAGAAAAACCAGCAGCGCCACAACCGGCACGCCCCTCACACCGCCGCTGCGGCGCAAATGGTAGTGACGGGCAATGGCTAGCAGGCTAATCCAGGCGGCTCCTAGGCCGATCCCTCCCAGCACGTCCGCCAGCCAGTGAGCACCCAAGTAGAGCCGGGAAAAACCGATCCCTGCCACCAGCAGTGTTGCGGCGGCATAGGGCAACCAGCGGCGGTTATCGGGCAGTACCTGTGCTGCCAGCATCGCCAGATAGCCGTAAACGACGGTGCTCAAGGTCGCATGGGCACTGGGGAAGCTGTAGGCGTTCGCCCCTGAGTACATGGCAACAGGCCGAGGGAAGTGGTAACTGTATTTAAACAGCGCGACCGCTAAGGCGGCAAAGCCTACTGCGGCCAGCCAATAGAGCGCCTCTCGCCACGCCCTTTTCCACGCCATCCACAACAGCACGCTGATCACCAGCATAAGTATCATCACGCCATCACCCAGAGCGCTAAACAGCACCATTAGCTGATCACCCAGCGGGGTGCGCAGCCCTTGCAGCAGCGCATAGAGTGACTCACCAGCGGGTACTAAAAAGCGCCCGGCCATTACATTCTCCGACACCCCGAGAAACAGCCAAGTTCCCCCCAGCAGTATCCCCAGCCACACCAACAGCGCACCTAAAACCGGCCTTTCGGCATCCAGCAGATCACCAATAATCCATGCGCTGGCCGGGTGGCTACGCCCTTGGGAGAGAAAACTATCTGCCCAGCGCTGGCTCCGTTTTTTAAAAAACAGATAAACAAGATGTACTATTTTTATGGTCGCCCACACCGAGATCAGTACCACCCCAAGCAGCACAGCCAACCGTCCGGCCACCTCACCAGCCAACGTCAACGAAGCGCCGAAAGCCATGCCTAACAGCAGATAGATAGGTGCCCAAGCCAGAGCGGAGAGGATATTGGCTATAAAAAAGCGCTGCGGTGGCATCATCATCATGCCCGCCATCATCGGAACGACGGGTCTTACTGGCCCGACAAAGCGGGCGATAAAAACACTCTTGCCACCATGACAACGAAAAAACGCCTCGCCCCGTGATAACAGCGCAGGATGGCGATTAAAAGGCCACCATTGGCGCACTTTGTCGTTATAGCGATAGCCCAGCCAGTAGCTCAGGCCATCGCCCAATACCGCACCCGCCACTGCTAATAAAAAGGTAAGCCAGAAGCCCATGGCACCGGCTGCAATCAATGCACCCGCGCCAAACATCATCACTGCCCCCGGCACTACTAGGCCAACAACCGCTAAGGACTCAGCACAGGCAACCAGCAACACCGCCAGACCGGCCCAATGAGGGTTGGCACTTACCCAGCTAAGCAGTTGATGAATCAGGTCAGTCACACAGTCCCTTAAATTGAGTTACTACTCTTATGGAGAGTGAGCTATGAAGTGATGTTTGTCAGCCACCTGAGTTACAGAGAGCCGTCATCCTCACTGCAACAAGCCAACACTCTTAATTTGCACATAGCAGTGGCTTGCCACTTTGAGCTGTAATCTTTCGAATGATTTTAAGGTGATGCGTGATAACAGTAGCGGTGATCCGTTTTCGCCGCTACTCAGTTGCAATATCAGCTGCCCTTGGCTTACCTCTGATACGGCCTCGATCACCATCGGCCAGATATTTTGAATGCTGCTACCAACGGCGGGTTGAAGTGTAATGCTGACATCCTTGGCGGGGATATGTACTCGAACCTCATCACCCACCTTTCGGTTTACCCGTTTTACCCAGAGTTCTCCACAGCGGCACTGTAGGCGACTGAGGTGGTAGTAGTCATCATGCTGCATCACTTTGGCTATCATCACCTCACCCGCCTCTTCACCGTGGCGGGCGGCGAGGTCAAAGCGCCCCATCACTTGTTGAAGTGAGCCTTCGGCCTGCACTTTTCCTTGCTCTATCCACACCATATAGTCTGCGAGACGGCTCAGCTCTTTTTGTGAGTGAGTGACGTAGATCACCGGCATCGCCAGCTCATCATGTAGCCGCTCTAGGTAGGGTAAAACTTCCTGCTTGCTGTGTTCATCCAGTGCCGAGAGCGGCTCATCCATCAGCAATAACCTGGGGCTGGTCAGCAGGGCACGGGCAATGGCAACGCGCTGTTGCTCTCCTCCAGAGAGGTGTGTAACGGCTCTTTTTAACAGATGAGTAATGCTCAGCATCTGCACCACATCATCCATTTTCATAATTCGCTCATGGGGCTTTAGGCGCTTCTCTCCAAACTGAATATTCTGTTGTACATTCAGGTGGGCAAAAAGGTTGGCCTCCTGGAAAACATAACCCACAGGGCGTTTGTGGGGTGGGGTGAAAAGAGAGTCCATGCTCTGCCACGGCTCGCCATCAACCGAAAGCGAGCCATCAATCTTCGGCTCTAATCCAGCAATACAACGCAGCAGGGTGGTTTTACCCGAACCCGAATCACCAAACAGCGCACTGACCCCTTGGCCAGGTAGCGTAAAACGAGCATCCAACTGGAATTCACCACGGTCGGCTTTAAAGTGCGCCTGGATTGCTCTGCTCATCGATTGCGCACCTCAATGCGACGGTTCATATAGTAGAGCGTCAGTAGCACCACAAAGGAGAACAGCACCATACCGGCTGAGAGAATATGTGCCTGACCATACTCCAGCATTTCGACATGGTCATAGATGGCAATCGATAGCACCTGTGTTTCACCGGGAATATTGCCGCCAATCATCAATATCACACCAAATTCACCAATGGTGTGGGCAAAGCAGAGGACAATTCCGGTGATAAAGCCAGGGCGTGCCAGCGGCACCACAACACTCATAAAAGTATCGAAGGGTGATGCCCTTAGCGTGGCGGCACTCTCCAGCGGCTTAGTGCCGAGGTTTTCAAAGGCATTTTGTAACGGCTGAACCATGAACGGCAGGGAGTAGAAGATAGAGGCGACCACCAAACCGGCAAAGGTAAATGGCAGGGTATCCAGACCAAGCCGCTGCATAAACTGCCCCACCGCACCTTGCGGGCCGAGTAACAGCAGCAGATAAAAACCCAAAACAGTAGAGGGCAGCACTAGCGGCAGTGCAATAATCGCGGCAATCGGCTGTTTAAAGAGAGAGCGGGTTTGTGACAACCACCAGGCCAGTGGTGTGCCGATCAGTAACAACAGAAGCGTGGTCACACTGGCCAGTTTGAGGCTTAACCAGACCGGTTGCCAATCCATCTCCATGGTTAAAAATATCCTGAATAAGTCAGTTTGAATTCAAACTTGGATATGAGTCGCTGCAATTTAATCATGACGGTTTAGAGACTCCTGGCTACTCACTGTGGGGGCACTTAACCCATCATACCCGGCGGCTATAATAATCTGTTTTGCCGAGTCACTGCGTAGATAATCGACAAATGCGCTGGCCGCCGGATGACCTGCTGCACGTTTTAACCATACCGCCTGTTGTGCAATGGGCGTGTAATAATCCTTCGGAACACGCCATATGGCACCTTTCAGGGAATCACCCGCCGCTACAATTTGTGCGCTGGCCACAAAGCCCAGCTGAGCATTGCCACTGTGAACAAATTGATACGCCTGAGCAACATTCTCCCCCCTCACCGTGCGTTTTAAAAAGCGCTGGCTCAAGCCAAAGCGCGTCATCACCTCCATAGCAGCGGCACCGTAGGGTGCTATTTTGGGGTTCGCCATCGAGAGGTAGGAGAAGTCACCTTGGCGCAACTGCTGCAACGCCTCTTCAGGGGAGTGAGCACCCGGTGCCCAGAGCACCAGCTTGCCGATTGCATAGGTGAAGCGCTGATTAGGAACAACTAGCCCTAGGTTTTCTAAACGACGGGGGCGCAGCGCATCAGCGGATAAAAAAATATCGAAGGGTGCGCCATGGGTGATCTGCGCAAACAGCTTGCCACTCGAAGCGTAGCTGGTGCTTACCTGGTAGCCACTCTGTAACTCAAATTGTGAAACCAGTTTTTGCATGGCTGATGCAAAGTTAGAGGCGACCGCAATTTGTAACTTATCCGCTGCGAATAGTGGGCCGCTTAACAAGGCGAATAGGGAAAAACAGAGCAACGCTCTTGTAGGAGTTTTCATGCCACAATGGTATCTCATCTCACCCGGTAAAGTCGCTCAGATGACCCGTGAACTCTGTGATTTATTGATTCAGGCCTGCGCCAATAATCGGCCTGACCTACTCCCACTCTATGGTCGCAGGTGGTTTTCCGGAGATGTCGTAGGTGACGCGGGAGATGCCTTCTACTTCGTTGATAATGCGGTTTGACATCACCTCTAGCACTTCGTAGGGAATGTGCGACCAGCGGGCGGTCATGAAGTCGACGGTCTCTACGGCACGCAAGGCGATGACATAGTCGTAACGGCGACCATCACCCATAACACCGACTGATTTTACTGGCAGGAAGACTGCAAATGCTTGGCTTATTTTATGGTAGAGGTTGGCTTTGTGTAGCTCTTCGAGGAAGATCGCATCTGCACAGCGCAGCAGGTCGGCATACTCTTTTTTCACTTCGCCAAGAATACGCACACCCAGCCCCGGCCCTGGGAAGGGGTGGCGGTAGACCATGTCGTATGGCAGGCCTAACTCTAAGCCCAACTTACGCACTTCATCTTTGAAGAGTTCACGCAGCGGTTCAAGTAGTTTCAGTGACATATTTTCCGGCAGCCCGCCCACGTTGTGGTGAGACTTGATGACATGCGCCTTGCCACCTTTGGTTGCCGCCGATTCGATAACATCCGGGTAGATCGTCCCCTGAGCCAGCCACTTGGCGTTATCCAGCTTATTTGACTCCTCGTCAAAAATATCGACAAACAGGTTGCCAATAATTTTACGTTTTTTCTCTGGGTCACTCTCCCCTTTTAAGGCATCCAGAAAGCGCTGTTCAGCATCCACGCGGATCACCTTAACGCCCATGTGCTGTGCAAAGGTCGACATCACTTGGTCACCCTCGTTAAGGCGCAACAAGCCGTTATCAACAAAGACGCAGGTGAGTTGATCACCAATCGCACGGTGCAGCAGTGCGGCGACCACTGAAGAGTCTACGCCACCTGAAAGGCCGAGAATAACCTCATCACTACCGACTTTCTCTCGGATGGTGGCGATGCCATCTTCGATGATGTTGCCCGAGTTCCATAACGGCTCACAACCGCATATTTGGTGAACAAAGCGCTCAATCATCCGTTCACCCTGGCGGGTGTGGGTCACCTCTGGGTGAAATTGTAAGCCATAAAAGCGGCGGCCATCATCTGCCATACCCGCAATCGGGGCACTGGCGGTGCTGGCGATCACTTCGAAACCTTCGGGTACCTCGGCAACGCGATCACCATGGCTCATCCAGACATCCAGCACCCCGTCACCCTCACCCTCAGTTGAGGTGTGATCTTCAATATCGCGTAATAGGTCAGAGCCGCCCCAGGTCTGTACCTGAGCGTAACCAAACTCACGGTGAGTTGAGGTTTCAACCCGGCCACCCAGCTGCTCAGCCATGGCCTGCATGCCGTAACAGATCCCCAGCACCGGTACACACATCTCAAAAACAATCGCGGGCGCTTCAAGGGTATCTTCTGCGGTGACCGACTCCGGCCCACCGGAAAGAATAATGCCGCTGGGAGCAAAGTTTTCAATCTCTGTGGGAGCCATGTCACATGAGCGCAGCTCACAGTAGACACCGGCATCACGCACACGGCGCGCAATCAATTGTGTGTATTGAGAGCCAAAATCGAGGATCAAGATACGCTGGGAATGAATGTTGGTGTCTGGTTTCATGGAAGCCACTTTAAAATATATGTCATCGAAAAACGACTGTGGCCGGGAAAACCCAGCCACAGTCACTCATGCCAGCACAGCGTTTTATACGCGGTAGTTGGGTGCTTCTTTGGTGATGGTTACGTCATGGACATGACTCTCCAGCATCCCTGCTGAGGTGATGCGGCAAAATTCTGGTTTGGTTCGCATCTCATCAATCGTGCTGCAACCGGTATACCCCATCGAGGAGCGCACGCCGCCCATTAACTGATGCACGATGGTCACCATGGTGCCTTTGTAAGGAACCCGACCTTCAATACCCTCAGGCACCAGCTTGTCGGCATCACTGCTCTCTTGGAAATAACGGTCACTTGAACCCTGTGACTGCGCCATCGCACCCAGCGAACCCATACCACGATATGATTTATAAGATCGACCCTGAAATATCTCAACCTCTCCAGGCGCCTCATCCGTACCGGCCAGCATCCCGCCCACCATTACCGAGTAGGCACCGGCGGCCAATGCTTTTGATAGATCGCCTGAAAAACGCACGCCACCATCGGCGATCAACGGCACGCCCGTCCCTTCCAGCGCCTCTGCAACATTCGAAATAGCCGTAACCTGGGGGACACCCACGCCAGCAACGACACGGGTGGTACAAATAGAGCCTGGCCCAATTCCCACTTTCACGCCATCCGCACCCGCCGCAACCAGCGCCTTGGCTGCAGCACCTGTGGCGATATTACCGCCGATCACTTGCAATGATGGGTAGTTGCTTTTGGCCCATTTAACACGATCCAAAACACCCTGCGAATGGCCGTGGGCAGTATCAATAATAATCACATCAACACCCGCTTCAACCAGTGCGGCGATACGCTCATCGGTGCCAGCACCCACCCCAACCGCCGCACCCACTCGCAGGCGGCCTTGGTCATCTTTACACGCATCCGGCTTGTCGGTCGCTTTTTGAATATCTTTTACCGTGATTAAGCCTCTCAGTTCAAAATCATCATTAACCACCAGCACTTTTTCAATACGGTTTTCATGTAACAGGCTGAGAACCTCTTCACGAGATGTCCCCGCCGCTACCGTCACCAGCTGCTCTTTGGGTGTCATGATGGTAGAAACTGGCTCGTTTAAGCGTGTTTCAAAGCGCAGATCACGGTGCGTCACAATACCAACCAACTCTTCACCATCCACTACCGGCACACCCGAAATATTTTTTGCCTGGGTTAACTCAAGCACCTCATGAATACTGACATTTGGTGACACGGTGATCGGGTCTTTTATAACACCGCTTTCAAATTTTTTGACCGCCAATACTTGAGCCGCCTGCTCTTCTGGGGTCATGTTTTTATGAATAATTCCGATTCCACCTTCCTGCGCTAAGGTGATGGCCAGGCGAGACTCGGTAACGGTATCCATCGCGGCTGAAAGCAGTGGAATATTCAGAGTAATATCCCGTGTCAGCTGGGTAGAGAGGCGAACCTCTTTGGGCATTACGGTTGAGTGTGCCGGAATTAACAACACATCATCAAATGTTAGGGCATCTTGAGCTATACGCATATTGGGGTTATTCCGTTACAAGTTGTTACTGTTAGCCAAACATTATATAGCCTGAGACCCTCTCACGAAAGGTCGTTTTTCGTCTCGCACGGAAAAGGCGGCTAAAAAACATAAAATGAGGCTTTTTACTAAGCCAATATACAGACAAAAACCACATTCAAAGTGCTTCTATTAATCGTCTACCCAACTACATATACTGCTCTATCAGCCGATATTATCGAGAGCAACATTAATCCTAACTTCACTGTACTCAGAACATTGATGATGAAAAGACCTCTTCTCCTCTTACCGATCGTTTTTCTCTGCGGGTGCATGGCGGCGGCACCTGTTAATGAGATTTCTGATCTCACCATTCAGGTGGCTGAATACAAGCTGTTACTTGCTGAACAGCAAGGCGGTAGCTGGATTAATACGCAGGCATTGATCGATGAGGCAAAACGCATTGATGCCACAGGTGACTACTCGCGTGCACTTGAAGTTGCTCGTCAAGCGCGCTTTGAGAGTGAAGCGGCGCTCACACAAAACATTAAACAGCAACCGATCACACCCTGGCAATTTTGATCAGTGGCGAAGAGCAAAACATGAACCAAAAGCAGCGCTTCATCTACAACATCAGCCAGTTATCGACTGAGGCAAAAGAGCTTCTTGAAGGTACCTTCCCTCTCATCTGGGTAGAGGGTGAAATATCCAATTTCTCCTGCCCAAGCTCCGGACACTGGTACTTCACCCTTAAAGATAACCGCTCCCAACTGCGCAGCGCCATGTTTCGCATGCGCAATATGCATATCCCCTTTCAGCCTAAAAATGGCGATCAAGTGCTTATTCGCGCCCGTGTCAGCCTCTACACCGCCCGAGGTGATTTTCAGTTGATTGCGGAGCATATGGAAGAGGCCGGTGATGGTGCGCTTCGTCGCGCCTACGAAGCGTTAAAGGCTCGCTTACAGAGTGAAGGGTTATTTGAGGCTCGGCATAAACATGAAATACCACCCCACCCACAGCGGATCGGCATTATCACCTCCCCGACCGGTGCCGCTATTAGGGATATTCTGCATGTTTTAAAACGTCGAGCCCCCTCGATTCCCGTCACCCTCTACCCCGCTGCGGTACAGGGCGAGCAGGCAGCCGAGCATATTATTGATGCACTGCAGTGCGCCATTGATGATAAAAGGTGTGACACCCTGATCATCGGGCGGGGTGGCGGTTCGATTGAGGATCTTTGGGCATTTAATAGTGAACCACTGGCACGCCTGATTTATAGCGCGCCAATCCCGATTATAAGCGCCGTTGGTCATGAAATTGATTACACCATTTGCGACTTTGTTGCCGATCAACGCGCCCCCACACCCTCCGCTGCTGCCGAAATGGCCAGCCCGGATCACACCGCATGGCAACATCGACTACAGCAACTTAAACAGCGCCTTGCCCGCAGCGCTCTAAACCATATCAGCCCGAAAAAACAGCAGCTCGCCTGGCTACAACAGCGAATTCGTCACCCGCAACAGAAGATCATCGAACAGTCACAACAGCTCGATGAGATAGAGCAGCAGCTAATCAAACAGATCAAACAGATCATCAACCAAAAGCAACAAAGGGCTGAGCTGCTTGCGGCACAGGTTCAACAAAACACACCGTCACACCAACTGACGCACTATGATCTCCACTTCCAGCAATTGAGCCGTCGACTCCACCGCAGTTGTGAAAATATTTTACACGACAGAAAGCAGACGCTTACCCAATACGCCCATCACCTCAATACCGTCAGCCCCCTTGCCACGCTCAGTCGTGGCTACAGCATCGTCACCCACGAAAAAAGTGGTGCGGTGATTCGCACCTCCGAACAAGTCAATTGCGGCGATAAAATAAATATTCGGCTTAACCAGGGCCAGCTAGAAGCCATCATCGAGCAGCGCCATGATAGTTAGCGGTAGCTTTGCCTGCATGGACGCAGGTAAGGGGCGATAGCAGGACGCGGTAGCTTTGCTTGCTTGGACGCAGGTAAGGGGCGATAGCAGGGCGCAGATGGTGTAAGTCCATTGGATCTTTTGTAACCGATGGGGCATTTTGCCCATTGTTTGGTGCTGAGGCGAGGTATTGTTTTTACAGTGAGGGGGTGTAGAGGCTTAATAAAAAAAGTGAGAGTTAGCCGATAAGCCGGGTTCTGTCGTGGACAACCATTCATCTAGGGTATGCGTCACCACATACCTCAAGCAACCTACCCGGGGACAGCGCGGGTCACACCATTGCCCCCCTATTTGGTCTTGCTCCAAGCGGGGTTTACCTTGCCGCCGAACGTTGCCGCCGACGCGGTGCGCTCTTACCGCACCATTTCAACCTTACCGGCACCCCGAAAGGTGCTTAGGCGGTATATTTTCTGTTGCACTTTCCGTAGGCTTTCACCTCCCAGGCGTTACCTGGCGCTTCACCCTATGGAGCCCGGACTTTCCTCGATACCTTACGATAGCGCGGTTGCCTAGCCAACTCTCGGGGCGCAGTATAGCAAGCGGAAGGCTGCTCCGCTATACGCTTTTTGGAAATAAGCCTACAACTCGATTTACTCCGCCGATTTTAAGCGCAGCCCCAGCTCATAGAGTGCATTCTTTTTCAGGCCGGTCAATTTAGCCACGGTGGCCGCTGCTTTTTTGGGCGGTTGCAGTGCCATCAGTTCAATCAAAAGTGCCTGGGGGTCTATCGTCACCTGTTCAAAGTTTTGCTGGGGTTCGGCCCCCTGTACCAGCACTACGAATTCACCCCGACGCTGATTGTCGTCTGCCGCCATCCATTCACACAGCGCCCCTAGCTCTGCACGGTGCACAGTTTCAAATGTTTTGGTTAACTCACGCACTACTGCTGCTGGGCGTTGCGCGCCAAAAGCCTCGGCCATATCATGCAGCGAGTCAAAAATTCGGTGGGTTGATTCATAAAATATCAGGGTACGCGGTTCGCGGCTTAGGGCGTCCAGTGTGCGGCGGCGCGCTTCTCGCTTTGAGGGTAAAAAACCCTCAAAACTGAAACGGTCGGAGGGGAGACCGGCGACCGAGAGTGCGGCAATCAGTGCCGAAGCACCCGGAATCGGGACCACCCGGTGCCCTGATTGCTGCACTTCTCTGACCAGGTAGAAGCCGGGGTCACTGATCAGTGGTGTGCCCGCATCGGAGATGAGGGCAATTGAGTCGCCCTGCTCCAGGCGTTTAATCAATCCCGCTGATGCATTCTGCTCATTGTGCTCATGCAGCGCAACACAGCGAGTGTTGATGGCGTGGTGGCGCAGTAGTCGAGCGCTGTGGCGGGTGTCTTCTGCTGCTATGAGTGCGACCTCGCGCAGCGTTTGTAGTGCGCGTTCGCTGATATCACCCATGTTGCCAATAGGTGTCGCCACTATATATAAGATACCCGGTGTATTTGACACAACATCCCCTCATCACGATACTGGTGTGAAATTTCATCAGTGAGCCATTTTACATGCATTGCAGAGACGCGATCTATTCTCTCTTTTTACTTCTCTTATGCCTTGTGCTGGCCAGTTGCGCACAAATAGGCCTGCAACAGAGCGGTGACGATACCACTCAGCTACCACAACAGGAAGTGGATAACGTGCTGCAGGGGGCTATTTTACAAGCCAAACAGCTGCGCTCTCCGGAGCGAGAGTATCAGCTCTTGCAGATCGCCTCTTCGTTATTTCAGCAGGGGGAGCATGCTCAAGCGAGTGCGATCTTAAATGAAATGGAGCTGGCGTCACTGGAACTTGGCCCGCTTATTCGCCGCCAGCTCCTCGCCGCGCAGATCGCTGAAGAGGCGGATTCGCCGCAAGCGGTTATCGCCGCACTCAAACCGTTGCAAGGAATACCGTTGGGTGAGGCCACGCAAGCCCGGCAATATTATCAATTACAGATTAATGCCCACCAACAGTTACAACATTACCAGCAAGAGGCGGATGCGCGCATTGGCATCATGGCCTACATCAGTGACGATGAGGTGCGCCTTGAAAATATCCAGCGCCTACTTGATATTGCACTGATCACCGACCAGCAGTTGACAGATGAGCGTGACCCACTGATTCAACAACATTTACAACAGCGGCTGGGGCAAATTTTAGGCGCTTTGGAGAACTGGCGATTTAGGGGCAGCAGTCGCCAGGAGTCCTTACTATTGGAGGGTACGCCAGAAGCCTTGGCGGCGCTTAAAGTACCGCAACAAATTGCGATATTGTTACCCCTCACCGGGCGATATAGCCAGCCTGCCAATGCGGTGCGTGATGGCATTCTCAGCGCTTATTATGAGCAACAATCAACCAGCACTCTACGTTTCTATGATACTCAAGGTAAAAAAGAGCTCGCATGGTCAGCCTACCGGCAAGCCCTTGAAGAGGGTGCCCATTTTATTATCGGCCCACTCACCAAAGAGAACGTCGACCATCTGGCAATGATAGAGGCTCCGCAAGTGCCGCTGTTAGCACTCAACCACACCCGGGTCAGCCGCGCCGCGCCCAATGGCTTTTATCAACTAGCACTCTCCCCAGAAGATGAGGCGATACAAGCGGCGCTGTATGCCTGGAACAGTGGGCTGCGTCATCCCGTGATCCTGACACCTAACAACAACTGGGGTGAGCGTATCAGTCTCTCATTTCAGGATACATGGAAACTGCTGGGTGGCGAGGTACGTAGCAAGCAGTCCTACAACCCCAAAGAGAGCGACTTCTCGAAACCGATTCGCGCCGCATTTGAGCTGGATTTAAGCGACAAGCGCCGCCAAAGCCTGCAAAGAAGCTTGCGTAGCACCCTTAAATTCACCCCGCGTCGTCGCCAAGATGTTGATTTTATATTTATCGCCGCGCAACCCCGTCAGGCGCGGCTACTACGCCCTCAATTCAAATTTCACTACGCCAGTAATATTCCGATCTATGGCACTTCTCACCTCTATCAGGGCACGCCTAACCCACAGCAGGATCGCGACATGGACGGCATCATTTTTGGTGACACCCCCTGGACGCTCGATACCGATCAGGAGAGACCACTGCGGGAGAAAATTCTCTCGATCTGGCCAAATGCTGACAAAAAGTATTGGCGGCTTTATGCCATGGGAATTGATGCCTATCGACTCACGGCTTTCTTGCAAACAAGACCCAGCCAACTCAACTACTATGGCGAAACCGGCCATATGCAGCTCACCCACGAGGGACGGCTCTACCGCCAACTTGAGTGGGCACGCTTTTATCGCGGCAAGCCCCGCAAGCTTGCACCTTAACAACATAAGATGAAAGACGATTCATACCAACGGGGAAAAGCCGCTGAACAGACCGCCCTGCACTATTTGCAGCAGCAAGGGCTACGGCTGATTCAACAAAACTTCCATAGCCGCCAGGGTGAAATTGATCTCATTATGCAGCAACATAACCACCTCATTTTTGTTGAAGTTCGCCAACGCAGTCGCCTCCACTATGGCTCTGCACTGGAGAGTATCACCCCGAAAAAACAGCAACGCATCATCCAGACGGCGCTCTACTACCTGCAACGGCATCCAAAACAACAAAACTACCCCTGCCGATTCGATGTTGTCGCCATTGAGTCACTCTCCGGTAAAGAAAAAATCCAATGGATTAAGAACGCATTTCAGGCATAATGGCCCCATAAGCCCACCATAATTAAAGATCCGTCAGGGAGTCTTCTCATGCGTCAACTGCTGATTGCCAGCATTATTATTGCCAGCCTCATATCACTCCAGGGGTGCGCCCCTGCGGTTGTTGTGGGAGCCGCGACTACCAGCTTTATTATTGCCGAAGATCGGCGCACCACCGAAGCTTTCCTGCAAGATCAAACCATCAAGTTTCGCTCCAATGATGCCATCTACTCCAGCAAAGAGATCGGCACACAGGTACATGTCAACGTCATCTCCTACAATCAGCAAGTGCTGCTCACAGGGGAAGCGCCAACCGGTTCGATACGAGACCAGGTTGAGGCGATTGTCACTAACATTCCAGGAGTGAAAAAGGTCTATAACGAGATAAAAGTCCAGCCAAATTCGCGTTTTGAGAGCCGTAATAACGATGCGATGATCACCGCCAAGGTGAAGGGGCGAATCCTCCGCAACAGTGCCGTTGACCCCTCCAAAATCAAAGTAGTCACCGAACACGCCAATGTCTACCTACTGGGTTTGGTCACTGAGGAAGAGGCCACCGCTTCCGTCGAAATTGCTCAACAGGTCGATGGTGTTGAGCGGGTGATCCGTGTGTTTGAGATCATCGAAGATGAGGAGGTTGAGGAAGAGCGAGAAATCAGCCCGGAAGAGCTCAATCGAGACAGCGGCAATACCTTGATCGATCAAGCCCTAGACCGGATCAACAATTCAGCCAAGTAGTCTCAGCCCACTTTATCTTTAAAATATGTACCGCAACGGATCAACCGTTGCGGTACAAATAGAGCAGTCCCCGCCCCATGACCTACACCCCACTGACACCGACACTTGTCGCTGCACTGACCGCACTGGTCGACAGCAATACCACATTGCAACAGCAGGCCGACTGCTGGCCCTATGGGTATGACAACAGCCGCCGTCACAACCTACCCGAGCTGGTTCTCTTTCCTAGTAAGACGGCGGAAGTACAAGCTATTGTGGCACTCTGCCATCAACACAAAATCCCCCTCACGGCTCGTGGCCGAGGAACCGGCACCACGGGCGCTAGCGTGCCCATTTACGGTGGCGTGGTTTTATCCAGCGAGCAGATGACAAAAATCATCAAGGTTGATCCGGACAACCGCCTGATCATCGTGCAACCCGGGGTCACCAACCTGCAAGTTCAAGAAGCCGCCGCAGTGCATGGTTTTTTCTGGGGGCCAGACCCCACCAGTGCGGCCTTCTGTAGTGTGGGTGGTAACCTTGCCTACAACTCGGCAGGGCCACGCGCCGTCAAGTACGGCACCACCCGAGATAATGTGCTTGGCCTCACCGCCATCAGCGGCAAAGGCGAACTCATCCAGTGTGGCACCGCCACCACCAAAGGGGTGGTGGGTTATGACTTCACTCGCCTGCTGATCGGCTCCGAAGGGACGCTGGGCGTGATTACCGAGGCGATCCTCAAGCTCACCCCGTTACCTGAAACCAAACGCACCATGCAGGTGATCTATAACGATATGGCGGCAGCGGCTAGCGCCGTATCACGAATAATGGCACAACCCACAACACCCTGCGCACTGGAGTTTATTGACCATAAAGCCATTGAGATGGTGCGCGAATACTCCAGCGCCGACCTACCCAGAGATGCCGGGGCACTGCTAATGATCGAAGTGGACGGTCCACAGCAGGGTATCGATGCCGCGGTTAAAGCCATAGAGAAAGCAGCGGCAGGTGACGGGTTGGTGAAATTCACCCTCGCCGAAACAGATGAACAGATAGCCGCCCTATGGGCAACACGCAAAGCACTCTCCCCCTCGCTGAGAAGAGTCGCCCCTAAAAAGATAAATGAAGATGTGGTGGTACCCGTTTCACACATGGCAGAGCTAATTGACGGCCTGCAACAGCTGGCAGAAAAACATCACATCACCATCGTTAACTTTGGTCACGCGGGCAATGGCAATATTCACGTCAACCTGCTGGTCAACCCCGATGACCCAGAGGAGATGAGCCGTGCTTATGCGTGCTTGGATCAACTATTTTCACTGGTGTTAAAACTTAACGGCACCCTCTCTGGCGAGCACGGCGTTGGTATGGAGAAGCAAGCGTTTGTAGGGCGTGAAATAAACGATGCCACACTCACACTTATGAAAGAGGTCAAACGACTTTTCGATCCCCACAACATTCTCAACCCGGATAAAATGTTTCCGCTGGAAAAATAACTCCAACAACTAGCCTCTATTTTAAAACGAGAGCTTTTCAGCCAGCTTAAGCGCTTTTTTCCTTACCCCTTCTGGTAGGGTCTGATGGCGCTCTGTTCCAGAAAAACCGGTAAACAGTGTGCCCACCGTGTCGGCTCCGATAACCTTAGCGCTCATTTTCAGTTGCTTATGGGTTCCATACGCTATTCGACCGATCACTCCTGGAGCGGCGGATGAAGAGAGCAGAATCGATTTTTTCCTGGGAGTATTCGCTTTTCTGAACTGGGGAGCGTTCGCGCCCCATGGCCAATAAGCATAGACAATCAACCGCTCCATGAACCGCTTATAGAGGGCGGTGACCGAACCGAAATTAGTCGGCGAAGCTAAAATATAACCATCTGCTTGCTCTATTTTATCGACCAACGCCTGCATTCCATCATGCTGCACACATTGGCCGGGGAGGCTCCCCTTCTGTTGTGTGCACTCTCGACAGTTAAGGCAAAACTCAATCGGGTAGTCACGCAGCAGAATATGCTCAACCTCGGCACCCGCCGATTCGATAGCCTCAACCATTACACTCACCGTTTGATCCGTCACACCACCCTCTCGGTATGCACCATTAATTGCCAATACCTTATTCATAACCATCCTCCACTTACCCAGCGCATTCATATTTTACCCCCACTCTTCGTTATTTTCGTACTCAATCGGTCACATACCCCTGATAGGCTCCCTCTTTCCGTGCGAAAACGTCTCGATTTGCGGAAAAATTAAATACGCTAAGCCACACTTGAACACACAAACGCCGACCGGCGGTGATGTGATTCAGCGTAGTGATTTGAAGCCAGCCTTTAGGAAGCTCTGATTAAGTCTGGATGAATTTAGGCTGAGAGGAAATTGCTCTCGTTTGTTCCGAAATGCGCAGTAATAGTCGCTCTATTGGCGCAATTTTCGGGGCAAATGAGGGCGGTTTCAGCCAGCATAAAACATTCATGGCTTGATCAGAGCTTCTTTAGTAGCGGGGCCAGAGTAAAGCAGGATTAACCTCCCCCCTTAGAAAAAGGGGGGTTAGCGTAAAATAGGATTCACGCTGCTTACTTAATATCGATATCTTCTATCGCTTCGTCCAGAATAGCATCCAGCTCGGCATCATTTATGTAGACATCTTCATCATTCTGCGGATTATCGTCTGCATCCTCTGTGGTGGGCTTCTCCTCCTCAGAGGTGCTGTTTTCGGCCAGTAGTTCGTCGATATCAATATCGGTGGTAAGCACCTCTTCGCTGGAACTCAGGGTCGGTACGGTGCTCGCTTGCTCTTCATCATCCGGGGCAACATCCAAAACCAGGTCATCAAAATCATCAGAAGAGTCACTATTATTTGGGGTGGTTGTCGCAGGGGTTGGCGGCTCTGCGGTGGATTCGGCGACTACGGTATCGACATCAATTTCTGCGAAAAGATTATCTTCTGCGATCTCATCATCCAGCAAGGGTTGCTCTTCTAGCGCTGAAGTTGTCTCTTGCGGTGCTGGCGGCTCATTTTTAACCTCATCCGCAACCACTGCCGCTACAGCGGCGGTTGCTGTAGCGGCGGCTGTGGCTGTGGCGACAGGGGCTACCTTGGTTTTGCTCTCGGTGGGTTCATCCATTTTAAGCACATCAACACACATCTTCAGCTCTTTGCTGGCTCGTTCTATTTCGGCCAGCTGCGCTTCAATCTCGGGCAGTGACTCTTTCATCTCATCATCACCCAATGAGTTCATCAGGCCATCCATGGCGCTTTTTTGCCCATCTAGCATGCTTTTGAGCTTGTCCATTTCAGACACCGTCTCGGTACCTTCGATATCATTTTCGTCCAGATTTGCCCCCGCCAGTGCTGAGAGTGACGAGAGCTGTAAAATCAGATTATCCCGAAATTGATTGGCGGCTTGTAGTTCAGCCAGGGTCTCTTCATCAATCTCTCCACCTTCACTTAGGCGCTTGACCAAGCTATCAATTTTATCCATATAGCCTGAGAGCTGTTGTTTGATGACACCGCAGAGTGCTTGGGCATCTTGCCAAAGACCGGGGTTAGATTCACCATCGGCGAGTGGCTGCTGTGGGAATAGCGGTGTCAGATATTCATAGAGATGACCCCAGTGAGTGGTGGTCTCTCGCCCCTGGCCTTCGAGTGATTTGCACTCGGCTTGCAGGTATTCGATGCGCAATTTCAGTAGCGCTGCCTGCTCCTCGGTCAGTTCGCTGTTTTTAGCGACGTTATTGTCATCTAACTGAAGGTGACGGCGCGTTTTGTCGAGCAGAAATTGCAGCGCAAGGGCGATATTGAAACTGTTGCGCTCAGCCTCTTCGATGGCTTCTTGTTTAGCCTTGGTAATTTCGGCTTCAAGATCCACATCGCTACCACGTTGCCACTGGCGATAGAAGTAGTAGGCCAATCCGGCAGCAACAAGCACCATTTCGGCCAAAAATAGCAGGGTAAGGGTGATTCCGACACTCATATCAAGACCCACGGGTTATGCTGATTTTTCATGATGTGATTTCAGCTTGGTTGGCAATCGACTTGCGGCGTTGAACCCACCAGATGATTCCACCGCCTGCACCCAAAATGAGATTAAATATTATAAAAATAATAACCGCCAATAGCACTCCGCTCTCTGCTTCGCTCTCTTCGGGCAGGTATTCAACCACAGCAGGCACCACAGGAGCTGGCGGTTTGGTGGTGGGTTGAGGTGGTGGGTGCTTGACCGGGGGTGGCGCGGTATAGACACGCTCGGCACCTGCTAGGGGTTGCAACACGGTGCTGTTAGGATCTTCCAGCGCATTCAATACGTCTTGTGGCTTCATCGGTGGGGTTAAATCAATCACCTTGGATTTAACCCGATCAAAAGTACCGGTCGATGCGCTCACTTCGATGTGATAACGCCCATAATCATTTAACAAGATTTCACTGCGATAGTAACCCGACAGAGCGCCCTCTCTTGTCCTATCTCCCTGTAGCGCAACCCGCTGACTCTGGCCATTGGGTAGGTTTTCAACCAGTTCGACACGCAGTGCTGAGAGTACTTCTGACTTATTCAGCAAGTGGCCATCATCTTCTAGCCAGATATTAAGTGCTAGGCGATCCCCACGCTGTGGCTGTTCGGGTGAGATTTGCAGTGCCATTTTCAGATCAGTAATGATATAGGCTCGATTGGCCTCCCCTTCAGGTAACATTGCCCACTCACCCGGCTCCGGATTTTGAATGGTAATCAGGTCAAATTGATCTGAAACCAACCATTTTATATCCGCAGGCACCTGGTCACTCTCCAGCACCCGACCACTGGGCAGTGTTAATGATACCCGGGTATCCCGTGATGCCTTGTTGGCAATAATGGTCATCTCTTGGACATTGTGATCGACCGAAAAGCGACCATGCTGTATCGGCAAAATATCAGGCTCTTTACTCTGTTCAAAAATGGAGGCAAACACCTTATGAAGATCTTTATCGGTGCGCGCAATGTTGAAGTGGCCATCGGTTAAGTTGGCAATGCCCTGGAGCAGTCGCATATCCGAGTTATCGGTGAATGCGATGGTATACACTTGAATCTGTTTCTCTTTTAACACCGGCAGCAATTTTGTGATCAGCTCGGCGGTGGCTTTTTCATCCTGTGCAGCCGTTGCCAGATCCATTTTCCCATCGGACATCAGCACCACCACATGTTTTCGCTGGCTATCCCACGCCTGCTCATAAACCCGAGTCGCGGCTTTAATCGCGCCCGCTAAATTGGTATAGGCTCCCTTATTTGAGATTTTCTCAACGGCTTTGAATAGCAGATCATTATTCGAGGTGTTATGGGTGCGGGTGAGATAGGCAACGGGGTAGCCGTTATCACTAAAGCTGACAATCGAGGCGCGATCATCTTTGCCCAGCAGGGAGATCAATAATTTAGCCGCTGGCTTGCGCAGGTCATTCGGGTCATTTTTCTTCATTGAACCGGAGCTGTCCATCACCAGAACAATATCCAGCCCCTGCTCTGCAATAGCGCGAGGTTTAGCCTCTATTGGTGAGCGATCAATGGTTGCTGGCGAGGTGTGGGTGGGCGCGTGTTGTGAGCTGCGCTCTGGCGAGGCCGTTTCGGGTAGTTCCTCCACCTTAAGCTGGGGGAGCGCCGGCAGTGCAATTTGCTCGTTAGAGGCTAAAGCTAAGGAGGGACTCAGCAGTAGCATCCAGCAGCAAAACAGGAAGAATAGTGGTGATAAACGGGGCAGCTTCATCATGCTAATTAGGCTTTTGTTGTTTGATAGACCGCTACAACGGATCAAGTCCGCACGCTGTTACACCCTCTGCTATCGGCTACACCAACAAAAATGTTTAGTCACTGTTTGGCTCTTTATCGAGCGAGCGATCCTAAACGGGCTTTTCATCCGTCTTGGCTCTTGCCCTTTCTTCACGGCCGCTGCGCTAGGCATCGGTCACCTATCCACTCTATGCTCGCTCTTTCCTTGCGAAAACACTTTGATTTGAAGGGAAACCAAAGATGCTGAAAGTGACAACTCTTTTACGATGCCCTTCTCACTCCGCCATCACCTGGCTGAATTTACGTTGATAGGTTTTCGCCAGCTCCGGGCTGGTAGGTGTCAGGGTACGAATGATATTGATCATCATCTCTTTAGCGCCGCCGCCTTTAAAGTCAGGGCTGTTTTTCAGAATTGACAACAGATGCTCCATCGCAGCCTGATAGTCATGTTGGGTCATCAGACAGATGGCTAGATCAAAGCGTGCATCGACATCATCGGGTGCACTCTGCACCTGCGCTTGCAATGCATCGATTCCTGCGGTTTTAGCGGCGTATTCATTCACCGTAATCTGCCCGCTTAACCCCTTGCCTATATCACTGTTTCTATCTTGCTCTGGCAGCTTGGCAAAAAGACCTTTGGCACCCTCAAGGTCACCTATATCGATGAAAATCTGCACCATATCCATGGCAATGCGAGTATTGGAGGGGTGTTGCCGAATCGCCTGGGACAATAGATTAATCGCGGTGACCGTATCCCCCGCAAGGTGCTGTTCACGCGCCTGCTCACGCAAGGCATCGGAGGCGTGAAATACACCAAATTTTTTCAACAGTGCACGCGCACTCAGTTCATCCAACTGACCGACCTCAATGGCGGCAACTTCACCGTTGCTGATCACCACCACCGTGGGCAGGTTTTCGATTTGATAGCGTTTTCTCAACTCAGGCTGTTCATCAATATCTACTTTGGCAAAGATAAACTGGCTGGCAAACTCCTTGGCAAGCTCGCTAAAGAGATCAGCCACCACAAAACAGGGCTCTGACCACACCCCCATAAATCCAACCAATACCGGTATTTTTTGGGAGTTATCGATTACAATCGACGGGAAATTTTTCTCCGTCGCCTCAAAAATAAACACATCTTGACTCATACTTCACTCTATATATTTTTCGTTTCTGTTCAAGGAGTCTCTGATTAAGTCTGGATGAATTTAGGTTGAGAGGAAATGGTTCTCATTTGTTTCGAAATGCGCAGTAATAGTTGTTCTATTGGTGCAATTTTCGGAATAAATGAGGGCGATTTCAGCCAGCATAAAACATTCATGACTTGATCAGAGCTTCCTCAAGGAATAGGGTAACAGTTAAACGCTAAAAAAAGTACCTGGCCCTACACAAGGTAGACAATAATCTGCAATACAATAGCGGCCATCACACCGGCCAGCACATCGTCTAACATGATGCCGATACCACCGTGTAGATTGCGGTCGATGTAGCTGATGGGCCAAGGTTTGAATATGTCGAAAATACGAAACAGAATAAAACCCAGTAGCATCCACTCCCACCCGCTGGGGGCGGCAATCATGGTGATCATGTAGCCGACGATTTCGTCCCAGACAATACCGGGGTGATCGTGCACACCCATTAGGCGCGAGCTTGCGCCACAGAGCCAGATACCAAACAGGGTCATGACCAGTGTGGC
>Ga0256839_1000686_pt1 | contig 43398 bp, 53 predicted proteins | sample 354166metaG_FD_185968 | JGI IMG/M metagenome (GOLD analysis project Ga0256839, IMG submission 185968) | Hydrothermal vent microbial communities from Mid Atlantic Ridge, Atlantic Ocean - 354-166 | ecosystem: Environmental > Aquatic > Marine > Hydrothermal vents | place: Atlantic Ocean: Mid...
ACCCGCCAGAAGAAACAGCAATACCCACATAGCTAAAATAATAATTGACAAAACCCACAAAAGCAACTATAATCAAAGAGAAAAGTCCTTTTGTAGTAAAAACTCCTTTTGTCTTTCCGAAAGCAAAAGGGGATAGTATGGCTTTTCAAGCCTCAGCCCTTCCTGACCCATCCCTCCCTCCTTTCCTTTTTCTTTTTTTTCTTTTTTTTCTTTTTTTTTCAGGGCTGAGGTTTGAAAAATTCTTAGTATGAAATTACTACCCGCAAGAGCTATGCATTTGAAGACCGAGAATATTCTTCAGGTTTTCTCTATCCAAAACAAGCACATCCTTTGTCCTTGTGCAGGCTGTAAAGTATAGCTTCCTTTCGTTGTCAGTAGGTTTTATCTTCTTAGTCCACCTGCCCGATACCCATACTACATCTCCCTCTTCTCCTTTCTGGGAGTGCATGGTGGTAAGAACTATAAGCCCGTAAGGGTTTCTGAGGAAGTTTCTCAGGTTTTCGTCCTTCACACGCTCTATCCACTCTTCTTTTTTCTCAAGAAACCTCTCATAAAGCTCTTCATACTCTTTCAGATAGTCCGTGTATTTTAGAAAAGACAGCAGGGAGTCCTTAAATACATTCCACAGGTTTACGTGAACAAGCCTTCCCTCAAGCAGGTTTTTGTAAGCTCTGAACTTCCTGTAGTATTCATCGTATCCGTAGCAGAAAGGAAGTCCCGAACCTCTCAAGCGCTTAGCCCACCATGAAAGCTCATGCCTATGCCTTTCCTGAATAACTACCACCTTGCCTTGAAAAAAGCTCCTTCTTGCTACGGACAGGAATTCTTCCCTGCTCAAAGAGATAACCTCTCCCCCTTCCCTTGCGGGAAGTATCTTCTTCCTGTGATCTCTGTTTTCAACGGGCTTTAAAAACCTGAGAGCAAACTTGAGAGGCTCGGAAGGAACACGCCTTGATATATGCTTTGTATCCCACTTCTGATAGATAAAGCTGTATTTAGAGGCAAGAACGGAAGGAAAGTTGAGAAAGTAGGTAGGGTCAGAACCCTGAAACTCATAAACACTTTGGTCGCAATCCCCCACTATAACAAGCCTTCTCAGGTTGGGAGAGTTTTCTACGAGCCTCTCTATCGCTTTCCACATAAGAGGTGTGAGGTCTTGAGCCTCATCAACCGCTATGTATATCCCGCTAAAAGAAAGGTTTGCGGACTCAAGCATATCCGCATAGTCTATTGCACCTTTCCTTCTCTTAAAGCCTTCCCACCTTCCGAAGAATACCCTGAGCTCATCTTCACCGATGCCCTGTTCTTTCAAAAAACCCTTTCTGTAGTGAAAAAAGTCTTCCTCTTTAAGAGATGTGTTTCTCATGTAATAGTAAAGAGCAAGCATCTTATCCTCTCTGGTTCTCGGCGTAAAAAACATCCCCGAAGAAAACCTGCCGTAGCGATACTCACGGGCAAACTCTTCAAGAAGCTCCCCGTCCATTACGGGTTTCTTTTCGGAAAGGGAAGCGTAACAGAGAGAGTGCAGAGTCCTGATGTTTTCGGGCTTTACGTATCCTTTGAGCCTCCTTCTTGCACCTTCCGCATTTCTCTTCGTAAAGACAAGGTAGAGAGCCTTCTCGGTAGTCCAGAGAGAAGAAAGCTCTGCATATTTCTTTATGTCCCTCTCTATTGCGGTGGTCTTCCCCCACCCTGCGGTAGCGTCTATGTGAATAAGATACCTCTTCACCTTTTCTCCCTCAAAAACTTAGCTATCTTCTTTGCGGTTTCTTTATCAACTACAAAGCACACAAGATTGCTCCTTTTCTCCTTCTCTATGTGGACAAATCCTTTTTTGAGCTTTCTCGCAAGAGAACGAGTCTTTTTAGCTCTTGAGATAGAGCCCACCCTCTTGAGAAGCTTACACTCTATCACAAGCCCCTCCACTCCTACCACGTCTCCGTATCTCTTCCTTCCCCTGTCATCGTAATTATTTCCTCCCGAAAGAGGATTTCTCTTGCCTCCGAACCAGCTTGCCACCTCTCTTTCCCACCTTTTCCAGCTTTTGTCTCCCATATGATTCCCCCAAAAAGACATAAACTCTCTGCTATCTATTTCCTTTCCATATATCCTTACCCTCTCTAAAACAGGAATTTCCTCTTTACCTTCCACCGCCCTTTTATCAATTGCAGTATTTCGCTCAAGGAATATGTCCTTATTCCATGCCTTTGAAGTAAGTGGAAAACTTTTCTGTGATCCGAATCACAGCCCTCCAAATGCCTTAGACACACTATATTATACCTCAGTTTTTGAAGAATGTCAAGTATATTCACTTCCCTAACCCGTCAGTTTCTGACGGGTTAAAATGGAATCCTGACGGGTTATTCGTGTCTCCCGTCAGGATAGATGGTCTTACTCTCGCAAGGACTAAAACGACAATTAGGTGCTTTCCTGACAAGTTAGACCCTTTTTTTGAAACACTCTCTCCGTGATTGCAACAGGTGAAATCCGTGAAAAAGAGAAAAGAAAAAAACACCCCCTTAACCCGTCAGGCAGGCATATAAGTTATTCACGGAACTATCAAATTGTCCTGACGGGTTAACCTGATAACCCGCCAGAATCGGCTATAACCCGTCAGGATACCCGTTAAATTGCAAGGAAACCTTAGATACACAAGGCTTAGCTACCCGTCAGGAATAGTATCCCTTTCCTATTTGAGTTGTCTACACTCAGGAATTATGAGTTGTGCATACTCAGAAAAAAATATTGAGGGGTTTTCCGAGGGATTTCCGTCCTCCTTCGGGAGAGAAAAACAAAGCACGAATTCACCCTCCAACCTTCCACCGAACACTTACGAATTTTGAGGGAGTGGTCTCAGGCAGGGTGGAAAGAGGATTAGCTCTCTTTCCTACACCTTCCACCTTCAGTCTTCCCCGGACATCATTCTTTCTATCTCTTCTCTCTCTTTCTCCGCCCTGACGCTTCTTAGCCAGCTTCCTGCATCTGCGGGTTTGATAAAGAGCTTTTCCTCTCCCATAAAGGAGACCCTGACACCTTCCTCTTCAGGAACGATATAGGCTTTCCTTCCGAGAACGTAGTCCTCTTCCTCTAAGTCTTCCTGAGTAATTTCCTCTTTTCTTTCTCCTTCCACCCCCGCTACAAGGAGTTGATTTTCCGCCTGCTGGATAAGCTCTTCCTTTATAATCTCAAGGGTTTCTTCCTCAAAGAAGGAAAGTGGGATAAGGGTGTATCTGGCTTTTTCGGTTTTTATGCCCTTTAGCCCGAATTTCTCCTTAAGCTTCTTTACCTCCTTTCCCTGAATTGAAAGTCCCGCAAACCGCAATACCTCAAGAAAGTCCGAACCCGTCAGCCAGAGGTATCCGTCTTCTATGTGATAGGTGAAGGCTTCGGTAAAGGTAGAGAAGAATTCATTTATTCCCGCTACAAACTTCTCTTTTTCTTCGTCCCTGTATTCAACCTCTCCGCCCTTCATAACGTCCTGATAGAGCCACTCTTTTACAAGGGAAGACAGGAAAATACCCCTCTTCTCAAGATAGCTTGCAAATCTTCTGTAGTTTTCAAGAACCTCTCCCTGAACCTCTATGTCTTCCCCGTCAACCCTTATCAGTGCGGACTGAACCTTTCCCGTCTTTACATCCACATACCTTTTTACTACATGGGGAAGGTCGTTCTTGAACCTCGCATAGGGACAATCGTCGCTACAATTTCTCTTCAGGAGAGGGTTCATACACCTCACAAGCCCGAAGCCCGTATCCTCCTTGTTTATCTGCTTCTTGACCGCCTGTGCCCTCACCTCCTCCTTTGAAAGCCCTTTAGAGTGAGCTATCAGCTTTATTGCTTCCACAAGGGGATTGTCTATAAGCACGACGATGTCTTCCTTTGCTTTTATCTCGTAAAGGTCCGAGGGAACAAGGTATGATACCTGAAGAAGGTTTCTGATAAGCCACTCCGTTTCTCCGTTGGTTGTTTCCATGAGAGCTAAAAGGGACTTTCTCAGGCAGGGGGTAAGATTGAGATAAACGGAAATTTCTACCTTTCCTTTCTTTTTTACAAGCCTCTCCTTTCCGTCCTCTCCTTCTTCCCTGTCAAGATACTCACAGAAAAGCTCTCCCGTAAACACTTCTCCGACGAAGAAAAAGAGGTTTTCCCCGTCCTCAATAAAGGAAACACCCGCAAGAGAGAGAATTTCCCTGAGAATCGTAGGCTCTATCTCCTTTACCCACTCATTCCACTCAAGGGATACGCTTTCACCCCTGCAAAGACTAACCGCTCTCCTAAAACTTTCGGGAACATCCACTTTCAAGGAAAATTTCTTTCCCTCTCTATAAACGTAGTCTATCGTCTGCTTCACCCTCGTGTAGGGCTTTTCTCTTTTTTCTAAATCCGCAAGATGTTCGTAGTAAAGCTCTTCACACCTTTCTTTCTCTACCCCTTTCTCAAGACAGAGGGACGAAAGGAAAAGCATGAAGTCGTTTCTCTGTCCGTCAATATCGCCGTAAAAGTCTCTCGCAAGAAGAAAAAGCTTTTCTACCGATACCCCCTCTACCCTGTCGGGTATCTCTATTCCGAGATTTTCCCTTATCCCTTCTTTCAATGAAGAGGGAGCTTTTGAAAGAACCTCTCCTTCTATTCCCAGCATCAGCCCAAAGACGTCAAACTTCTTTCCCTCCTCCCACAAAAGCCACTCGGTCATTAATTCTCTCTTTCGTGAGTAAGTCCCTATCAGCCTCACTCCTTTGCCTGCATTCAAAGAACCTTCGTCAAGGGGAAAACCGCTTAAAAGTTCTTTAAGCCCAGCTACAAGAAGCTTTCTCAGACGATTGAAGGTTTCCCTCTCCTTTACTTCTATCCCCTCTTCCAGCTCTACCACCGCAAGAAGCCCCCCTCCCGTGTAGGCTACCTTTCCTATGCCCAGCTCTTTGAGCTTTTCTACCTCCCCGTAAGCGTTCTCTTTCGTCAGCTCTCCGTAATCAAGGTCTATAAGAAGCCTGTCTATAACAAGGTGTCCGTAAGCAAACAGCTCCCCTTCGCTCCATCTCGTAAGCTTTCTCTCAAGGAGCATACGTGTTACCTTCTCGTCTTCCCCTTTCCATGCAAAGGGCATTATTCCGAAGTCGTTGGGAAGAAGAGGTGTGTGGTTTATCGCATCAACCACGGAGGATATTTCGGGTTTTATCCTCAGAGCCTTGCTGTGGGGCAGATATTCCCCGTCTACCTCTTCCCCGTAAGAGAGGAAAATAAGGTCTGAAGAGGAAAAGAGGGAAAGCGTCATCTCTATGTCCTTGACACTAAGATAAGAAGGTGATATTTTTGTCATAGTTAAGTCCCTCCAAACGGTCTTTCATGGGGGCGGTGCCCCCCCATACTCTTGACATTTTTGTTATAAACCTTTAACTTATTTACGCCTCTTACACGCATAGTCCTACCTCCGGGGGATTTCCCCCTCTTTCTCAACCCTATCCCAGAACACTACTACCCCGTTCCATCTGTAACCCACGCTCCTGCCTTTCTTCACTATCCTGTTCCAGAGGTACCTCTTCCTGGAATGGAAAAACTTTCTCACGCAGGCAGGGTTAACGCCTTTTCTCTCGCATCCTTCCTTTATGCTTATTCCCTCTTTTGCGCATTCCTTAAGGAAACCTTCTATATTCGTTCTCTTCCCTTTCATAGCAAATTCATAGCAAATAGAATATTACTTCCTTTATCCCTGAATGTCAAGTAATTTCCGTTTGACTTTTTCGGGTAAATTAGGTAAATTAACTATCGGATAGGTTGTGAAAAACTGCGGGAAGTTGTGTTTTATGGGTTAAGGAGGAGGAAAATGGCAAGGAAATTTGCGAGCAAGGAAAAGCGGGAGATGGAAGAAATTTTGAATCAGGTTCTTGACCTTGTAGGTGTTTACAATATTCCCCCTAATGCCATAAGGTCAATAGAGGAAATCGCCAAGCTTTCAAGGTTCATAGAGGGGCTTGGTTACGGATACCTTTCACGTTCTCAGATGAAATGGTTAGAAAGCGGGGGCTATATGGCTTTGAAGAAAGCCAAGCCCTATATTGCTAAGCTCGTAAAGGAGCTGATGGGGAAAGCGGGGACATTTCCCGTATCTCTGAGAGAGGTGGCGGATAGAGCTCAGGAAAGGGCAAGGGAGAAGGCAAAAGAAGGGAAAATAGATAAAAAGTGGGAAAGGATTATAATCACCCCTGCAGAAGTTGACAGCATTTTGAGATTCAAGAGAGACCCCTACTTTTCAAAGGGAGAGAAGACACGCCTTACTGCAGAGGTTCTTGTGGAAGTCCTTGAAGAGATGAAAAATCCCGAGGTTAAACCTGCTTTGGAGGTGGCGAAGATATGGCTGGAAAGGTTCTTGAGAGCTACGGGTGCGGAGACTTCACAACTCCGGACCCGGACAGAGTAAGGGAAATTGAAAATCATGTCTACAGACTTTTGCTTGAAGCGGGAATACACAAGCGTATTCTCAAAAGCTACGGAATAGACCACAGGATATTTCACTACTTCTTTAAAATTTCCCCTTTGTTTACGGAAGGAAAAGTCAGATTTATGGAAAATCTTTTACAGGTTCTAAAAAATCACTATCCCGGGCTCAAAGAAATTCACGAAAAGATGGAGGCTTATATATGCTTGTTGAAAGAATTAGGAAAAAGCGAAAGCAATAGGAATTGAACCCGGGTCGTGACCTCCTCCCCTCACTGAAGTAAGGGGTTTCCTGCTTCAACAGAGGACGTGCAAAACATCAGAATTTTATCCCACAAGAGTGAGTAAAACACCTTTTCTTCCATTCCATCTTTCATGTCAAGAAGTTCAAGAATTTCCATACATACAACAGAGTATTTCTCCTTTTCCTTTTCATCTGAAAGTGCAAGCATTTGTGCAAGGAAACATAGTTCTTTCCGAATACATGTCCACGGTTCATCTCCATACAGCTCCAGTATGTCCTCCGCAGGAAGCCTGAGCAGGGCATCTACCAGATACCCAATTTCCTCCCTTATCCCCTCCATGGCTATTCATTTTATTTTTGAGGTTAAACAATACATGCAAATCTATAGTATTGATAACACGCAACAATTTCAACGACACAGTAAGTAGTTGGTGTATTTGTAAAAATTAAAGGAAAGGAATTCGGGAGGACTCAAGCCCTCCCGAGGAAGAGTCTTTTAAGGAAGAGTCCGACCTCAACCGCTACACGGTCGGGTTTCGTGTAAAAGTATTTTGAGAATACTTCTTTAAGGGCATTCTCTATATAGCTGTCCTTTACGGTATTTACATATCCCGCTCCCACCTTGCACAAGCGGGAGAGCTTTTTCGCAAATTCCCAGTCCGCTTCGTCCACGCACGCGTCCGTGAGGAACAGGGTAAAGTCGTATCTCATAGGAAGGTCTCCGAGACTCCTGTAATTCTCTGTTCCTTGTGCCCTGATAAATCTCAAGTCGTCAAGTTTCTCTACCCATATCGGTTTTTCCGAACCCGTGCAGGTCATGACTATGTGTGCGTTAAAGAGTTTAGCGAGAACGTATGCGGTGTGGTCCGCCCAGTATCTCGGCTCTCCGCTCATAGAGCCGGAGTTATCTATCACTATAAGGAGCTTCTTCTTCTCAAGGGAAAGGGCTATGCTGTCGTTTCTCTTGAAGGGGGGTAGGAAGTTTTCTGCTCTTTTAGGGTTTATCCGCCTTCCCGTCATTCTGTATTCCGTCTCCATGTAGGAAGGGAGCTTTAGGTATCTTTTCAGCTCCGAAAGGGTTCTGTTTATCCACTTCTTATCCCATCTGTGTACGGGTCTGGAAGACATGAAGTCGCTTGAGGGGGTACACTCTTCGGGGGGTCTTCCGAGTTCGTCCCTTCCGTGTGCTTCTCCTTCTTCCTCATCTTTTTCCTTCCTTCCGAAGTCCTCTTCCTTTCCTTCTATACCCGTAACGGTATTTTCGGGAGCTTTTTCACCGAATACCTTTTTCCACTTTTCATACAGAGACTTTCCTATCTTTGCCACCTCTTCCGTAGAGGTGGCGGATATAGAGCTATCTATCGCTTTCTCCCAGTCCGCAAGGAATTCCTCGTATTCCTTTTCCGTAAGAACATCGGGCTTTTCCGTTTTAGTCTCCACTCCCCACCTTCTCCATCTCAGGAGCACCCCTATGTTGTAGGGGTTTCTGAGCATGGGAATAAGCTTTCCGAGGGGCTTTTCCCAGTAGAAAAACATGTATGAGAAATCGTGTAGTTCGTAGAAGTTGTAGCCTCTTTCCTCCATCATTCTCTCTATCCTCTCGTCTTCAAGGATGTTGAGTATGGGGAAGGGAAAGTCTATTTTCTCCAATACTCCCGTATCGGTGTTGAGCGTGTGGGATACTTCGTGTGCGAGGAGAAGAGTGGAGAGCTTTTCAAGGTTGCCGGGGTCTTTCTCAAGTATGGTTTTGACCCCTATCTGAATGAAATTAGCCTTGAAGTTCCATGCGGATGTGTCGCTGTCCTCGTTTATGAAAACGGAAGGACAGCGGGGGTTAAGAAACCCCGCCCGCATGGAGAGCTTCTTTTCTAAGTGCCTCAAGTTTATATTTTCCGCTACTCTCATTACACTACCCTCCTTTTCATGTTCTCCCTCTCTTGTTTGTTATGATGTACTCACCCTCAACGAGCAAATCTGCTATACACTCTCCACATAGAGGGGGCATAAAAGAGCCTCCGCCTCAGAAGAAAGCGGAAAGCTCTTCTTTGAGAACATCAAGCTGTCCCTTTTCGGGATAGCCGAAGCTATCCCTTTCTACTATCCTGTAGAGGAAGGTCAGCTCTGCCGCCTCTATCGGGTCTCCCACTTCTCTTATCAGCTCCGCCCATTCTACGAGTGTCCCCGTGTCAAGGGGATAGGGAAGTCTTCCTGCGAGGTAGTTTTTCCTGATCTTCTTTGCAAACTCTATCATTTCCTTAGCGGTATCCTCATCTACTATCTCTTTGAGTATCCTCATCTCCTTCTCCGTGTTGTAGTCTACGAACACCGTAAGGGGAAATCTTCTCATGAGAGCCGGATCTAATTCACTTGTATCTCCGTATGAGCTTCCTAAATTTGCGGTAGCTATCCATACAACGTTCCTTGCGGGAACGGTGATGTATTCTCCCGAGGTAAAGTCGTACAAGGTATAGGAGTTGTCTTTCTTGTCCATGGCTTTAATGAGTAAATTCCGTAAGGATTTTGAAGAACGGGATACTTCTTCAAGGAGAATAACGACTTTCCTCTTCTTTGCGTGCTTGAATGCTTTAACGAGTTCTCCTTCAACCCTTTTCCACTTTCCTGTTTCTGGGTCGGGAAGGAGTTTCTGGAGGAGGTCTATGTCTTCTAAGCCGTTAGTTATGTTGATCTGATAAAGGGGAAGTCCTTCCTCTTTGATAACGGATAGGGCTTCGTGAGTCTTTCCTGAGCCTGTTGGTCCGTATAGGAATATCGCCTTTGCGAGTTTCAAAGCAAGTTTTATCTTGCCCCGTATACCCTTTCCTGTAGGAGAACTCTCTCCAAGCAGGGTTTCCTCTATTCTCCTTTTCATGTCAGGGTTTTTCTCCAGCTGTTCTATCACGAAAGCCACATGCTTGCAGTGTGGCTGTCCCTTCTTTGCGTTTCTCCAGAACCAGCAGTGGTCTTCTGAATACCCCAACTCTTGCATATACTTGTCCCCACACCAGATGTGAAGCTTTCCGTCTTTTGGGTGTCTTGCGATAACAACATTGTGCGCGCTTCCGTTTTCGTCATTTTTTACATAAAAGTGGACTGCTTTCGTCCTGTACTCTTCTCTGCTTTTCTTATCCTTCCAGATGTAGGGGTCTATTACCACTCCCCACACCCGGGTAGGGATGAGCTTTTTTGTTTTTGCAAAGTCTCCATGATGCCGACAGAAGCCGGCGACTTTCGCGACTTCCTCCCACACCTTTCTTTTCATGGCTCTACCTCCTTATTAATTATACCTGAGTTAGTGCATTATGTCAATAACAGATCTGTCTCTGTCCACCGCATTGAGGACAGATTAACCTTAGGGTTTCTTCTGTTTTGATTTCCTCATCCTCGTCGCTAATCCATACGATCCGGCACACTTCTCTTATCAGGCGTGTGCCGCAAAAGTGACAGGTCTCTGAAAGTGTATCCGTGCCGACATTTTTTGTTCTGTGTTCGGAACTATCCTGCCAATTAAAACGTTCTCCGCTGTGCCCGCACAAAACACACTTATCCATGGCAACACCTCCTTCAAGGATTCTCCCCATACGGGGAGTGCAAATATCAGACCCTCTGAAGAGCCTGAGACCTGCACTCACCCGAAATCAAACAGGAAAGGAAGGAGTAGCGGGCAAAACGCCCGCTGGGTCAGCAGGCAATTAGCAGCAAAGCCTCTATTTCAGAAGAAAAGTAGATTTTTATGACATACATGACGCACACCTCCTTTATGCAAACGGGACGGGCTTGAAAGCCTGTCCCCCGCTTAAGCGGCAACCTTTTTCCTCTTCTTCATAGCCCTCTTACGGGAGAGAAGATACTGAATCAGGGTTGAAGCATCTCTTCTTGAACCAGGTATAGGGTGTTTTTCCCCGAGTTCTTCCATAAGGGAAATGAGGAGCTTTTTCTGTTTCTCAGTAATGGGTTTTTCTGTGAGGGTAGGAGTTTCCGTCCCCGCAAGAGGTATTACCTTGATTCTCCCCTTCCTTATGAGGTCAAGGGTGGCCTTTATGAGACCCCATGTCCCCGAGTAGAGGGACACGTTCCCGTCCACCCTTACCTCTTTTAAAAAACCTTCCTCCGTAAGCCTGCCTCCCTCAATCTTCAGGAAGGCAGGTCTTTTAGAAAGGAGGCAGACTTTGAAGTCGTTTAGCTCGTTCGGAGGAAGGGGAGGACAAAGTACCTCATACTTGTACTGCATGACACACACCTCCTCATACTACGGACAGAAAAAGGTGGTGGAATAGACGGGGAGTTATACAGGATTAAGTAAGGAGGGATAGTTTATGACTGCTTATGCCTGTGTGTTGATGATAACTGTAAACTCTTCGGTTTCTATACCCTGTTTCAAGAGTTCAAGTTCCAGCTCTCTTGCCTTGCGGGGAGATTTAAGTGTCGTGAATACCCTCACAAGTGTCCCCTCACTTCCGAGATCGGAGACTGCTATACGCTTTACTTTTATGCCTTTATCTTTGAGAAATTCCTTCACATATCCTATCCTCTTTTCCGCATCCATTACCTTCATCTTCCTGCCTCCTTCAAAATTAATTTAGCCAGCAGGAGAGCAGTTTTGTAGTCAGAAACAGTTCATCACCTTCCTCTATCAGCTTTTGCTCACATTCTCACCTCCCCGAAAGGGAAAGAGGAAAAAAAGAGACGGTGAGAGGCGATGAGCGGTTAAGCCGTCTTCTTTCTCAGTTTCAAGTCTATATAGCCGACAACTGCAACTGTAAGCCCTGCCAGAAAAATAGCTGTTCCTATAACAAATGCATCGTTGTTTATTAGCTCCCTGATGGTTTCCATTATCAGCCCTCCTCTAAAAAGATATAGCCCAAAGCGATTAAGAAAAGTCCGTAAACTATCCATACGAACGCCATGGTGGTTTGTTCTGTCAGAAGCATCAGAATGGAACCGACGACGAGACCTGTTCCGATACTCCTGAGAACTTCAACTATGTATTCGCTTCTACGCATAGATATACCTCCTCATGCCGTCTTTCCTAACCTCATCCGCTCAAGGGCTTCCCTGAGTCTGAGAACCTCTCTGATAACCGTGCCCGTATACCGCTCTATCCTGTCACGTATTCTCCTGTATCCGTAGCCCATGTCCGAGAAGTTCTGTGTCTCTTTGATGAGGTGGAGGGTGAGGTCGTAGAGGTTGATGTGTCTCTTGAGCTTGGTATACAGCCTCTTTCCTACTTCGTCTATTTCCTCCTTCTTGAGGGAGCCGTTTTCATACTCCCTCTTTACCACCTTGAGATTCCGAACGAACTCGTAAAATCCCAGAGGGACGCTTTCTTTTTTCAGTCTCGGAAGTGCGGAGGGTATCGTCTTTGAAAATTCCCACACTTCTTCAAGAGCTTCTTTCTTGAGTAGCTGTCCCTGTGTTGCTTTGTGAGGATACCAGATCGCATCTTTAAACACTGGTAAGTAGACTTCCTCGGTTTTGAGATAGATGTCCACTGCAAAAGCTCCGTTCCTGTAGCTGTTCCGAAGTAGGAGATACGCTTCCTGGTCGACGAGTTTTCCTTTTGCCTTGAAGTCCGTTCCCGTTTTGAGAATGTCCACCTCAAACCCCGCATCTTTCATCTCCCCCTCAAGGCGGGAGTGTGGGATAAGGTAGTATTGTGAGCTGACGACCCTTATGGGTCTTATCTTCTGCTCCTTCTTTCCCTTGACCTCTCTCTCCCAGGAGAGACAAAGGAGGTCCCTTTCTACATACACTCCCCCGTAGTTGAGGGGCAGGCGATAAATTTGGTAGCTATACTCACTCACCTCCGGCTTCCTGCCGGAGAGAACGGAAATAAGTCTGGGTTCTACGTCTTTCCACATAGCCCTACCTCCTTTACAAGGATTTCCCCCATGCGGGGATGCAAAGACCGGTCCCGGGTAAAGAGACCAGTATCTGCACCCCGAAAAGATGCTTTAGTCAGGAATGTCAAGCTACAAAATAAATACAGGAATAGCCTCCCGCCGAGGGAGGCTCATGCAACCTCTTCAATCTGGATGCTCCCCAGAAACCCTCTCTTGAGGAGCTCAAGGAGTCTTTCTACGGCCCATGCAAGGGCCTGTTCTTCGGAACCCATCTGAGCGGTTGCCCAGAGGGTTCTTCCTTGCTTTGAAATTCTCCATATCCTTACCTTCACCATAACGGGCACCTCCTTGAGTTTTTGGGAACGGAAACCCCGCCCCCTTACTAAAGACCCCCGCAAAGGAGAGCCTCAAGAAAGGGGGCGGGGGGGAGGTGCCCGAGGGATTGCGACTATCTTGTCAGTAGGATCACGTAATCCTCTCCAGAAACAACGTCCGTTCCCAATACTTCTACTAATCCTTCCCTCTGTAGGCTTATTAGTTCCTGTTTAATTTTCTTTGGCGACCCCCACGCCTCGTATGGGACACCAAAAATGTGCCCCACATACTTCTCGCCCTCACGGGCGAGAAATAAGTCGTGTTCGTTAATTAAAACTCTTTTCATGGCAAACACCTCCTTTCAAAGAATTTTTCAAACCTCAGCCCTTGACTTTCTCTAAGCCTTGTGGTATAATAGTTAGAAAAACTTTTGAGGAGATAAGACGTGATAAAGCCGAGATGTGGGTTCTATATAACCGAGAAGTTTCCCAAATCTCCTCCCATAACCGAAAAGCACAAAGACTCGGTAGTTGTTTACGACATTAACGAATTTCTCAACCTTTCGGAGAAAGAGCTTCATGAATATGTTTCTCAGCTTATTCAGCACTTTGGGCTTGACTGGGAAGTTGAGGAGCTTGCCATGGCTCTGACCATGTATATAGCAGTCAAGGTGTTCCCCGATAAAACAGGCATTTCAAAGGAGAAGGTTGCCCAAAAGCTGGTTTCTTCCCTGAATGAGGAGTATCTCAGATCGGAGCACTTTAAAAGGAAGGAAAGTGATGCCTAAGCCCCGCTTTGGTTTCTACATCACCGAGAAGTTTCCCAAAGCCCCGAGACACACCGATGAGGGGTGGGAAGCGAGTCTTCCCGACGGAGCGGTTGTTTTCTACGATATGGAGGCTTTTCTAAACGCTTCCGATGAGGAGCTTCTTAAATACTGTGGGGAGCTTATAGGATATTTCAGTCTTGCCTTTGAACCTAAAGAACTTCTTGACCTTGTGGCTCTGGCGGGTATAAATCAGTCTCTTCCTAAGGACAAAAACCTTGCCAGAAAGGTCATAGAGCAAACACCCGGTCTTGAGATTGTAGAAGAAAAAAATGATGCGTGAACCTTTGCGGTTGCTCAATACTCATCCGCTATTACCCTGTTCGGCGGGACTCTGAATTTCCTGTGTTCATCGCCACATTTAAAGTACACCGTATTCCAGGTTCCTATGCTAATAGTTATTTCAGTTTGCCTCCCTTCTTCACAACGGTAGTATAGCTTGTCTACTAACTTGCAGTTGCATCCCGCCGTTTCCAAAATCTTTCCCAATTCCTTTTCTACGTAAAGCACTGTTGCAGACGAAATGCTTCCGATCAGGCAGAGTAAGAACAATACCTTACCCATACCTCCTTACCTCCCTTTAACCCTATCCAAAGGCTGAGGCTTGAAAAGGAATCTTAACCCTAACTAAAGGACTTTTACGCTTTACATAATAGCACATCCTTTTTATTTGTCAAGTCTTTTCTTTGTTATCTTATCTCCTATACTTGATTTTTCGGCAAATGTCAATATAATAACTGAGTATGAGGTTGCTTATAGTTCTCTTGGGCTTTCTTTTTGCCTACGGCTCCGACCCCTGCAAGAGGGAGTGGTTCTTTACGGACAAGGAAAAAGGCTGGTTTTGGAAGAACGTGTGCATAGAGAAGAAGGAGAGGAAAGAGGAGAAAAAGAAGGAAGGGGAGAAGGTGGTAAAGATACCCTGGGACAGGCTTGATGAGATGACCCCTTCACAGATAAGGAAGCTGAGAGATAAGGTTCTTGAAATAGCGGTTATGAATCCCACCTACGAGAACGTGAAAGAGTATAAAAGGCTTGAGCTTTACATCGTCAAGAAGGCGGACAGGTTTCAGCGTGTAGCGCAGCTTGTAGCGATGACCGATCCCGAGATAGCAAGTTACGGAGGCATGATTCCTTCGGAGACACCTTCAAGGGTCGTTTATGCAAAGGAGAAAAGGGCGAGGATACTTAAAAAGCTTTCGCAGTACAGGAACAGGGCGGGGCTTCTGATAGCGGTAAGGAAAACCTGTCCTTACTGCAGGGTTTTGAAGGAAGTAATAGCCATGTATTTTATTCCTAGAACGGGGTGGTCTGTCAAGTATGTGGACATAGACGAGAATCCAGGTTTTGCATACAACATGAACGTGTATGCGGTTCCCGATATTTTTCTTGCGGTTATGGATGAAAAACCCTTTGTTCTTCGTATAGCTACGGGCTCTGTATCTTACGGCGAGCTTATAGAAAGGATATATATGGGTCTTGAGGTTTATGAAAAAGGAGGGTTATGAAAAAGGAGGGTTAGGAAATGCGTCTGTGGAAAAAGTTGCTGGCAAGTAGTTTGATTTTTGTCAGCCTCTCTCAGGGAGGCGAAGTTGACCAGTTTCTTAACAATCTCGGTGTAAGCCTCTCTTCTCCCTCCGCAATAGAGGCGCAGAAAAGGGGGTATGCCTTCGGCGGAGGGGTTACCTACAGTGCTCCTTCCGCAACCTTTCAGCCTTTCAGGGTTGTTCCTCCGAGTATAAGGGGAGGTTGCGGAGGAATAGACATAACCTTCGGTTCCTTCTCCTACCTTAAGCCCGAATACTTTATAGATTTTGCTCAGAAGACTATCAATCAGGCACCGGGTTTTGCCTTTGACATAGCCCTTGATGTTCTCTGTCCCCAGTGTTCCTCCATAATGAAGAAGCTCAATGCTCTTGCCAATCAGATAAACGCCATGTCTATGAACTCCTGTCAGCTTCTTTCCAATCTGTCCAACAGGATCAAATCGGAGGTGCTTAACAAGAAGGTTGCAAGCGGAGACGAAGAATCGTGGCTTGAGGCGGTTGACAGCACGCTTACAGGTGCAACCGAATTGATGTCTGCCTTCAACGACTATCTTTCAAATCTCGGTTGCACCAATCCCGATTGTTTCGTGTTTGCGGGTTATGCTTCCCTTGCGGATAGGTTTTTAAACGAGGTTCCCTCTTTCTGGCGGACAGCAAACATGAAGTATCTTGTCAGGTATATGTTTGGAGATGTTCTCAGGCTCGGGCGTTCTCCCAACTACACTTACATATGTCTTTCGCCCGTGGGAAATGTTGCAGATATTGTTAAGCTTGCGGAGAAAGCGGATTCGGTAACTTTGAAGGGGTGGAATGATAATGGAGAACTTACGGAAGTAACGTTTTCGGGTGGTTCAACTATAAGGGGGTGGGTTCGTAAGAGGCTTGACGGGATAATTACGAAGATAATAAACAAACAGCCTCTTTCTGCAAGTGAGTATGAGTTTCTGTCCACGTATGACATACCCGCTCTTAAGATTTTGAACGTGCTTGCCCCCTATCCTCTTTCTTTACGTGCTGTTCAGCCCCATCTGGAGAAGTATTTGGCTTACAAGCTTCTTGAAGAGTTTATCGTTTATGCGTATTCAAACTATGAAAAGATTTTTGCAAAAGTAAGAAATATGAAGTGGGAAAGTCCAGATATGGAAAGTAAAATAGTTGAGTGTATAAAGACCCTCATGAATTACGAATCTAATAAGCGTGCGGATATTGTTGACAAAGTAATTGCAACAGCAGAAAGAGCAAGGGGGGATATAGTGGAAAAAATAAAACTCGCTCTTACGGTTTATGAGCTTGAGAAGACGCATTTTGCACGCTTTCCCGATACGGGTAGTCCCGCCCTTACGGGCTACATGATGGGTAAGGCTATGAAGTAAATTCCTTTGGAGGAGAAAGGAGATGGAAAGTGTCCCCATACTTTATGAGTATCAGTTCAGGGGTGGCAAGATTTTCTTTGATTTTGGAAAGAGCGTTATATCTCTTGATGATGGAAAGGAGTTTGCTGTTCCACCTAATCTTCACAATTTCTGTGTAGTTCTCGGCGGTCTTCTTTACGCAAAAGAAGATGCTCCTATGAAGGCTGTATCAGTTTACGGCAAGCCCGGTTCAGAAAGGAAGGAGGTCGTGTTGAGGAGGCTTCGCCCGAAGAAAGCGAAGGAGGAAAACACGCAGGCGGAGGTATCCGCAAACACGGACGGAGGTGTTCAGGTAGAGAGCAAGATTGTGACCAAGACGAAGAAAAAAGTAGAGAGGGCTATTCTGAGATTCTCTTCTCAGGATTATGAAAGAACTTTTCTTATAGGTCCTCCCGATGCTTTAGCTTTGTGGGGAATGCTGAGGAAGAAGGACAAGAGTGTAGGTGTAGATGATTTGATTTTTGAGAGGCGCGATGATACGGTTTTTGTACAGGGTATTCCCATCTTCTATCAGAAGGCGATGAACCTCTTTTTCGTTCTTGACCTGTATCTGAGAAAAGGTGAGCTTCTTCCCTTCAGGCTTGAGTGGGAGCTGGGAAGGATAGATATTCACTCTACCAAGAAAAGGCTGGGGTTTTTCAGAAAGGCGGGAGCGGAGTATCTTCCTGCAGGAATTGTGCGACTCAACACGGAAAACATTTTAAGGATAATGAGTGTTCTATAAAATAATGGAGAGCCTGCTTGTTTCCCATATAACCCAGAGGGCTACCGAGCTTACTCCCGTGGACGTGATGAGGGTTGCAAGGGTAATACTTCCCGTTTTAAAGGAACAGGAGAAACCTTTTGAGCGGAGAAGGAAGGTTGCTATGAAGGACTACATCTCTACGGGGGAGATCTTCTCTTCAAAAAACTGGGAAGGGGAGGACATATTTCGCAACGGAATAAGGCTTAGGCTTGCGGACTACAGCGCAGGAGTATCAATCAAGGACACCATACTTGTTTCCGAAGGTTGGGCTTTTCTTGACTTTATATCACAAAAGTTGGTAAAGGAGGATTTTTACTTCAGAACAGGGGGTATTATACTGATAAAGTCCGAAGACCTGTTCAGGATTTCCTACGGAGAAAGGTGGATAGACTTTGACCCTTACAGAAGGCTTGCGGTTGCGAATGCCATAGACAGAGGTCTGTTTTACAGGGATGAAGATATTTTAGTTAAGGACAACGGTTCGGTGTATTTGATATTTGACGGAGACAGGTTTGTGGTTAAAGAGTCTTTGCTTTTAGCGTTCTTTTTGGGGTTGAGGTGTTATGAGTGAAAGGATAAACATAGTTCCCGACGGCGGTTCGGGTCAGGAAGTAAAACTCAATTTCAGAAGCCTGTGGTCTTTTCTGTCTTCTTTGGACTATCTCAGGTTTCTGGAGAAAGAAGGTGCTTTTGCAAACATGAACTCCGCAGACCTTTACTATCAGGAAGAGAAAACCGAGCTTATATGGTTTGTTTTTAGACACGTTGTACTGTGGGTTAACGTAGCCTATTTTGTTATCATCGTCACGGGTTACTTTTTCTTCAAAGACAAGTTTATCCTCATGCATTTAGGGTTTTCTCTTGCATATTTTTTGGGAGGAATATGGTTTGTTCACAGATATACCCTCGGAAGAGGTTATCTTTATCAGCTTGTCAGAGACTTTCTTTTCTGGACTACCTCTGCAGTTTTTGTAAGCTGGGTAGTTACCGAGTTTTTCAGTTTCTGGCTTATTCCGAGGCTCTGGCATCTCTTTGTAGCATGGCTTTTTGACCCTGCATCTCAGCAAGGAAGCATCAGTAAGCTCCTTTACCCAGTCTTGTTGGAGATATACAAAATGATAGAACCCCATGTTTATAACCTCTTCGGAACAAAGAGGTTTCTGGTATGGTATTTTGCTCTTGCTCCTGTGAAAGTCTTTTCTATAGCTTTTCCTTATCTTTACTTCCTGATATATTCAAGGACCCGCAAAAGTGTTCTTGACAGATTTCTCAAGAAGAGAGCTTGACATTATGAAGAAAAGCTCTTATACTAAATACAAAAATCTTTGGAGGTAAGGGAAATGAAAAGAGGCCTTCAGTTTCAGTTTTTCGGATATCTTGTAGCGACGTTCGTTTTGAGTTTACCTGCACTGGCGGGGACGGGAGGAAGTGAACTTTCCTCACTCTGGACGGAGATTACGAACGGACTTCAGGGATTCTGGGGAAAGCTTATAGCGGTTTTGTTTGTGGGCTTTTCCTTAGTAGCGGCTAAGGGCGGGAACATGCTCATGGCTTTTGCCATGTTTATACTTGCCATGACCATCAGCATCATCCCAGGTATCATAGATGCAAGGTTTACCCTTCTGTTCTAATTGATGGAACGGAACTACATACCGAGGTATCTCAGTGCTCAGCCCCAGCTTTTATGGTGGGAGCTGGATGAAATCATGTTTCTTCTTTCCTTTACAGCAGTTGGGATAATAGCGGGGAAGATGGCTATTTTTGCAATCATCGGTTTTATTGTCATGAGGTTTTACGGGAAGCTCAAATACAGCAGGCAGGATGGGTATTTAAAGCATTTTTTTTACAGGTTGGGGCTGTATAACGCTCCCGGACGCAGGTTTCCCGAATACTGGATTAAGGAGATAGTTAAGTGAAGTATTTTGACTTTGTGACAAAGCTTGATGCACAGACCCGTTTTCTGGGTCTGATTGCATCCCTGCTTGCTGCAACCGTTCTCATTCTGGGATTTACGATATTTGCGCTTTATTCCAAGAAAACCGTTGTTATTTTGCCTCCGAAGGTTGAAAAGGAATTCTGGGTATCGGGGAACGTTCTTTCAACGTCTTATCTTGAGCAGGTGGCCTACTTTATAGCGGACAGGGTTCTGAGCGTATCTCCTCAGAACGTTGATGCTTCTCTTGACATGATAAAGCCCTTTTTCAGCACCGATCCTTCTGACCTTGAGCAGTTAGAGAAGGTTTTTCTCAGGGTTTCAAAAACCATAAAGGAGAACGATTACTATCAGGTTTTTTATCCTTTAAAGTTTTACGTAGATGTAAAACACAACAAGCTTACGGTTGACGGAATACTTAAGAAAATGAGCGGAGGGCAGTATCTTGGGGAAGAGAGGAGAATGCTTGAAATCATCTTTTATGTAAGGAATGGCAGGTTTTTTGTTAAGTCTTTAAAACTCATTTGAGGAAGAGGGTGAATGAAAAGATGGCTTCTGGTCATTTTACCTCTTCTTTCTTTTGCTGGAGACAGCTATCAGGTAGTTGAAGGTGAAGGTTATCACTATGTGACCGTATCTCTTACGGATGTTAACAGGATAGTGTGTGAACAAGAGATAGCGGGGGTAGTTTACTCAAAGGAAAAAAGCATAGAGATAAAGAGGAGAGGTAATAACGCATGGCTCAAAATACTGCCTGTAAAGGAAGGTGATAAGGTAAGTTATCCCTCCTATCCGAGGGAGGTTTATATAGAGTGTGGGGGAAAGATATTTTCTCTGATAGTTTTACCCAAAAAGGTTCCTGCGAGGACGATAGTTCTCAAAGTTCCTTTTGAGAAGAAGGAGGTAGCCAGGAGGTTTGAGGAGCTTAATCCTTATGAGAAGACGATACTTGCTCTGGTTAAAAGTGTTTACAGGGAGGTACCTCCGCCCGGATATACGGTTAAAGAGTTGAACAAGAAAGTAAAGGAATTTAACGAGGCGGACCTTTACCTTCTTCGTTCTTATATCGGTGCCAGGTATGAAGTTAGGGAGTATCTAGTTAGAGCTAAGAAAGACATAGTTCTTCAGGAGGGGAGTTTTGTTCCTTATTTGGAAAGGCCTCTTGCTCTTTCTCTGATTAAGCCCTCTCTGAAAAAGGGTGAGAGTACGAGACTCATAGTAGTAAGCTTGAGAGGGGATTAAGGATGCTTGAGAAGTTTCAGGGAGAAAAGAGGAAGCAGTATATCATTCTCGGCACTGCAATAATTCTTGGAAGTGCAGGTATACTGCTCCTTTCTGAGATGGGTTCTCCGAAGAAAGAGAAGGTAAAGAAAGAGGTTCCCTCTGTAAAGATAGTAGAGGAGAAAAAAATAGAAGAGGAGAGTTTCAAGGGTGTGTATGGAAAAAAGCTGAGGGAGCAGGAGGAAGAACTCAAGCGTATGAAAGCAGAAATAGAAAAACTCAAGCGTGAGCTTGAGCTTAAGGAAAAGCAACTTGCTCAGCAAAAGCACTTTCCCTCTCCTGCACCACCACCTCCTCCCCCTCCCGCTCCGATGAAGAGAACGGTTCCGGCTCCACCTGAGCCTCCGTCTTCTCCCGTATCTTCTTCCGCTCCGTCTCAAACGAGTGCAAGATCAAAACCGCCTCAGAAGGAAATGCTCAGTGATTTGATAGCGATTGATTATTCTGAGGAAGAAAAGTCTCCATCAAGCATTCCTGGAGAAGAAAAGAAAAAAGGAAAAACAGAAAAAAAGAAAGTAAAGGCGGGGGATGTAATACCTGCGGGAAGCTTTGTTCGGGGTATTCTTCTGAGCGGGCTTAATGCACCTGCGGGAGGGAAAGCTTTGTCCAACCCGCTCCCCGTCCTTATAAGGGTTACTAATTTAAGCGTGCTTCCGAACAGGTGGAGGGCGGATATAAAAGGTTGTTTTATAGTAGGTGCGGGCTATGGAAACCTTTCCTCGGAGAGGGCTTACATCAGGGCAGAGACTCTTTCGTGTGTAAAAGAGAACGGTGAGGTAATAGAGGTTAAGGTTGACGGGTATGTTTCGGGAGAGGACGGAAAGGTAGGGCTTGCGGGAAGGGTTGTAACCAAACAGGGGCAACTTCTTGCAAGGACGCTTATGGCGGGCTTTCTTGAGGGTGTAGCGAGGGCGTTTCAGCAAGCGGGAACAACCTATGCCATCAGTCCCCAGGGGGTAGTTTCTACGGTAAATCCTAATGAGGCTTTGAAGATAGGGATATTTTCAGGTGTGGGGGAAGCGACGAAGAAGCTTGCGGACTTTTACATGAAGATGGCGAGTCAGATGTTCCCCGTGATTGAGATAAATGCGGGCAGAAAGGTTGATGTTATTTTCCTGAAGAGCGTAAAGCTTGAGGGTGGTGAAGAATGAGAAAGATGGTAATTTTGCTGGTGGTTATTCCCTTTGTAGCGGGGTGTTCTTCCATGCTTATGCCTTATAACGAGGAGCCTCTCTGTAATAAGGGTGTTCAGTCGGGATGGTGCGGCAGTGTATCGGAAATTTATGAGGACATGGAGGAGAACCCCAAAAAGTATGGGATAGGAGGCGTAAGATGAAGAAGGCACTTTTAGCCCTTTTGCCTTCTTGCGCTTTTGCTGTTCCCGAGCTTGTTTATGAACCTCCGAAGGTTATGAAGTTTGAGGTTCCCTTCTATATAGGTCAGAACCTGAAAACGGGTTCTTATCATGCGAAGGCTGGTATAGACTTTCGTGCCGGTTATCCCTTTCTTGTGGGTGTCTTTTATGCGAAAGAAGAAGGATCGGACTTTCTGGGGTTGAGGGCGAAGGTGAGGATGGCGGTTGCGGGCAAATTGAAGGTTGATGCAGGTGTGGGAGGGCTGTATGTAAGGGGCTCTTACGGGAAGAAGGGTTCGGGAACGGCGGAGGTGGAAGCTCTTTACTTTATAAAAGGTGGTTTTTCCTTGAGGCTGTCGGGAGCCTATCTATTCGGATTTGAGGAGGTAAAAGGATGGAGAATATCCGCAGGCTTTGGATTTTAGGTCTTGTCTTTTCTCTCTTTTCCTGTGCGGGAGTGAAGGACTGGGATGAGTATGCGAAGTATCAGGAAAAGAAGGGTTTTAAGAGGGAGGAATATGAAAAGAAGCTTTTAAAGAAAGGGGAGAAGGTAAAGAAAGGAGTGAAGGAGTCTCTTTACGAAAAGGAGATAAAGAGAACCTATACACGTCTTTTGAAGGAACCTCCCGTTCCTTTGAAGGTTCCCGATACGGTAGTCAGGGTTCTTATTCTTCCCTACGTGGACGAGAGCGGGTCTTTAAACTCTGCAAAGTATGTATTTTTCAAGGTTGAGGAAGGAAAATGGATACTCGGAGATTATCTCATAAAGGAAGGAAAATCCGTAAAAGTTTTGACTCCGCTCAAGAAGGAGGAGAGAGAAGATGAGGGTAGATGAGTGGAAAAAGCTTTATGAGAGGGCGATAATTTCCGAGTTTCTCCCATACTTTCAGTATGAAGACGGGCTGTATTTTCTTAAGGACGGGGGTGTAGGACTTATCTTTGAAATGGACCCTATACTTTCTCCTACGAAAGCGGTTTACAGTTCCCTGGAAAACATGCTCAGGGACATACCTCAGGGGTTTACGGTTCAGTTTATTATGCTGGGCAGTCCCGACATAACTCAGGAGATAGACTTTTTTAAGCTGAGCAAGAAGAATGTGGGACAGCTTGAAAACGAGGTGATAAATTCCTACAGCGAATTTCTGGAAAAGAAAAGGTTTGAGGTATTTTCTTCCGCATTCAACACCCCGGTCAGAAACTTCAGGGTTCTTGTTTCGGTTAAATACGGGGGCAAGGAGAAAGTTTACAGTTTTTTCCAGAACATGATGAAGAAATTTGCCGGGCAGGGAGAGGAAGAAGAGATAGAGAGTTTAGAAAAGAAAACGGAAATAGTGAAAAAGGTTTTTTCAAAGGTAGAGAGTGCCTTAAAGAGTGCGGGGGCCAATCCCTGTGTTTGTGATCCCGACAGGCTAATATATCACCTTTATCCTTTTTTCCACATGGGAAGGGACTACAGGAACAGGCCTTCGTGGGACGGAAGCAACATATCCGACTGTTTAATAGAAAACGACTTTAAGATGGAGGTTTATGAAGACTATGTGAAGATAGACAGATTTTACGGAAAGTCTTTATGTGTTAAGGACTATCCTGAAAGGTGGTCTGCTACCGACAGCTTTTTCTATCTGGGGAATCCTGTTTACGGGACAGCCCTTACTTCTCCTTTTATGCTCGTTTTGAATGCGATAAAGCTTACGGAGGGGGAAGTAAGCTCCATAAAGAGGAATGCGGGTATAGTTCTTTCTCAGAGATTTTCTTATTCGCTTTTCCCCAGGCTCAGGCTCAAACATGAAGACCTGACCTATGCTATAGATCAGCTTGAAAACAAGGGAGAGGAGGTGTGGTATGCCAACCTCTCTCTTTTTGTGTTCGGCAAAGATATAAAACAGCTTGAAGGTTCGGTAAGTGATGCAAGAAGCCTTTTTTCTTCCATTGGTTTCAGGCTTGAGGAGGACAGGTACATAAACCATGCGGTATTTCTTTCCGATCTTCCTCTCAACTACGATCTTACCACTCACAAGTTTCTCGGCAGGGGAAGGGCTCTTTTTACGAAGAATATCGTTGACCTTGCCCCGATCTACGGAGATCCGGGGATATTCGGAAAGCCCCACATCTTTTTACTTTCTCCGAGGGGACAGCTTGTGGGATTTGACCTCTTTTCAACGGGGCAGGGCGGATACAACGGGTTTGTGGTAGCAACGACTGGAGCGGGGAAGAGCGTATTCTTGCAGTGGATAGCCCTGATGTACTATCTTGCGGGGATAAAGGTTCGAATAATAGACATAGGGGGCAGTTACGAGAGATTCTGTAAAAACTTCGGGGGAACATACATATCCGTATCTTATGAAAATCCCATGTGTGTAAATCCCTTCTCCTTGATAGAGAACGAAGAGGAGCTAAATGAGTATGTAGAGTTTCTGACCTCCCTCTTTCTTCTGATGGGAGGTTCAAAGGACGAGAGGACTTTTGCACAGCAAGAGAAAATACTCAGGTCCTATCTTGAGCATGCGATAAAGGAGAGCTACGCCAGATACGGGAAGGAAAGCTGCATAGATACGGTGGTGGACATACTTTCCCGTGAGGATGATCCGAGGGTTCAGGATTTTGTTGTGGCGATGAGGCCTTACACCTCAAAGGGTTCATACGGGATATTTTTCAACGGAGTGTCCGAGGTTGATCTTTCAAACCCCATAGTGGTCATTGACAACACCTTTATAGAGAACATGCCCGAACTGATGGACCCGCTTCTGATGGTCTTTACCTTTCATGTATCAAGAGAAGTTTACACCTCAAAAAACAAAGGAGGTCTTGTCTGTATCATAGATGAAGCCCACAAGTTTCTCGGAAAGCCCAAGATAGACGTGTTTGTAGAGCAGGCATACAGAAGGTTCAGGAAAGACGGAGGTTCTATCATTATGGCTACTCAGGGGTTTGATGACTTTATGGGAGAGCATGCTCTTTCCCGTGCGGGGCGTGCGGCGGTTTCCAATTCCTTCTGGCAGTTTTTCATGATGCAGAACTCCGCCTCAAGGAACGCTCTAAAGGCGGAGAAGAGGATAAGCCTCTCCGAATGGGAGGAAATGCTCATGGACTCTACGAAAACGGTAAAGGGAGAGTATTCGGAGATATTCATCAAAACCGAGTTTTTCACCTTCAAGCTCAGGCTTGTGCTTGACAGTTTCCTGAAGGCCATGTTCTTTACTGATCCGCAGATAAGGCAGAAAATACAGGAGCTGGTCAATCAGGGAATGAGTTACAGGGAGGCGGTAAAACATCTTGAGGAGGCGATGAAGTGAGGTGGTATGACTACGTTTTTGTGGTAACGTGTGTTCTTTTCGGTTTTTCTCTTAGCTACCATTTAAACAAGAAAGAGGTTGTGCGGTTCAAGGTTGTGGATGTAGTCTCCATTATAGACGAAGAGAAGAGCAGACTTATGAATAAAGAGGGGGATATTCAGGAGAAGATGAAAGACTTTGAAAGTTTCCTGAAAAGGCTTGATAATGCGTTAAAAAACGAAAGGGGTGTAGTGATAATTAAACAAGCGGTTGTGGGAGGAGATGCTTATGAAGATATTACTGAGAAGATTAGAAGAAAGGTTACAGGAAGAGAGGAAAACCTTTAGAACTCTTGCTCTATCTTATTTACTTGCCCTTCTTTTTGTTACTTTTCTATTTTACCTTCCTTTCTTCAGAATAATAGGTTCTCTGGATTATTCTCTTCCCTACAGGTTCTTTCTATGGATAAAGCCTTCAAGTAACCCGAAGGAGAAGGACGCTCAAATAAGAAAGTATGGGTATGTAGAGGTTTATGTAGGAGATATGCAGGAGAAATATATGCCTTTGAAAAAGAAAAGGGTGTTCTATCTTATAAAGAAGGTAGGCTGTTATCCGGGGGACGTTCTTACCTTTAAGGACGGGGTCTTTCACTGCAACGGCAGAAGGCTCGGTATGGTTCATCCCGAAGCTCCCGCTCCTCCCTTTAAATGGAACGGAAAGATTCCTGAGGGCCATTACTTCCTCATAGGAACGCATCCCCGTTCTTTTGACTCCAAATATATAGGTTTCTTCTCCCTTGACAAGATAACGGGTGTTCTCATTCCTCTTTATTGACATTATCAACAAATGCTCCTATACTTTTATAAAAAGCGTTTGGAGGAAAGGATAAGATGGCAAGAAGAGTTGAGTCGGAGAAAGGTGCGGTAATAGTTGCGAGCAAGAATCTGGGGATAAAGGAAGAGGTGAAGAAGATAATAAAGGGGGCGGGAGAGGGTATAGAGGAGGAAATAGAGGGTCTGATAGTAGAAGGGTTGTCTCTTTTGAAGGAGGGCGAAGACTTTGAGGTGTCTCAGGTGGGTATATTTGAAGGAAATCTGAGCGTTTACATATACGTGGTTCTGAGGGCGAAGAAGGTTCATGAGGAAGTTTTTATTTAGTCTTTTTCTGACAGGTATTGCCATGGGAAAAGTTTATGAGATAGCGGAGCCGGACCTTCTTGAGGAGATTGAGGGCAGAAAAGAGAAGGTTGTTTCTTTCATGAAGAAGGAAGTTTCCCGCATGAGAGAGGAAATAGAGAACTACAGCGGTGAGGAGCTTGAGCCTGCAAAAAAGCACAGGGTTTTCTACGTTGATCCTACCTATTGCCTTGAACAGGATATTTACTACGAAGATAAGGGAGAGTGGAAGGTTCTTTATCCGAAGGGATACTGTTTTAATCCTGTGGATTACATCCCCTACATACCTCCTTCTATGGTAATTTTCAATCCTTGCAGAGAAGCGGAGAGAGAGTATGTAAAGAAGCTGCTGGAAAAAGGCAATTACATTCTAATCGCTTCGGGCTGTAGCGTAAAGGAGGTGAACTCTCAGGGCTGGGAGCATCCCGTTTATTATCTGACATCCGAGCTCAAGGAAAAACTCTTGCTAAAAAAGACCCCTTCTATTGTGAGTGTTGACAGGAAGAAGAGAGCAATAAAGGTGGAGGAGGTTTATGTTGCTGGTGAAGGTCAAAGAGGAGCTTCAGGAAAGGCTGAGGAACCTTCTAACTGAAAAGGGCGTTTACGCGAGGGTTTGGTATGAGTGCAGGGGTGATGAGGAGGTGGTGATAGTTCCTGACAGCTTTGTCTGTGATGAATGTATGGAGGTGGAAATAGAAGAGTGTTGCGAAGAACACTGAGTGTTTTTCTTACAGTGGTTTTGGCTATTTCTTCTTATGTTCGTGCTTCTCCTGCAAGCGCCATGTGTGTTGCTTCCGGGGAGGGGACGCCTGCAACGGCTGTTAAAGTATGGACTACCGCAATATCAACCATATACAACATTTTTCCGATAAAGATAGGAGGAGTAACGATAGTATCCTTTTCGGGGCTTGAGGATTTTAGCTCCGTAGGGAATATGCCTGTTTGTATCTGCACTGACCCCCTTCCGAGAATAGGCATAAAAGTATCTTTGTGGGAGCCGATTGCTTTTATAGAGACGACAAAGATTCCTTCCTGCTTCCCGTCTCTGGGTATGTCTGTTCCCTTGCCTTCTGCTCAGGGGCAGACGGGATTTGGCGGCCAGGACGAGGGTCCTGACGATTCTGCAAATCATCATACCTATCAGGTTCACTGGATAAAGTTTCCTGTGTTTTCCGTTCTTGAGCTTTTTCTTGACTTTGTTTGTCTTGAAAAAGGAGGCGTGGACCTGTCCTATATTGCGGAAGTGGATCCTCTTTGGCAAAACGACGTATGGGCATCTATCCTCAACCCGGAAGCGATACTCGTTTCCAACCCTATAGCCCAGATGGCATGCATGGCTGACTCTGCGGCGGCCAATCTCGGTTTTCCTCTTGATTTTCTCTGGTGGTGTCTCGGTTCGTGGGGAAGCTTGTATCCCTTTACCAAGTCTTACTCTCAGGGTAGCAACCTGACTGCACAGATGGGAGTAAGTGTAAGGATGATAGCCAAACTTCACAGGCAAATGATGTTGTGGGGAAGCGTAGGGGAAGCGGGTCTTTGCGGTATGTATCCGATGCCGATTTTGAGGAAGTCTCAGTATTCACTTCTTCCTCTTCATCCCGTTCCCAATCCCGTGAGGGTTCCGATAGGCAGGAGCGAGATGATTCAGTGGGGTTCGGGCAAGGAAGCCCCCCTGGTAAACCATCATGTTTACGTAAACGCAGTATATAGGAAGAGGGATTGCTGTGCGTTTTAAAGGGTTGTTGATAACGGGCTTACTTGCGTGCGGTGTAGTTTTAGGCGGAGAAGACTACGGAGCCGGTGAGCTGTGGAACAAGGTTAAGAGCAAGTTCGGGACGAAGGAAGGGATAAAGCAGAATGCGGATATTCCCCTGAAAACTGACAGGCCTATGACTAACGTAGCGGGGACCGAAAGCTTTGATGTGAGGGTTCAGTGTCCTTCCAGAAGGGAAGGGATAAAGATAACCTTTCTTCCCCTTTCGGGAAATGACTACAGGCTTCTCATCAGGGAAGACCTTGATAGAGACGGAAGGTATGAATATGTTTATGACACCAACAGTGCGGGAGTAAGGGTATCGGGAGTTTGTTATTCGGGGATAGTATCCTGCGATGGTGGGGGGACGTGGAACAACTGCAAGTATTATGTATGGGATGCGGGAAATTCGGGTTATGTATCTCTTGTTCCTACTGATGATACTTCCCTTCTCGGAGGGTGTTTCTGTTCCAACTCTTCCTGCAGGGTGAACACCCTTGCTCAGGAGATAGTGGACTATATAAGCGGAGGTATATCTCAGGCGGTAATGCGGGCAAGAAATGATCTTGGTGTATCAAAAGCAAACTTTGATGCAGGTACCATGACGCAAAACCTGTACGTTCAATCCGCTCAGGGGTGTTCTTACGGAGGCTCCACCATTTACGGGGAGACTTCTCCGACGGGCGTTTACAACACCCAGACACCTCCCGACGGGCTGAGTTATGTAGCAACCCATCCCGAAGTTCAAAACTCACCCGATTCTCCCTACTATCTTGTAAATAAGGCTTCTCAGGTTCAGTATCAGGGTAGGTCTATAAGCTATCCTTCCCGTGTCTCCTGCGATATAAGGAAGGACGTAGCTGTTTATACGACCGACATGTATGAAAGCTGTTCCGAAACTTGGACAGACGAAAACGGAGAAGTGTGGTGTGTGGATTACTTCTTTGTGCCTTCAAGCTGGCTATGTCCTGGAAGGGTGGTTGCTTCTTCCTGTGGTCCTGTTAGTTGGGATGTAGGAAGAGGGATACCTTGGTTGAATTGCGTCAAAGAAAATGGCTTCGGTGTTTGCGGAATACTTGTGACATACAACGAAGAAGGTGCCATGGAAAGCTGTTCTGTGGGTGTGGGTGAAAACTACAACAGAGGCGGGATATATTACAAGAGGCACTACTTTACCCTAAAACCCTATCAGAAATATGGGGTGTTTTTTAAAGAGTATCGGGGTGGAAGGGGCGGGTGTAGAGCTGATAAAGCCTTGATAGCTAAGGATGTGTATAAGAACGAAATACTCCTTGAGGAAGGCGCCGATTGGAGATGTTCTATTGACACATGGTTTGCTTATTCCATACCTTCTGCAAAACAAGAAACTGCAATTATAGATGCAGAGTGGTATGGGTGTGATAAATTTGAAAGCAACAGATATAAGGTAAAGCTCGGTGTAGGATTCATTCGTTCTCAAGTTTACAAGGGTGATGTTTCTAACCTTTCTGAAACAAATACGTGTCCTACAGATAACAATTGTGTGATAAAGAATGAATGGGTATGTGACAACAGGGGTGAGAACTGCATACAGACCGTAAGGGAAGGGGTTAGAACAGGGTTGACGCCTCAGCCGATGTGTTATCAGACGAATACCCAGATAGGGAACTACTTTGTTTGTGCTTATGGGGACAGGATAGAGGTAAGGGGAAATCCCGATATATACAGCCAGACTTATACGGGAAGTGAGATGTGGTTCTGGATTAAACGTGAGTATGAGTGTCCTCCCGAAAGCATAGATATAGACCTGACGAGGCCTTCTGCTGTACTACAGGACCCCGGCACGGGGTACGACAGCAATACGGGAGAGTTCAATGTGGCAGACTACAGCTGTAGCAACGGTGTCTGCAGTCCTTCAGACAATTACACCGCAAACCTCGGGACTCCTGACAGCTGTCCCGTAGCTATGTGTACGGTAAGAACAACACAAACGGACACTTCCGTATTTGCGGACAGGACTAACAGATTCCAGACGCCCGGGGGTTCTCAGGGTTCCGTTCTTGAGGTAAGGAGCTGTCAAAGGGATACGGGCGGGAACTGGGTATGCCCTCACGAAGATACGGAAACGGTAGTGGAAGCTTGCAGGTGTGATCAGGGGCTTGACAGTACAGGATTTACAACCTCCATAACGGTTCTTCAGGGTGTAGTAGATGCGAGCAAGGACATTATTTGTTCTTCGGTAAGTCCATGAGGAGGTGAGAATGCAATGTGGGACTGGTGCGGCTATTTCGGGGAAGCGGGAGACTTCTGTGTTCGGACTCTAAAGAAAGAAGAGGTCTTTGTAGTGGAAACGAGCGATGAAAGAAAGGTAAAGCTCAAAAGCGGAGAAGTTAAATGTTTTACACCCTACGGTGTGTGTGTAGAGGTTAAGAAGGAAGGAGAAGGTTTTAAAGCTCTTATCTATTTCCTCCCCACTCAAGAAAAGCTTACGGAGGTGAAGAAGGAATGATATGGGCACTGCTTCTGCTTGCAGGGTTTGTCTTTGCTCAGAAAATATGTTTTAGGGACCTCAACGGGAACGGAAACTTTGATATAGGTTCTAATGAAATACAGCTCTGTGACACTGGAGAAGATGGGACTTCATACCTTTGTCCGATAGACAGAAGAGACTGTCAACTTGTGGGTCAGTGTCCTTCTACCTGTTGCTGGAGCGGGAACCCTCCCGTTTACAATCCTTCTACGGGAAAGTGTGAAACGGATCCGGGCATTCAATACAGGTGGCACGGGATAGCTCCCGACCCTCACACTTTTACCGTAGATTTTGCCGGGTATGATTCTTCAAAGGACTGTTTTGTGGATTCTGCTGGAAACTGCCTGACTCCCACTGCGGACTACACTGTTCCCATGAACTCAGGAGATACGTATCTCCCTTATCTGGAGGTTAACAGATCAGGGTGTGTAAATACGAGGGCAGGAATAGAAATATATCTGAACGGAAGTTTGTGGGATTCATGGACTGTTTCCGGTGATCCCTACTGCTGGGGTGGGAAAACTTTTGTTTTCACAGCTTCCGAGTCAAAGACATACAACTTTGAGATAAAGATATGGGGATACACTCCCGAAGATGACACCCAAATAAGTGTAAGAGTGGCATTGAGCTGGTATTCGGGGGCTAATGGAAGGTGGTACACAATAGGCTGGTATGGTTATCAATGGGATAAAAATAGTTCAAACCCGTATACAAAGACCTACTCCATATATCTGGACGCAGGAGACAAGTTCCGTATAAGTTTTAACAGACATCCTGCTCAATTCAAAGGTTATGTAAATGCGGATGTCAGGTATGCATTGGTTATAACGAAACCCGATGGCACGAATCAGTTTCTCGGAATAAAAAGCTGCCACAAAGACTGGATGTGGGGATGGGAAACCAGTTGCGGACACTGGGGAGAGTTTACCGCAGACCAGGATGGAAATTACAGATTCAGGTGGATGATTTATATAAACGCTCAGAACCCTTCGGGACTGGGAGACAACACGGGAATTCTGACAAGAAGAGGGATTCCCTCCTGCCACTGGCAGTATCCTTTTAATCCTTCTACGGGAAAGTGTGAAGCAGATCCTACCAAGCTTGATTGGACGTGTCCTTACGGAGATTCCTATGCGTGTGTAAAGCTTACGGGAGACAATGTGCCCAAGTGCAGTCCGCTTGAGTGCATAGACAATCCCTGCGGAGACACACTGCCGTGAAAAGGCTTGTGCTTTCTCTTCTTGTGGTTGCGGGGCTGGAGCTTTGCTGGTCCGCTTTCTATTGTGCGGATACGGGATTTTACTACTCGGATAAGACCTTTTGCGACAATGCATGTTTTTCTTCCTGTCAAACTCTTTCAGACAACCCTCAGGGGCTTGCTTGCGACACCGCAAACTACGAGCTTTTTATCTACAACCCTCAAACCAACAAGACGATAGCTATCACGAAGAATGCAGACTTCTGGGATCAGTTTTCAGACCTTCTTGTTATAGAGGATGCAAGCGACAACGAGGCGGGGAAGGAAATACTTTCATACCTTAACACTAGCGCATGGATAGGTATGTATGATCCGAATTACTCCTCTTCTTACAACTCCGTTAATCCCGATAGGTTTGTGTGGTGGGACGGAACTCAGGTAGGCTATACGAACTGGGCAAGCGGGGAACCCGATAATGCGGTTTTAACGGAAGACATAGGTGTTGTAAGTCCTCCCGGAGAGCACTGGGCATTTATGGAGACTGACGGCAAGTGGCGCGATGATGGACTTCATGCAAGCAGGGGAGGAGACTACAAACCGAGATACAGAGCGCTGGTAATGTGGAGAAAGCAGCTTGACTGTGTAAACGGGTTGTCTCAGAGCGACCAAACTACCACTACGGATATGGTAAATCTGTATTGTAACGGAGAAACACCGTGTTTTCTGTGTACGGATGGGAATGACATACAGAGATGTTCGTTGGGAACCGCCTTTGCGGGAACAGTTCAGATAAATGGAGGAGAGATCAGCCTTTCTTATCCTTTAAAGGGAAAGGTTAAGGTTTTTGCGAGCGGAACTATAGACTATTGCGGAGGGAGGTGTTCTCTTTCGGACGGAGATGCGCTCAAGAGCTGGGTTGTCTTTAAGGGAGACGATGGGAAGCTTTACTGGCTGGGGAATCCGAACCGCTCTCCCGTATGCTTAGGGAGTCTTTCGCTCAACGTTCTGTCTTATACCGAAAACTCTGATGGAAGCATAACCTTTACCGTTCCTTCGGGGGTAAAGTTTGTGAGTGTAGGAGACGTGGAAAGCTTCTCGGGCAGGTGCACTGGAGATAACTCCTTTTCTTTCAGCCTTACCTTTTATACGGGAAGAAAGGAATGGCTCTGTCCGATTCAAAATAACTGTCAGTGTCCGGACGGCGGTACATGGGACAACGATCTTAAAAAATGTATAAAGGAGCCTTCCTATACATGTACATCTTCTTCCTACTCTTTTGATAACACTTCAAAGCTCTGCATTTCTTCTCCTCTGTGCAGGGGCGGAACTTATGACAGCGCAGATAATCGTTGTGAGGCACCTCCCGTGCCCGTATGTCCTTCGGGAACTACCTACGATCCTTCTCTTGACCTCTGTTACACTTCCTACACTTGCCCTTCGGGGTATGCTCTTGATCCAGCTGACGACAGATGTGAAACCCCGGCAAGCGTTTCGTGCTCAAAAGGAACTTTCAACCAATCTTCGGGAATGTGTGAGTTTTCTCCCGAATGCCCTCCTGGAAGCACATTTGTAGATGGAAGGTGCGAGAAAGCTCCCGAGGTAGCCTGTGGATTAGGAGCTTACGATCCGACCGATAACAGGTTTGAGTGGTCTCCTTCCTGTCCTGCGGGAATGACTTTTAACTCTGCGAAGGATAGGTGTGAATATGCTCCCTCCTGTCCTTCTGGAAATATAGGAAGCTCGGGAATGTGTGAAGCCCAGGTGAACTGGATATGTCCTCCTGGATACACCTACGATCCCGCAAACCATCAGTGTGTTTATGTAGAACAAATCCCTGCAACTCCCAACTGTCCTGCGGGATATACCTACGACGGTGCTAAGAAAATGTGTGTAGCTTCTCCCGAGTGGCAGTGCAGACTTGAGAAGGGCGGTTGTGTTGATCCTCCTCAGCAGTTTTCCTGCACGGGAGGAAACTGCTCTGCGGGAGGTTTTAATTTCGGTGCAAACTGTGAAGTGGATCCGGGCTGTGGGGTAATAAATCTGGGTGAAAGTTGTCGGGACGAACAGTGTTCTTTCACAAACCTTTCTGTTCAGGTTTGTCCTGATGGTTCTCTTTCTTCTGTCTGTGAAGTAGCTCCCTCCTATTCCTGTCCCGACGGTTACACGTTGAACCTGGACATCTGTGAAAAAACCTATACCGAACCGTCCGTTCCCTCATGTCTCGAAGGTTACATCTATGACGAAACCTACGAAGTATGTTTAGGGTCACCCGACTGCGGAAGCGGACAATATGACAATGCGGACACCGTATGCTGGGTAGGGGTTGCGGATACGGGTTGCGGAAATGCAAATTACGATGCTTCTCAGAATGTTTGCTGGACTACTTTCTTCTTCACCTGTGAGGAGGGGTATACTTTCGATCCCGACAAGAGAGTCTGTTACACGTTACCCACCTGTCCCGAGGGCATACTTGCAGGTGGGGTTTGCAGGATAGCTCCCGATACAAACTGCGGGGGAAATTCTTTTGATGCGAGCCAGATGGTATGCTACAGCTCTCCTCAGTGCGGGGGATTGTTTAAGTATTCTCCCGCAAGGAACAGATGCGAGAAATCTGCGGACCGCTCGTGCTCAGTAGGGACTTACGATCCCACTCAGGACGTGTGCTTCTTCCTTCCCTCCTGCGAAGACAGCGGAACCTTTAATGCGGGTGCTGACAGATGTGAGATGTCTCCTCAGATGGGCTGTAACAGCCCGTTCGTTCTAGATCAGGATATGTGCACCGCTGACAGAATATGTCAGGGTAAGACCGCTTGTGTAATTTCTGAAGCTTGCCCTTCAGGAGGGACTTTTGATGCGTCTTCAGGAGTTTGCTATGTAAGTGCAACTCCTGTCTGTCCTTCAGGAGGGAGTTATGATCCGAGTGCAGGAAAGTGCTACTCTTCTCTTCTTACATGGCAGGTAAAAACGAAAGATGTGTTTAACGGATGGTATGGGCTTTGGCATGAGTGTGGAATAAGGATAGACGTTGAAGGAATTACTTACTGGGGATGTACTGTTTCAGAGACGCTTACAATTCCTGCAGGTTCACGTATTCATCTCAAATGGTCTGTTTCCTATAATTGCGATGATGACCACGGATGGTTTAGTTTTACTTCCAATACGGAGTATTTTTACCACAAAGGAACATGCTTGCTTCCTTCCAGCGGAGATGAAGTTATTACTCAGAATTTTAGTGGCGGTGTTTTTGGTTATCAGGCAGAGTATTACGACACCAGATGGGATTTGGTTCACGTGTGGATAGAGTGGACCGAGCCTTCCTGTCCTCCACAATACAGTCCCGATTTAGGCACGGGCAAATGCGTATCTTCTCCTTCGGATTACCTGTGTCCTTCCCCTTACATCTACAACCCGTCCACAAAAAGGTGTGAAGCTCCTCTTAATGTTGATATGACCTGTCCTCTGGATCCTTCTCTTCCCTGTGTGCAGGATACAGATGGAGGATACTACTGTTCGGATAAGCAGTGTCTTGATGCGACAACCTTTCCTCCCACCAATAATGACACCCAGCAAGGAAGAAACGACATACCTGCGGACGGAACTGTAGATAAGAACGGGTGTGCGGGCACGGTTTACATCTTCAACGGACGGGACATGAGGTGCAGACCTCCCGGAACCCAGACGGGATTCTCTAATTGCTGCAAAAAAACCAGGACCTGGTTCGGGCTGGGAAGCTGTAATGAAACGGAGAAACAGCTTGCATCTTTGAGGAGCTGGGGTAGGCTGGACGGTAACTGTCACTATGTAGGAGAGTACTGCACGGAATACTGGGGACCCGACTGCTGTAAAGTGTGTGTTCAGAAGAAGAAAACTTATTGCTGTTTTTCTTCGCCTTTAGCGAGGATAATCCACGAACAAGGCCGCCCTCAGCTCGGGATAGGGTGGGGAACCCCTGAATCCCCCAACTGCAGAGGCTTTACAGCTCAGGAATTTCAGAAACTTGACTTTTCAAAGATAGACTTTTCCGAGTGGATAGAGGAAGAGGTAAGGAAAAACATAGCTCCTGCAGTTCAGCAAAACATAAACAACGTAATAAATCAGCTACCTTCCCAGATACAGGTTGAGTGATGGAGAAAGTGCTTTTAGCCCTGTGGCTTGCGAGTGTGGAATACGGGGTTTCTTACAAAACTTTATACGCAATAGCGAAGGTAGAGAGCAGTTTAAATCCTTATGCGGTAAACATAGGGGGGAAGAGCTACTTCCCCGGGAGCAAGGAAGAGGCTTTAAAGCTAATAAAGGGAAAGAGAAATTACGACCTGGGGCTTATGCAGATAAACAGCTACTGGGTAAGGAAGTATAAGCTCAACCCGAAGTGGTTATTTGATCCCTACTACAACGCAAAGTTTGGGGCTTATGTTTTGAGTTACTGCATTTCCCTACACGGTAACTCATGGAAGGCTATAGACTGCTATTACAGAGGCGAGAAAAGGGCAAAGGATTATAGCGTTTACTCTATGAAAGTTTGTTCTGTTATATACGGGAGAGAGAGGTGTTAAGCTTTACTTATTGCAAAAACTCTTGTATATTGTTAAATGTCAACATTATCATTTGGAGGACGAGAAGATGAAAAAATTCTTGCTTTTAACGGTATTGCTTTTAACGGTATTTTCTTCTCTTGTTTATGCGGGTGTATGTGAGAAAGTGAAGCTTACCGAACACGTGCCCGTTCCTCCCTATAAGGTAGAGAGCAAGAGGGAGGTGTTCGGGCTGTGTGAGATGATACTGAACATAAACGGAGAGTTGATACCCGTGTATGTGACCGAGGACTTTGTTATATCGGGGGAAATGTTTACGAGGAAGGTGCAGGTGACGCAGGTGCAGATTGAGAGGGTGAGAAAGAAGGTAATAAAGGAGAATCTGATGAAGATAGAGACGCTCAGGTATGTGTCTTACAAGCCCGAGGGTGTAAAAGAAGGCAGGTATTTCTATTTTATATCCGACCCTGATTGTCCTTACTGCGAGAAAATGAAGGGGAAGGTAAAAGAGCTTGCGGACAAATACGGATGGGAGATAAGGCTTATATGGTATCCGCTACCTTTTCACAGAGAAGCAAAACCCAAGGCGGTAGCTCACTATTGTGAAAACAGGACTTACGAGGATTATCTAAAGGACGACTACGGAAAGAAGGAGTGTAAGGAGGGGGAAAGGGAAGTTGAGAAGAATTTGAGGGTTTTGAGACCTATTGTGAGAGGAACTCCCACTTTTATCTTTCCCAATGGTGAGGTGGTAGTAGGGGCAAACGAGAGGAGGCTTGAAGAGATTTTGAGGAATGGGGGATAGAAGGAAGTTGAGAGAGGGGGTATCGTTATGATGCTGGGATTTGGGTTTGATGTACCTCAGGGAGACCTGATGTATCAGGTAAAAGTGCCCGTACATGTGATAGAAGAGATTCGGTTAAGCTCTCTTACACCTCAGCTCAAACCTCCTCCTATAGTGATAAAGAGAGTTTATCCCGAGAAAAGGTGGACGGTTTACTTTGACTTTGATTCCTATTTTCTCAAGAAAAGCGAAAAGAAAAAACTTGAAAAGATAAAGGGGGCGGTCAGGGTAAAAGGTTATGCTTCTCCCGAAGGGAGTGAGGAATACAACCTCAAGCTATCAAAGAAGAGGGCGGAGAGTGTTGCGGAGTTTTTGAAGAAGAGGGGCGTTCGGGTTCTGAAGGTAGAAGGGTTAGGGGAGAGGAGCTGTTCTTTAAGTTCCGAAAGGTGGTCTTTTTGCAGGAAAGTTGAGGTAGAAGGGAAATGAGCACGTGGAGGTTCCTTGCGTTTATGGCGGTGATCGGTTATGCGGGAGGTTCTCTTGTGGGATGGGGTCTCTCCGAGAGGGAAGTGAGAATGGCTATGTGTTCTTACTATTCGGAGTGGGATTTTTGCAAGGAGGTTCAGACGGAAAAGAAGATGAAGGATCTTGCTATAGAGGGGCTGTCACGGGAGGTTTACAAACTGAAGAAGATGATTATAAAGTCTTCCGAAACAAAGGAAGTTTTGTGCGTAAAGGCTCACGTGTTGAATGTTAGGCTTTATCCACTGGACGGGAAGGTAATAGACATATACAGGAAGGGCAAAAGGGTAATGGTAATAGACAGGATAGGGGGATGGGTCAGGACTCAGGACGGATGGGTGAGTGAAAGATATCTCGGGAGGTGTAACGATGCTCAAAAGGCTCTTTCTACTGATAAGCCTGTTGTCTCTGGTGGTTCAGGTTCTTCAGCTGGTGCTGATAGAAAGGTTCCTGAGAAGCTTTCACATAACTCTGGAAATATGTCAGGACATGTGGTTCCCGATAGGGTACTGAAAAAATGAAGCAGTTATTGCTTCTTTTTTTACTTACTGCTCTTTCTTTTGCCCAGGTTAAAACCGACGTTAATGAAGAGAAGATAATGGAGAAGTTCAGGGAGCTTCAGAAAAAGGGGGTGCTGAGCAAGGAAACTCTGAAAAGGATAGAGGAGTACAAGAGCAAGGTAAAACCTCTTGTTCGGTCTATAGAAAGGAGAGCCGTGAAGAAGGAAAATGAGGGTAAAGGAATTGTGGAAAATCGCAGACTTTACGTTTTCATGTCTTCCTCTGTTCCCAAGGAAGTCTGGTATGAGTATGTGAGGCAGGCAGTAAAGGAAAGGGTAAATGCGGTGTTTTTACTCAGGGGTTGTATAGGCGGGTGCAGGTATATAAAGCCTACCCTTGCCTTTATACGGGATGTCCTTACTCTCGGCGGACAGAAGGAAAACGGTCTTCCTGTTGAAATATGGATAGATCCGCTGAAGTTCAGGGAGTATGGTGTAAGCGTGGTTCCCTGTTTTGCCTATGAAGAAGGAAAGAAGCTATCCTGCGGTGACTGGTCACTTAAGTGGCACCTGAAGAAGCTTCGGGAGAAGTAGATGGTGAGGGTTGAAGGCGTGTACAGGGACCTTAGCAAGGTAGGACAGGAACTTCTGTGCAACAGTATAAACCTTCCTCCCGAGCACAGGGGAAAGCTCTTTCAGGCGGTAGATGAGGACTTTGACCTTGAGTGCTTCTTTTCCCACCTGAATCACGTCAGGAAAAACGACCTTCAGGGCTACACCTTCATCAACATCAAACCCCAAACGTTCATTCACTATCACGAAGACATTCTCGGGGAGATAGACAGGAAAATTGTCATAGAGCTCAGAGAAGACTGGATGACGCAGGCGCAGATGAAGAAGCTCTGTGAGATACGGGAGAGCTTTCCCTTTCTCCTTTCCATAGACGACTTCGGAACAGGGAGCTCCAACCTTGACAGGGTGAAAGCCCTGCATCCCAACTTCATCAAGCTGGACATGGAAGTTTTCCGAAAGAACGGCAGGCTGTCTCTCAAGGAACTGACCACGTTCGTGAGCTTTCTGAAAGAGTACACGAATGCGGTTTTGATAGCGGAGAAGGTAGAAACGGAGATAGAGTGGAGGATAGCGAGGGCTTCGGGCATCCATCTGTGGAGCGGGTTTTATGAGAGGAACTTGAACAGAAGGAGGTATTAAGTATGTACGGGTATGGATACGAAAGCGAGGCTGTAGGTAGCGGATGTCCTTTTTGCGAGGAAAAGGAAAGGAGGATAAGGGAGTTTGAACAGGAGCTTGAGAGGAAGAAGATTTCCTTTGACAACAAGGCGATTGAAGGCTTCAGGTCTCAGGTACAGTCGCTTCTGAAAGCAAACGAAAAGCTCTCGGACGAAAAGAGCAGGCTTGTGCAGGAGATAAGGCAACTGAAGAAAAAGGTGAAGCTTCTTGTGTGGGCGGTTGCGGTTTTTTTACTTCTGACCCTCGGAGGTGTTCTGCTGTGGTAGTGAACGGTATACCCGAAGAGTGCATGGAGAAGGTGAAGGAGCTTCTTGACTACCTCGTGATAGACTACACGCTCGGAATACCGAACAGAAACTACTACCACCTTTTCATAAACAAGGAGCTTGCCCTGAGCAGGCGGTACGGACTTCCCCTTTCGGTTCTTTTCGTGGACGTGGACGGTCTCAAGAGAGTAAACGACACCTTCGGACATCACGCAGGAGACGAATACCTGAAGGCGATAGCGGATATGCTCAGGAAGGTCCTCCGTGAGTCGGACCTGCTCATCAGGTGGGGAGGGGACGAGTTCGTGGTTCTCCTTCACACGGACAAAAAGGGGGCGAAAAGGGCGAGGGAGAGGATATACAGGATGATGAAAGACGCCTTCCTGTGCAAGGACGGGCTATGCATCCCCCTCTCCGCAAGCATAGGGGTAGCAGAGGTTGAAGGAAAGGTAGAGGAAGCCGTAGCCCTTGCGGATAAGGATATGTACGAAGAGAAGAGGAAGAAGAAAGATGCTGATAGAGTGGACGGCGGAGCTTGGGACGGGCGTAGTGGAAAAGCACCTGTCCGAAGAGGAAGAGTTCATGAAGAAGATAGGGTATCCCGACTACGAAAAACACCTGAAGCTCCATGAGATATTCAGAATGGAGACTTTGCTTGTTTTTTCTTTTTTCTACTTGGCGGAAAAAAGACTCAGACACAAGTGGATTTACTACATTCTGGTTTTTCCGACGACTTTTCTTCATGAACTTTCTCACTTCCTGATTGCATTTATCACGGGAGGGAAGCCTTTCCTACCTTCTCTGATACCGAAGAGAAGGAGAGGCGCGGTGATTATGGGAGAAGTAAAGTTTTACGCCACGCCTCTGAGTGCCTTCCCTTCCGCTCTTGCACCTCTGCTTCTCATCCCCTTAGCTTTCTACTTTCTTTCTTCCTCCATACCTTTCCCTCTTAAGGAGACCCTGTCCTATTACGCCTTGAGAGGTTCTCTACCTTCCCTTCAGGACATCAAAGTAGCCTTCTCCCACCCCTTCGGAGCTTTGCTGTGGATTCTTCTTCTGTTTTTCTCAGCCGGTTTCCTCTACGAAATAGTTTCTGTAAGGACACCCGGGCTTCATCTTTTCCGCAGATAGCCTGTATGCTTCGTCCCTGTCTTCTATATCTATTCTGAACCATATTCCATGACCCTTAACCTCCCTACCCACTCTCAGTCTTGCTTCAACGAACTTGCCCTCCAGAACTTTTTCTATTTCTTCATCGCTTATTCCGTGAATTCCCGAAGAGGAAAAGCTTTCCATAAGGTATTCCTTGCGAACATATATCGCATAGGTGTTCCCGTGTCCTACGTATATAACATCTCCACTCTTGTTAACGTTGCTCTTTATCCTGTTTATTATGCTCTGAACATTTATTTCCTTACCCGTAGACTGACCTGTTATCTTCCTCTCTTCTTCTCTTGCCTGCTGATCCGCTTTCTTCACCTCCCTACTCAGTTTGTCCGTTTCCTGTTCATGATGGTCGCATGCGGCTTTTATTATCCTCTTGTCAAGACCAAGCTTTACAAGTATATCCCTCGTGAGAAGAACATGGTCTTTCTTGGTATAGTTCTTCTTCGTAGCAACCGCTTTGCCCAAATCATGAACAAGAGCGGAAAGTATTACTATCTCCTTTTCTTCCTGCGTCATGTCTTCCCTGTCTTTTACGTTCTCATAGGCATTAGAAGCCACTCTCAAAGAATGGTCAAGCAGGGAAATCTTCTTGGCAAACCCTCCTCCCTTAACCGCACTCGCAAAGTCTTTGAATCCCTGAATGAAGTCAAGAACCTTAAAGTAATCCTCCTTGAAAACCTGCATAAACTTATGGGTAAGCTCGTAAAATCCCTGGACATCATGGTTCTCAAAAACGTAATGTCTTCCTACCTTCCAGTTTTCCTTCAGCTCCTGCATCAATACCACCAAAACATCCCTTTCGTCAAAGGGCAGATAGTTGCTTGCAAGCTTCTTCATGTTAACCACAAGGTCTCCTTCCACCTTCTCAGGCTCATCAGTCCACACAACCTCAACCTTCAAAGAGTCTTTGTGCATGGGAGTATAAAAGTAGTAAACCGTCCCGTCCAGAAAAGCATACCCGTATCCCTCTTTCAGCTCCTGTGTATCAAACTCCTCTATAAGCCTTGACCTCTGATAGGTTATGGAAATGGAGTTCTTGTGTATTATCGCCCTGGGCTTCTCTACTTCGGGAGAGAGGGAAGACACGTATTTGCTGTCTTCCTTAGAGTTCATTCTGAAAAACACCCTCAAATCACAGGAGTTCATTATGTCTTCAACCACTTGTTTTCCGTCTTTAGGGAAAGCTCCCGCAAGTCCCGAAGGAGATTGGGTGAGCATGAACATGCTTACGTTCCTCTCCCTTACAAGCCTCACCGCCTTGTTTATCTCGTGAAAGGCTACCTCCGTTACCTCATCCACGTTTACCCTGAGTTGAGGCTCTATGGTCTTGAGTTCTCCGCTTTTCTTTCCCACGTAAGTCAACATCCACGCAAGAAGCAACCTCGCAACATCGTAAGCGGTCTGCTTCATTGCTTCCGCATTCAGAAAGGCGAAAAACCTCAGCTCTCCTCTGTCCAGCCTTTCCTCAAGGAGGTTCTTTTTGAGCCTCACGTTGAGTATCTTTCCCGCTTCCCCCGTTATCAAACGTGTAAGATAGGTCCTCAAGGAAGAGTTTACCCTGGGGAAAAATTGAGGGTCATAGGTGGTAAGCTTTGAAAGTGTCCTGAGAGCTTCCTCCCTGTATTCGCTGTCTATCTTCGTATCCGATATAACCTTATTCTGTAATTGCTCTATGTTCTCTACTGATATGTAGTTGTATATATCCGAAAAGGTTATCTGCTCAATACCCCTTGCCTTCAGTCCCAGAGCCACCACAAGGGTAATTTCATAAGAAATCTGCCACCAGAAAGGTTCCTTGCTCTCAGGTATCCCCGACGCTACCACAAAAGCTATCTGATGAGGTGTAAGACCCTGAAGGGGATTAAACCTGAAAGAAACGTTGGGATAGGGAAGGGCAAGGATTATCGGGCCTCTTTCCCTGTCGTAAAGTATCCCCTGTCTGTAGCAGGCTTTAAGAAAAGCACCGAGCCAGCTCTTTGAACCCTTCGGGTCTATGTTGAAGGACTGATAACCCGTCATGATGTCCTCATACGTCTTCCTCGCTACCAGCTCACTCTTTCCCGAACCCGAAGCCCCGAAAACTATACCCTGATTCTGAAGCTTCTCCCAATATATCCTCCCCAGCTCCTTCGTCCTCAAATCCTGACCGAACCCCAAATAAAACCACCCGTTCTTAGAATCCACCTTATAGGGAGATCCGAACTTTACCTTCTTCCTGACTTTTTCAAGTAAAGCAACCATAGTTAAATTATAGTGTAAATTCGCAAACTTTTCATTTTCAACTCCGCCGTTTTGACGAAAAACTGCCGAAGAATTTTAAAGAATTCCTGAGAAATTTGAGAGAAAAACTAAGAATAGCTGTATAAGTCAGGGAAATTCCGTAAGGCTCGGGAAGTAGTTTTTAGTTAGGGTTTTGGAAATCGGGGCGAGCGGACTTGAACCGCCGACCTCTGGCTCCCGAAGCCAGCGCTCTACCACCTGAGCTACGCCCCGTTTCTGGCTTATCTTAAAAGTTTTTCTTTTCTACGCAAAGATAAATCTTCA